>MKWU01002638.1_pt1 | contig 26087 bp, 13 predicted proteins | sample 809101 | NCBI WGS metagenome assembly MKWU01 (sample SAMN05860141, study PRJNA318959) | sponge metagenome | host: Aplysina aerophoba | place: Slovenia: Piran, Adriatic Sea, Gulf of Piran | collected 2013-05-07 | reverse complement strand
GCAACCTGCCCCTGGTCGTCAATCACGCCCGCTATCTCATCCTGCCCTGGATCCGCCTCCCCTCGCTGGCCTCCCACCTGCTCGCCTGCCTCCAGCGACAACTCCCCGACGACTGGCAGCAACGCTACGGCATTCGTCCAGTTCTGCTGGAAACGTTCTGCGAAACGCCGCGCTTCCAGGGCACCTGCTACCGCGCCGCCAACTGGGTCCATCTCGGCCAGACCCAGGGCCGCGGCAAACTCGATACTCGTCACGAGTACAACGAGCCCGTCAAGAACGTCTTCGTCAAACCCCTCTGCCCGGACTGGAAAGCAATCCTCAATCGTTAGCTCCACGGCCGCCTTTCACGGCCCGGTCGAACGCTTACCGCGGACTATGATCGCACCGCCGTAGCGGCGGTGCGCGAAGCTGTCGGCCCCGAGATCCGCCTGCTGGTCGACGGCAACGCTCGGTTCTCACTGGACGAAGCGCGAGACATGCTGCCAGCGTTGCGCGATGCAGGGGTGTTCTGGTTTGAAGAGCCGTTTGCACCTGAGGATCCGGACTCGTTTCTTGCCCTCCAGCAAGACCTGGGCGAGATTCGGTTGGCCGCGGGAGAGAACGAATTCGGTCTGCAGGGCTTTCGGGAGCTGATCGATCCCGACCTCGTCCAGATCGTGCAGCCGGATTGCTGCCGCTGCGGAGGGCTGACTGAGGCGATCCGCATCGCCCGCCGCGCGGCGGCGAAAGGTCTGCTCATTGCGCCGCACACATGGAGCGACGCTGTCGCGCTGACTGCAAACATGCACCTGGTCGCCGCCACACCCGGAGCGTTGACCGTTGAGATGGACCGGACCGGCAACGCGTTGATGGACGACCTGTTAGCCAAGCCGCCGGAGGTCACGGACGGAACCATCGCAGTGCCGCAAGGACCCGGTCTGGGAATCGAGCTGAACGAAGAGGCCGTTGCCCGCTACGCGATTCCACAAGGCATCCCGGCACTGCCGGGCAATTACTCCGACATGGTGTTCGTGTAGCTGTGATCTCCCGAGTCCGTCCGTGACCTAGCGGTTCACGGGCAGTCACGGTTTAAACGCAGGCCGGTGTTGGCTCTTCGCAGGCCCGTGGCATCCGACGTTTCGCCCTTGGATGCCGTATTCTCCTCCCCACCTGCTTGATCGCGAACTTCTGTTGCAGTGCCTCTCCCTGCCGCTGACTGGACCTCCGGTTCAACCCTGCAGCATGCAGCACTCAGTTCCCTGGCTTTGCATTGTCGACATGCGGCTTGTGGCGTGCACGCGCGCCGAACGCGGTGACTCCCGGGCCGTTGATAGGATTGTAGAGCCTGATGCGACGACCGTATCCATCATCTGTCGGGCTCGTCGCGACCGTGCTGCTAGCGGCCACCGGGTTGGCCGAGAATGCCGTCAGTCAACAGTCGGCTCCAGACTCTGGGAATCCGGAATCCAAGACCGAGCAGACAGCCTCGGACAGCGCTCCTTCGGACGCCGACGGGGCCGAGCGCACGAACATCAACCTGTTGGGTGAGACCGACTCGGACAAGGGCGAAGGCCGACGCAACGAGAACGTCCAGTTCAACCTCGTAGACAACAATGCACTGAAGGAACTCAACATCCGCCTCGGCACGACGGCCACGCTCGTCACGGAGTTCGCCGTTGAGAGGAGTTATTTCGGCTCTGAGTACGGCAAGCCGCCAACGGCTCCGGTGCACGTCCCGCCCGGAAGAAGCGGTGGATTCCACGGAGACCTGTTCTGGCGCCACAACAACAGCGTCTTCTCCGCGCGTTCATTCTTCCAGGTCGGGCCGGTCCAGCCTGCCCGGGAGAACTTCTACGGCGTCAACCTCGCCGCCCCCTTGGGTCGGCTGGGCTCCGTGACCCTCGGTGTCTCGCAGAACAAGATCCGCGGAAATGTCAATGGCAACGTCCTTATTCCCTTGCCTGAGGAACGCACTCCCTTGACCATCGACCCCGCCGCGCGCGCGACCGTTCAGAGCCTCCTCGATGGCTATCCGAATGTGCCCCCGAACCGGCCCGACATTGCCGCCCGCGCGCACAACGCCAATAGCTTGCAGGTCATCAACACCGACGGCGCCCGCATTCAGCTTGACCGAGACGGCGTCGGCGGTGGCAAACTGTCGCTGCGTTATGCATGGACTGGTCAGGATGTTGACGCCTTCCAACTCGTCCAGGGTCAGAATCCCGACACTGACACCAAGTCCCACTCTGCGCGCATCACGTGGAGCCGCGCACCCACGTGGCGCGCGTGAACACCCCCGCCGCTGACTCAAGGCCCCCCTCGGCGCGCACCGGGTGGAGCCGCCCCCTCTCCCCCGCCACATCAGTCCAACTCTCCACCGGATTCGACCGGCTCGGATCCCTCTTGCTTCCAGCAGAGGAGGCGCTAGGCCCGATTTACTTCGCCGGCCGGGATCTCACTCTTCTCGGTCCGTCCCCCATCATCCCGATCGACCGCGCCCAGAACAGATTCCGCCAAGCCGCCACATTGATGCACTCAAGAGGCAGGCATAACCTCACTCTCGGCCTGTCCTTGACGCGCCTGCAATACAACGGCGAGGAAACCGACGCCGCTCGCGGCATTCTCGTGTTCAACGCGAACTTCGGCAATGACGCGATCACAAACTTGCGACTGGGTCTACCCGACCGGCTGATCGTCTCGCTGGGATCAACGTACCGGGGCTTTCGCAATTGGTCCAACCGCTTCTTCCTGAGCGACCGCTGGCGGGCCACCAATCGCCTCCAGCTGAACCTCGGGATCCGCTACGAGCCGTTCTCGCGTCCGATCGATGTGACCGGACGGACCGAACTGAGCATGGATTCCGACCTGAACAACTTCGGAGGCTCGTTCGGTTTCGCGTATCGCCTGCCAGCGGAGGTGGGAGTGCTGCGGGGCAACTTTGGTTCACACTACGGGGAACTGTTCCCGGTCACATACGGGCAGGCCCGTCTCAACGCACCGCACACTGTGACATCTGTTCTGATCCGGCCCGACATCGCCACATACCGTTCCCTGATCGACCACTCCAAGCGAGACCCGACGGCCCGCTCGAGCCTGATCGAGCCCGGCCCGGACCTCGTCGTGCCGTATGCGCACCAATACAACTTCAGCTGGGAGAAGCAGCTCGCCTCTGACTGGCGCCTTCAACTGGGCTATGTGGGCAGCCGAGCCCACAAGCTGTTCATCACCTACTTTTTCAATCGCGGAAGAGAAGTGCCGGGAATAGTGTCAACGGTCAGGAATCTCCACGACCGCCGCGCCGACCAGAGCATTTTCGAGCATCTCTTCATCCACAATGGATCGCGGGGCTACTTCGACGCCGGCCGCGCAACTCTGGCGGCACCGAACTGGCGTGGCCTTTCGTTGACAGCCTCCTACTGGTTCAGCAAGTCCCTCGATTTGGGCGGCTCCTACACCAATACGGCTTCCGGGCCCGACGCTCGCGTCGCGGTATCCCAGACGGAACACGAGTCGCACCGCGACCTAAAAGGCCTCAGCAACTTCGACCAACCACATGCTTTTCTGTTGCAGGCCGGCTACTCCGTACCGAGCGGCATGGCCGCGGGCTGGGTCGGCAAGTTGTTGCGCAACTGGACGCTCTCGAGCGTTACGCTCCTTAAGTCCGGGACGCCCTTCACCATCGAGTCAGGTTCGGACGGCCCGGGCTTTGGCAACATCGACGGGCGCCTGGGAGACCGGCCGATGCTGCTAGACCCCACCGTGCTGGGTCGGGTCGTCGGCTCACCCGACACCTCCGAGACGCTCCTTCCACGCAGCGCGTTCCGTTTCATCGATGCACCCGCGGAGCAGGCCGGCAGCCTCGGTCGCAACACGTTCCGAAAGGGGAAGATCGCGAACGTCAATGCTTCTCTTTCGCGGCGTTTCGCGATAGGACCGGAATGGACAATGGAACTGCGCGCAGAGTCCATCAATTTCTTCAACACGCCGCAATTCGCCGAACCGGGGAAGTACCTCGCAACGCTCAACTTCAGCCAGATCAACAACACGCTCAATGACGGGCGCACGTTTCGCTTCCAGATCAAATTCGCATGGTAGGGCCGGCAACTGGAGCAGGATCGAGACATGTGATCGGGGTCTGGCGGGACAACAGCCACTTCCTGGGAGCAACATTGCTTCCGTCGCCGCGAGGCTCGTGTTGCTGGCCATCAAGAATCTGACATCGAATACCGAGGCTTGCATCGGCGAGCTAGCGTCGCGTGTATAGCGAGACGTGGTCTGACCCCAACGAATTGAGGCGGGCTTCAAGCGCGGTATACCGCAAGCGTTGCGCGAGCTGGGCCAGGGTCCGCCTGACCTCTAGTGGCAACTCCGCCACAAACACATCTGCTTGCTCCGAGTAGGAGTAGCGTTCACAGCGAAGATCGAGCAGGCCGAGTGCTGCCAGCGCCCCGTCCCAAAAGCTGTTGCGGCGAAACATCCGTTTTTGGCTGCCGGCTTCGCGCGTGATCTCGAATTCCCCGCGGTAGTCGCGAAAGACCATGCGGACGCACCGGGCGCCATCGAATGCAAGGTTTGGATCGTAGTCGGGGAACTGTTCCAAAAGCCCTGCAATCTCCTCTGGCGAGGCCTCGACAGGTGGCCACCGATAGCGGGTCTCACCGCTCACCAGAGAGCCTCGGGCAAGGATGGTTGCCAGTCGCGGGCCGTTCTTGCCGCAGACACCGATGATCTTGCCCGCCAGTTCCTCCACGGTCAACTGGACGGACGCGACCTTGGCCATGGTGACGTAGCCGACGGCCTCGGAGCTGACTTTGCAAGGAATCGTTCGAGGTAGCGCCAAACCGAAATGATAGTGCCTTGCGGAAACCCAGCCCGTTCTCAAGGTCGGTCGATAAATCCGTGCTCGCGAAGCGTCTCGCTCAGTTCCGGCTCCTCCCAGAACATCAGCGTGTTGACGATCGTCCCTTCGTCAACCAAGACACCGTAAGGGACATCCTGGAACTCAAACGTCTCGCGCAGCATGGCGACGTCCGGCGACAGCTTCACACCAGTCAGGCCAGCATCCTGAAGGAAGCCGGGCCCCCAGTCCGGATCCTGCGTCGGGAGGCCGACAAAGTCCGCCCGCCAGCTGTACTTGGACATCGTCTGGCCGGCATGCAGGCAGTGCATGCAGCTTGGATTGAAGAAGAACAGGAAGACCTTGCCTTCGCCCAGATTGTAGGGATCACCGTCGGCGGTGATCGTGGCCCGCATCTCGCCTCCAGAACGCGATCCCAGACGGTCAACGCCGAGCATCACCCCGGCAAACGCAACAAGGGCAACTGCAACAATCCCCGCGCGCCGCAGGTCCGTTGGGGGATCGGAAAACCGCACCGCAAGGAGCGAAGCTGCCAGCATCGCGGCGTCACTCCAGAAGAAGGCCGGACCGACAGCTCGCTCGAGCCACGGGAAGCATGAACAGTCAGCGCCTTGGAGCGTTTCGTAGTTCACGCCCATGTAGGCCATGAAGCCGACCAAGAGCAAAGCCGACAACCAGCCCCCCCAGCGCCGCCACGAAGGGCGCAAGAGCAGCACTGCTGCGCCGACCTCGGCCGTGGCTACAACAAGCGTCCCGGCGAGGCTCAGCTGAACCGGCACGAGCAGTTGGGTCAGCTTGAGCTGCCACCCGGAAATGTCGGAAAACTTCCAAAGCCCGGCCGTCAGCCACAGCAATGCAATCCCGCATGCCGCCACCATTCCCACCCAGCTCTTCCATTGGCTTTCCTGCGCTGCCATTCGTTCCCCCGGGCCCTTCCGCGTTTCGGAACGACCGTCTCTCTTTCGAGTATAGGTAGCGAGGCCGGGCGCGGAACGAGGGAGGCCCGCAGACTTTGCAACAATCGAATGCAATGCAGAAATCCGACGGCATGAACTACGCACCGCAGGGCCGCGCGAGACCCGTGGTCGAGTCTGGCGAGTTCACGATGGCTGCGTTGGCACTTGACCACGGCCACATCTACGGGATGTGCAACGGCCTGACCGAGGCAGGAGCGGACTTGAAATGGGTCTACGATCCCGACCCCGAAAAAGTTGAGCGATTCGTCAAGACGTTTCCCCAGGCACGTGCAGCGCGCAGCAAGGACGAGATCCTGCAGGACGGCGAAGTTCGCCTCGTCGCGTCTGCTGCCGTGCCGAACCTAAGGTGCGCACTCGGATGCGACGTGATGGCGCATGGGAAGGACTACTTCACCGACAAGGCACCCATGACGGACTTGGAGCAACTCGAGCGCGCCAAACAGCAGGTCGCAGCAACGGAAAAGAAATACTCGGTCTACTACAGCGAGCGTCTGCATACCGAGTGCTCGATCTACGCTGGAAACCTCATCGAGGAGGGGGCAATCGGCAGGGTGCTGCAGGTGATCGGGATGGGACCTCACCGGCTCAGCGCGGCATCGCGCCCGGACTGGTTCTTCAACTTCGAGCAGTACGGCGGCATTCTGTGCGATATCGGCAGCCACCAGATCGAGCAGTTCCTGCATTTCAGCAACGCCCGAGATGCGACGGTCACTTCCAGCCGTGTCGCGAACTACAACAATCCAAATCACCCGGAATTGGAGGATTTCGGCGACGCGGCGCTGGTCGCCGACAACGGAGCGACCAACTACTTCCGCGTTGACTGGTTCACACCCGACGGGCTGGGGGCCTGGGGTGACGGGCGCACCTTCATCCTTGGAACCGGCGGATACATCGAACTCCGAAAATACCTTGATATTGGGCGGGACGCGGAGGCGGATCAGTTGTACCTGGTGGATGGCAAGCAGGAGCGGCGGATCGCGACGAGGAACACCGTCGGGTTTCCGTTCTTCGGGCAACTCATCCTGGACTGCCTGGAGCGAACCGAAAACGCCATGTCCCAAGAGCACACGTTCAAAGCCGCGGAACTGTGCCTCGTCGCGCAAAGAGACGCACAGCGAGTGGCTTGATCTGCCGTGGATCCGACGCTGCCCCTAGGCGGCTTGATCGCCGTCTCGTGCGCTTACTCTTTGGCTGCATTGGTCGCGGTCGGTCGGTTTCGGAGGCGGCCGCTTCCAGGCCTTCTGGCACCCGCTGACTGCCCTGGGGTCTCGATCCTGAAACCGGCCGCAGGCGCGGGACCGGAATTCGAAGACCTGCTACGATCCTTCGCGACTCAGGAACACCCGGACTTCGAGATTCTGGTGGGTGCCGGCTCGGCCGACGAAGAAGTCCGAAACGCGGTACGCATCATCCAAGCTGAGTTCCCGCACTTGAGGATCATTGCGGTCGACTGCACGGAGCGTTCGACAGGCAGCAACGAAAAGGTCGAAGCCCTGGAGACTCTGGCCTTGCATGCTCGGAAACCGGTCTGGGTGGTAAGCGATGCGGACATTCGAGTACCGTCCGAGTACTTGAGGGCTATCTGCACCGACCTCGGGCGCCCGCAAGCCGGCTTGGCGACCTGCCTGTACCGCGCCAGAACAGGCCCCGGCCTGGCATCGCGTCTGGAGAGGCTCTGGATCAACGCGGAGTTCCCATGCCAAGTGCTTCTGGCTCGCTGGCTCCAAGGCACCCGCTTTGCGCTCGGAGCAACCCTGGCATTCAAGCGCGAGACGCTCGAGGAGATCGGGGGTTTCGGCACCATCAGGCAGTTCATCGGGGACGACTACCAACTCGGCAATCGAATCGCGGCAACCGGCCTCGCCGTGAAGATCTCGTCCGTCGTGGTTGTCACGGAGTTGCCCTCCAATGACGGTTGGAGAGACGTGTGGAGACGCCAGGTTCGGTGGTCCAGGACCATCCGGATGCAACGCCCGATGGGGCATGCAGGATTATTCGTGGGATTCGGCTCGATCTGGGCATTGCTAGCCATGGTCATCGCGCCGAGCGCTTGGTGGCCATTGGCTGTGATGGCCTTCGTCCTCAAGGCAGTTACGGCTGCGGTCGCGAGTTCCCAGGTCGGATGTAGAGGCATAGCGCGGAGCCTCTGGCTCTTGCCGGCCTGCGACCTGGCATCTTGCGCGGTGTGGCTCTGGAGCTTCGCGGGCCGCACGGTCAAGTGGGCGGACCGTGCGATTCGCCTTGGATCAGGCGGCCGGATCCTCTACTAGCCGGTCAAGTCAAGGATTGCCGGCACGACGGGGCAACTCCTTCAACGTGGATTCCAGCGTAGGCGCGACCTGCCGCCCCACACCGTGACGCTACTCTAGATGAGCAGTCATGACTCCAACCTGGGCCGCTCTCGGCTCACGGCAAGCGACTGTGGCTGAAGGAGCCTGCCCTCGCGAGTCACGATGCGATGCCGCAAACAGCCCGTACGCGCGGTGGACGTCGAGACCGATAGCCGCAAGTCCATCTACGATCGCACCGCGACTTAACCCTCGCAAGAAACCAGCTGACGCTTCCATGTCAACAGTCAAGAAGTTCGTATCGGATCTCGTTGCCGACTCCCGTCAGGCGAACGTCTTCGCCGCAATCTTTGTGGGATGCGTTACCGGCTCGAACATGATCATCATCGGAAACGCGCTTGGAACAATCGTTTTTTCCGGCCGGCTGGAGCCATTCCGCAGCTCCGGAATTGGCTTGTTTCTTTTCTCGATGGCCGTCGTCAGCTTGGTGATCGCCATGACCAGCGGCTACCGTGGCGCGATCTCCGCGCCACCGACCGCGACAGCGATGGCGCTGATCGCAATCGTCACAACGATGGAAGCACAGGGCGAAGCGCTGTGGGTTACCACGCTTGCCACTGTGGCGCTTAGCGCTGTGGCGGCCGGTCTCTGCTTCCTGGCCATCAGCCGTTTCCGACTCTCCAACATGATGCAATTCATTCCGTATCCTGTGGCCGGCGGATTCCTCGCCGGCACAGGAGGGATCCTCTGCTTGGCCGGCCTGTCGATGATGGGAGTGCCGTTCGACTGGGAATCGCTTCCTCGGCTCTTCGACCCCTTGACGTTGTGGAATTGGGCCCCTGGCGTTGCGTTTGCGGTCGGCCTACTAGTCGCAACGAAGCGATGGAACCATATCTTGTTGTTCCCGGTAAGTTTCGTGCTGGTCGCCGGGCTGTACCACGTAGGCTTGGATCTGTCGGGCATCTCAGGCGATGCGGCGAGGTCGGCGGGGTTGCTGTTTTCCGGCACCGCGGAACGGGTTCTATGGCCCCCCGTTGACGCCAGTGAACTGGGGCACGTGGATTGGATCGCCTTAGCCAAGCAGACACCGAACATGATCACGCTAGTTCTGATCACCCTGATTTGCGTGGTGATGAATGTGGGTGGCCTCGAACAGATTGCAAGTGTCGAACTGGATTGGAACAAGGAATTCAGATCGGCCGGTCTCGCGAGCCTGATCGCGGGTATCGGAGGAGGCCCGCCAGGATGTCAACTGGTCGCCGTCACGATTCGCAGCCGCATGTTCGGGGCCGAGACATGGATGACCGGGGCTTTCGCTGCCCTACTGGTGGGTTGCGGGCTCTTTCTCGGCGATGGCCTGGTGAGTGTGATTCCGGTGCCGGTCACTGCGGGAATCGTGGTGTTTACCGGCGTCTCGATGCTGAACGAATGGTTCTCGAAGAACCTGCGGAGGCTACCGCACGAAGACTTGTTCATCGTGATATTGATTCTGATCACGACGGTCATGTTCGGCTTTCTTGAGGGCGTGACCATCGGGATGGCGGTCACGCTGGTCTTTTTCGCTGTGCGCTTGAGCCGATTGGATTTGATCGAGGCCAATTTCAGCGCGCGTGAGCACCAAAGCAACAAGAAAAGATCCATTCCCGACAGGACCGTCCTGTTGCGTGAAGGCCATCGCTTGCAGGCCTACCAATTGCGTGGCTACATTTTCTTCGGCACGGCCCACCGCTTGGCTGCCCGCCTCAAGCAAGCCCTCAATGGCGATCCTCCTCCGGTGTGCATGCTGTTGGATTTCAGCGCGGTCTCCGGCTTCGACCTATCGGCCGTCAGTGCCTTCTGCAGGTTCATTCAGAAGGCCCATGCGGGTGGAACTCGGATCGCCCTCAGCGCGGTTCCCGAGAAGCTACGAGAGGGTCTCCGTCAGGGTCTTCCGAGCAGTGCTTTCGACCGCTTGCTTTGGGGAGCTGAACTGGACAGTGCCCTCGAGCAGTGCGAGGACCTGACCATCACCGCGTCGAAGAACGCCCTGCCAGACGGTGACGGAGATTCCGGCGAGTCTCTGCTGGAGGCCGTTGCAGACGAGATGGAGGGGCACCTAAGTCAACTGGCTCTCTTCGAAGAACTGGCTGATGAACTGCGGCCGTGGCTGGACCAGCGCGAATACGACGTGGGAGCAGCACTGGTTACGTCGGGAGACGTTCAGAAGGAAACGCAATTGCTCATTGGCGGAGCGGCCTCCGGATACAATGCCGCGGGTAAGCGGCTATTCCAGTCCACTCCGGGTGACATCCTCGAGCCACGGGGGGCATTCGGCGACTGTACGGCGGCGGTTTCGATCATCGCCGACGAAAGGTGCCAGACCCTGTCGCTGACACAGGCTGGCAGAGAGCTTCTGGAACGAGACGAACCAGAATTGGCCTTGAAGCTCTGTCGGTACCTACTATCAGCGGAGCCCTGCGCCAACCTAGGTTCGGACCGTTAGACGGATCTTCACGTAGGCCGATTGGCCGATAACCTCTTTCGATTCAAGGGGTTCTTCCCGTTCCGAGGGCTCTACATCTGGCTTTTTGTTCCCATAATATCGGCCTCTGGATCATTTTATTGTGTTCTTGTTGCAATTGCTGTTTCGGCCTGATATAGTCACTCTAGTGTTCCCATAACCCTCGCCGTGTCCTTCCACATCGAATCCATCCCCAACCAAGCCGGTAAACCCGCCATCCTGCTCCGCCAGGCCTGGCGCGATGGCTCCCGCATCCGCAAGCGAACCATCGCCAACCTCTCCCGCTTCCCGCCCCAGGTCGTCGACGGCTTCCGCACCATCCTCAAGGGTGGTGTCGCCGTCCAGGACCTCTCCGACCTCCTGCAAGTGGAACGCTCCTGGGCCCACGGCCATGTCGCCGCCGTCCTCGGCACCTGTCGCCATCTCGGCCTCGAGCGCATCCTGCACCGCAACCGCAGCCGCCAGCGCGACCTCGCCCTCGCCGCCGTCGTCGCCCGCGTGCTGGCCCCCGACTCCAAGCTCGCCACCGCCCGGCGGCTCTCCCCAGACACCGCCGACTCCAGCCTCGGCACCGTGCTCGGCCTGGGGCCCGTCTCCGGCAACGAGATGCTCGCCCTGCTCGACTGGCTGCTGGCCCGCCAGCAGTGGATCCAGACCAGCCTCGCCAACCGCCACCTCAAAGACGCCACCCTGATCCTGTACGACGTCAGCTCGAGCTACCTGGAGGGGCGGCTGTGCCCGCTGGCCGCCTTCGGCTACAACCGCGACGGCAAACGCGGCAAGCAGCAGATCGTGTTTGGGCTGCTGTGCGCGGCCGACGGCTGCCCGCTGGCGGTCGAGGTGTTCGCCGGCAACACCGCCGATCCGACCACGGTGGGACCGCAGGTGGACCGCATCCGCCAGCGTTTCGGCATCACCCGCATTGCGCTGGTCGGCGACCGCGGCATGCTCACCACGGCGCGCCTGCGGAAGGACCTGCAGCCGGCCGGCCTGGACTGGATCTCGGCCCTCAAGAGCCAGTCGGTGCGCACGTTGCTGCAGCGTCCCAAGCCGTCTCCCGGGCAAGACCCGGACGCCGTGCAGGCCCCGTTGCGGCCCGGCGAGCTGGTGCCCGACCAGGTGGCCGAGATCCGCAGCCCGGACTTCCCCGGCGAGCGCCTGCTGGTGTGCCTGAACCCGCGTTTGCGGGTCGAGCGGGCGCGCAAGCGGGAGGCGCTGCTGCAGGCGACCGAGCGCATCCTGGAGGGGATCGCCGCCCAGCTGCAGCGCGGGCGGGGGCCGTTACGAGGACGGGACGCGATCCACCGCCGCCTGGGCCGCGAACTGCACCGTAACAAGGTGGGCAAGCATTTCGAGATCACGGTCAGCGACGGGGAGCTGAGTTGGTCGCGCAAGCCGGAGCGGATCGCGGCGGAGGCGCAGCTGGACGGCATTTACATCGTGCGCACGAGCCTACCGGAGGCGGACCTCGGGGCGGAGGCGACGGTGGCGGCGTACAAGAGCCTCGCGGGCGTGGAGCGCGCCTTCCGTACGAGCAAGGATCACTTGCGGATCCGCCCGCTGCACGTCTACAGCGAAGACCACGTGCGCGGCCATGTCTTCCTGTGCATGCTGGCCTACTACGTGGAATGGCACATGCGCCGGCGGCTGGCCCCGCTGCGGTTCCAGGACGAGGACCCGGCGGCGGCCAGAGCCCAGCGCAGCACGCCGGTCGAACCGGCGCAGGTCTCCGAGCGTGCCCGGCGCAAAGCCGCCACCAAGCTCACGCCGGAGGGCTTTCCGGCGCACAGCTTCCCGACCCTGCTGGGGGACTTGGCCAGTCTCGTCCTCAATCGGGTCCGCCTGCCCACGCAGGGGCAGACCGCCCTCGCGATTGCCACCCAACCCACCGCGCTCCAGCGCCGGGCGTTCGACCTGCTCGGCATCGATCCGCCCCACGATGTTTCCATAACTGTGACAGGTTGAGAGCCGCCCTTGGACCGGATAACCCCCATGAACACAACAACTTATGGGGCTAAACACGGCTTGAATCTGCTGTGAAGTTCAGGTTAGAAGAGAACCTGAATCCATGGACCCGGAAGTAGCGACGGACCACGATCGACTGGTGGTTCAGGACTGAGGCTGTACGCATCAAGCTCAACAGCGTCGATCGAACGCTTTGGGTGACAAGCGATACCAGTGGTATACGTCCGAGCCGAACTCGGTCTTTCGACATGACTCGACTCTTGCGGACGGACGTTGGTACGCGGTTCGACGCTGCCGTCGGAAAGCGCTATCGCCGCCCATCGAAAGCGGCCACAATCGACGGCGACTTGCTTCGTACGGGCAGTCGGCCGACACGCCTGATTCACCGCTGCCAGAACACTGGAGACGATCCGGATAGGAACGCGCACGTTGGGGGATTCAACTGATCGGTGAGCCTTGCCGCGAACCCACTACCCGGGGTTTGCAGCGCTCCACCGCCGCTGTCACGAACAGCGTTCGGAATGCAGAGCTCCAGCCGGTCGCCCCCGAGACACATCACGGCGCAGAGGCTGATGACGGTCGCCGGAAGTCACTGAACCAGTAGCGGCGTCGCTGGAAAGCGTACGTTGGCAGCGAGATGCGCGACCGGGTCTCTCCCGCGAACAGGCCGGCAAAGGAGATCGGGAGCCCTGCCTCGTACAACTGCGCAGCAGCCGTCTCGAATCCGCTACCGCCCTGCGCCGCAGGCGAGCCGGACAACTGCCGCTCCAGGCTTGACACCACGGCAGGGCAACCATCTCCTCTGGAACGTCCAGGGATCCGGTCCGACGCCAACTCCGGTCCAAGCTCGGATTGCGGACCGATTTCGACCACCAGGTCGACTCCCAGTCCGGCGAGCGACCATGCTGGACCATCGAGGGGCGTGCTCGGTTGCGCCCGCCGGCGCCAGTACTCCGGGTCGAGCACCTCTCCCGATCCCACCACGTGGCCCGTCATGCCGCTGACCAAGTCGACGGATGGAGACGAGAAGGCGGCTCCTTCCAGCGCGATGCCCATGGCGTCCGTTGGCGATCCGTCGGAGCCTCCGCCGGGATGCGCTGACATCGCGCGGCCTCGGGCAGACGCGATACGCAATCCCTCCGCGAGGTCGAACACGCCTGCCGCCTGGGCAGCGGCAAGCTCTCCCAATCCGTGCCCAAACGCCAGGTTCGGCCGGACACCTGTGGTCGCCCACAGCGCGGTAAGCGCGCATTCCAGGGCGTACAGGGCTGGTTGCGCCCATGCAGGGTCATCGAGGTCTTCGCCCGATCCCGGGCGACCAAACATGACGTCCAACAGGGAGGTCTCCCGCTCGCCCTGCAAGGCAGCGTCGCAGCGGTTCAGGACTGCCCGCACCACGGGCTCGCTCGCATAGAGCGTCTCCCCCATCCCGACCCACTGGCCTCCATCGTCGGCGAAGGCGAATGCCACCTTGGTCGCGGCCCAAGGCTCTCCCCTGGAGCTTTCCGGAGCCGGTCCCGGCAACCCTTGTAGGCCGTCCCTAAGCGAGGCGGCATCGTGGAAGACAATGGCGGCTCTGTGAGCGAAATGACTTCTCCCCGATCCCGCTGTCCACGCCATGTCGGACAGGAGCTGCCCTCCGGCCGAGCCGTCTGCGGAGAGCGCATCGGCTCGCTCGTCCATCCATGACAGGTACCGCTGCGCAAGCTCATGCACCGCTTCGGCCGATTTCCCCGAGAGGGGCAGGAAGCGAGCGTCGCGCGGGCGGAACTCGCGAGAGTCCAGCAGCAGACCCGGAGCCGTCTCGGGCACGGTCGCTTCGACCAGCCGCGGGGCCCCGGACGGGAAGAGGCTGTTTCCGGCGTCGACCGGCACGCCGTACCCCTCCACTACCACGTGGGCGTTCGTTCCCGACATCCCGAAGGCGCTCACGCCGGCCCGCATCGGCCGTCCGGGCTCCAGAGGCCAGTCCTGTGCGTCCGACGTCACCCGCACGGGGAGCTTTTCCCAACCAATGTGTGGGTTTGGGTCGCGGAAATTGAGGTGCTTCGGGATCATGCCCGAATTCATCGCCAGCACGACCTTGATGAGGCTGGAGATCCCTGCCGCCGACTCAAGATGGCCGATGTTCGTCTTGACGGTGCCGATCAGAAGCGGATGGTCTGGCAGACGGTCTCTCCCGTACGCCGCCGTAACTGCGCGCATTTCGATCGGGTCGCCGAAATCGGACCCCGTCCCGTGCGCCTCGAGGTAGTCCACTTCCGTGGAGGCGACTTCCGCGCGGGCCATCGCCTCTTCCATGACTTGCTGTTGTGCCATCCCATTCGGTACCGTCAGGCCGGCGCTGGCTCCGTTCTGATTGACTGCTGAGCCGCCGATTACTCCCCAGATCCGGTCTCCGGCAGCCTCCGCCTCGCCCAGCCGTTTCAGCACAACCATCCCGCAACCCTCGCCGCGCACGAAACCGTCAGCGGACGCGTCGAACGCGCTGCATCGGCCGCTCCTCGACAACATCCCGATCTCAGCCATGAATCTCGTCAGCGCGGGAGACAGGACGGCGTTTACACCCCCGACAAGAGCCAGGTCGACTTCGCTGCGCTGCAGCGCAGCGACGGCCTGATGTACCGCGACCAATGAGGAAGCGCATGCCGCATCGAGGGGCATGGCCGGTCCCATCAGGCCCAATGTGAAGGCGACCCGCCCCACTGCCACGCTGCTGGCAGTTCCCAGGAAGCTCTCGGTCGCGCCGCTCGCCGCGATCAGATCCCGGTATTCGCTAGCGCCGACCCCCACATACACTCCAGCCCGACTCCCTTTGAGCCGCCCGGGATCGATCCCCGCATCCTCAAGCGCTTCCCAGCTCGTTTCCAGTAGCAGTCGCTGCTGTGGATCCATCATTCTCGCGGCAATCGGCCGGACTCCGAAGAAACCTGCGTCAAACTGGTCGATCCCATCCACAAACGCTCCTGTACGGAAGGCAGCGTCCTCGAAAGCGGGATCCCCGGTGATGCCCGTCAAGATAGCGTCGTCCTTGCGTCCATCGGTCACCGCGCTCTGGCCGCTCTCAAGCTGGCGCCAGAATGCCGCGACGTCCGCTGCTCCAGGGAAGCGGCAAGCCATGCCCACGATTGCGATCCGGTCCTCGTCCCGCTGGACAGGCGGTCGCCATTCGGGAACGAAGCGGCCTTTCGGGACTGCAGGGGTTTCGCTGAACTCGCCAAGTTCCGCGATCAGATGTTGCGACAGGTCGGTGGCGTTGGGATAGTCGAACACCGCGGTATTCGATGCCACGTATTCCCCGGCGAACGCGCGATTCAGCCGGTTCCTCAGCTCGACGGCCATCAGCGAATCGATCCCCAGGTCGAAGAATCCGACCGACGGAGACGGCAACGACGACAGTCTCAGCACCGACTTGAGCTCCTGCAGGATGAACGACACCAGCAGCCCCTTGCGCTCCGCTGCAGGAGTCTCCCGGAGTTGCGTCAACAAGTCTCCCGACGACGCATCCGAATCATCCACCGCGGCCACGGTCAGCAGATCCTCCAGGAAAGGCGGTCGGCTGTCGATACTTTCCGCCAACACATCCCAGTCGACCGCCGAGACCGCAGCCCGGGTCACGTCCTGCCGAACCAGGGTGTCGAGCGCCTTGAGTCCCTGCTGTGGCGTGATCCACCGCGTCCCGGATGCCGCCAGCTGCCGTTCGATCCGTTCGCGCTGTTCTTCTGCCTCGCCCAGGCCCGACCACGCACCCCAAGCGATCGTCTGTGCCGAAAGCCCCAGCGCGCGACGATGGCCAGCGAGCTGGTCCAGGAACGCATTGGCGGCGGCGTGGTTGGACTGGCCCGGGCTACCCAGGACACCCGCCATACTCGAGAACAGGACAAACAGGTCCAAATCGCGGTCCAGCGTCGCCCGGTGCAGGTGCCATGCCCCCAGAACTTTCGGCCTCAGCACTTGGTCAAAGAGATCCCAGGTCTGGTTCGCCAGCGAACGATCCGCGAGCAGCCCGACGCTGTGGACCAAGCCACCCAGCGGCGGGAGAGTCCGGTCGACCCGGGAGAGCATCGCGTCGATGGCAGCCGGATCCGTCACGTCCGCCAGTTCGACCTGAACCGTGAGGCCCCGCTCCTGTAGATCGCGAATCGTCTCTGCGGCCGCTTCGTCAGGGTCCCTCCGCCCGTTCAGCACGATTGTGCGCGCCCCCCGGTCCGCCAGCCAACCCCCCACCGCGCACCCGATGCCACCGAGGCCACCGGTAATCAGGTAGGTCCTGTCCGGGCGTACGCGCCCGCTCCGTAATGGGGGAGCCGCCAGGACGATCTTCCCGATGTGCCGGGCGGACCGCATGAACTCCATCGCCGCGCCCGCCTCGGCGAGGGGCCATCGGCTGTGCATCATGGGAGACACTTCTCCTGTCGAAAGCTGGCGCATCACTCGCCTGAGCGCCGCTCCGCCGAGGGCGGTGTCACGTTCCTTGATCGTGTCCAATTCGAGGATGGAGTAGGCAACGTCCGGGCGCGCCTCCGACATTTCCTTTTCGGTCCAGATGTCTCGCCGCGCAAGTTCCACGAAGCGTCCGCCGTGCGCTAGGCAGGACAGGCTTGCCTCGATGAAGCCCGGCCCTGTCAGGCTGTTCAGGACGACATCGACTCCGGCACGGGCCGTGGCCTCGAGAGTCTGCTCCCCGAACAGCGTTTGCCGGCTATCGAACACATGCTTTACTCCGAGCGACCGCAGGAAACCTTGCTTGGGTGCACTTGCCGTTGCGATGACCTCCGCACCCGCCGCGTGGGCCAGCTGGATCGCTGCCATCCCCACTCCGCCAGCGCCGGCATGGACCAGCACGCGCTCACCAGTTCTTAGGGCCGCCATGTCGAAGGAGAGGGCGGCTGACACGAATGCGGTAGGGATCGTTGCCAGCGAGGTGACCGGGATGGACGTCGGCGCTGGCGTTACCAGATCCTCGTGCATCACGGCCTCCGGGCCGAACGTGCCGAAGGCGAGCCCGACCACCCTGTCACCGGCCGAGACCGACGAGACTTCGGAACCGACTTCGACTACTTGGCCGCAGAACTCGCCTCCCAGCAAACCCTCCTCGATCACGCCCATGGCCCTGAAGAGGTCCCAGAAGTTGAGGCCGGCAGCCTCCACGGCGACACGAACTTCCCGGGGCTCCAGGCTGTGCGGCGGCATGGACTCGACCTTGAGGCTCCCGAGCCCACCGGTCGTTTCGGGCGCCAGCAGCCATCCCGGCTCGTCGGGCAATGCCGGTCGTGCGGTCTCCGTGCCGGCGCGGACCAGACGGGCCACCTGGCGCCGGCCGCCACGGTACGCGATGTGTGTCTCGGTATCCGGGGACAGCAGCTCGCGGACCAAGTCGTCCGAGAACTCCGCCTGCCCGGGGTCCAGATCGATCATCCGCGGCTCGAGATGTGCGACCTCCCTCGCCGCGACCTTGCCGACGCCCCACAAGGTGGCGCCTGCAAGCTGGCCCAGACGCTCGCGTTCCAGCACCTGCGCTCCACTCGTCACGAACCATACACCCGCTCGCGGCGTGGCGCTGGCGTCCAGCAACCCCTGGACCAAGGCAAGCGCGGTCGATGCCGCGTCCTTCACATCCGCGTCCATTTCAGCGGTCGTCGCCTGGCCCCCGTGCCCGTCCAGCGCAACCAGGTGCACCACGCCGCGAAACGGCACGTCCTCCGGCAGCCCCTCAAGCAGGCCCTGCCAAGCCTCCCGCTGATGGGGATCGAGGCACGCCTCGACGATTCCTTTCCCCGCCGAACGCCCATCGACGGCGTCCCGCGCTCCTGCCAGCACAGCCTCTTGATTGCGTGACGCCAGCCCCGCCGCCAGTTGCGCCGCCGCACCGCCCCGGTCTGCGACCAGAACCCAGACGCCGGGCGGCTCGGCCACCTCCTCCGGTCCACGAGCCAAGATCACCCCACGGTCCGGCTTCCCGGCGAGAAATGACTCGTCCGATCCCAATACGGCAACTTCCCCGAAGCCTGCGTCCGCGAGGGCTTGGCGCCAGACAGCCGGCTCCGCCAGCGCGTGCCTGGGACGGTAGCTGTCTGCGAAGCGCCACCATCCGTCGAGCTGCCCGAATGTCAGATCGAGCCACCCCTGGCCCCCCAGGTTCTCCAGTGCCACCAGCAGGCCCGACGGTGCGAGGAGGTCGCGGCAGTGGGCCAGAGTTTCGTGGAGATACCGGGTTGCGTGCAGAACGTTCGAAGCGATCACCAAGTCGTAGCCGTGCGGGTCGAAGCCCTGTTCCAGCGGATCGGCTTCGATGTCTAGCACCCGGTAGTCGATCGCCGCATCGCCTTCGCCGGTGCCGAAGCGGTCTTCGGCCTCCGCGAAGAAGCCCGCCGAGATGTCCGTGTAGACGTAGTCAAAGCGCCCCGCGGGAAGCTCGGGCAGCACCACTGCCGTAGCCGAGCCTGTGCCGGCTCCCACCTCGATCAGCCGCAGGCGCCGCCCTTCCGGCAGCTCCGCGAGGGCCGCCGCGACTGCGTCCTGCAGCATCTGGTTGGCCGCCCGTGCCACGGGTGCCTTCTTGTAGAGGTCCGCCGCATTCGGGCCCGTATCCCCGAACAGCAGAGACAGGGGGTCGATGCGGCCGCGAAGCACGTCCGCAAGCGCGCCCGCCGACTGCCGGAAGAGAGCCAGCTCGGTCGATCCGTGCGGGTATCTGGACACCATGCCGTCCGCGAAGCTCTCCGGGTCCTCCAGCGACTCATCCGGCAGCGGATCGTCCGGCCCGACTACCACACGCCAGCCGGTACCCTCCATCTCGGTGAGCACGCCGGCCGTGCCCAAGAGGTCCAGCATGCGGTGAAACAGGCGCCGGTGGGCCTCGGGAACGTCCAGCCGCCCTCGCAAGTCTTCGGGATCCACCGCTTCGTCTGCCTTGCGGTCCCAACCGAGATTCTCCAGCGCCTTGAGGGCGTAGGACCATGCCAGCCGCTCGAGGTCGCGAAGGAGCTCCGAGCGGCCCTGCTTGTCGACTCCGTGCTGGGCAAGGTACCAGGAAAACGGCTCCGTTCGCGCGGCCACCGTCCCCGACAGCGCAAGGAAGTCGGCGGGCTGTGTTCCCTCGGCCAGCGGCAGACTCCGCCAGACCGTCTCGTACAGCAGGTCCTGTGTGCCTTCGGCCGCCGAAAGCAGGGCACCCCGCGTCGCCCGCTTCGAAGTAAAGCCGCTGAGCTCGCCGAGCTCCGTCCCGTCCGGGCTGTAGATCCCGATATCCGCCTTGAGTACTTCCAGCGGCCCGTCGATGCTGTCGTCCTGGCCGCCTTGCCCGCCGGGCTCCCTCATCCTTACGTGGCAGATGACGCGTTCGGGCAACCGACCCGGCAGCCACAGCCGCTCCCACCCGAATGGGAGATACGCCTCGCCTTCGGCCGAACCGCCCGGGTCGCGCGCCGCGAGAACCGCCTGGAAGCAGCCATCGAGCAGGATCGGGTGCACCTCGAGCCCAGTCCGGTCGACACCATCCGGCAGAGCCACTTCGGCGACCGACTCGCCGCGACCCGACCATGCGGCTTGAAGGCTGCGAAATGCCAGGCCGAGCTCGATGCCCTGGCTGGCCTTGGCACGGTAAAGGGCAGAGACGTTTACCGGTGACAGGCCGTCCGTGAGGCTCTCCGGGTCGACGCTCGCAGCCGGTCGCGGGACCGACTCGCCCGACAGCACGCGCGCCTCGGCGTGCTGCGTCCAGCCGTCGCCGTCCCTGTCACGGCTGAAGATCTCGAGGCGGCGCGACGGTGCACTTTGTGCGCTGTCGAGCACCAATTCCACTGTCATTCCCTCTGCATCCAAACCGGCTTCCGGGAAGACCAACGGGCTTTGTAACTGCATGTCCTCGACCACCACAGTCGAGGCGCCCTCGGCGAACAGGGCCGATGCTGCCATGGCGCCGTACATGGCGCCCGGGGCCAGGACGCGGCCGAACACCCGGTGGTCGTCCAGCCAGGCAGGGTCGGACGTCGACAGTTCCGACTCGAAGAGGATCTCTCCGCGCGGCGACTCATGGCGGACGCCCAGCAGGGGATGTCCCCCGGCGACCTGTCGACGGCGCCTCGGCTCTTCGATCCAGTGCCGTTGGCGCTGGAACGGATACCCCGGAAGTGAGATCCTGCGTCGCTTCTCGCCAGCAAAGAGCCCATCGAAGGAGACCTCGAGACCAACCTCGTAGGCACCGGCGACGGCCTCCACGAACTCGCAGCCGAGTTCCGCCTTCGGCACCTCGTCGTCCTTTGGCGGCCGGCGCATGCTCGACAAGGTGACGGGCGCGTCTCCCGGCCACGCCAGGGTGAGCATCGGGCCCAGCACGGCGTGCGGGCCGATCTCGATGACCGCGTCGACACCGAGGTCCGCGAGCGTTTCGAGGGAACGGCCAAACATCACCGCCTGCCGGGCGTGGCGCCGCCAGTAAGGTCCGTCAAGGGTCTCGCCCGGCTTCACTACCTGCCCGGAGACGTTGCTCACCAAGGTGATCTGCGGGGACGTGATGGCGATCCCTCCCACGACCGCTTCCAGATCATCGAGAGCCGGCTCGACAAGGGCACTATGGAAAGCCTGGCCCGTGTTCAGCCTCCGTACCCGGACGTCCTCCCCGAGAAAGCGTTCCGAGATTGCCTCGACGTCCGCGACGGGGCCGCTCACGACTTGATGGGCTCCGTTGTCCGCCGCGATATCCAGGCGGTGCCCTTCCCCCCGCGCGTTATGCTCGTGCACCGCCGCCTCGACCCTCGGAGCCGAGGCAAACACCGCGGCCATCGCCCCCGGTTCGGGGAGCGCAGACATCAGGGCACCCCGGGCGGATGCAAACCGAAGCCCGTCTTCCAGACTAAACACACCCGCCACGTGAGCGGCCGAGACCTCTCCCAGGCTATGCCCGGCCACCACGCCCGGTCGGATTCCAACGCTTGACCAAAGCGCAGCGAGAGCGCACTCCAGCGCGTACAACGCGGGTTGGGTCCATGCCGGGTCGTCCAAAGCCCCTGCCGCCCCGGGCCGGCCGAACATCACGTCCAGCAGAGAGGCCCCCCGCTCTTGCCGAATCACCGTGTCGCAGCGGTCCAGCACCGTACGGACCACCGGCTCGCGGGCGTAAAGGGCTTCGCCCATGCCATCCCACTGGCTTCCCAGACCGGTAAACAGAAAGGCGACCTTGGACGGCACTCGCCGGTCCGGGCGTTCGAGCCCCTCACGGCCACTCGAGACTTCCTGCAATTCGTCCCGCAACGTCGAGTCGTCGCGGAAAACCACGCCCGCTCGCCAATCGAAATGGCTCCTCCCGACGCTTGCTGTCCAGGCCATATCAGAAAGCAGGGAACCAGCAGCCGAGGATTCCGCCGGATCCTTTCCGGCCCGTCCGTCAAGCCACGACACGTACCGCCCCGCCAGTTCCTGCAGGGCCACCTCCGTTTTTCCCGAAAGAGGCAGGAACCGCGTTCCGCGCCGGGAGGACCCGGCCACTGCCGAGGAATCCTCGCTCACCCCTTCGGGGAGCAATACTGCGACCGGCCGCGCCGGACCCGAGGGAGAGGGCCATTTGACATCACCAGGTGTTCCGTACCCTTCCAGCAGGACATGGGCGTTGGTCCCCGAGAACCCGAACGAGTTCACGCCCGAGCGTGGCGGGCGGCCCGGTTCGAGCGGCCAAGGAGTCGCCTCTGCCGTCACGCGCACCGGCATGCTGTCCCAATCGATGGCCGGGTTGGGGACGCTGAAGTTCAGGTGCTTGGGGATGACCCCTTGCTGCATCGCCAGTACGGCTTTGATCAATCCCGCCATCCCCGCTGCAGCCGCCAAATGCCCGATGTTCGTCTTGACCGAGCCGATCAGGAGGGGGCGGTGTGGGTCGCGCCCCTGGCTGTACGCGGCTGCCGCCGCCTCGACCTCGGTCGGGTCTCCGACCCTTGTTCCCGTCCCATGCGCTTCTAGGTAATCCACGTCTGTCGGCAGGAGCCCGGCCCTCGCGAGAGCCTCCGCGATCACCTTCTCCTGAGTCGGCGCCTTTGGTACGGTGAGCCCTTGGCGGGCGCCGTCCTGATTCACCGCGGTCCCGCGGATCACTCCCCAGATTCGGTCACCATCCGCCTCCGCCTCGCTGAGACGCTTCAGGACTACGACTCCGCAACCTTCGCTCCGGACGAAGCCATCCGCAGCCGCATCAAATGTCCAGCATCTCCCGGTCGGCGACAGCATCCCGGCGTTCGCGAACGCCTCTGTCGCTTCCGCGGCCAGCAGCACGTTGACGCCACCCACGAGCACCAAGTCAGACTCGCTGCGCTGAAGGCTCACCACCGCGTGATGCACCGCGACCAGGGACGACGAACAGGCTGTGTCAACCGCAACCGCCGGCCCCTCCATGCCCAGCGCGAACGAGACCCGGCCAATGGCCGTGCTGAACCGGTTGCCGGTGACGAGATAGAGATTCGCCTCGGTCCCACTCTTCTGGCCGTCGCTCTGGATCACGTCCTTGTAGTCGTTCGCACCGATACCGACATAGACCCCGCAACGGGCACCTCTCAGCCGATCGGGGTCCAGTCCGGCATCCTCGAGGGCTTGCCAGCTCGTCTCCAGCAGCAGCCTCTGCTGCGGATCGAGCGATTCCGCCTCGACGGGAGCGATGCGAAAAAACTCTGCGTCAAACTGCTCGATGTCCGTCAGGTAGGCACCGTAGCGGCACGCCCGATGCACCGTGGCGGCATTGGAGAAAAGCTGACCTACACGCCCGACACCCGAACCCGGTTCTCCCTCCGTCACCAAGTTTGCGCCTGATGCAAGCTGACGCCAGAACTCGGAAACATCCTTCGCGCCAGGGAACTGGCACGCCATGCCCACGATGGCGATGGGCTCGTCAGGTGCGGGAATCGTGCGTCCCGGCACCCTGCCAACCCTTCCCAATACGCCGTGTCCCTCGGAATCGATTCCCGTTGTCATTCGGTCACCGGAAGGGCCCCATTATCCCGTGTCCGGGGGCACAGCCCGATCCGGTGCCATGGAGACAGCCGCTGCGCCAAGCGGGAACAACAAGCCGAGGTGAGATCCACGGGTGTCAAGCCACGCACCAGGCTGATCCGAATTCGGAATCCTTGATTATGTCGCTGGACAACCGCCTGGCAGCAGATCGTGTTCGGGATTCCCTGCTTCGCCGACGGTTGCTGCCCGCTGGCAGTCGGCCACGGTGGGGCCCCGGGGTGCAGCGCATCGGTCGGCTTCGGCATCGCCCTCATCGTGCTTGTTGGCGACCGCGGCAAGCTCTCCACGGCGCGCCTCCGGGAGAACCTGCAGCCGGCCGGACTGGACCGGATCCCGGCACTAGCACCACGTGCACGGTCATGTCCCGTGCATGTTGGCCTGTTCCTTGGAACGGCATACGCGGCAGCGGCTGGCCCCCCTGCGGTTCCAGAATGAGGATCCGGCCGCAGCACGAGCCCGGCGCGACCTGCCGGTGGAGCCGCCGGAGGCTTCCGAGCGCGCCAGGTGCAAGGCCCCACCAAGAGCACGCCGGAGGGGTTTCCCGCGCACAGCTTCCCGACGCTGCTGGGGGACGTGTCGAACCTCATCCTCAACCGGGTCAACCTGCCGGCTCAGGAGAGGGCTGCCATCACCATCGCCACCACGCCCACCAAGCTCCAGCGCCGGGCGTTCAACCTGCTCGGTCTCGATCCTCAGCAAAGTGTTTCCATAACTGTGACAGGTTGAGAGCCGCACTTGGACAGGCAAAACTCCATGCAATCAACAAGTTATGGCGATCTACGCGGCTTGGACCTGCCGTGAAGTCGTTCCGCCAAAGGGGCGTGACCGTCCGGTCATCAACGCACACTTCCCCCAGCGACCCATTCTGACATCAGGAAGAACACGTCTGCCAAATCATCGGCTGCCAGCGCACCGTAGCGGTCGTCACGGCGAGAACCGGTCGGCGAGGTCGCCGTCCCCGCAGCCCATCATGTCCGCGTGCGGGAACTGAGACCGAGATGCACAACAACTCCGGCATGCAGCGGCAGCAACGCCACTCAAGAGTTTCGCCGGAGATGGGGGTCAAAGGAACGTCGGGCTTCATCCTGTGCGCGAATCGATGAAGCTGGCCAGTTCGCGAAGAGTCGTAACACCTTCGCACTCTCCAGCCTCGATCGAAACATTAAGTTCCTGGGTAACTAACTTGATGAAGGACACGACATCGATGGACGAAACTCCGGAATCGGCAAAGCTCGTGTCAAGGTCAGGCGAGCGGCCGAGATCCAGTTGTTCGTCGGCAAGTCGGACTAGGCGCTCTTCGGTAGTGGTCATCGGCAGTTCTCCAATGGAAGACGATGATACCACACGGCTTAACAGCCCGTGGATAAAGTCGACCGTCGCGAATGCGACACCATCTGACGCCAGAACAATGGGAAAATGTTTGCATGGCGATGGGCACGCGTAAGCAGGTGCAGATCCCGCTATTCCTGACTGCGGACGACCTGCCCGAGGCCCCGACGACACCGTTCTTCGAGAAGCTATCCGAGGTGCTCGGCCAGGCCGGCTTCGACGACTTTGTCGAAAGCGTTTGCAGCCGCTTCTACGATCAGGCTCTGGGCCGGCCGTCGCTGCCGCCGGGCGTCTATTTCCGGATGCTGCTGCTGGGCTACCTGATGGGTTTCGAGTCGGAGCGACGGATTGCGCTGCAGGCCGCCGACAGCCTCAGCCTGCGGCAGTTCCTGGGCTACGGACTGCACGAAGCGACGCCGGACCACTCGACGCTGTCGAAGACGCGCAAGCGGCTCGCGCTGGAGGCCCACGAAGAGGTGTTCGGGTGGGTGCTGGGGCGGCTGCGGGAGGCGGGCCTGACGCAGGGCGGCGAGGTGGCCGTGGATGCGACGACGCTGGAGGCGAACGCGGCGCTGAAGGGTCTGGTGCGCAAGGCGACGGGAGGCGTACCGGGAGTTCGTGCTGGGGCTGGCGGAGGCGGCAGGAGAGAGCATCGAGAGCGAGGTGGATCCGTTTCGACCGCCAGCGGAAGGGGAAAAGCCTGTCGAACGAGGAGTGGGAGAGCCCGGTCGACGCGGATGCACGGGTGGCGAAGATGAAGGACGGGACCACGCACCTGGCGTACAAGGCGGAGCACGCGGTGGACCTGGAGAGCGGGGCGCTGGTGGGCGTGACGGTGCAGCGGGCGGACGGCGGGGACACGCAGATGCTACCGCAGACGCTGGCAGCGGTCGAGGAGGCTTGCGGGGAGACACCGGAAACGGTGGTGCTGGACAAGGCGTATCACAGCGACGAGACGCTGGAGCGGCTGGAGGCGGCCGGGGCGGACTCGTATGTGGCGGTGCCGGAAGGGCCGAAGCGCAACTGGAAGGGCAAGCAGGAGCAGCGGCGACGGTACCCAGAGAACGAGGAGCGGGCGGGCAGCGAGCGTGGCTGTAGTTGTCGAAGCTGCGGACGGAGAAGGCGGAGCGCTCGATGGCGCACATGTACGAGACGGGCGGGATGCGGCGGCTATGGCTGCGGGGTCTGGACAACGT
>MKWU01002637.1_pt1 | contig 26097 bp, 17 predicted proteins | sample 809101 | NCBI WGS metagenome assembly MKWU01 (sample SAMN05860141, study PRJNA318959) | sponge metagenome | host: Aplysina aerophoba | place: Slovenia: Piran, Adriatic Sea, Gulf of Piran | collected 2013-05-07 | reverse complement strand
CTCGCCGAGTTCCGCCAGTGAGCCGGTGAAGCCGGTCGACGGCCCCGGCGGGTCCGGGCTGGACCGCGGGCGACAGGCGGGGGGACCCGGCTGGGCCTCAGGCAGTGGCAGGTCCAGTTGGGCGGCCAGCGTAGGCAGCACCTTGCGCGCCGAGGCCGTGCAATATTCGCCTTTGGGATTGCGCCAGTCCTCCCGCTCGCAGATCCCGCGACCCAGGGCCGCGCGCGACAGCTGGCCTGGCTGCAAGGCCTCTCGCAGCCAAGCGATCGTCTGGGGACGGAAAATACGGAGGCCTACCCGCACTAACCTCGTTCTACACAGAACACCGTGCCTGCGTTAAGTGTGTCCGGTCGCTAGCCAGCGGATTCGACGGCTCGGAAACGGGTGCTGGCTGCGATCCCGGACCTGTTCTTCGGGTCGAAAGTGACGGGCGCGGCGGCGAAGCTCGGCATTGAAGTTCGGATCGCTGTTACGCGCCAGGCCGTGCTGGAAGGGGCCCGGTCAATGCCCGATCTGGTGATTGTCGATCTGGACGCGCCGGCGATCGATCCGATCGGTGTAGTCGGGGAGTTGCGCTCCGTTACCGCTGCCCGTCCGCCCCGCGTGATGGCTTTCGCCAGCCATGTTCGAGACGACCTGCTGGCCTCGGCGCGCGCCGCGGGCTACGACCAGGTGTTCACACGGGGGGCGCTGGCGACGGCCTTGCCGCAACTGCTCGCCTCGCTGTAGCCAAGACCTCGTGGCCCCGATCCGCCTCAAATGGCGACCGGGTTGATCGGGATAGCGGTCCGCGATCCCTCCACTACCACGATGCCGGTATCGGACACGTGGTAGCGCTTCCGGTCGTGTTCTTCGTCGAATCCGATGCGCTCCCCGGCCGCGATCCTCGCGTTCTTGTCGATGATCGTCCGACGGATCTTCGCGCCCGCGCCGATATGGCAGCGGGCCATCACGATCGAGTCCTCCACGGACGCTGCGGAGTCCATGAAGACGCTGCGTCCCAGGATCGATCCCCGCACTCGGGAGCCCTGCAGGACGCAGCCCTCTGACACGACCGAGTTCACGGCCTCCCCAGCGTGCCCGGCATCGTCGATGCAATATCGCGAGGGCGCGGTTGGGTATTCCGCCGTTCGCAACGGCCATTGCGGGTTATAGAGATTGAGCGTCGGGTAGCTGGACCGCAGGTCCATGTTCGCGTCGAAGTACGACTCGATCGTACCGACATCCCGCCAATAGCTCCGGTTCCTGGGGTCCTCTCCGGGGACTTCGTTCGTCTGGTAGTCGTAGGCGTAGACCGGCATTTCGTCGACCATTTCGGGCAGCATGTTTCGACCGAAGTCGTGGTCGCTGTCTGGCCGCGCTGCATCTCGTCTCAGTTCCCGGACAAGCATTTGCGGGTCGAAGATGTAGTTCCCCATGGAGGCGAGGCACCATCCCGGCCGGCCGGGGATTTCGGGCGGATTCGGGATTTTCTCGTGGAACCGCTTGATGCGCCAGTCGCTGTCGATTTCCATCGTGCCGAAACGCTCCGCTTCCGAAGCCGGTATCGGCAGGGCCGCGACCGTGCCCTTGGCACCCTTGGTCCGGTGGTACGCGATCATCTGGCGCACGTCCATGAAATAGATGTGGTCCGCACCGAATATCGCCACCATTTCGGGCTGGGACAGCTCGATGAGATGAATGTTCTGATGAATCGCGTCGGACGTCCCCTGGTACCACTGGACCCCCTTGCGCATCTGCGCGGGTACAGGCAGGATGAACTGGCTCGTGAGCAATTCGGAAAACTGCCACGCGTTGCGCATGTGCTGCAGCAGCGACTGGCTCTTGAACTGGGTCAGGACATAGATCGAATAGATGCCCGAGTTGACGAAGTTGCTCAGCACGAAGTCGACGATGCGGTATTTGCCGGCAAATGGCACTGCCGGTTTGCTGCGTTCCTTCGTCAGGGGGAATAGGCGGGTGCCCTTACCGCCTGCCAGAATCAGGCCTAGTACTCTTGCATTTTTCATAGGGTCCCCTTCAAGGCAGTTGGCGCGTTACGGCTGTTCAGCCCGCCGGTTCCAGCTGCCCGTCCACCAGATCGGCGCGCATCGGGAAGCGCGCCGCAAGGTCCATGCTGTGGGTCACGGCGATCAGTAAGATTCCCTGTTCCTGCTGGAGGTCCAGGAGCAGGCTGCCCACCGTGTCTGCGCTGCGGCGGTCCAGGTTGCCGGTCGGCTCGTCCGCGAGCACCACCTGCGGGGCGTTGATCAGCGCGCGCGCGATGGCCACTCTCTGGCGTTCACCTCCGGACAGTTCGGACGGCATGCGGTCCGTCCTGTCCGCGAGCCCGACCCTGTCAAGCAGGTCTTTCGCGCGGCTCGTGGCTTCCCGCGACGCGCCACCGCTGGCAAGCGTCGGCACCAGGACGTTTTCCAGACTCGTGCATTGCGGGAGCAGGTGGTGGTCCTGGAAGACGAATCCCACGCGCTCGTTGCGAAAGCGTGACAAGGCTGCCGGATCGAGCGAGAACGGGTCCTCGCCGCAGATCCTGACGCTTCCCGCGGTCGGCTTCTCCAGCGAGCCAAGGATGTAGAGCAGGGTGCTCTTGCCGGATCCGGATGGGCCCATGACCGCGAGTGCCGTTCCGGACGACATGCTCAGATCCAGGCCATCCAGCACGACAAGGCTGTCGGCCGCATGGCCGTACTCCTTGCGCAGTCCGCGAACGACTAGATCATCGGGCATCGGGTGCGCTGCCAAGCCTCTCGCCTCCAATTCAATTGTTCCATATCCGGACGGGCTTGCTAGAATCGCATCCCGGGGACGGCCGCCCCGACCGGCGGCTGGCTCGGTGGCAGGTCCGGACGGTTGGCTGCGCGAAGATAAACCGTTGCAACCGGTCCGCGACCTTGCCGCCCGTTTTCTTTAGGCCGGGAGCCTCACATGCTACTTATCGGCCCTCCTGGCAGCGGCAAGACCGCTCGCGCGTTGCGGCTAGTGGAGACTGCCGTCGATGCCGGCCGGAGCGAGGAGATCAAGATTCTCGTCCCTACCGCGAGCATGAAAAACCACCTCCTCCACGTGCTGGCGAAGCGGGGACTCATGGTTCCGGGCGATGCCGTTTCCACGCTTTCCGAATTTGTGCGGGACGCGACCCCTGGCCTTGCCGAGGCCAGCGGCGCCGTCGCGGACCGCCTGCTACGTGCGGCGATCGCTCGCTCGGGCCGGGACGAATTCGCCTCGCGGTCCGGGTCCGCCGGCTTGCGCAACCGCCTGTCGGCCCTCATCGGCGAGTTCTGGGCCGCGGGGGTGGACAACCTGCAGATCGAATCTTCGGTCCGCGAACGCCGGCAGCGCGCATTCCAGACCGTGTTCCGCGCATACGAGGAATCCCTGGCGGATGCTGGATTCGTGCATCACAACCAACGCATTGCGCGGGCGGCGGCGGCAATCCGCCAGCAAGGCCTCGGACCGGTTCGGACTGTTTACGTCGACGGCTTCGATCGCTTTACAAAGCAGCAGGAAGAGCTGCTCGGAGCGCTGGAAGAGCAAGCCGAGGAGCTGTGGATTGCGATGCCGGACCTGCTCCCGCGCTACCCGCTCGACCAGTCGAAGGCGGAATACCTGCCGCCTCGCGAGGGAGGCAGCGCCGCGGTCGAGATCTTCGAAGCGCCGTCCCCGCGGGCGGAGGTCTTGGAGATCGCGAGGCAGATACTCGCCGGCGGCCGGCCGCTGCACGAGCACGGCATCGTGCTTCGCTCGCTCGAGCAGTACGAGCCCTTGCTGCGCGAAGTCTTCGACACGCTCGGCATCCCATTCCGCCTTTGGGCGCAAGGCCAGCTCGGCGAGCACGGCGTGGTGCGGCACTACTTGGCCTGGCTCAGGGTGATCGACCGCCGCTTTCCGGGTGAGCAGGCCCTCGAAGCCCTCAACTCGCCGCTCACGCCTGCCGGGTCGGCGGACGAGCGGGACGCCTTTGATTTCGACGCCCGCGAACTGCTGCCGGACTCGGGACTGGACTTCCTGCGGGCCGCGGCCAGGAGCCGCGAGGGGCTGCGTGAATTCCTCGATGGTTTGCGACCGCAAGCCGACTGGTGGCGGCGGCGCTACGGTGCCACACGCTGGGCGCGGGAATGCCTCCAGATCATGCCGAGACTGCAGCGTCTTCCCGTGCCGGTCGACACCGAATCCTTCGACCGGACCCGGCACTGGCGGGTAGCGATCCAAGCCCAGAGAGCCTTGCGCGGGGCGATTGAAGAGACTGCCGCCCTGCCTGAGTTCCGGGGTCGCCGGAGGATCTCCCTCGGTGACTTCGCCGACGCTCTCGAAGACGTGGCCCGGTCGACTGCGATCCCGGTCTCGGACCTTCGATTCGAAGTGGTCCACGTCCTGCCGATAGGCGAGGCCAGACAATGGTCGATCCCGGTGACATTCGCTTGCGGGCTTGTCGAGGGCTGGTTCCCTCGTCGCTTCACCGAGGATGTTCTCTTCGACGATGAGGACCGGCGCCGCATGCGGGGCCGGGGGATCGAGTTGCGCACGTCGGCCGACCGCGCCGAGGCAGAACGGTTTCTCTACCGCGTCGCGACAACGCGCGCCTCCGAGCGCATGGTACTCAGCTACCCGCTCCGAGACAGCCTCGGCAAACCCCTCATGCGATCGACCCTTCTCGACTCCGCGTTGTCGGCGCTCCCCGCGCCCGTGACCCGCATGGAGGATCTGGAATCGCCAACGGCGGCGACTCCGGTTTCCGCCCTGCCCGACGACTTGCGCCGTGCGGTCGCGGACTGCAACCAAGGGTTCAGCGTCACAGGCATCGACCAATTCCGGCAGTGCCCGCACCTGTACTTCAACAGCAATACCCTTGCCCTCAGGGGCCGTCCAGCGCTTCCGGAGCGCAGGCTGGACGCTGCCCAGCTCGGCACGATCGTGCACGACACTCTCGACCGATGGAACCGCGAGCAGCGCTCGATCGGGCCCATTCTCGATGACGTCTTCGGGACCAGGCTCGCCAAACTCCGCCTTGGCGAGAGCTGCCGGACCGAGCAATTGCGCCTGGTCCTACGCTCGGACCTCGTGCGGTTTGCCCGGGAGCGCGGCGCGTCCATGGCGCTCTACGAGGGTGCGCGCGCGTTCTTCGAGAACGACCGGCAATACCGCGTCAACGAACTGGAGTCCAAGCCCGTCGTGCGCTGCCGCATCGACCGATACGACGTGGATGACCGCGAGCGGTGCTTCGTCACGGACTACAAGTACGCGCCCCCCGACCGGGTCAAGACCATGCTCAAAGAGCACCTCGAGGGCGACCGCTTGCAGCTATTGCTGTACCTGGCCGCCCTCGAGCAGGAACTGCGCTGCACGCCGGCCGGCATGGCGCTGTGCGGGCTGCGGGGAACCACGAGCTACTTCGGAGTTTCCATCGATGGCGCGGGAGGGCTTTCCGCCGTGACTGGCGAGGAATTGAGAGCCTTGATCGAGCAAGCCCGCTCCGAAGCCGCCGAGTCGGTGGGAGGCGTACTGCAAGGCTCCATCGCAGTTCAGCCCCGGGACACGGATTTCTGTGATCGCATCTGCGATTTCCGCAGCGTGTGTCGCGTCAAGTGGCCCGGCAGGGATTCCGGCAGTCCGTCGTCACCAGGGGAGGCCCCGTGCAACTGACCGCCGACCAGGCGCGGGCCGTTCGCAGCTGGCAGCGCGGTGACATTTGCGTCGTGGCGGGTCCCGGGTCAGGCAAGACTCGCGTGCTCGTCGAGCGGATTCGTTGGTTGATTCTGGACCGAGACGTCGTACCGGAGCGGATTCTGGCCATCACCTTCACGGAAAAGGCAGCTCTCGAGATGCGGTCGCGCCTGGTCGGGGACGCTACCGCGTCACGCGAGGACCGCATCAAGTTCCAAGCCGCTCAGATCTCGACGATCGACGCGTTCTGCAACCGGTTGCTGAGAGAAAACGTGCTCGAAGCCGGAGTCGATCCCGGATTCGAGCTCCTCGACGAGACAGCGTCCCGAGATTTGCTGCACGGCGTGATCGAGCAGGCCCTGGATGCGGAGTTCGCTCGGGGCGGGGCGCCCCTGCGGGCATTCCTGGCTGCTTATGCACCCGGCTCCTCGGGGCAGGTCCGGGGAGATGCCTTCGGGCTCCGCGACGACCTTGCCGCCTTGGTCCGCCGCATCCGCAGCTACGGTTGCGATCCGTTTCTGGCCGAGCCGTCCAATCCTGGGGCTGAGTTGGCCGCCGCCTTGGAAGCACTTGCGGCGGCCAAGGGTAGCGCTGAGCTGGCGGGTCTGGCGCGGCGGTTCGCGGCTGCAAGCGAACCTGCCGAGAGAGCCGACCTGATCGCCGAGATCGAACTCGAAACGAAGCCGATCCGCAAGGCCGGAAAGCTCAAGGGCATGGTCAGCGAGATCAAGGACGTACTGCTGCCGGCCTGCCGTGCCGCAGCCGTCTCGGAGTCCAATCAAGTTCCCCGCAAGTGGCTGTTGCAGGTAGTGCGCCGGACGCTGCGGGGGTTTGACGCCGCCAAGCGTGCGGCCGGCCGCATGGATTTCGATGACGTGCTGGCGAAAGCCGGCGACCTGCTTGGATCGGGCACCCGTCCCGCGCCACGGTTCGAGCACGTCTTGATTGACGAGTTTCAAGACACCAATCCCCTCCAGGTGCGTTTGGTGGAGCGCCTGTTGGGGGCGCACGGAGAGAATCGCCCCGTGCGGTTCGTCGTAGGAGACATCAACCAGTCGATCTACGGCTTCAGGCACGCCGATCAGAATGTCTTCCGGGCCTTTCGTGAGGGCGTCGAGAAGCGAGGCGGCGAAGTGATCCGGCTGACTGAGAATTTCCGCAGCCGTCCTGAAATCCTGTCCATGGTGCGTGTCCTCCTGCCCGGTGGCCGCGACAGCGGCGTGGAGCGCCACAGCCTGCAGGGAATCTACCGCTTCCCCCCCAAGGATCGGCCCAGCTGCGAGGTGCAGGTTGTCTCGGCGGGCGGTGACGCGGCCCCGGAATGGGAGGCGGCCTGGATCGCGAGCCGCCTGCATGCTCTCAGGCGCGAGCTGAGGCTGGCCGACCGGCGCGCGGAGCCGGGCCGGACACGGCCGCTTCAATGGGGCGACGTCGCCATCTTGGTGCGCACCCACTTGCGAGCGGCGCTCCTGGCCTCGGCGTTGCGCCGGCATGGTGTGCCGTGCGATCCCGGTGCCGGGAGAAACTTGTTCCAGTCGCCGGAGGTCGTTGAGCTGGCCGCTTTCCTGCGCGTCCTGCGCAATCCCCGGGACGAGATCAGCTTGGCGGCCGTGTTCAAATCGCCCTTTTGCGGCGTCGACGACGCCGTCTTGCTCCGGCTAAAGATGCAGTACTCGAATCTCGCCGACTGCGTGTCCGGACCAGTGCCCGCCGGGGGCATTGACGCCGCATCCGTTGCGCGCTTGGAGAACTTCAGCAAGTTGATCCATCGCTGTCGCGCCGACCGGGCGACTGTCTCTGTCCGTTCCCTCCTGGCCCGCGCCGTGTCCGCGTGCGGCTACCGGTCGTACCTGGCTCACGGCACGGACGGTTCGCAGGCTCTCGCGAATCTGGATCGGCTGCTTGATTGGATTGGACGACGCGAGGAACAGGGCGAGGCCGGCCTGGACGCGGTCTCGGCGGCACTCGATCGAGCGCTCGAGGCGCGTCCGGTCCAATCGGAATCCCCGGACCGGGGGGCCGGCGACGGGGAATCCGTAGCGATCCTGACGATGCACGCCGCCAAGGGCCTGGAGTTTCCCGTCGTGGTGCTCGCCTCGCTCCAGAGCGGCTCGCGGGGAACTGTGCCGGGGCTGCTGTTCTCGGACTCGAGCGGGCTAGGGGCGCGCTGGCGGGAGCCGTTCGGACCAGAACCGGCTCCTGACGCAGCCTACCGGGCGATCGCCGCCGACATCCAGGAACGCGAGCGGCAGGAATCGGACCGGCTGTTCTACGTGGCTCAGACGCGGGCCGAGGAGCATCTTGTCCTGAGCGCGGGCTTTCCTGCCGCTCCTCAGAAGAAGAACTGGGCCAAACTGGTGTTTGATCGGTTGGGGATTGGTCCCAGGGATGCGCCTTCCGGGGAGGCCGAGGAACGCAGCACGGGCGACGCCCGATTCCTCTATCGCTCCGTCTCGTCGAGTCCGCCAGGCCGGTTGGAGGGCGACGGCATCCAAGTTGCGGGTCCGGCTCTCGTGCGGCCGCTGCCGCCTTCGGCGCAGCCCGACTACCTCGCCGCCGTGACCTCAGTGGCCATGTTCGCGCAATGCCCTCGGCGGTACTTCCTCTCGCGCTACCTTGGTCTGGACGAAACCGCCACCGCCCCCCGCCCTGACGACCCCGCGGCGGATGAACCCGCGTCTCTGCGTGACGGCACTGACGCTTCCGAATTCGGGGAGCTGGTCCACAGGCACTTGGCAGGAGAACTCGCCGAAGCCACGCCGGCGGTCCGCCGGCTGGCCGATCGGTTTCGAGCGCACGAACTCGGGAAGAGGGTCGAGCGCGCGACGCGCGTCGACCGCGAGATGAGCCTGGTGTTCGCCGTCGACGGTTTTCTCCTGCGCGGCACGATCGACCTCCTGTTCGAGGAAGGCGGCGACCGGGTCCTGGTCGACTACAAGACGGACCGGGTGCCCGTTACCGGCTTGCAGCGTTCGGCGAGGCGGTATGCTCCGCAGATCCAGCTGTATGCGGCCGGGCTCGCAAGGTCGTCGAGGCCGGCGAGTCGCGCCGTGCTGTTCTATCTGCGGCCGGGAGAGGCAATTGACATTGACATCGGCGAGCGAGCGCTCGAACGGGCTCGCGAGCTTGTCGGAGCGTTCTTCGACGCGCAGGCGAGCCAGTCGTACCCGCTTCGGACTGGCAGGCATTGCCTGCGCTGCCCGCACTATCGCGGCGACTGCCCCGCTGAGCTGTCTTGAGGGCCGCTAGCTCGCCAGGCTCCGGGCCGCGTCGGCGATGTGGCGGGCCGAGATCTCGAACAGGTCCAGCAACTCGGCGGGCTTGCCGCTACGCGCGATGCCGCGCACGGCCAGCTGCCGGACTCGTGACCGCTCTTCCGCCAAGGCCGCGAGCACCGCGCTTCCGATCCCACCGTGAGCATAGTGGTCCTCCACCGTGACAATATTGCCTCCGCAATCGGCTGCGGCCTCGGCGAGCGTTTCCTTGTCGATCGGTTGGACGCTGAAAAGGTCGATCACGCGGGCTCGGATGCCTTCGCTCGCGAGTTGATCGGCTGCCTCCAGCGCCTCGTAGAGCGTGACCCCCGCTGCGACTATCGCTACGCGGTCCTCGGAACTACTGCGCAGCACCTTCGCCCTACCCGTCTCGAACACCTCGTCGCGCCCGTACAGGATCGCAGTCTTGGGGCGGCTCGTCCGGACATAGACCGGCCCGTCGATGCCGGCGGCGAGTTCGATCGCGCGCCAGGCGCTGGTCGCGTCGGTGGGATAGAACACGGTGTAGTTCGGTTCCGCGCAAGTCATCGCGAGGTCTTCGAGGCCCATCTGCGAGGCGCCGTCCTCGCCGATCGACACGCCGGCGTGGGTGCCGACTAGCTTGATGTTCGTCGAGCTGATGGCAGCCAGCCGCATGAAGTCGTAGCCCCGCGACAGGAAGCATGCGAAGCTCGCGGCGAAGGGGATCTTGCCTCGGCACGCCAGCCCCATCGCAACCCCCACGAGGTTCTGCTCCGCGATGTAGCACTGGAGCAGGCGGTCGGGATCGGCCTTGGCGATATCGGTCGTAAAGGTCGAGTTGCCGACATCGCCGTCGACTCCGAGGACGCGCTCGTCCACTTGGCTGAGCGCTTCGAGCGCGGCTCCGAACGCTTGCCGGGTCGCAACGGCCGGACCGCCGATCTCGTATGGCGGCGGGGCTGCCGTGCCACTCGGGGCCGGTGTCGAATTGGCTGGCGGTGGGAGGTTGGGCTGCCAGGCGAACGCGGCACCCGTGAGCTCGGCTTGGAGCGCAGCGATCGTTTCGTCCTCCAGCTCGCCTGCCGGGATGGGTTTGCCGTGCCACCCGTCCTTGTCCTCGGCACACGGGATGCCGCGCCCCTTGTACGTCTTTGCCAGGACGACAGTCGGCGTCTCGTTGGACGCACGGGCTGCCGAGTACGCCTGGACGAGGGCGCCGACATCGTGGCCGTCCACAACCAGCGTCTCCCAGCCGAATGCTTCCCAGCGAGCCCTGTAGGCATCCATGTCGTGCCCGAGCATGGTCGGCGCGCTTTGTCCAAGGCGGTTCACGTCCACGGTCGCAATCAGGTTCCCGAGCTTGTCGTTGGCCGCCATGGATGCCGCCTCCCATACGGACCCCTCGGCGATCTCTCCGTCGCCGAGCAGCACCCAGATGCGCCGGTCGTTACCGTCGAGCTTGCAAGCGTGTGCCATGCCCACGCCGACGCTGAGGCCCTGGCCGAGCGAGCCGGTGGCGACGTCGACAAACGGCAAGGTCGTGGGCGGATGTCCCTCGAGGTCCGAATCGATGCGCCGCAGACTGAACAATTCGCTCTCCTCGATGTAGCCGGCCTCGGCCCAGGCCGCGTACAGGACCGGCGCTGCGTGCCCCTTGGAAAGGATGAACACGTCGTTCGCCTCGCTGGCCGGATCCTGCGGGTCGTAGCGCATGGCGTCGAAGAACAGCGCGGCCATGATCTCGGCCGCCGAGGCGCAGGTCGTTGGATGGCCGCTGCCCGCCTTGCTCGTAGACTGCACGGAGTGGATCCGCATGCGGGTGGCTTTGTCCCGGAGGCCGGCGAGGTTGAGGTGTTCGAGTGCGACTGGCATTAGTTCGTGCTTGCGGTGCCTTTCTGAAGGGATGGCAGCGCCGACTGCGCGCAAGCGTTGAATTCCCTACGGGGAACCCGGGCGGCGGCTTGGGCGCGTGGAAAGCCGGCCTGGACCGGCCCGGGACGCAAGTCCGCTTCCCAGCCAGCCTCAAGACCATCATACCCGTCCCGGCCCCGCGGACGGGGCGCGTGGAGGGCGGCCTATAGTAGAAACAGCGCGATGAGCGTTTCCACGACCGTTGTCCGATTCGACACGCTCGCGCTCGATTGCGGGCAACGGCTGGCTCCCGTCCAGGTCGCGTACGAAACTTACGGAGAGCTCAATACCCAACGGTCAAACGCCATCCTGATCCTGCACGCCTTCTCCGGCGATGCGCATGCAGCCGGCATCAGTGCCGAGACCGGTAAACCGGGCTGGTGGGACAACATGATCGGCCCCGGTAAGGCCTTTGACACGCAGTGCTATTACGTGATTTCGTCCAACGTCCTGGGCGGTTGCGGCGGCACTACGGGGCCGAGTTCGATCGATCCGGGTACAGGAAGTCCCTACGGATCGAATTTTCCGCCGGTTTCGATTGCCGACATGGTGCGGCTGCAACAACTGCTGACGGAGTCCCTGGGCATCAGCAGGCTGCTGTGCGTCTCCGGAGGTTCGATGGGTGGCATGCAGGCCCTGCAGTGGGCCGCTTCCTATCCGGACAAGGTCGCTTCGGTCATCCCGATCGCGACCACCCACCGCCACTCGGCCCAGCAGATTGCGTTCAACGAGGTCGGCCGTCAGGCGATCCTCGCCGATCCCGATTTCAACCGCGGCGATTTCTACGGAGGCAAGTACCCCGAGCGTGGTCTCGCCGTGGCCCGGATGGTCGGCCACATCACCTACATGAGCGACGGCTCGATGCGCGAGAAGTTCGGCAGGCGGCGGCGCAAGTCCTCGGGAGAGAGTGACTTGTTCGAGGTCGAGTCCTACTTGCGATACCGTGGCGGGCAGTTTGTCAGCCGCTTCGACGCCAACTCCTATCTTGTGATCTCGCGGGCCATGGACACATTTGACATGACCGCGGATTGCGAATCGCTCGAAGACTGCTTCACGCGGGGCGACACGCGATTCCTCGTGCTGAGTTTCACGTCGGACTGGCTCTACCCGAGCTACCAGTCCCAGGAGATCGTCAGGGCCCTACGCTCGCGGAATCGCGACGTCGCCTATATCGAGCTTGAATCGAACTATGGCCACGACGCGTTCCTGCTGGAAGCCGGCGAGCAGACCTCACTGATCAGAGGGTTCCTCGAGAACACGTTTCAACGCTTGGCTGCCTGAGCCCACTTCGGGGGCGACGCGCTGGGTCGCCGTATGTAGTTCGCCTCGACTGATTCCGGCAGGCCGCTGCAGCCGGACGCAATTTGCCCGGCGGCGATCAATGCGATCGCTCCGGCCACCGTGGGGGGTACCAGCAAGAAACGCCCGGCGCCGCCAGCCGGACCGGCCGGATCGAAGATCTGCGGCTCGTTGGTGACAAGATCCGCGTCGAATTTCCTGATCTGCGGTTCCAGGCTGGTCCAGTCGCCCACGGTCTCGGGTGCGACCGGCTCCGCGTTCCGGTCATAGAAGCCCGCGAAGAGTTCGCCGCGACGCGCATCCAGCACGGGCACTCGGACGGCGTCGGGCCGGGCCTCCGTCACGGCCTTCGCCAAGGCCCGCAAGCTTGACACTCCTACCAACGGACGGTTGTGGGCCTCGCTGAGCGCCTTGGCGGCGCTGAGGCCGATTCGTATCCCGGTGAAGGAACCCGGGCCGGTCGCTGCCGCAAAAGCGTCGATTTCTGATAATGCGAGGTTGTGGCCGGCAAGTAACTCGCCGATCACCGCGAACAGCACCCTGTCGAAGCCCGGTGCCCGGCCCAGCGACAGCTCGCCGACAACGCCTCCTCCGCACAGCAAGGCAACGTCGCCCTCGCCACGAGCGGTATTGATGGCTAGGAGATTCATGCTGGCGCGGGCCAGGGTCAGGACCGCTTACTACGCACGGGCCGCTTCTTGCCTCCGCCTTCCGCGATCCGGTCGGCGCGGGCCTGCAGCAGGTCCACAGCCTGATCGATCGTGACCTCCTCGGGTTTCACTGCCTTCGGTAGCGAGGCGTTGATTTCCCCGTCGGAGACGTACGGGCCGTAGCGTCCCGAAAGGACTCTCAGTTCCTTGCCCGTGACCGGATGGTTGCCCAATGCCTTCAAGGGTTCGTTCCGCGCCGCCGTCCGGCGGGAAGGCTTTTCCTTCGACAGCAACTCGAGAGCCTCGTCCAGGGTGATATCAAGCGGGCTGGTCCCGGCGGGAATCGAACGGATCTCCTTTCCGCTGCGCACGAACGGGCCGTACCGGCCGTTCGCTGCGACCACGTCCCCGCCTTGTTTCGGATGGGGGCCGAGAGCGCGCGGCAGCGAGAGCAGCTTGAGAGCTGTGCCGCAATCCAGAAACTCCGGATCCATGCCCTTCAGCAGCGAGGAGCGTTTCACCTCGGCCACTCCGTCCGCGTCGCCGAGCTGCACGAACGGCCCATAGCGACCCTGCTTGAGGTACACAGGCAGCGACGATTCCGGATCGATGCCGAGCGCGACCGGCGCCTTGTCGGCGACCGCTAGCATCTCGCAGGCTCTTTCCAGGTCCAGTTCGTCCGGCGCGAGGGCCTCGGGCACGCTGCAGCGGGACTCGCCATTGGAAAGAAACGGGCCGAAGCGCCCGATCCGAACCTCGACCTGGCGGCCCTTGGGGTCCCCTCCGATTGGCAGGCTGCACACCTTGCGAGGATCGATCCCGGATTCGCCGGACTTCACCAGCGCCTGCAACCCGCTGTGGCTGGCGTTCACCGGGGGTTTGTCTCCATTGCCCCGGTCGCCGTAGTAGAAGCGCTCGAGGTAGTCTAATCGCCCCAACTCCCCACGGGCGATCGCGTCAAGCTGGTCTTCGAGTTGCGCGGTGAACTTGTAGTCGGCCAACTGGGCGAAATGCGTTTCGAGCAGGCCGACGACAGCCATGGCCGTGAAGGTCGGCACCAACGCTCCGCTCCGCTTGAACGCGTAGGCTCGGGATTGCACGAGGTCGACGATAGTTGCCCAAGTACTCGGCCGCCCAATGCCCAGCCGCTCCAACTCGCGGATCAAGTTGCCTTCGGTGAATCGTTGCGGAGGCTGCGTCCGGCGACCCGACGCCTCGGCGGATTCCAGTGTTACGCGGTCGCCTTCGAGCATTGTGGGCAACGGCCGCTTTGCCAACCTCGAACCAGCGCCGCCGGCGGTTGTCTCCTCGCCGCCACCGAAAGGCACGGCATCGTCCGCAACCGCTGCGTAGGCCTTGAGAAAGCCATCGAATTCAATCGTCCTGCCCGTCGCCCTGAATCGGGCATCGCCGACATCGACGAGCACGGTGGAGTCGGTGCCGCGGGCATCGCGCATCTGGCTTGCGAGCGTCCTGCGCCAGATCATCTCGTACAGCTTGGCGGCTTCCTCTCCTAGCCGGCTGCGGACTTCGCCGACGGCCCGGAACTGCCCGCCTGCCGGCCGTATTGCTTCGTGGGCCTCTTGCGCGTTCTTGACTTGGTTGCGGTAGTAGCGCACCGATTCCGACAGGAAGCCCTCGCCGAAACGCTCGACGATCATCGCGCGGGCCGCAGACTTGGCTTCGTCGGAGAGCACGGTCGAATCCGTGCGCATGTAGGTGATAAAGCCGTTCTCGTAGAGCTGCTGGGCGACGCGCATGGTATGCCGCGCCTGGAAGCGCAGCTTGCTGTTGGCATCCTGCTGCAGCGTGCTGGTAACGTACGGCGCTTGGGGCGACGTCACGAAACCCTTTTCCTCGACGGAGGTGACCTTGGCCTCAGACGCGCGGACGGCCTCCTCGATCCGTTTCGCCGTTACCTCGTCAAGCAGGATCTGGGCGTCGGCCTTCTTGGTGCCGGTCTTGACCGCGCCCGTGTTCGGGTCGAAATCCTTCGCCGTGACAACCCGCTTGCCGTCCACCTGGACCAAGTCTGCTTCGAACGCTTCCCCGTCCTTGGCGAACAGCGCCTTCAAGCCCCAATAGCTCGCCCGCGTAAACCGGATCCGGGACCGCTCGCGTTCGACCAGTAGGCGGACGGCGACGCTCTGGACCCGACCCGCGCTAAGCCGCGGCAGCATCTTCTTCCAGAGCAAAGGGCTGACTTCGTAGCCGAACAGCCGGTCCACGATGCGCCGCGTCTCCTGTGCCTTGACGAGGTCGTGGTTGATTCCCCGCGGCGAATCCAGGGACTTGCGGATCGCGTCGCGCGTGATTTCGTGGAACACCAGACGCTCGAACGGCACTTTCGGTCCGAGTTCTTCCAGGAGATGCCAGCTGATGGACTCGCCCTCGCGGTCCTCGTCCGTCGCGAAGAAAATCCGATCGGCCTTCTTCACCTCCGTGCGAATTTCGCGCAAGAGGTCCTTCTTGTCCTTGGGAACGACATAGACCGGCTTGAAGTCGTCCTCTATGTTCACGCCGAGGCGCGCCCATGGCTGCTTCTTGAGCTTCGCGGGAATATCCTGCGCGCTGTTCGGTAGGTCCCGGACATGGCCGACCGAAGCCTTGACGACAAAGCCCTCGGGCAGGAATCCCGCGATCGTGCGCGCCTTGGTTGGCGATTCGACGATCACCAAGGCGCGGGGTGAGGATGGCTCCGCCATGGGGTTGCTCTATCTTCTATAGCACTTGCCGAAAGCGTACGTGGATGCCGTCTGAACCCGGAGCCAATTCCTGCGCGGATCCCCTGGGCGTTGTCTACTGGTGCGCGCCGACCTCGTACATGTAGATTGGTTGCCCCGCGCCGCTTACTTCGACGGTCGCGCTCTTGACCGGGTTCCATCCGGGAATTTCCCACTTGTAGCATGCAATGCGCGTGCCGGGCCGCAATTCCTCGAGCAGTTTCGGCTTCAGCCGTCGGTTCGCGGACGTCATCAGGAACAGGGTCACGACGGAAGCCGGGGACAGGTCCGCCTCAAAGATGTCCTGTTCCACGATCTTGACGCGGTCCTCGACGTTGGCCGCCCCGATCGCGAGCCTCGCGTCAACCACCAGGTCGTGATTGATTTCGAGTCCCACCCCGCGCGCCCCGTGGGCCTTGGCCGCGCGGACCAGGATGCGGCCGTCGCCCGAGCCAAGATCGTACACCACGTCGTGTTCTGTGACCTGCACGAGATCGAGCATCCTGTCGACAACATGCCAAGGTGTCGGCACGTAGGGCGCGACGCTCCGGGGGTCCACGAGCGGAGCCCGGCCCTGCGCCTCCGCGCTGTTCGCGCCGACCGTGGCGACGGCCAGGACTGCGAGCGCCAAGCAAATTCGAATTTGCACCCCAAGGTTCATTGGCTGCATGCGAGCATCCCCATTACCCACAGTTACTATAACCCCGCCGCGAGCGTTTTCTTCGGATGGCGTGCGATTCAGTGCGTTCAGGCGCATTTCCGGCCCAATCATCGAAACCACCTGCAAAGACGGTTCGTCTAGGAAAGCGTGCGAAAGAATCGACCAGTCTCCGCAGCGCCGGGATGTGGGTTGCGCCGCTTGCAGAATGATGTATCATGAACCCGGGCTGCTAGGAAGTACTAGTGCGCCACGCATACGAATCAGGGGGCGAATCGTGAGATTCGGGCACAGGCTGGGGCTAGTGCTGGCTGTGATGCTGGTGGTGGCAGCGCCCGCGGTAGCCGAGGAGTTGGACTGGGAGGCCGCGGACGGCTCGTTCCCCGATCACGGTGGCTGTACCTACCTCGAACCTCCCGGCGGCATCTCGCCGCACCGCACTGCCGCCGATGACTACGCCGCGATGCGGCAGCGCACCAAGGACACCTATCGGGCCCTCGCGATGATCCCGCAACCCCGGCGAGCCGCCTTGTCCGACAGTGCCGGCGATACCGAGGGCGAGACTCCTCCCGCCGTCGAGTGCTCGGGAATCGATCCGTGTATCGAGCAGGCTGCGGAGACCGCCGGAGTGGCGCTGGCGTCCCTGACAACGGACGTTGAGTTCATCCGCCGGGTCACCTTGGACCTTACCGGCCGTATCCCGGGTCCCGACGACGTCTACGCGTTCCAGTTCAGTACCGATCCCGACAAGCGCGCCAACCTAGTGCAGGAATTGCTGGAGGGCGAAGAGTGGGTCGGAGCGTGGGCCGACCGCTGGGCAATGTTCTTCGGCGACCTGTACCGCAACACCATACGGACGGCGCAGGTCAATCGCTACCAATGGACTCGGGATGCGTTTCACATGTACCTGCTGGAATCGATGCAGCAGAACAAGCCGTACGATCAGATGGCGCGAGAGATGCTGGCTGCCGAGGGCACGAGTGACGGCCGCACCTATCCGGACCGGTACACGGACTACGCACATTACCAAAGCACCTACCTCGACTACACCGGCAATCCCGCCAAGGCTTCGGCCGTTGGGTACATCGTCGGCGGCCGCACGATTGGTGGCCCGATCCAGGATACGTACGACACGCTGGCATTCATCACCGCCCGGGATTTTCTCGGCATTTCGACGATGGACTGCGTCCTGTGCCACGACGGAGCGGGCCATCTCGAAGGCCTCAGCAACTGGGGAACGGAAGCCAAGCGCTACGACGGCTGGAGCCTGGCATCGTTCTTCTCAGACATCCGGCGGTACCAGAGCTGGCGGGTGCCGGGGAACACGCTGCCGGACAACCCGAACAACGGCCGGCGCGTCAACGCGAACTACTACTTGATCTACGACCTTCCGGAGCGCCAGACGCAGGTCACCCGCGGCGGCGACACCGCGGGGGAGTACCTGGCGCAGACCGAGGGAGGCAACCGTCCGGACCGCCTGAACGACGAACGTTACGTCATGCCGGGCTACCCGCTCAACCAGAGCGCCACGCCGGTGGACGGGACGTTGCGCCTCCGCGACCAGCTGGGGCAGCATCTGACCCAGGACCCGCAGTTTTCCCGCGCGATCGTCAATTACATCTGGCGGGAGTTCTTCTCGCGAGGGATCGTCGAGCCGGCGGACCAGTTCGACCTGAATCGGCTGGACCCGGCCGATCCGCCCGAGGGCGACATGGGAGTCCAGCCCTCGCACCCGCGGCTTCTGGAGTGGCTCGCGGACGGTTTCCGCGACAACGACTTCGATCTCAAGTGGCTGATGGCGGAGATCGTGAATTCGGACGCGTACCAGCGCTCCTCGCGGTACGAAGGGGTATTCAATCCCCTTTACGAGCAGTATTTCGTGCGCCACCAGGTCAAGCGGCTGTCGGCGGAGCAGATTCACGACGCCCTGGCCGTCGCCGCCGGGCGGCTTCCCACCTACAATCCGTCTCGCTTTATCCGAGGCAAGCGTTTCGCAATGCAGTTCCCGGACGTCGTCGACATGCCTCCCGGGAATAACCGCACCTTGACTGCGGCCCGCCAGCTGATGCAGGCGTTCACGCCGGGAGACCGCGAAGAGACGCCGCGGAGCGGGGAAGGCAGTCCGTTGCAGGCCTTGAGCCTGATGAACAACCCGTTCGTGCAGGGCTTGCTCGACCCGAACGGGAGAGCGGGCACGATCACCGACGTGCTGGCGATGCAGGACCCCGCCCTCGTGTCTCGCCTGTATCTCGCCGTGCTGGGCAGGTACCCGTCGGCGGCGGAACAGACACTGGCGTTGAATCACCTCGCGGAGGGCGACCGGGCCGAGCGGGCGGCCGACTTGATGTGGGTCTTGTTCAACAAGACAGACTTCTACTTCAACTACTGAGCGGGATACGAGAGCTGCCATGACCGAGCGGGAACGATTCGACAGGCTGGTCACGAAGTACCAGCCCGATCACCAGAGCTTCTTCGAGCGTCCGCACTTTAGCCGGCGCTGCTTCTTCCGTCACGCGGCTGCGGGCGTGGGCGGGTTCCTCTTGGCGGACGAGGCGCTGCGCGGCGAGACGGAGTCCGCCGGTTCAGTGGAGACGAAGAACACTGCCAAGAACGTGATCTTCCTGTTTCTGCGAGGCGCCCCGAGCCACGTCGACACGTTCGATTTCAAGAACCTCGACGGCGTCACGCCCGCAGACCTCGCCCCGGAAACCTTTGGCGACATCACCTTGCCGACGGGAATCCTGGGCAATACGGCGCGCGTCGTCGACAAGTTAGCGATCATCCGTTCGGGCCTGTCTTGGGCGCGCGCGCATCCGCTCGCCCAGAAATGGATGCAGGTCGGGCGGAACCCGGTTTCGGCCAGCGGCCGAATCGCTCCGCACATCGGCAGCGTTGTGGCGATCGAGAAGGACCCGGAGCGGAGTGCCGACCAGGCCTTTCCGACCTTCATCGCGCTCCAGCCGAGAAATCTCGTGGGAGGGGGTTATTTCCCGGTCGAGCACGCTCCATTCCGCGTCAATGCTTCGGCCAACGGCCTTGCTGCCACGAACCATGCAGCCGGGCGGGACGCTTTCGACCGCCGCTGGCAGTTGCTGCAGGAAATGGACGGATCCTTGCGCGGGCCGGAATCGCCCTTCGGTGCCAAGGCCACGGGAATGGGCGACCTGTACGGTAACGCCAAGCGCCTGATGTTCAACCCCGTCGTCGAGACTGCCTTCACCTATACCCAGGAAGAGAGCGTCCGGTATGGCTCGACGGGGTTCGGCAATGCCGTGCTGACGGCGCGCAAGATCATCGAGCAGGACCAGGGCACGCGGTTCATCCAGATTGACTCGGGCGGCTGGGACCACCACGGCACCATCTACGACCGCAACAGTGGTAACAACATTTACACGCAAACCTCCCAGTTCGACCCGGCCTTTGCGGCCCTGATCGAGGATCTGGAGACCGCCGGAAAGCTCTCCGAGACGCTTGTCGTGGTCTGTGGCGAGTTCGGCCGGACTCCCGGGAACCTGTCGAATTCACGTTTGGGGCGCGACCATTACCTGCAAATGTTCTACGTGCTTGCCGGCGGCGGAGTGCAGGGCGGCACCGTCATCGGGGCGACGAACGACTCTGGCGGCCGGGGCCCGGGTGCCTTCACTGTCGAGACTGGCTGGTCTCGGGACCGGGACATCCGGCCCGAGGACGTCGAGGCGACGATCTACTCTGCCTTGGGTATCGACTGGACCACGATTCGGCAGGATGATCCGCTGGGTCGGGGTTTCTACTACGTGCCGTTGGCCGAGGACGACGCCTATTCCCCCATCAATGAATTGTGGGGATCGGACTTGGACTCCGCCACTTAACTGGCTCGGTCCGCAGCCCACTGCAGCACGGCTTGCTCCAGCGCCCGCTTGTAACGCGAATCGGGAAGCGTTGCCAATCCGTCCAGGGCGGACTCGCAGTACCGCATGGCGCGGCGGCGGACTTCCGCGATCGTTCCGTAGCGGTCAAGGATCTCCAGGATCCGGTCCAGGGAGACCGACTCATAGCCGCCATCGCGAACGACTGTCTCGATTTGGGTGCGCTCGTCCGCCGTGCAGGTCTTGAGGGCCAGGATCAGCGGCAGCGTGACCTTGCCTTCCTTGAGATCGTTTCCGACGGGCTTGCCCAGCACTGCCTCGGTCGCCTCGAAATCGAGCACGTCGTCGATCAGCTGGAAAGCCATTCCCAGATTCCAGCCGTAGTTCCGGAGGCGTTCCTCGGTTTCCTCGCCGCTATCGGCTAGCAGCGCGCCGAGGCGGCTGCAAGCGGAAAGCAGGCAAGCCGTCTTGCGATGGATCAAGTCGTGGTGTTGATGCTCCGTGATATCGAGGCGGCCGATCAGTTCCGCTTGCATCAACTCGCCCTCGACCATCATCTGCGTGAGGTCCACGAGGAGATCGAGAATGGCGAAATTGCGCTCCCGCACAGCGAGGCTGAATGCCTGCATATAGAGCCAGTCCCCAGCGAGCACGCTCACCTGATTTCCCCAGACCGAATTGGCCGAGGGCTTGCCGCGGCGCACATCGGCGGCGTCGATGACGTCGTCGTGCACGAGCGTGGCGGCATGGATGAGTTCCATCACTGCCGCCAGCCGGATCGGCCCGTCGCCGGTTTCTCCACAGGCCCGGGAGGCGAGCAGCACCAAGGCCGGGCGCAGGCGCTTGCCGCCGCTGGCGTTCAAATGCTGGCTGATCGATGTCACCACGTTCGCGCAGCAGATGGTTTCGATGCCGATGACCTTGTCTACGCGACGCAGGTCCTTGGCTACGAGGGAAAAGAGTTCCGTCTGCGAGAGCCGTGCTGTTCTGACCGATGCCATCGAAGGACCCAGATCGCCGCATTCAGTCTAACGAGTCGAGGGGGCCGGAGACAATGCCGGGCGGCCGAACGCCCGCGGGGCGTGATCGAGGCTAAGTACTCTGTTTGGGGATAATGTAGTTAAGTGCCCAAATCGCCTGTAAGAGATTGACTCCAAACGCACTTACCCGGAACGCTTCCAGTCCTTCACGCGACGGACATTGACGGGCTGCAAGCCAGCCTTGGCGAATTCCTCCAGAGTCCCGTTGAAGCTGAGCGTCTACCGTAACTCAGCAGCGCTTGGCCGGGAGGTGTCTGGAGGGATCTCCACCCCCCTGGCCTGAGTTGCGTGTCGGGCCTTCCCTCGCCCGATACGCGTTTCCCGTATGCCTCAATATCCCCGCACGCGCCGGAGACACGTGGGAATGACCTCAGCTGTTGGCAGGCTTGGGCATGCGGTAGCCGACCCGCGGCTCGGTGGAGATGTACGCCGGGCTGCCGGCGTCATCGCCCAGCTTGCGCCGGAGCCGCCTCACAAAGGCGTGCACCACCCGCGTGTCGCCTTTGTTCCGCGACCGCCACACCCGCCGCAGGAGGTCGTCGTACGTGACAACGCGCCCCGCATTGGCCGCCAGCTCACTGAGCAGGTCGTACTCGGTGGCGCTCAGCTTCAGCTGCTGTCCGGCCAGGGTCACCCGGCGCTCCTCGCGGTCAATGGCCAAGTCCCCCGTTCGGTAGGGACGAGGTGACCGGACCCGCCGCAGAGCCGCCCGGATCCGCGCCACCAGCTCCGTCGGCGAGAACGGCTTGACCACGTAATCGGCCGCACCCATCTCCAGGGCCTTGGCGATCGTCTCGTCCCGGCCGTACACGGACAGGAAGATGACCGGCCTGTCGCCCAGCCCGGGCAGGCTCCGCATCAGTTCAATGCCGTCGGTCCCCGGCAGCATCAGGTCCAGCAGGACCAGGTCGGGCCTGGCTCTCTCCAGCAAGTCGGCAACCTCCTCTGGGACGCCGGTTCCCAGCGTGTCGTAGCCAGCGTCCTCCAGGATGCGCTGGACGGACCCCAGCGCCTGCGGGTCGTCGTCCACCACGAGCACGCGAAGTCGACCCGGGTCCCCGCGGCGCTCGGCAGGGATCGCCGCAGCGACTTCCCCTGCCTCCTCGGCCACCGGAATCGTGAAGGTGAACCGCGCCCCCAGGCCCTCGCCGTCGCTCTCACCCCGGATGCGGCCCCCGTGGGCCTCCACCAGGCCCTTGCAGATGGCCAGTCCCAGGCCCGCCCCGCCCCCGCGCCAAGAGCCCTCCCTCCCGCTCCCGGCGAACTTCCGGAACAGGTACGGCGACCGCTCGGCCGGAAAGCCCCGGCCCTCGTCGGCCACGGTAACCGCCACGTGCCCGTCCTCCAGGGCCGCCGCCACTCGGATCATCGATGCCTGGGGGGAGTTCCGGGCCGCGTTGGTCAGCAGGTTCCCCAGCACCTGCACGATGCGGTGTGGGTCCACCCGCACCCGCGGCAGGTCCGCCGGCAGGTCAATGCGCACGGGATTGGTCCGACCCCCGCTCCGGAACACCTTCCGAGCCTGCTCCACCAGCATCGCCACGTCCGCAGGCTCGGGGGCCACCGACAGCGTGCCCGTCTCGATCCGCGCGGCGTCCAGCAGGTCGCCGATCAGGGCGCCCATATGGTCCGCCTGCTCGTCGACGATGCGAAATAACAGCTGTGTCTGGGCGGGGTCACGGGCAGCCGGACCGTCCAGCGCCGTCGCCGTGCAGCCCTTGATCGAGAGCAGCGGGACCTGCAGTTCGTGGCTCACCATGGCCAGGAACTCAGTCCGCAGTCGTTCCAGCTCCTCCCTCGGTGTCAGGTCCTGAAGGGTCACCACCAGCGACTCGACCTCGCCGTCCTCGGTGCGGATCGCCGTGGCATTGACCAGCGCCCTCGCCGTCCGCCCGTCAGGCGCCTGCAGCACGATCTCCTCAGCGCGGACCGTGTCGGCCTCGCGCAGCGCCTGCGCCAGGGAGACTTCCTCCAGCGCGATCTCCCGGCCGTCGGCGCGCCGGACGCGCAGAACCTCCAGCAGCTCCTCCGCCGAGCGCCCAGGCATGCGCAGGCCCCCGACAATGCGCCGCGCCTCCCGGTTGGTCGACACGACCTGCCCGCTCAGCGCGTCGCACACCACCACGCCGACGGGCGAGGTGTCGATCAACGCTTCCAGGTCGGACCGGGCACGTCGCTCGTCCCGGTGCTTGCGCGCGTTGGCGATCGCCGCCCCCGCTTGCGACGCGAACAGCGCCAGCACCTCCTCGTCCTCGCTCGTGAATTCCTGCCCGGCCTGTTTGTCGCCCAGGTAGAAGTTGCCGAGATGCACGCCCTGGTTGTGGATCGGCGCCCCCAGAAAACTCCGTGCAAGCGCGGGGTCCACCGGGAAACCGTGCGCGCCGAGGTGCGCTGCCAGGTCGCGCAGGCGCAGCGGCCGCGGGACCTCTCGCAGGAATTCCCAGAGCGCCATCCCGTGGGGGTGGACCAGGAGCTGCTGGTACTCCTCAGGAGCTAGGCCAGCCGTGATGAAGTCCTCCATCTGCCCCTCGGCGTCCATGGTCACGATCCCGCTGCAACCGGCGCCAGTAAGCAGGCGGGCGCTTGCCGCGACCTCGCCAAGAACCGTCTTAAGGTCGAGGCTCTCGCTGATGCGCAGACTGGCCTCGCTGAGTTTCGAGAGGCGTTCCCTGAGCGCCCGGTTCTTCTGTTTCAGTCTGTCGAGTTCACCCAATTTCACACCCCTTCGAGATTGCGGGCAACCCCCGGCCCCGCATTGCCATATGTCGGCCTGACGCAACGACTGGATTCGCGACCTGCCTAGCCCGTACGGACTCGATTCTTCTAGGCTCGGGGAGAATTCAGAGGGTTGTCACCAATAATAGGTTGACACTTCACAGTTATGTAAGGCAAGTTGCCGGTCGCCGTGATGCGGGAAGCGGTCGACTGACGGACAATCGGCAGTCGACGCAACAGCCTCCGTCCCGGCTGGAAACGGTGCGGACTCCGCAACGTCCGGCGATCGCGACAGCTCGAATCGCGCTGCCCTCCGTCACGGGCGTCGGGCTGGCGGCCACCGGCTTTCCGTAGGTGCCCGTGGTCCGGGCCTGCGCCGTGCCCAAGACTCGCGAGACGATTCGGATCGCCCACCAGAGCCTGCGGCGGCAAGCCTCCAAGACAGGCACGCAGCTGCAGCCGCAAATGCTCGAGTCCGCCAGATTCGGGTCGTGCTCACGACCTTCCCGGCGGCCGCGTTCAGAGCCGCGCAGGTGCTCGCGTGATCCCGCACGCGGTGTGATGTTCAAGCGCTCTAAGTCGTTGGCCGAGCTGGGGCATCTGCCCAATCACGACGAGCAAAGCGCCAAGGCCTGGCCGTACGGGAAACTGTTCGTGGCCCTTCTGGTGGAAGAGCTCATCGGCCACGCCCGCGCACTCTCCTTCTGGGGGTACGAGCTGGAACCGGCGCAGGCCAGGGAGCGCCCGGCGTGATTCTCAATGCCTGCTGAACCAGGTCAAGAGCGCCATCGAGCCCCCGTTGGCTCTGTCTCGTTCCCTTAGAGAGTGGAACGCGATCTCCGAATAGCTCGCCGACCCACCCAGAAAGCGCAAACCTCAACTGGCGTCGTACTTCGAGTCAGGCCCAACAAACTAGCGCTATTGGGGCTTTACCCCTGAAGCCCGTCCATTTTCACCACACTTCACCTTGGGAATTGTTCGACCCGGATGAAGCATCATGAGACTTGTCGCCGCGACCGAGGCGGGGCGTATTGCCCCCCTCCCGTTTTCTTTGACGGAAATCGTGCTCATGCGCAGCAAACTCCTCCCGAGCGGAACGCTCGACCCACATATACTCGTCATCTCACTGGAAGTGTGAGTTGCGAGCGCCCGAACGAAATCAGGGCGACAATGCGCTTTCAGAGCACCAAGGGAGCACGGAGCACGAATTCGAGCCGGGTCTCTGACGGAATCTTGAGCTTGGTTCCCCTCGCCGCTGCCACGGCGACGCCCGTTCCAGCACCGGCACCGGCACCGATCGCGGCACCTTTCTTGCCACCGAAGATTCCTCCGATGACCGCCCCGCCGACGCCGCCAATTGCAGTGTTCCGAATCGTCTTGCGGCCTTTGCCTTTGCCTTGGAGTTCAGCGTAGTCCGTGGCTACGTGGTAGTTCCGCCCGTTCACGGTAATGTCGTAAATCTTCAAGGCAACCTCATCGCTGCCTTTCAGTGCGCCGCTTTGCTCGACACGCATCACCTGCACGGTGGCGTCGGCATTGCGTGGGACCACAACCTGGCTGCCCATGACAATGGGATCGTCGATGCTCGCCCGGAAGCGTTCGCCGATTCCCGTAACGTCGGCGTCGATCGAGTCGATCAGCCGAACCGTAATCAACGTCTCGGCCGGTACCGTGACGCCCATCGGCGAGTTCGCTATTTGTCTCGGTGAGAAAGGCCCCGGAGATGGGGGAGCCGCGGGAACTGGGGGAGCAGCAGTTGTTGGGGGCGTTGCGAAACCGATCCTGGATATGTCCCCCACGGAGTACGTTTGGACGTTGCCGTCTGGCCCGATGAAGCGGACCGACCGCGCGTCACCACCGACGTAAGTTCCCTCGATAATGGTTCCGTTGTGGAGGATCAGTTGGTCCGCCACGATTAGACTGGGCAAGACCAGCAAGTAGAACAAATGGACCAGCAGGAATCGCATGATTTTCATCGGTGATCTCCTTTCGAGTCGTTGCCGATATGAGCTGGAAAAGTGACTCATCGGTGATCTCCTTTCGAGTCGTTGCCGATATGAGCTGGAAAAGTGACGATCCTACGAGAGCCCGGCGAGCGCAACGAGGCGGGGAGGCTGTCAAGCACTTCCCCACCTGTGAGCAGGAAAATATCCTCGATTCCCGAATCGCCCAAGGGGTCGCCGATCAGATTGGCCTCTTCGGCCTCCATGACCGCATCCTGCAGCTCGAGAACCCGTTCGAGGTTGTAGAGAACGAAGTTCTGCTTAGGAGTGAGTACGGCGCGGGCCTTGGAGCGGTGGCTCTTGGCCAGTTCGCCGAACTCTTCCATGGTCGATTCGATCTCCGCAACGTGCATGTT
>MKWU01002636.1_pt1 | contig 26100 bp, 22 predicted proteins | sample 809101 | NCBI WGS metagenome assembly MKWU01 (sample SAMN05860141, study PRJNA318959) | sponge metagenome | host: Aplysina aerophoba | place: Slovenia: Piran, Adriatic Sea, Gulf of Piran | collected 2013-05-07 | reverse complement strand
GGAAATGTCGATGCCAATGATGGAAACTTGCTCCACGGACGCCTCCTTCGTTGATCGAACGCACACAGCGTGCGTTTCTTCCTGGCGCTTGTGACGCCGTCTGATGGGGGCGTCCACTCCATCGCTATCGCCGGAAGGGCCGGGAGCGTTTCCTGTCGGACGACGAGATCGGCCGGCTCTCTGAGAGACTATCGGCGCAGGTCGCTGCCATTCGATTCTTTCTGACAACGCCCAACAGGTCCCTACAGCGTCTCGAATTTGACCACCAGCTTCAGGTTCCAGCAAGGATCTGAATCTCGTTCTTACGCCAGGGTCACGAAACGATACGCAATTACCCGGTCTTGCGACCCTTATCATCCAACCGGATCAAGCCGGCCATACGGCGCGCAAGAAAAGAAGGACAGAGAGAACCATGAGAACGAAAAGCGCAGCCCTCTTGAAGTTCTCGGGGTCCGTCTTGACGAAGCCGCGGTTGCCGACCATCGCGCCGGCGATGAGGATCGGAAGAAAGACCGCGGTCCGCCAGAAGACGCTCGCGCCGATCAAGCCCTGGGCCGCGAACATGGCCGTTCCAACGCTATCGGTACCGATGAAGTAGGCAATGATCGAGGCGCGTCCAGCCGTCACGCCGACCGGCGACGAGAAGTAGAACAGAATTACCGGTGGACCGACAATTCCCATGCTTCCGTTCAGGATGCCGGCCATCAGTCCGACACCGACGGTGGCCGGCCGGCCCGGTTCCTTCGAGAGCGCGAAACCGCGCAGGATCAGGATTGCCGCGACGAGGACGACGACGGCCAGCGCCATTCTGACGGGCGCCGCGGGCAGATTGGCAAGCGCATGAATGCCGACCGGCGTTGCCGTCCAGGTGCCCAGAAGCAGCAACGCGATGGATCGCCACCGTATGTCCTGCCAGATCTGCGGCAGAAGGACGATGCTGGTGACGACTTCGAACAAGAGAACCATCGGGACGACTTCCAGGGGCGGAAGCACAATGGAGAGGCTGGCCATCCAGAACATCGACGCCCCGAATCCGGTGAAACCCTTGAGGTAGGCACCGGCCAACACCGCAACCACACTGAAGAGGAAACTCCATGTGTCCAAGCCAGTTGCCTCGAGCGTAGCGATCGCGAACTCGTTCATGCTTTCAGCGCTTCCTCACCGATCATGTGGGCCGCCGCGCTGTCTTCGTCGAAGGTGCCGGCCTCGTAATTGTCGATCCAGATCCGGATCAGGGTACGGGACAGGTCGCGGCGCCCTGCCGGGCCTTGAGCGTCAATCCTTCGAATGCCCGGCGCACCGGTCAAATTGTTTCAAGCCACCCTTCCGGCTCCAGGCGCCCACTCCGGGGGGCCGGCAATGCCTCCGCGACTTTGGTCGTGACCCTTTGCGCGGCCGCTTGCAGGCCATTGTCGCCGGTTCGGTGAGCAGATCCAGACCTACGACGATGGCTGGAACGATTTCATCGGTCTGTTCCCGGTCATGGCCGGCTCGTGCCGGGTCATCGACGTGGCGACTGGCTTGGCGAAGGCAACTTCAAGGATCTGTCACGTCATCCATGGGAACCAGGTTTCTTTCGTGGAATCCAAGGTAGCATCCGGGCGCATCCGTCCGCGAGAGCCATAGATTTCCATCACGTTGAGCAAGCGGACGATCGCGTCGAAAGTGATCTCCGATTCGGTCGGCTTCGGGCGCGGCGTTCCGAGTGTCGTCAAAGAAATCGCGTTGGGAATCCTCGGTGACGCGATGCCAGTGGAGGCTGGGCATCACGCGGAACTCAACCGGCGAGCCGGATAGGCAGCGAAGACCTCCGGGGACAGTGCGGCCTTCTGCCACGGCAGGGTTCATATCCGCAACTCGACCCCGGTCTGCAGGTTTCGGCCGTCCAGCCCACCGAGGGCGCCGAGCGTATAGGTCGAACGGCTGCCGCGCGCGGACGAGTGAAACGTCGATCCCGCCAGCCACCGGCCGCAAATGGACTACGACGGTCCAATGATGCGTGCGAGTTTCGGTACCGCTTGCCCGAGGGCGTCCTCGGAAACTCCTGCATAGCCCAGATGCAAGCCGGCACGCCCGTCGGAACCCATCCAGTAGCCGGACAGCGGCGCCAATGCGAGTCCTGCGCGCGCGCCAGCAGCTGCAACGGCGCGGTCATCGAGTCCATTGACGAACCAACCGGCGACTTGCATGCCTGCATCGCAGGGAACGAGTTCCATCACATCCGAAAGATGTTCCCGGACCAGCGAAAAGAGACGTGCTTGGCGCCTTGCGTACAGCGCTCGCATATGGCGCACGTGCCTTCCATAGTGGCCGCCATCGATGAAATCGGCGAGTGCTCCCTGCACCGGCTGCGGCACTGATTGGCCGGTGTTTCTTACCGCGTGGGCAAAGGCAGCCGCCAGACCCTCAGGCGCAATGACGTAACCAACACGCAGAGCGGGAAACATCGTCTTCGAGAAGGTGCCGACGTAAGCCACCCTGCCGTTGGCATCGATGCCCTGCACGGCGGCGATCGGCCGCCCGCGGTATCGGTACTCACTGTCGTAGTCATCCTCGATTACGAAGGCACCAGCACGTTCGGCCCAGTCGAGCAACCGCAGACGACGCGCGAACGACAGCGTGGCACCGAGCGGGAATTGGCAGGAAGGCGTAATGTAAGCAAGCCGTGCATTGGGACACCGTGCCTCTCCCTCGGCAACATCAAGCCCTTCCGTGTCGACAGGGATAGGCTCGATGCGGGCGCCCGCGCCCAGCAATGCGGCCCGCGCGCCGGCATATCCCGGCTCCTCGATCCAGGCCGGATCCCCGCGGTCGATCAGCAATCGAACGCAAAGATCCAGTGCAGCTTGCGCACCCGCTACGACGACGACCCGTTCCGGAGAACACCTGACTCCACGGGTCGCCGTGACATATGCGGCGATTGACGCGCGTAGTCGCGGATCGCCCGCGGCATCGCCAAAGCCGAGCCGCGCGTACTCCGGGGAGCGCGCATGACGGGCCAGGATGCGTGCCCACACCCGATGTGGAAAGGCCTTGATGTCCGGCAATCCCGGTTGGAACGCCCCATCCAACGGCCCCGGTGCACCTCGGCCCACATCGACGATCGCCTTCCCGCGCGCCGAGAGTGGCGATTGCGTGCCTCCGGCTGCGTCCCCGCGACTCTTCGGGACCTTCCGTACAGTCCGGGACAGAAGTTCGGGCTCAAAGTCGGCCACCCAGGTGCCATCGCCGACACGGGAGCGAAGGAAGCCCTCAGCCGCAAGCTGCTCGAAGACCGCTATCACCGTATTTCGTGCAACACCCAGCTCAAGCGCGGATGCCCGGGTCGAGGGTAGTCGCGTGCCGGGGTCGAGACGTCCGTCGAGGATGGCCTTGCGCAAACCATTGTAGATCTGTTGATAGAGCGGTACGCCGACCTGGCGGTCGGCGCTGATACCCATCGGCAGAAGGTTCAGATTTCTCACGATGCGATCCAATGGCTCTACAAAAGAGCAAATAATTGGCACTTACATTCGAACCATTCTACCCAGATTCTGACGCCATTACAACGCTGTGTGGGTGCTGCCGACCAGGAAGCCTCTCGCCAGGTTTCGGACCGCGATCTGGCGTGACGCGCTGATCCCACGGAGAAAATGATCTCAAATGACTATTTCAAACCGTGGGACGCAAAATGCAGTGCTAGCATTGCGCTCTTCAATGGCAAGTGCGCTTTGCTACGGCTGCATTACAAGCCTTGCCAGCCTGGCAATCTCGTATGGTGTGCAGGTAGAACTCCTCATAATCGCTCGAAGTGTCGTGGTTTCGCTTCTCTGCGCCACCCTATTGGCAATGAGATGTGAGAGCCTGACGATCAGACGGTTTGAACTGACCAATTTGCTCGTTATGTCCGTGACGATTGTACTTACCTCCTTCTTCCAGTTGACTGCAATCAAGCACATCAGCGTGGGTCTAACAGTGTTGTTGTTTTTTACATTTCCGGTACTTGTTGCATTACACGACTGTCTACAGCGGCAGAGCCTCGTTCAGCCAAGCGTTGTTGCACTTTCGATTTTTGCCTTTGTCGGCGTTGCCGTTGCCACAGGTGCAAAGTTCGATCATTTGGACTGGCTTGGCGTGATGTTCGCATTCCTTGCAGCCATCTCGATGGCTTGCTCGATTCTCGTGGCCAGAAGATCATTGGTCGCAACACCAGTCCTCAACCTGGCCCTCGGGTCGAATCTTGCGGCCTCCGCGTTGGCATTGATGCTGTGGTTTGTAAGTGGGCAATCGTCATTACTGTCCACTGATGGCGACATCGGCCTGAGCATCACACTGACGATTCTTGTTGGTGTCTTGTTTGCTTTCGGAATGTTATTCCAGTTCCACAGCATCAAGCGTATTGGCAGTACACTCACTTCAATTGTTCTGAATTGCGAGCCAGTACTTGCACTGGTCGCAGCCAGATTGATCATCGGCGAAGAAATAGAAATCGGAACAGTAGTTGGTGCAATTCTGATCGTGCTTTCGATACTTGTGGCAACAAGCAAGATGCCACACCGTTGGGAAAGAGAAGACGTGGATGCCAGCAGTCAGCATCGGGGCAATTCCTAATTATGAACTGGCGGTACGGCTCCACTATGCTCCACCGGTCACACGCCTTCGCCGAAAACCGTCAATGTGCTGGCATTCAACTTGGGTCAGCTGCCAGAGATACATCGGAGATTCAAGCTATCGTCGCGCAGAAGGCGAAGCGGGAGGGAGCTGATGCGGGCAGTCCTTTTGCATATGAGTTCATTCTCAGCACTGGCCCTTCTGGTTCCCCATTTGGATCTCCATACACCCTCCAATCACTCTTTCAATCAATGGGAGACGCTCTGAAACCAACAACATTCGCCAGAGCGCCACCGCAATGGGACTGTTGGCACTTGCTTCTACTCGAGCACATCTATCGGCGGACACGGCAGATTGTACCCGTCGTTTTGATCACTTTGGACGGTGGGTTGCATGCTACCCAGGAATCACTCGCTAATAGGTGTTTTTCTGATATTCTTTGCGATCTTGGTTGCGACTCTGGCCGACGTCATTGCGAAATCGATGTCTGTATCGGTATCCGAAGCCCAGCTAATGTTTCTGAGGAGCGTGACGGGTTTGGTTATGGTGTTTGCCTTGATGTACATTCGGCACACAAGAAGGCGCATCTCACTCATAAATTTCAGTCGAATGAAGCTTCACATTGTTCGATCAGTCATTTGGTGTTTTTCAGTGTATCTGATGTTTGTCGCCCTCTATTCTGCGCCGATCGCGGATGTGAGCGTGCTTCTTCTGACGGAATCACTCTTCATAATACCATTGGCCGTATTATTCCTGAATGAAAAACTTACCCGCTCGAGGCTATGGGTCATCTTTCTCATGTTGTTCGGAACAATTTGCATATTGCTTCAGGACTTTTCAGGGCAATTGCAGCTTTCTCCAAAGGGATGGGCCGCTGCCCTTGGAGCGGCATTTCTTGGAGCTATAATCTCCATTATTCTGAAGTCGATGGCAGAAAAGGATGAGCTTCTGGAATTCTTGTTCTACTCGTCCATCGTTGGGAGTCTTGTATTTTGTTTTCCGGCAATAATGGATTGGCAATCAATCTCTGCTTCTGTGTTCGCCGCCATTACTGTCATGAGCATTTGCTTGCTCGTAACGCAAGCATTGATTGTGCAAGCATTTCGCTATTCCGACGCCATAGTGCTCACCCCATTTTTTTTCCGTTTCGGTTCCCTTTGGAGTCATTGCTGGATGGCTTGTCTTCAGCGAGGTGCCGAGTTGGCTCTTCTGGCCGGGGTGTATCGTGATCGTTCTTGCTGCGCTATTGGCTGATAGAGAGTGAATGAGACGCCTTTCATGCCACGTTCAATTGTGTCAGCGGCGTCAAATATCCAGACCAGAGGGCAATCCCCAGCGGGGGCTTTTCCTGTGTATTGAGGGACTGTGTGAGGTTCGGCAGAGAATAGGATCCGGAAACTCAAGGAGGGCACATCCCGAGTGGAGTTTCCGGATGGAGCAGGGTTGACTAGCGGTTGGTGCGCTTCTTTGCGCCCGCAGATTTGGTGGGGTCGGCTCATTGCGCGGTCAAAGGCGGCGCAAGGGGGAAACCTTCCCGGCAGGTGTTCGAAGTATCAATCGTCATCCAGGATACCGGTGGCCATACCATCGATACTGACCGTGTTCTTACGTTTCCAATAGTTGATGACGCCCCCCGGGCCCATCTGTTCATAAAACGGAACCAGCTCCTCTTCGCCGCGGTTCTTCACGAACCGCATGAACGGCACGCCGCTCCCGCAGGAGGTCTGAATGAGATCAATTTTCAAGTCAAAGATCTGCCGCGACCCCGCGAGGGGGGAGAAAGCGGTGGCCTTCTCCTCCCACTGTGCGTCGCGGGGATGGCTGGTCCTGGCCTGCCCGTAGACGCGCAGAATCATCGGACGGCCCTCGAAAGCGCAAAACATCAGGGTCATCCGACTTGATGCGCGCAGATGGGCGGCAGTCTCGTTGCCACTGCCGCTCAGGTTGAGCCATCGGATCCGCGTGTCGTCGAGGATGCGTAACGTGTTCATGCCCTTGGGTGACACGTTCACACGGCCGTCGGGTGCCGCCGTTGCCACAAAGAACAGGGGCTGGTGTTCGATGAATGCGCATAATTTTGGGTTTAACTTCGTGCCGATCCCCATGGGTTCTCCCTCCGATTGGTGTGTGAGTCGCGTCGGGCCGGAGCCGCAGCGTGGCGCCGGCAAGTGACAGTGCGCCTCCCGTCGAGCCTCAATTGCAGCCGGTGCGTCGGTACCAAGTCACCAGGAGACCGGCCGTCTGCCATGGTCCGGCGCGCGGCGAGCCGGGGGCCAAACTCTGCGTCCAGGGGCGAGAGTCCTGCGCGGGTCGGCGTCATACCTGCCACCGTTTCAGGGGCCCGACTCGGATGGGCGGGCTGCCTCACGCCGATATTCGCGCTGTCAACCCGCGAGCCAGGTACCAGGCGAGCGTAGCGAGCACCACAACGCCGCCGGCGACCGTCGACATCCGCAGAATCTCGGAGAGGATCAGCCAACTCCACAGCGGCGCGAGCGGCATCTCAAGTGCGCCAAGCAAGGCGGCCTCGGCGGCTCGAATCCGCAGCAACCCCTCAGCCAGCAGCACCGTGGCTGCGGCATGAACGATACCGAACCCGGCCAGCAGAACCAGTTCATGCACTGAGACGTCGAGCTGAGCGCCCATCGCCCAGACTGTTGCAACGAGCTGGAGGCAGGAAACCGGACCCACCGCCAAGGTCATGGGACGGTCGGGATGACGCCGGATGATGACCATCATCAAGGCCATCAGCGCAGTCATGCCGAGAGCCAGGAGGTCGCCGCTCAGATCGGGACTGCCCACCGAGCCCCCCACCATCACGGTGACGCCAGCGAGGCAAGACCCGGCCGCTACCAAGGTGGTGAGACCGGGCGTCTCGCGCATCCACACCCACGCGATGGCGGCGGCGACGAAGGGCGCGGTGGCGTAGACGATGGCGACGTTGGCGACTGCGGTGTTCTTGAACGCCGCGATGAAGCAGACGGTCGCCGCGCTGCTGACGGTTGCAGCTGCCCATCCCGCCCAACCCAGACGCGTCCAGTCCACGAGTCCGGCCCGGCCCCGACGCCACACCAGCCAAGCCGACATGGCTCCTCCGGCCAGGAGCCCTCGCCAGAGCAGCACAGTCCATACGTCCGCCTCGACCCCTTTGGTGAAAATCCCAGCCGTGCTCCACGCGACTGCCGAAAGCACAACGAGGACGCGGCCGAGCGTGACTTGATACCCGTGATCGTGGGTCAGGACGGTCTCCGAATCCGGTGAGTTCGAAAGGGAGTATCGCGGAGAGCTCCTGACAGCGTGATGTCAGGAGCGACAGAGGCCTGGCGCTGATGAATCTCCCGTCGAGATGCCTTCCGCTCTGCGGGATGTTTCCGCCAGGCCCGAAATCACCCGTGGGATCGCCATGACCGCATGCCCTCGGCCGGAGTTACCCAGGCATCCCAGAATTCTGTAGCGGGACGTGGCGGGAAGCGGCGATCTATCGAACACTGACAACCGGTGTTCACTATCGGAGATATCAGATACAAATCGGGGGCAATCCCCTTCCGAAAGTCTTGATCCCCGGATTTCGGAACATGGAGACGGAGGCATTCGATCATGCGTCGCGCAGACCGCCTCTTCGAGCTGATTCAGTTGCTGCGCCGCGCGCGCAAGGCGGTCACGGCCTTGCAGCTTGCCGAAGCGCTGGAGGTTGCCCCGCGCACCATCTATCGCGACGTCGCGGCACTGACGGCCATGCGGGTGCCGATCGAGGGTGCAGCTGGTGTCGGCTACATCATGCGGCCAGGCTATGACCTGCCGCCGTTGATGCTCGACGGCGAGGAGGTCGAGGCGATCGAGGTTGGGTTGCAGCTTCTGAACCGGACCGGCGATCGGGAGCTGCAAGCGGCTGCCCGCCGCGTCGCCGCCAAGATCGCCGGTGTTCTGCCCGCGCCGCGCGCGGATGAGATGGACGACGGCCGGTTCGTGGTCTCGGACTTCGGCACACCGGCGGCACCCAACATGGGTATGCTGCGGTCCGCGGTCCGGGACAACCGCCGCCTTGCCCTCTTCTACCGCGACGAGCGGGAGCGGCTGACCGAACGCAGCTGCTTGCCCCTTGCCGTCATTTACTACACCGAGGTCACGGTGCTGGCGGCCTGGTGCGAGTTGCGCGACGATTTCCGCCACTTTCGCGCAGACCGCATTGTTACCTGCCATGAGACCGGCGACAGCTTCGCCGGGTTGGCCCCGAAGTTGCGGGAGGACTGGCATGCCAGAGCGAGTCTGCCCTGCCGGGGTGTCGAAGCCTTCGCGGCTGGACCGAGGACGGGTCGAACCACGGCCGAGCGATAGTTCCGGCAAAGCGAAGTTGACACCTGCATCCGGTCAAACGTCGGAAGCGCTCGCAGCTGCCCCCTGGCCCAAGGCCCGCATCCGTCTCCTGTGGTCGGGCCTACGGCCCGTCGTCAAGACCCAAGGGAGGAGCCCGCCGCCGTCAGCACGCCATTCCGGCCGAGGCCTGCAACAGATTTCTAGGACGTGCGACGGGGCACGTTGCGGGCAAGTTCCTCGAACCACTTCGGAACATCTCGCGGGTCGCCGTCGGCAACGCGCACCAGACCATCAAAATGCCGCGCCAGGCTGCGCACGCGTTCCGCCTGACGAAAGGCGAGCGTCACGGACCCAACGTAGATCACGCCGAGCAACGGGCCGAACACGGTCATCGGTGCAGAGAAGATCTGGTGCGCGTCATAAATGAAGATGCGCAGGGTGGGGTAGAGCTGCTCGCAGACCTGCGCCATGCGCTCGAGCTGCGAAGAGCGAGCTGCTGCCCCGAGCCCGCACCAATAGCCCTCCCCGCGCGCAAAGCTCTCGATCTCGTGACGCGGCAGCGCAACTTCATAGTCGGACATGTTCTGTCGCATCCAGTCCATCCGAGCCTCCATCGCCGCGATGGCCTGCCCCGGCGTCTTGCCGAGATGGGCGCGATACTCCCACTCAAGCACATCGCGGGTCTTGAGAAGTTCGGGCAACGACGTGGGAACGTGCCGGACCTTGTACCCCGCCGCTTCCTGGTGCCATTCAAGAAGCCGGTCATCGGATGATGTGCGAGCGGCCGCTTCCACCCGTATTCCATCTTCCACGACGTCGCCCGGCCGCTCCATGCGCTCGGTCAGCGCCGCAAGCCAATCCAGACTGACACCGAGCGCCGATGCGCAATTTGCCGCGAGATGGACGCTGGGCAACTGCACACTTCCTTCGGCCAGGATCTTTCCGATGGTCGAACGCTGGGCACCGGTGGCGCTGGCAAGAGCGCTTCGATTCATGCCGGCGCTCTCCATGGCAGCCAGCATTCGTTGCCGAAACTGTACGGCTCGCTCACGCTTGTCCATTGGATTGACCCACATAGAATTAATTCTCCTGCCGATAATATTATGTAGATAATTTGCCCAATTCAACATTCGTCATCGCGTACCCATCTTTGGGGAGCATCGGCAATGAAGGGAGCACGGCGTTGGATACGAAGCGGCGAACGCTCGTCAAGGCGGTGGTCTGGCAGCTGCTGGGCTTCGCCACCATGACGCTGACGGGCTGGATCTTCACCGGCTCCGCGACCCAGGGCGGCGCGATCGCCGTCACCGGAGCGTTCTGCGGCTTTGTCGTCTACGTCATCTATGAACGTGTCTGGTCCCGAATACGTTGGGGACAGCTCCACACGCACAGTGGCGATCAAGGGCGCCTTCCAGATGAATGCCTTGCCGCCCGCCCGGACTCCAACCTCGACTTGCGGAAGCGCACGATGCGGCTGGTCACACGTGCTTCGTTTCCTGCTCCAGAGGCCATGCTCGGAGCGGCATCCGGATCTGCACGTCGGACTTCGGACACGTCACAGAGCCCGACGTCGTCGCGGTTCGCCGCCGAGTCCTGCACGGCGAGCCAATTCATGATCGTGTCGCGATCACATGCGGCGAATGACCCGGCAGTCGGGCGCCACAGCGCAAGGATCCCAAGTGAAGGCCTTCCTTTCAGGCCACCTTTCTGCTAGATTCGTGGCTCCCTCACCCGGGACCGGTGGCAAGGCCTTGGTGTCTTCCCGGCAATCGGGATCACTGATGACAGAGTGCGGTGTCAACGCCGTGGTGTCGTGCGCGGTTCCCGGGGCAATGACCAAAGAAGAAGAAAGGGTCAGCAGGTTACCCGACAATGACAAGCGAACAGCTCAATCTCAAACCCGGTGATCACGTTGTGTACCCGACACATGGTCTCGGCAAGGTCGAAAAGGTGGAAACCCAGACGATCGGCGGGGCCAACCTCGAAATGGTGGTCGTCAACTTCGAACAGGACAAGATGATCCTGCATGTTCCCATCGCCAAACTCTCCTCTTCGGGCATGCGCAAACTCTCTTCGAAGGATATCATGAAGAGTGCGCTCACCACCCTGAAGGGGCGGGCCCGCAAACAGCGATCCATGTGGAGCAGACGTGCCCAGGAATACGAAGCCAAGATCAATTCGGGTGACCCTGTCTCCATCGCAGAGGTCGTACGCGACCTCCACGTCAGGGTTGGCGAGCCCGAGCAATCCTACAGCGAACGGCAACTCTACGAGGCCGCACTTGATCGACTGTCGCGCGAACTCGCGGCTGTCGAGGGCGTCAAGCAGGATCAGGCGGAAGGCAAGATCGAGAAGTCCCTGCGAGCCGCCTGATTCCCTCCCCTCCTGGTGTGCCTTTGGCCCTGACCGCAGGATCCCATGAACACGCAACGGGAGAGGGCGGCAACTCCGGCACTCGATCCCGACCGGTTCGCCGTCTTCGGAAGCTGGCGCCGCATCTGGGCCGTCGCATCGATCAACGGCCGGCGCAAGAGCCTCGTTGCCCTGCATGACGTTCTCGCCGATCGGTTCCGTTTCGGTGACCGTCTCGTCTATCTGGGCAACTACTTCGGTGATGGTGAGGACCCCGTCGGTACGCTTGATGAACTGATCGCCTTTCGGCGGGCAATTCTCGCCATGCGCGGCATGGCGCCCGGGGATATCGTGTTTCTTCGCGGCAGTCAGGAAGAGATGTGGCACAAGCTTCAGCAACTTCACCTGGCGATGGACGCTTCCGGCGTGCTTTCATGGATGCTGGAACAGGGAATATCGGGCGCCATCGAATCCTACGGGCACTCGGCCGAGCAGGGATTACAGGCTGCCGGTCGCGGAACGCAGGCCCTGATGTCCTGGACTTCCAGGCTGAGGGAAGCCATGCACCGCCATCCAGGGCACAATGCCCTGATGAGTCAGCTCAAGCGGGCCTGCCTGACAGCCGATCGTACGTTGTTGTTCGTGCACGCCGGTCTCGACCCCGGGCGGCCACTCGAGATCCAGTCCGACGCCTTCTGGTGGAATCCGGGAGGATTCCGGGCCCTCAACAAACCCTATCGCAACATCCGCTACGTGGTCCGCGGCTTCGATCCCGACCAGCGCGGCGTTGACATCGGCGACTACCGGGCGTCGCTCGATGGCGGAACGCAACGAAGCCTGGTGGCAGGCTGTTTCGACAACGAAGCGCGCCTCGTTGACCGCATCACCATGTAACCGGCGAAGATGAGGCACATGACCCGCAATCTGAGAATCGATGGCGACCGCCTGTGGGATGCCATCATGGAAATGGCCCGAATTGCGGCCACCGAGAAGGGCGGCAACTGCCGCCTTGCCCTGACCGACGACGACCGCGAGGGGCGCGACCTCTTTGTTCGCTGGTGCGAGGCGGCCGGCATGACATGTACCGTCGACCGCATGGGAAACATTTTTGCCCGCCGCCCGGGCATGAACCCGCAAGCCCTTCCCGTCGCCACCGGCAGCCATCTCGATACCCAGCCCACCGGCGGCAAGTTTGACGGTGTCTATGGCGTACTCGCCGGACTCGAGGTCGTACGCACGCTCAACGATGCACAGATCGAGACGGAGGCGCCCATCGAGGTAATCTGCTGGACCAACGAGGAAGGGGCGCGGTTTGCTCCTGCGATGATCGGTTCAGCCGTGTTCTCCGGGAACTTCAGTCTCGAATACGGTCATTCGCGTACCGACGTCGAGGGCAACACCCTCGGCGGGGAACTTGAACGCATCGGCTACCTCGGGGACGAGAAACCGGGCGGTCATCAGTTGGGGGCTCATTTTGAGGCCCACATCGAACAGGGACCCATCCTCGAGGCAACGGGCAAGACCATCGGCGTCGTGACGGGCGTTCAGGGAACGCACTGGTTCGACGTCCGCCTTGCCGGCATGGAAGCACATGCAGGACCCACTCCGATGGAGATGCGCCACGATGCCGTCGTCGCGGCGGCCGCACTGATCGGGGAAATCAACGGCCTTGCCCTTGGGGAAGCGCCTCACGGCCGCGCCACATGCAAGATCGACAGCTGCATGCCGTCCGGCACCCGGAACACCATCGCCGGAGAGGTGGCCCTGACCGTCGATCTCAGGCATCCCGACAAGGCGGCCTACGAACGCATGGCCAGATCCCTCGATGAGGTCGCGGCACGCACGGCATCGGCCACCGGTGTCGCCATCGAGGTGGAGAAGATCTGGTCGTCACCACCCATCGAGTTCGATTCGGGGTGTATCGATGCGGTACGCAGCGCTGCCGCGCTGGCGGGCTGCGATCACATGGACATGGTGTCGGGCGCCGGCCATGACTCCGTCTATGTCAGCCGGGTGGCGCCAACGGCCATGATCTTTGTTCCCTGCGAGGGGGGCATCAGTCACAACGAGACCGAACATGCCACACCCGGTGATCTCGCGGCAGGGTGCAACGTGCTGCTCCATGCCATGCTCGAGCGCGCCGGACCCGTCACTCGAGACGGACAACCTTGACCAGCATGCCGGGAGCAAGATCGGTCTCCTCGTCGAAACCGTTCAGCACCAGGAACCGTTCCCGGCGGTGGTCCTCGAACGCCATCATCCGGCTCAGTGAATCGACGGTATCGCCCGGGGTGACCTCGACGATCCGGACGCGCAACGGGCCGGCCGCTTCAGCCTCATCCGCCGACAACCGCCTGAAACTCGCCAGCGTCCTTTCTGCCAGATCGTCAAGGACGCCGGCCTCGCCCGCCGGCATGGAGAACAGGAACCGGGCCACCCGGCCCGGGTTGAGGGCAATCGCCACCATCCGGTAGAGCCTGTCGGAGCCATCGGGGGAAGCGCGGAAACGTCCTCCGGCCGCCTGGAATCCCGCAACCTCGAAGACCTCGGGATCGTTGACCCTTACGCGCAGTTCATCCGCCCACCGGTAGAGGTGGGGTGTCGCGCCGCGGTGGATGTCCTCGACGCCATCGAATGTGACAAGGGTGCCGGCATCGTCGTAAGCACGAACCTGGCCGTTGACCCGGAACATCGCCAGGCCTTCCGGTACATCGAAGGCGAATCGCCATGCGGGATGCACGAAGCGGCGTTCGAGGATGCGCCCCTGGTCCGCGCGCTCACCATGGGCGATACCGTCAATCATCCGCAGATAGGACTCCCGGTTGAGAATGCGCGTGTCGGCCGAGGACCGGGCCTCATCGGCGGCCAGGACGACACGATCGGCTGCCCGGGGATAGGTCGCAAACCAGCGTGTCAGAAATGACGGGTCGCGATCGAGAGGCGATAGCGCATCGAGCAGGTCCGAGTGGCGTTCCAGCTGTCTGAGAAAAGTGGCCATGGCGTATGGATCGTAGCCGGCACGGGCGAGGTAGCGGACCCCGAGGGTGTCGGACTCGATTTCCTGCTCGCGGCTGAATCCGGCGATGACCGCATGGGCCGTCAACCCGGAGAGGTCGGTGGCCAGCCCGCCGTAGTCGAGATGCGACGTCGATGCATCGACCACCGTGACGGCAATCTCGGCAACCCGGGCCCAGGTGAGACGCTGCGCCGTATGGCGGGCGGCCACATGGCCGATCTCGTGACCGATCACGCCGGCAAGTTCGGCCTCGTTGTTGGCGAGCGCAAGCAGCCCGCGTGTCACGTAGATGTAGCCACCCGGCAGGGCGAAGGCATTGACAACATCCGTGTCGAGAACCGTCACCGTCAGAACCTGGGAGGAGATGTCCGATGCCGCCAGTATCCTGGCGGACACCATGGCCACGTAGGCATTGATCCGGGGAAGCTCCTCGTAGAGGCCGTACTCGTTGAGGATCTCCGGGTGGTGTTCGGCGCCGATCGCCCGTTCCTCGTTTTCGCTGACGAGCGAGAACATCGATCCACCGGTGGCGGGATTGTTCGTGCACCCCGCCGCCGTCAGGAAGAAAGCACAGCAGGCGACCAGCAGCGGGACGCAGCGCCCGGTATCAGCCATCCTCGATGACCAGAGGCTCGAGATGGGCGCGTATGTCGTCGGGAATGGTCTTCTTGACCCGTTCCGCAAGATCGAAACACAGCGTCGTGCACCGCAGACGCGCCGTCACCGCACCGGTCGTTCCATGGCGCATCGTCGAACGGAAGGTGACCGAGGAGTTGCCCAGTTTCTCGACACCGGATTCGATGACCAGGGGATCGTTGACGATCATCTCGTCCACGAAATCGATCTCCACGCGGACGTCGACAAATCCCAGGTTGTCCGCCTCCAGCCTTTCCCGCGTGACGCCCGAGCGCTGGATCATGTGCCAGCCCGCCATGTCGAACTTCGCATAGTACTGGACAGCATTCATGTGGCCCTGGTGATCGCAGTCCCAGGTCGTCACCATCGAACGGTGTGTCTCGATCCATCCGCCCATGGTGGAAGGATTACTGTGCCAGGGCCGGCAAGGCAATCACCGGAACGCAGCAGGTGCTCGAGCGACTCGGGGGCCCTTCCCCGCTGGGCAAGACTTGCCGGGCAATCCTCGTCATCATGCATTGACCTGGCCCGGCCTCGAGGTCAGGAACCCGTCAGCAGGGAGCCACATCGAGGGGGCAGGTCATGATTGATGTCTAGTTGAGGTTGCGGGCCACGTCGCGGGCAACCTCCTCGCCCGAGAGTCGCGCGCCAGCGGCCGTTGCCCACAGCGACCGGTGGCAGGCCTCGCCCGCGAAGAAGATCCTCTCGCCGACCGGTTGCCGCAGCACGGACCGCAGGACATGGGCGCCCGGCTCGGCCGAGGCGTAGGAGCCCAGGGTCAGCGGGTTTTGACCCCATGAGGTGACCGCACCCTTCACGAAGCGGCTGTCGATGCTGCTTCCCAGCATTCCGCGCAGTTCGCCCATGGCGTAATCGATACGGGCTTCGGCTGATTCCTCCTCAAGGTCACGAGCCCAGCTGCCGCCGACATCGCAATAGGCAAGCCCGTGCCCGCCTGCGTTCGTGAGCACGCCGAAGCCCTTGCGGTCGTGGCTCATGCGGAACAGCAGATAGCCGTCGGGACCCATGCCGAAGACATCTTCGGAGAACTGCAGCGCGATGTGGTTGTAAAGCCCCATGGAAATCCTCTCGAAGGACTCCAGCTTGCGCGCCGGAAGCACCGGGGAAAAGACGATAGCTCCGGACGCCAGGACACCGGTCGATACCGTGACGACGACGGCACGGGCGCGAATCGAGCCCTGGTCCGTCTCGACGACGACCCCATCTGCGCTCCAGTCGATGCGCGTGGCCCTGGTGCCGAGCGACACCGGGACGTTGCCGGCCCAGTGGGCTATCAGGGCGCCGAAACCCTCGCGGCAGTACCAGTCCGCGCCGTCGGCGCCACTCCACCAGTCGACGACGGAGAAGTCCTCGAGATCCTTGCCCATGCTCCAGGGTCCGATGCCGAAGGCCGCCGTCGCCGACCAGGGACCCTCGATTCCTGCCACAGCCTCGGCGGCGGAGATATCGTTGCCTTTCTGACCATGAGCGCCGATGGCTCCGTAGAGTTCGTTCCAGGCGTTCCAGAGCGTGTCCTTCTCCCGTGCGTCCAGCTCACGGTCGCCGTCGAACACACGATAGTTGTCCGGCGCCCGGTAGATGTCGAAGCCATGCTTGCGACCGTAGGTCACGAAGGGGTTGCTTGCGCCAACATGGAGCCAGTGGGCACCGTGGTCGTAAGGCACGCCGAAGGTGGTCGTCTCGGTGTAGGCGCGTCCGCCAATCCTGGGGGCAGCCTCGATCAGGGCGACCTCGAGGCCACGTTCCATGAGCATCCGGGTTGCCGCCAGTCCCGCGGCCCCGGCGCCGATCACGATCACGTCGGGATTGGATGGAACCTGGGCGCGTACAAGGCGAGGAGCGACCAGCGTCGCGCCGAGACCGGCAAGGAACGAGCGACGGCCGATGTCGGGCAGGCCAGGACGGCTCACGGATCGAGCCTTCGACGGCGGGGGAGTGTACATCGAGGGTCATGCCTTTGCTGGTGGAAACAACGACGGCACTGGAGATTCCAGGAACATCCGAACGATGGACCCGACACCTCGACGGGTTGCCGCGTCACCGTGAACTCGATCGCCGCCGGCAGCAACAGGTCGACCGGGGTCGACATCGTCCTCAGGTCGCCCGAGGGAGTCTACCGAATTCCACACGAAGTCAACCTGGGCTTGACGACAGCCGGGCCTGGCGGCAGCGTTCGCCGAGGGACGACAACTCGGAAACGTCACAGGAGAACAGGGCCGGGGCCACTGAAGGAATTCCTCTTTCGGCACACGCCTGCAGGACCCCCCGACTCCTGATGCTCTCCGGCGTCGGTCCCGCCGACGCGTTGCGACGCCACGGGATCCCCGTCGTCACCGATCTTCCGGGAACGGGACGCAATCTCCAGGATCACATGATTTGAACGGCGCACCAGGCATTCGAAGAATCGTCGCTGATGGCGCACTGACGGGCGCGAGACATCCGATGGAGCGGATGGCGTGATCGATCAGGCCATTCTGCGCCGGCCGCCGGTGCTGATCGCCGTGATGTGCGTCGCCGAGGTACTCGCGATGACCGGCTTCGCGGCCTACTGGTCACTGCTGCCGGTGCTCCAGGCAGAATGGCGCATGAGCAACGCCCAGGCCGGCTGGCTTTCGGGCGCGTTCTTCGGCGGCTACGTGCTCGTGGTCGCATTTCTGACCGCAATGACCGATCGGGTCGATGCCCGGTACGTCTTCATCCTGGGTGCGGCGCTCTCCGCAGCGGGTCTGGTCGGGCTGGCGTTTCTGGCAACGGGATTCTGGTCGGCATTGCTCTGGCGCGTCATCGCCGGCACCGGTCTCGCCGGCACCTACATGCCGGGTCTCAAGGTGCTCACCGACCGCCTGCCCGAGGCGCGACAGGTGCGCGCGGTGGCCTTCTACACCTCCTCCTTCAGCATCGGCACGGCGGTGTCCTATTCCCTCGCTGGTGGCGCGCTGGAATGGTTCGGGTGGCGCGGCGCCCTGCTGTTCGCCGCAGCGGGTCCGATCCTCAGCCTTGTCGCTATTGCGACCGTGGTCACACCGAGGAAACCGGAAGCAGCCACCGAGGAACGCGGCCACGTGCTCGACTTCCGCCCGGTGCTGCGCTCGCGGGAGACGATGGCCTACATCATGGCCTACGCCGGCCACGGTGCGGAGCTCTTCGCCATGCGCTCCTGGATCGTGCCCTTCCTGGTGTTCTGCCTCGGCAGCGGCAGTGGGCGCGAGCTCGACGCCACGCTCCTTGCCACCGCGATCGCCCTCGTCGCGGTGGTATCAAGCATCGGCGGAGCGGAGCTGGCCCTGCGCATCGGCCGCGTGCGTCTGCTCACCTGGGTGATGCTGGCGACCTTTGCGATCAGCGTTGCGGTCGGCTTTTCCTCGCCGCTGCCCTTCGCCGCAGTGGTGGTGCTTTGCCTGATTTATTCAGCCGCAATCCAGGCCGATTCGGCGGCGCTCACCGCCGGTGCCGTCGCCACCTCGCCGGTGGGTCACCGTGGCGCGACGCTGGCGGTGCATTCGACGCTGGGCTTCGGCGGATCGCTGTTCGCGCCGGCGCTGGTGGGCGTGGTACTCGACGTTGCCGCACCGCTGGGCGGGACAACCGCGTGGGGTCTCGCGTTCCTGGCGATGGGATCGATGGCGCTGCTCGGCTACATCTTCTTCCTGCTGGTCCGCCGACGCCCGGCGCACGGGTCAACATCGGGATGAACGACGAAGAGTCTGCCGCATCTCGAAGACCTGCGGAACCACGCCGTCCGGGCGGAGCTCACCTGCCGTACCGATGGTCGAATTGCGTCGTGAGCATCCGCGACAACAGGATGATCCCGCACGACGCCATCAACGACTGCTCCGGGCAGCGCGTCTGCGTCCACGAGCTTTCGCGCCCGGTCTGAACCACGATTTCGCCACGCTCCCGGGAACCGTGGCCCTCAGCGGTCCCGTTCCTGCAACACGGCCCAGACGTCGATTTCCATGTCGAGCCAGGGGCGGGCAAAGGCGCTGATGACTGCCGTATCGAGGATGATGGGGATGCCGCGGAAATGCTGGCCGAGCACCCTTGATGCCGGTTCGATGAAGGCACGGTCCCTTACCCACAGCCGGACCTTGCAGACATCCTCGAGGCCGCCACCCGCTTCCGCGAGCAGTGTCCGGAGATTCTTCATCGCCTGCCCGGTCTGGCAGGCGACGTCGCCTGGACCATGGAACGTGCCGTCAAGATCGTGGCCGGTCTGGCCACGTATCGCCAGCCAGCGACCGGCCCGCACCACCATGGCAAGGCGCGAACCCAGCTTCTGCTGACCGCGATACCACTGGTCGGTGTCGAAGACCCGGAAACGTTCGTGCGCCACCATGCCCGTACCGTTCGTCAATACCGGTGGTGGGTGCTGACCCGGTTGCGCAGCCGGACACCACGAAGCCGGCGGGAGAGGTTGTCGAAGAAGAGATCAAGCGTGTCGGGAATGTATGTCCTGACATCGTCCGACGAGCAGTGGGGCGATATGAAGAGATCGGGGATCGTCCACAGGCGCGAGTCGGGGGGCAGCGGCTCGGGGTCGAAAACATCGAGATGGGCCGCCGCAAGATGACCACTCTCGAGAAGGTCGCCGAGTGCATCGACGTCGACGATCGCAGCCCGCCCCATGTTGAGGAGCGTGGCTCCCGGTTTCATCAACGAGAGCCGGCGGCGGTCCAGGAGATTGCGGGTTTCGGGCGTGAGCGGCGCCATCACGACGACGGTATCCGCCTCGCCCAGCACCGTATCGATGGCATCGACAGCGACCACGCGATCGGCCCAGCGGAACGGCTGGCCACGCCGCGTGACGCCGATCACCCTCATGGCGAGGCGCTGACGCAGCCAACGCGCCGTCGGGCCGCCCATGCCGCCCAGACCAATCACGACAGCCGTCCCACCCTCGATGCGCGTGGTGAACCGCCGCGACCAGCGTCGCTGTGCCTTGGCGTGGGCGAAGTGCGGCAGTCCGTGCGCCATGGCGAGCACCGACGCCGCGGCAAACTCGGCGGCCTTGGGCCCATGGACGCCGCTGTTGTTGGTGATGGCGAGGCCCCGCCAGGTCCAGTCGAAGGGCTGCAGGTGTTCGGTGCCGGCTCCGGTGAGCGTGATCCATGACAGCCTCGGCGCCATGGACCTGAGCTCGCGCATGGGAAACCGCCAGCCGATCAGGATGTCGGCATCGGCCACGCCTTCGGCAAAGCGGTCATGGTCCACACTCCAGTCAAATCGGACATGGCGTGCGAGGTCCGGATGACGCGCCACCGCGTCTGCCACCAGCTCCTCGGTCACGTGAAAGACGCGCGCCTGGATGGACAGGGCGCTGATGTGAACCTTCAGGGTCATGGATCGAGCACACGATCGAGAACCCAGTTGTCGATGGCGTGGACCAGGGGTTCGAGGTGGCTGAACCTGCCTGGTGTGACAAAGGGCGAGCGAAGGCCGATCTGCTGGAGATCGGAGACGTCGTTGTCCTCGACGATCGATTTGTTCCAGCGTTCGTAGTAGTTGGGCGCCAGTTCCGCGAAATCGCTGCGCCGCGCGGTCGATTCGGGAAAGCAGGATCCGACGATCAGCCGTGTCTTTCCGGCCGAGAGCGGATGGAGTTCAAGCCACCACATGCAGTCGTAGGTCAGTCCGAACATGGTCGAGGGATAGAGAAGGATGTAGTAGGTGCCCTCGGCCGAACGGCCCTCGAGGGTGGGGATGTGGGGAAAGCCCTTCATGCCCTCGAGCAGCGCGCGGCTCCCCTTGTGGCGTGTAAACAGGCCGCAGTACTGGCCATTGGCCGGAATTGGCGGGTTGTGATCGCGTTTCTGCTTCTGGATGGTCTGCTGGTGAACGGTGGGAACGTGGTAGCTCTCCATCGCGTTCTCGACATAGACCTTCCAGTTGCAGTCGAGGTCGTACTCGACACGCCTGGTCGTCACCATGGCGTCGAGATCGTAAGGAGCGAGGATGCGAGGCAGGTCGCCGAGCCAGGACTCCAGCGGTTCGGCCTCGGAATCGAAGTTCAGGAACATGAACCCGGCCCAGGTCTCCAGTTTGAGTTCGATGAGACCGAAGTGCTTGCGGTCGAAGCCGGTCGTCTCTTCCATGTCCATGGCGCCGATGAGGCGCCCGTCGTCGATGGCATAGGTCCAGGCGTGATAGGGACAGGAAAAGGTGTGGCTCCGACCCTCGCCCGACACCACCCGGGCGCCGCGGTGACGACAGGTGTTGGCGAAGGCGCGGATCCTTGAATCCCGGCCCCGGACGATGACGACGGGGACGCCGACGAAGTCGAGGGAGAAATAGCAACCCGGATCCGGCACACGGTCCTCCCGGCCGATGAAGTTCCAGCCCTTCATGAAGATTGTCTCCACCTCGCGGCGGAAGAAATCCTCGGAGGTGTAGCACTCCCCGGGAAGCGTCTCGGCCTCCAGCAGCGGCCTCCTGGTCGCCTCGTAGCGGTGCGGGTCGAACAGGTTCTCGGTCATGGTGGCTCCTCTTCCTTGCGTCGACGGACGAATGCCTCGAGTTCCTCGGCGCGCGCAGGATCGAGTGGCGGCGGTTCAAAGCGCCGCAACAATTCCTTCCAGATCCGGTTGGCCCGGCATGTGGCGTCCCTGGCACCGTCCTCGTGCCAGGTTTCGAAATTGCGCCAGTCGGACAGCATGGGCTGGTAGAAGGCGGTGTCATAGTGGCGCAAGGTATGACGCGCGCCAAAATAGTGCCCGCCGGGCGGAACCTCGGCAATGGCATCGAAGGCAAGCGTCTCGTCATCCACGACGAGGGGCTGAAGAAACTCGCCGATCATCTGCAGCATCTCCGCATCGAGTACCGCCTTCTCGAAACTGGCCGTCAGACCGCCCTCGAGCCAGCCGGCGCCATGGTGAAGGAGGTTGGCGTGACCAAGCACCGCACCCCAGATCGACATCTGGGATTCGTAGGCCGCCTGGGCATCGACGGTGTTCGAGGCGTTCGTGTTGCTGGAGCGATAGGGGAGCTTGTAGTAGCGGGCCAGCTGACCGCTCGCGAGCGTGGCCCTGGTGTATTCCGGTGTCCCGAAAGCCGGTGCGCCGGTCCTCATGTCGACATTGCTGGTGAAGCTGCCATAGAAGACCGGTGCTCCGGGAGCGACGGCCTGGGTGAAGGCGATGCCCGCCAGTGCTTCGGCGTTCTGCTGGACCAGTGAACCCGGAAGGGTTGTCGGGCTCATGGCGCCGGCGAGCGTGAACGGTGTGAGCGACACCGCCTGGCCGTTGGTTGCTGCCTCGATCAGCCCTTCGAGCATGGGGCCGTCGATGCGCCGCGGCGAATTGACATTGATCGTGGTGAAGAATCCGGGTTTCCGGCGCACCTCCTCCCTGGTGACGCCCCGCACGATGGCCAGCATGTCGACGGCATCGCTTACCCGCCTGCGGCCCAGGCCCGTGGCATGCCAGACCTTGTCGGAGAGCGTCAGGATCGCCTGAATGCAGTCGAGATGGCGTGTCTCGGCATCCAGATCGATCGGCGCTATGGGGACGCCGCCGCACAGGTGCAGGACGTCGAGACTCTGCATGAGCCGGATGTAGTTCCGGAAGTCCGCGAAGTTTCCCTGCCGGCGACCACCGTCGAGATCGCTGGCGTTCGCCGGACCGCCCACGGAATTGAAGGCGATGTGGTTGCCGCCGAACGTGACGGCGCGCTCAGGATTGCGCGGATGGATCGTGAACTCCGCCGGCGCCCGTGACACCAGTTCCATGACCAGTGCCCGGTCGAAACGCACGCACTGGCCCGTCACCTCGGCGCCGGCTGCCTTGAGGTGTTCGAGCGCCTCGTCGAGCAGGAACTCGATTCCGAGTTCCTCGAGAACGCGCAACGACGTGTGGTGAATGGACTCGAGATGGTCGGCGGAGAGGATCGCGAGTGGCGGATAGGGATTCACGAGGCGCCGCCATGGCGTCTGCGGCACGTGGTCACTGGCCGGGCGTCGCGCCCGTCTCTTCGCATCCCGCCTTCTCAAAGGTCTCTCCCGAACCGGCGGACGACAGGCTCCGCAGGGAGACGAAGAACGCCGTGAGTCTCCTGCATCGCGACGGAACAGCCTTCCATCACATGTGATCGCGTGGAACGGACTCGTTCCACTGGCGCACCAGGAAACGCCTGTCATTGTCGAACGCCTCGAGCGTGGCGGCGATGTGAAAGGTCTCGCGGTCGCACGTGACGGCTATCCGCGTCGTTGTTCCGGGCTGCCAGTCGCCACGTTCCGCCTTGACGATGCGGACCATGTCGGTGCGCGCGCTCGAGGGGTCGCCCTCGCGGATGCCGAAGATCTCTTCGGCCCGCTTCGACACCACGAGGTCGATGTCATCGAGACGGACCCGACCGCTGTCATCGATGCGGTGGAGCTGCACCTCGTCGAGGCTCAGGTCTCTCGTGACTGTCAGGCGCGCGTCCCCCTCCTCGAGCACGGTCACCGGGTGATCCGCCGCGAACTCGGGCCCGGCGGGAGCAGGCGCGACCACCGTCTCCTGGATCACCGGAAGCTGAAGCAGGGACCCTGCGACGTTGAGCGTCAGCGTCGCCGTTTCCGGCGACGGCCAGGCCATGGGCCAGTAGCCGGTCTGGATGGCGAGGCGGACCCTGTTGCCCGGACGAAAGCGCCATGCCGTATCGTTCAGTCTCACGACAACGCGCTCACTCTTTCCGGGAATCATCGCTTCTGGCCATTCATGGGAATGGCGGTGTGCAAGATTGAGAAGGCCGAAACTCACCCGGGCCGACCGGCCTTCCGGCGTGACCTCGCAGAGCCGGACGGCCACCTGGGCCTGGGCACGGTCGCTGGCGAGCTCGAGTGTCACCTCCGGAGCGCCAAGGATGGACAGCGGTTCGGCGAGAACCGCACTGTCAAAGACGAGCGACAGCATGTCGTCCACCGCCTGGTCGGATGCGAATTCCGGGCCGAGGCCACCGCCATCCCGGGGGCACCACTCTCCCCCGCCCAGACCGCCGGTCAGCGGTGTCGCGAAGCGATGCGCCAGGTCCCGGGCCGGTTCGCTGTCGAGCGTCCCGTCGCCGGGAAAGAAGGACCGGGACGATGTTGCCGGCGGCCATCCGTCCACACTCATCCAGTGACCTCCAATCACGGGGTGCATCGGGTGGGGCGTCGACTCCTCCTGCATCCACACGGTGAGTGCCGGCTCGCGGTCGATACCGTTCTCCATGTCCTTCAGCCACCGATCCCACCATCTCAAGGCCTCCTGGAGAAAACCGACCGGCTCGCCTGGAAATCCGAAGTGGGGATAGACGTGGGTCCAGGGCCCGATGAGGGCGCGCCGCGGCGCCTGGAGTCGTTCCATCATGCGCAGCGCCGCATTGGTATAGCCGTCTGTCCAGCCGCCTGCAACGAAGACCGCAGCCTCGATGGCGGCCGGATCCTCGCCGATCGAGCCGTGTTTCCAGAAGGCGTCGCGGCGCTGGTGGCGGAACCAGTCGATGATCGGGCACCCCGTGGTCTCGAGGCGTTCACGCCACATCTCCCGCCATGCGTCGCCAACGATGAGAGTGTCCGGCCAGCGCGACAGGCACGAGAACAGGCCGCTGCCCCAACTGATGCCATCGTTGAGCAGGCAGCCACCCATGTAGTGGACGTCGTCATTGTACCTGTCGTCCGTGGAACAGCAGGTAATGATCGCCTTGAGCGACGGCGGGCGACGGGCGGCGACCTGGAGAGCCGCGAAGCCGCCCCAGGAGATTCCCACCATGCCGGTGGCGCCGCTGCACCACGGCTGCGCGGCAATCCATGCCAGCGCTTCGCAGAGATCGTCCTGCTCGCACTCGAGGTACTCGTCGAGGAGCACACCACCGGAATCGCCGGAACCGGCGAGGTCGAGACGGATGGCGGCATAGCCGTGACCCGCCCACCAGGGATGCGTCACCGCATCCTGGATGATGGTTCCATCGAGCCGCCTGTAGGGAATCGCCTCGACGATGGCCGGCACCGGGTCATGGCCGCTGTCGACAGGGAGCCACATGCGCCCGGCAAGGCACCGCCCCCGCGATACCGGAATACGAAGGGTGCGTTCCTCGCGAACCTCTCGCGGAAACTCCGTGCGAACCGTCATGCCGGGATGCTAGACTGCAAGGGCCATCATTCCAATCGACCTCCGGCCGAAACCGGCAGCGGTCCCGGGAACCGCCGGGACGTGGAGCCGGGGACCGGACGTCGCCGTCCCTCTTTCACAGGGCAAGCACGGGCCGGCGTTCCGGGCAGTCGAGCCAGGGACGGCGTTCCTCCAGCGCGTGGCCGACACGGAACACCGAACCGTCGGCGAAGGGCCGGCCGACGATCTGGATACCCGTCGGAAGTCCATCAGCGGTCAGCCCTGACGGCACCGCAAGCACCGGCGAATGGCCGAACATGTTCCACAGCACGGTCATGGCGGTCTGGGTGTCGGTGACATCCTTGCCGTTGACGTTGATGGTGTCCTGCTGCCAGGCGGTCGCCGGAAGTTGCGGGCAGGACACCGTGGGCGTGATGAAGACGTCATGGTGCTCGAAGAGAGGTCCGAGATGGTCGTTCCAGACCTCGCCGGCGACATCGAGAGAGCGACGGTAGTCGGCGGCCGTGAAGCGCCTGGTGGTTGCCACGAGTTCGGGCATGTAGTCACTGACGATGTCGCCATGCTTCTCGAGGGTTTCCGCGAATTCATCGGCCGCAAGGAATTCCTGACCGCCATGACCGAGGCGAATCGCCTCTTCAGCCCAGTCCACCGGCACCTCGGTGATGACGGCTCCGGCATCCTCGAGGGCCGCCAGGGCGAGGCGCGTCTGGCGCTCCACGTCGGCGGTGACCTCGTAGCAACCCAGATCGATCGAAAAGGCAATTTTCATGCCGGCGATGCTGTCGGGGTCTTCCGGCACCTTGACCCTGTCGGCGAGACTGTTGTGATCGAGGGGATGGGAACCCGACATGAGATTCGCCATCCACGCCGCATCCCTGACCGTACGGGTCATGGGACCATGATGCAGGTACATGGAAAAACTGCTGCTTCCGGGCATGGGAATGCGCCCGAAAGGCGCCTGCCAGCCGACGATCCCGCACTGGCTTGCCGGCTGCCGGATCGACCCCGTGCTGTCGCCGCCCGTGGCAACGGTGGTGGCGCCGGCAGCCAGCGCGGCAGCCGATCCGCCGGAGGAGCCGCCAGGGG
>MKWU01002635.1_pt1 | contig 26100 bp, 28 predicted proteins | sample 809101 | NCBI WGS metagenome assembly MKWU01 (sample SAMN05860141, study PRJNA318959) | sponge metagenome | host: Aplysina aerophoba | place: Slovenia: Piran, Adriatic Sea, Gulf of Piran | collected 2013-05-07 | reverse complement strand
GCAAGTCACGCCGTCATGTCGGGAGAGAACCTGCCGCTGGTGGGCAGGCTGCTCGGTCACCGGCGCCACGAGACCACGGCGGGGTATGCTCATCTGGCCGACGGCCACCTGGTCAAGACGGCGGAGAAGGTCGGCAGACTTGTAGCAGAAGCGATGGATCTCTCCCACAGCCAGCCCCAACCCCGTTCCCGTGCTCGCCGCACGTACGGGCGCTGGATATGACAATGCGCCATCCATGACATTCAGATGGCTTGCCGTTGTCGGACCGGACAGCCAACGAAGCAGGGCCGGCTTGGAAATCAGCCGATATCGCCGCCCGTTCGGACCGGCCAAACGGTTGCTTCTCCGCACCGGCGGCGGTCCCTGCAAGAGCCCGACGTCCATGCCTGCGTTTCAAACCACAACCCGGCTTGCACACCGTCTTGCGGTTTTAGCCCAAGTTTACCGTGCGCCGTGGAAAGGCGCCGTCTCTCAGCGGGTGCGATCACCGTGCGGCAACTGTCGCTCCAGCCGGAAGCAGTCGGAGCGGATCACAGTAGACTTGGGTTGGTATCCGATGGGGTTCAAGGAACCATTCGATCGTCGGGATAGAAATTTATTATGCATTTCGGCGAAAGTCCGCTGATCGGAAGGGAAAATCTATGACGTATGAGTTGCATTGGAAGTGTATCCCGATGGGTGCCATCGTACCCTACGAGAACTGGTACGACCCCTTTCTCGGGCAAGGGGTTTACATGCCTGTCGTTGCCACGAACGACGGAAAGTATGTCGGCTATTACGTAGGCGAGTCGGACGATATCGGTCGACGCTGGAGAGAAACTCTCCAGAAATGGTTCTTGAATCCGGATGAAGAGGATTGGATAGCGATATCCGCTGAGGAGTTCCTGGCGGACCCCGTAAACGTGTTCAACGAGGAACGCATGGGACAAGGGCTGGATAACCGGATCGAAATTCAAAAGCAGATTCTCGACAAGACATGGTTTTGCTTTGCCGAAGTCAACGATCTGCGCCCGTGGCATTCTCGTGAGAACATCGAATACGTCCTTCAATTAGGCCTAAAGATGCACGTCGGAATTGAGCAAGATGGGTACATCGGCGACAACGGGCGCGGTAGACCCCGTGGCAAGTTGACAGTTGTCAATCACATGGGCAGGCCGTTTTTCGCAGATACGCTGCCAGCGATCATAAGCTTTGACGATGGCGACCGAGTCGAGGTTTCGTAGGACCCACTTGTATCGAGTACTCTGCGGGTGAGCCAATTGGTCCACCAACGGAGCTTGTTGAGCGGCGGCAGCGATGGGCACGCCCTGGACCGACCGGGAAATCGAAGCCATCGTTGAAGAAATTTCGACACACGCCAGCCCAACCAACGCGCTCCGAAAATTCTTCGTGGAGGCATTCAGGTATCTGCTTCATGTTTTGGCGCCAGGAGATGGTCGAAACGCATGGTTTCCGCGCTGAATTCCAGTTGAAATGTTCCTGTCGGCCCGTTTCTATGCTTGGCGACGGTGATGTCGGCCACGCCCTTGAGTGGCGAATCCGGATCATAGACCTCTTCGCGGTAGATGAAGACGACAACGTCGGCATGCTCCTCAATGGCGCCCGAACCGCTGAGATCCCTCAAGACTGGCTGCTTGTCAGACCTCCACTCTGGCCGCCGATTGAGTTGCGACACCGCAACCACGGGAACGCGCAGTGCCTTTGCCATACCCTTTAGTGCAAAAGCGGCCTCCGACATCGCTACGGCGCGATTGGCTTCGGTGTCGCCTCCGGCCCGCATAAGCTGCAGATAATCTACCACGCCCCGGACCTGGCGCCGAAGCCCGATGCCTTACTTCAGCAGGTCTTCGACACCGGCCAAGAAGTCGGTGAGTTGGTCCGTAAGCGCTACCCGGGCGGGCATCTTGTTGCGCCGGATCATCGGCGTATGGAAGAAGCGCTGGCGGAGACGCGCAGGGTCCTTGAGGAAGGCTCCGCTCCCACCCTGTTCAAGGCAGCTTTCGCGCACCAGGGGTTGCTCTGCCGGGTGGACGTGTTGGAACGCCTGCCGGGCGGTGGCTGGCGGCTGATCGAAATCAAGTCCGCCAAGCGGCCCAATGGTGACTTCGTCCTTGAAACAGCATTCCAGCATTGCGTTTTGCGCCCCTACGACGCAGTCCCGTTCCTGTTCTCGGTACATGCCGAGCGCAATGGCGGGGAACCGGCCCATGTCGACTACCTGCATGAGCAGGACGACGACCCGCGGCCGCACCTTGCCGATCGACTTATCGAAGCGGTCGGAACGGAGGGGTCCATTTGCAACGCGCACACGTTCATTGAGCAATTCATGCTGAGCTCGCTGGCCAGAGCGTTGCCCGAACGAGCCGACGACCCCGCCGCCATTTCGGCGCGGCTGGTCGGACTGCTATCGGTTGTGCGGGGCACGTACTACCACGCCGAATTTCGAGGTTCGTTTTCGCTTGAGAACGTACTCTCGGTCCTGGTACCCGGGGAGGGTTATGACGATGTGGGGGACCCCGACGGCCGGGAGGGTTCCGAGTACTACATGCAGGCGCTCAGAAGCACCGACTCCCGCGAGCGCCAACAATCATTCGAGAACCTGCGCGCCTACAGCAAAAGCGTCACGCTGGCGATCGTTCGGCTACGCAAAGCGCTCGAAGCCCTACGGCCCTGAAGCCTCCTTGGGCGGCGCCGCCATTCGTGTCATTAGTCGTCGTTTCCCTGGCCCTTTTTGCGGCCGGATCCATGGAGCAGTATGAAAACGATGATTGCCAGGATCGTAGCCGCGAGGGCGGCCATGAAAGCCGGCGCGGCCAACCCGATATAGATGTTCGTCCTGCGAATCAACCAGAACGTTTTCCCGATGTACATCAGGCCGGCGGCTATGTACAAAACGGTGGTATTCAAACCGCCATCCAGCAGATATCCGCCACCCGGCTCGGACGCCCACCAACCAATACCCGCCATCGCCACCGCAATGGCGATAAACGCGAATTTCCCGAGCGAGAACGGATTGACCTGATAGCGCTCGATCGACTTGCGGTAGATAAACAACGCAAGGGCGACCAGAGCAACAACAGCGAGGATGATGCCTATGGCGATCAAGGCTGTCATGGTTCTCGAACAATCAAATAGGCTTCTGCCATGGCACGGTCCGGGCTTTTCCGAGGATCACTTGGCTGCGATCTGTTTTGTTTTCCCTGAGATGTCCTTGAGGTCTTGATCGATGGCCGCAGTCATCGCCAGCAGACGCATAGTGACGGGCTTGATGACCTTGAGTGCGATCGCCAGGAACACCAGCGGGAGAATTATGTTCTTTATCGTGATCAGGACCAGCAGCCGAGTCAGATACTCCACCAGACTTCCCGCTTGCGCGACGAGGTTCGAAATCATTGAGGAGAAATCGGGGATGTTCAAATCGGGGAGTATGCCGGCCGCCGCCTCGCGAGCCCGATCGAAGATGCCGGTTTCTTCCGCGGTCTCCGGATCCAGCCCGCTCCGCACATCAAGGTTGCTCTCTTCTATCGCAAGTTGATCGAGAATCTCCTGGTCATCGCCGGTTACTTCCTCGCTGATGACGGAAACATCCTCGCTTATTCGGTCGATGTCAGACTGCAACAGCGCCTGCCCGGCAAGATAACTGACGACTACGAACAGCGGCACGATGAACCGCACAATGGCCGCGAGAACAAATGCCTGTGCTGCCATAGTGGAAAAACGGTTGAGCGAGTCGACAACTGGCGCGCCCGCTGACTGCCTGCGCCAGACGACAACCAGCGTCGAAAGCGTGATTATGGCCATCAACGCGAACACCCATTTGAAGGGGGTGCTCGACACGAAAGCCAGCACAACGCCCTGGAGCAACACCGACCCGAGGGCCCACATCATGACGGTTGAAAATCGCTCGATCGCATCGTTAACGGGGTCGAGCGCCTCACCGACGCTGGTGGACACCACGACTGCGTCCACTTCCGTACTCTGTACCACTGAAATGGTTGCGTTTAGCCCTCTCGCCACTCCGTATATTGCGAACGACTCGATCGTCGTCTCAGTGAGGCGCTCGCTGGCAAAGTTGTCCAGCGTGCCATGGGTGGAAAGCGCGGTCAGCACCAGAACCAACACCGAGAAAATCAACGTGGGGTAACGTTGACCACGGCTTGAGCGTTTCGTCAATGCACGCATTTTATTGCGAATGTCCACAGTCAACCTCCTTGTTTCGAGGCTCTTCCGTCACGCGGATTGCGTGAAGTGATCTCGCTCACCATAACTCAAGTGCTCGGACCCGTAGAAGACTTAGTGGAATTTCTACAGCATGATCATTTCCGTCGTTAGGAACGGGACAATCCAATTTCCTGTAGCGCCCGTTAGCTTGTGGCTCGGCCTGCGGATTGTGGGCGGCCCATGCGACAATGGGTTTCGCGAACTAGACGAAATTTGGATGTGGTGGCGAGTACGCCTTGGGGATTACTGTGCGACATAGTTCGGAGACGCGACGCAATACAGCATGAATTCGTTGTTTTATTGGGCAACGCTCTGGCTGTTACTCAATTGTCACGGGCCAGCCGAGCAGACGGCGAGCGCCATTCTGGAGGGCAAATCTGGATCGCAGGCACGGACCCGAGAACTGGAGATTCTCGTTATCAAGGTACTGGCTCTGGCGACTGCCTGCGAACGTTCCAGTCCAGTGTTGGAGCGTCATTTCGCGGGAGCGTATCGCGACCCGTGGAGGCATTTCACACCCAGCAACGAACAAACTGACCGTGACGCGGTGGATGGCTACCTCCGCCAATCAGGGTCAACCCTGCAAGTGGCACGTTGAACGGCACAGCTTACTGCAGTTGTGCGATTTCGGTCGAGGAGTGATGCAGACGGTGCTTGGGCGCGTGAATTCCTGCCATTGGAAGCTCGATTTGGCGAAACCCAATTTTGAGAGGAGATGCAAGAACCAGTGGCTATCGTGGTCTGTGGGCCCACCCAGGGATGCTGACAAGGCGCAGTTCGACTCGAAACGATCACGGAAAATTACGACAGCTCGGCACCGACCGACGCCTTGAACGCCCGGTACAAACGCTCGACCCTGGCAACACATTTATCCAGCCCCTCAACACGCAGGCAACTGGCTATATCGACGGCGCCGATTGTACCTTCCTTCACCAACCCTCCCTTCCGCGATCTCACACGTCGAAACTTGCCCATGTCTAATCCCGATTCTTTCCGGACATCCTCGAATGCTCGCGACCATGTCTCCCACCGGCGAAGCACAATATCCCGAGTTCCAACTTTCCGAGTATTGAGCATCAAGCGCAACGGCATCCAGGAGTCCAGCCGCCAAAACAACGACCCGCGATCGTCCCAATGTGGGTACTGCGTCCACGCGCTTCCACCAGTGTTGACCCCCTTCCCTGGCCACATTTCTTTTTCTGTCCGCAGCACTTTCCGCAAGGCAACCATGAACTCCCACTGCACGAAGCCATGTTTAAGCTGCCATTCCTCAAGCGCCCGGTGCCTTTCCTTCACCTGGCCGCCCAGATGTTCTGCAAATTGCCGCAAAATCTCGTGCGCGTCAGCGCACTGCCCTTCATTGAGAAAGGCAAGCATGTCTTCACCATTAAACACCGAGAACCCGTTCGAGTTCGCCTTCTCTCTCTCATCGTGGAACACGTAGCCGGTCTTGAAATACACGGGTTTGATCAGGTCTTCTTCGTACTTGTCGCCCTGAACGATGCTCCGATACCGTTCAAGCTGGTCCCCATGCATTTCAGTGTCTGTCTTGTCCTCAATGACAAAACTTACCCGCTTCCCATCAACCTCAGCCTGGAAGTAAACATCAATCTTCTGGTATTGCGGCTCAGGACCATCAAGTACTCCGCCAACATCGTAGCTACCGACATGTCGGACCCGGGTTGGTGAATCGTTAGAAACATCAATGACCGCACCGTCGCCACTCCGCATGAGAGCCTGCACAAACTTCCGACCGCACTCGCGGAGACGCTCGTCCGTCTCATCCTTCGCGCAAGCTACCAGCCAGCAAATGAGCGCATCCTGTGACAGCTCCTTTGTCGCGTATGTGAATATGTTAGGGACCATTTGCGTATTCCCCATCTTGGGTGAGCCTCGTTCAATCAGTGGCAATTCCGCAGTCCGCACGCGGTTGTTGTTCCTTCGCGTTAGGGCGGCCAATCAATTTTGTAATGGTCCAACTGCGGAATCCAATCCATAAACCCTTCCCAACCTTCGCGCCTCCTCCCGAAACTCCGCCCTTAGCCCCTCAGGCGCCACCACCTCCACCAAACTCCCGAACCCCGCCAGCCACCAGCGCAACTGCGCGGTGTCGGGCACCGTCGCCTCCACCAGCACGCGCCCATCCTCCTGCTCGGTGGCGCGGTGATCGGGCCCCAGCCGGCTCTCGGTCAGGTGCGCGCCGGCACCCGAGTCGAACAGCGCCCGCAGCCTCAGTTTCTCGTCGCTGGACGGATACGCAAACGAACCATCGTCGCCCAGATGATCGGCGAGGCGGAAACCCGGCAGCGCCTCTACCGATTCGTCCGTCAACCGCGGCTCGCTCATTCGGTGGAGCACGTAGTGGCGAATGTCCTCGTACTTCCAGGAGGTGGCGACCAGGTAGACTATGCCGGTGCGCACGACGATGCCCAGCGGACTCATAACTATCGCCTTCGATTCCTTCTGATGCTTGCCGCGGTACTGCACCTCGACCTTCCGATTCGTCATCAGCGCTTCGTAAACCGCTTCCTGCACGTCCGGCAATATGTCCGGTGCCGTCAGCGTCGGACCCTGCGCGATGATGGCCGCCCGGTCCGTCCAGCGCCCCAGGTCGGTGCCATCAAGAATGCTTTGGGCATGGCGGAAGTACGGTTCGAGCTTGGGCAATGTAGAGGGCGGCATGAGCGGGCGAAGGTACTCGGCCGCGATGTTTAGGATGAACGCCGTGGTAGCGCCCATCGACGGGATCTGCGTCAACGCGTGCGGTTCGATCCAATACCAGAAGTTGGCGCGGCCGTGCGTCTCGGCGGTGATGGGAAACCGCTGGGACAACTGCTCCAGACTGCGCTGGATGGTGCGCCTGGCGACGTCGAAGTCCGGGTTCTTGTCGCGCATCTCCTCGAAGATCTGCGACGTGCTCTTCCCAGGGAGCCCGACAGGAATGGCCGAAAGCATCGCCAGATGGCGCAGCGTGGTGTCGGTCGCGGTTCGCATACTGGATTTTAGGCGCACTTCGGTGCCTTCTGTCTAACCGTGTTTCTGTATGGCGCCTGGCGAAGCCGATCGCTTACGTACGCCCAAGTCGGTAGGGGCCGATACTGACACGGCAATGCGACAAACGGGGACGCATCGCCGGATGTTCCGTCGAATTCGTCCTCACACGGGTCTGCGCACGCCCTGACCGCGACCGCCATTGTCGCATTGCACTGCGATGCTTGTGCAAACCGACATGGGCGCGCGCATGGTCAAACCAGTCTCGATCTCCAGAGCATTACCCCGCTACCTGGACCGGCTGCGTAGACGGAGAAAACGAAAGAAACCTTTCAGGGCTTCGTCTGCCGAGTACTCCGACCTGAACCGATTCACCGGAGGGATAAACGCCGGCGAACTGATTGTCATTGCGGGCCGACCGTCGACGGGCAAGACCACGCTGGCCTTGAATATCGCGCTGTCGGCAGCGATCGACCGGGTGCTTCCAACGGCAATTCTCAGTCTGGGTCTGACCTGCGATCAGGTGTTATCCCGACTCGTCGCGTCCATGGCGGGGGTCGATCGGTCCAGCTTGCGCAGGCGCGCATTGACGCCGAAGGACTGGAATCGGATCGAAAGGGTCGAGGAATCACTCGCGCGCGCACCGATATTCATCTCCGAATCGAACAGCCTGACAACAGCCCAACTGCCTCGGCTGGTGCGAGACCTCAAGGACGAAAGCGGAATCGGGCTTGTGATTGTCGATGAACTTCAAGAGCTCTTCCCGACCGGACCTGGCGTTGATGGCGTTCCGACAGCCCAGACGGTTCCAAGAGCATTGAAGGGTATGGCAAGGGAATTGGATGTGGCCGTTCTTGCCGTATCGCGGCTGAGTCGACGGATTGAACGGCGCCGCAGGAACCGCATGGTGCTGTCCGATCTCTGGGGGTCGGGCGTCGAGCACGATGCGGACCTGATCGTTACGCTTTTCAAACGCGATTTCTATATCTGGGGTCGCATCGGAAGCTTGAAGCACCACGAAATCCCCAGGCGCAAGTAAGCCCGTCGCCTCGCTCAGAACATGAGACAACCACCCCACTCCACGGAAGCCGAACAAGCCCTTCTGAGCGGCATCATGCTCGACCCCCGAGCCTGGGATCAGGTAGCGGACAGGGTCTCCGCCAGCGACCTCTACCGCACGGACCACCGCCACATCTTCACGGCCATCGCCGAAGTCGTGGAACTGGGGCAGCCCCCTGACGCCGTCACCGTAGGGGAACACCTGTCCAAACAGGGCCGCCTGAAGGAAGCCGGAGGCAATCCCTACCTGGCCCGAATTGTGGGAAACTCTGCCGGCGCTGCCAACATCCGAGCTTACGCGAAGATCGTGCGTGATCGCGCCATGCTGCGGCGACTCATCGAGGCCGCCGGGGATATCGCTGCAAGCGCTTTTGAACCCCGGGGTCGGGAAGTCGCCGATCTCGTGGACGAGGCGGAGCGCCTGATCTTCGATATTGCCGATCGGGGGCAACGCACCGGTATCGGTTTCGAACCGGTCAACGAGTTGATTGGGGCGAGCCTGGATCGACTGCAGGAATTGAGCGATCGCCGGAACGACATCATCGGGGTTGCAACCGGATTCAACGATCTGGACACGATGACCGCGGGGCTTCAGAAGGGCGACCTGGTGATCATCGCGGGACGCCCCTCCATGGGCAAGACGGCGCTGGCGCTCAACATCGCGGCGTGCGCTGCGGCCAGGAACCGGGTTTCCACCGGCATTCTCAGCATGGAAATGTCGAAGGAGCAGATCATGTTTCGGCTGATCGGTTCCATGGCCCGTGTCAACCAGAAGTCGTTACGAACCGGACGCCTGTCAGATGCGGACTGGCAACGGATCACGAAGGCGCTGGACGAACTCAACGACGCGCCGCTGTTCATCGACGACGCGCCGTCGCTGAAGCCCACCGAAGTGCGCGCCCGCGCCCGGCGCCTCAAGCGCGAACACGATCTCGGGCTTTTCGTGGTGGACTACCTGCAGCTCATGCAATCCGAAGGCTCCAACGAAAACCGAACCACCGAGATCTCGCGCATCTCGCAGTCGCTGAAGAGCCTGGCCCGGGAACTGAACGTCCCGGTGATCGCGCTGTCGCAGCTCAATCGCAGCGTGGAGCAGCGCACCGACAAGCGGCCCATGATGTCGGATCTGCGCGAGTCGGGGGCCATCGAACAGGACGCCGACGTGATCATCTTCATCTACAGGGAAGAATTCTACGACAAGGAAACACCGGAGAAGGGATTGGCCGAAATCATCGTCAGCAAGCAGCGCAACGGAGAAACTGGCAGGGTGCGACTTGTCTTCAAGGGGGAATTCACGCGGTTCGAAAACTATGTTGGGGAGGATTACGGTGAAGGCGTCTACAGTTGAAGCCATTCGTCAGGCAGCGGTACCACCAACGGCATCGGTCTGCAGGGTGATTGGAATGAACAAGACCGTCGACTTGAAGAACATTCTGTTTTTCCAACTCTGTCTCCATGACCATACGCCGATGGCCTATCCGACGGATGTTGACCGCGCGTTTTTTTCCGCTGCCGGCGAGGTCAACTCCCGCGTCAAAAAAACCTCTCCTTGCATCTCTCCGGGTAGCGTGCTCGGACGAGCAAACAGGGATCCAGCAACAAAATACGCCACTGCGACCAAAAGGCATGTACTCTGCGCTGGCACTGAAACCATCCGGAATTGACCGATGCCCAACCTCTCCAAATCCCGTTACCTCAGCGGCGACCAATGCCTGCTCCGCCTGTGGTACGACACGTACCGGCGTGAGCTGGCGCCGCCGCCCGACGAGGGGCTGCAAGCAGTATTCGATACCGGCCACGAAGTGGGCATGCTCGCGTGCGAGCGCCATCCCGGCGGCCATTCGGTCGGGCACGACCACCGTCATGTTCGGGAGGCGCTGGAGGAAACCCGCCAGGTCATTGGCGCCGGCACGGCGCCGGCCCTCTTTGAAGCCGCCTTCAGGCACGAGGACGTTTTGGTCCGCGCCGACATCCTCGAGCGTCTGCCCGGAGGCGGCTGGCGGCTCGGTGAAGTCAAGTCGGCCACCAGGCTCAAGGACGTCTTCGTTCTCGACGTGGCCGTGCAGTTGTGGGTTCTTCGTGGCGCCGGGCTCGACGTTCGTGAGGCCGAGGTGATCACGCTCAACCGCGACTACGTTTATGACGGCGCTCAACACGACCTTGGCGCGCTGTTCAAGCGCCACCCGGTAACCCGCCAGTCGGAAGCGTTGCAGCGGGCCGTGGGCGCCGGCGTGCGGCATATGCTGGCGACGCTCGGCCGACGTGATGCTCCCGAAGTCGCGCCGGGCGACCACTGCTTCCACCCCTACGACTGCCCGTACTACGGGCATTGCACGCGCGACTTCGTGTGGCCGGACCACGGCATCGGCGAACTCCCGCAGCTGGGTCCCCGGCGCGAGCAGTTGCAAGCCGACGGCATCGAGGAAATTCGAGACATTCCGGAGGCGTTCCCGCTCACCGACCTGCAGCGGATCGTCTACCGGGCCGTGCGGGAGAATCGGGCCGTGGTTCACGGGGACATCGCATCGATGCTGGCCGAAATTGTGCCGCCTGTGCGGTACCTGGATTTCGAGACCTACGCGCCGGCCATTCCCCGTTTTGCCGGAACCCGCCCATACGACTCTGTTCCGTTTCTGTTCTCCGTTCACACTGAACTCAACGGCGCGGCGACAACCCATATGGACTACCTGCACGAACGGGACGATGACCCGCGCCCGCATGTTGCAGACCGCCTGATCGAAGCGGTCGGCGCCGAAGGATCCATCTGCACTTATTCGACCTACGAGCGAACGGTGTTGAACTCGCTGGCCGCGGCAGTACCTGAACGAGCCGCCGAACTCGCCGCCATTGCCGCAAGGCTGTTCGATCTGCTGCCGGTCATACGAAATTCCTACTACCACCCTGACTTTCGGGGCTCGTTTTCGATCAAGAATGTGCTGCCCGCGCTTGTGCTGGGGATGGGCTACGATGACTTGAAAATTCCCGACGGGCAGATGGCTGCCGCCCGCTACATGCAGGTGCTCAGGAGCACCAATCGTCGCGAGCGCCAACAGACATTCCATAACCTGCGCGCGTACTGTGAACGCGACACGCTGGCGATGGTGCGGCTGCGCCAGGCGCTGAACGGTCTGACTTAGCGGTCGCCGGCGACGACCCGCACGAAAGCAAAGTGGGCCCTAGCGTCATACTTTCCCGGGTTGAGAGACCGGGAGCAAGCCGGGCCATTCGGCGCGGTCGAAAACGATGACTGACGCAAGCCGTCGTTGCCGAACACGCAGTCCCTCTGATTGGTATTCCTCAACGTGATTGAGCGTCCGTCAACTGCTCTGGACCGGTAGACCGCCAACGGTGCGCACGGTGGACTCTGCGCCGCAGTGATTGTCAACTTGCAATTCGCCACGGGTCTGCCGTACCTGCCGCACATCTGGCCCATTTCACCAGGTATCGCGACAGCGGGCTCCCGTCAACAAGCTCCGCAACCTCTGAGAAATCGACGCGCTCCAGCCATGGTGACGAGTCCTTCAACACTTGCTCTACCCTGGACGAACCAGCCGTCAATTTGTGGCCCGGGTAAACAAGAACCAATTCGATCTTTGCGTCGGACCAGCTTGTGCCCACGCGCATACACCTGAATCGGCCTGCCAAGCCGGGCTGGCTTTTATTCCAGTCCCCCTTTTCGAATCCTTCGAAGTTCTCAATGCAACCAAGCAGATCAAGCCTGCGAATCAAGTGCGCGTACTTGCGTGGACTATTGCTGCGTCGTGCGCAGTTAATGACGCCTTCCAGCAACGTGTCCGCGCCTTTGTCTTTCGCTTTCTTCATGCGCTCCAATTGAGTCTTATGGATGGATTCGTTGTCGGACTTTAGCTCCACCAGGAAAACACGCTTTTCTTGAGCATCTGCACACTGATCGTCAGGATCCGGATAGAACACGGCAAAATCTACTTTGACAGACTGGTGGTCCTCTCCGTCCTCATCATCGCAATTGACGATAAGACCCTTGTGGAGAGGAAATTCTGGAATCACTTTCATGTGATTACTTTGCAATTCAAACTTCGCCTCGAGAACATCTGGCAGTAGAAGTCCGAAGAAAATATCCACGCGGCGCTCAAGCTGATAAGCTGGCAAGTGACGCCATTCATCAAGCGTTTCCAGTGCGCGGTTCAGCAAATTCGAGGCCTGATCATTTGTTTCTTCAGCCATTGCGGCCTCGCTCCTCAGTTATTCGGTACTTTCCATCGCCCCTGACTTGATCAACGGCTGTTTCAATCGTGTCGGATTCCGCCATTGCGGCAAGGTGCTCGCCAAAATTGGCCCGGTGCGCCCAGGCGGAGCGAGGCACTCTAGCACTGAACCGCGCCCTTAGCTATGGCAAGCAAACGCAACCATCCGGCGAAATCCTCTTCAGATATTGCGCCATTGGCCAGCTTGAGCATGTATGCAGCAGCATCCTTGGGATCGACTTCGACCTCGACGTTGTTCGCGCAGAGAAAGGCCTGCATGGTCAGCCACGACGCTCGCTTGTTGCCATCCACGAATGGATGGCTGCGCCTGATGCCGAACGCGAAAGCGGTGGCGACATCGAACAGATCCTTGGCCCGACCTTCGTTGTAGTGAAGAACATTCAGCGGTCGCACAAGGGCATGCTCCAGGGCATTGTCATACCGAATTCCAAGGCTCCCGCCGTACTTCTCGATCAGCAAATCGTGTGTTCCCTCAACGAGCTCCCGGGAAGGCAGGTACAGTCCAAGAAGCATCAGATGTTCGCCAGGCTTTTGAGAATCCTCGCGTCGCGTGTCATCAGATGTTGATATACGTGCTCCGGAATCGGATTCGTGATCAATGGGGCGCCCGTCAAGTCCTGCAGCGGATGCGGAATCCGAAAGGCCAGCCCGGCCGTTGGACCCCATGAGGCATCCGGAGCTTTCTTCCGGCGAAGCGACTGATCATTGAATTCTGTCATGTGGAATCCTGATTTTGGCAAACGCGGTTACCCGGTTTTCCTGCGGTCAGGTTCTAAGAGCATGTTGGCGACGAGCCGGATCATTTGGTTCTTTCGGGCTGGCGCGCTCTCGGCGATAAGAAGGGTGAGCGTGGTCAGCGCCTGTGCATTGAGTCGATGCGTCATTTCTTCCTGCTGCATGTAGAGCAGGAACAGCAACGAGCCGATGCGCTTGTTGCCGTCCACAAACGGATGATCCTTGATCAGGAAATAGAGCAGATGCGCGGCCTTCTCCTCGCGGGAACGGTAAAGAGGTTGCCCGAACATTGTCTGCTCAATGCTGCCGAGAATCCCTTCCAATGCCTCGCCTCGCCGGTTGCCAAACAGTGATGACGACTGGCCCCTGGCTGCCAGAAATCTTCTGAACCGGGCGATACTCGCGACAACGACTTCGTGTTCGAGCGAGCTCTTGGATTGAGCGGCCTCCGTCGGTACTTCCAGCCAGTCTTCATCGTACTGCAGCAGCAGCCTCCACGTCTCAGCGTAGTCCGCCATGAGAGTCCGCGCGGCCTCCTCGGCCGATTGAACTAATGTGCCTTTGCTCATTTCGATTGCGTGCCTCGATTTTCATTGATTTCAGGTTGTACGGCGTGGTGATTGGCAAGATCCGCGCACATTCGCTGCAAGCGGTCCCGCAACCGTGTCGGCGCCTCCACTGCCACACCCGTACCCCACGTGAAGAGATGTCTGCACATTTCCTCCTGTCCGCCCGCCGTGAATCGAACCGTCAAGGGTCCATCGTCGTTCTTCACCCGTTTCTGTGTGGGATGGAACAGAAACGTTGCGGCGTCACGTGCCGCCTCGGGTGTGAACCAAAGCACGATGTCCAACGGCGGTTCCTGATACGCGCCGAAGGAGCGTTCCGCGAATGCCCGAAGGTCGAACTCTGGATCGGGCTCGAACGTCCGACCGCCCGGGGTCACATTGAAGTCCCTGGCCAGGGCCTGCGCGTCGCTCTCCACCGAGGCAATCCCCTGGCGTTTGAGCTGCCGGGCCCAGATGCGGGTTCGGACTCTTGGGGAGGGTTGGCGCAACGCAAGCGCATACATCATCCGGCGCAGTATGGTCGCGCACGTCTGCCCGGCCGAATTGGTCGCCCACATCGTAGGGACCTCAGTCTGCTCGAGGAGCCGGTTCATGAACACCTTGGAACCGTCGGCCCTTCTTCTGCTCGGGACCGGAATGCCCATGAGCCGCAGGAACATCGATCCCGGATCGGACAGCAGGTCTTCCATCTCGTCGAATAACAGGACGGAATTGCGGCACCCTCCGAGCACACGCTGAGCCGATCGCAGTTCCTGAAGCCGCTCGGCCCGACTCGGTTCCCGGCCTCCTTGGCCCGCTTCGCCGACGCTGTACATCGTGATGCCCAGCCGGCGGGCGAGCGTTCCGCAGAACTGGGTCTTCCCGGTGCCGGGCGCACCGTAAACCAGCACATTGACGCCCCGTTCGCCCGTCTCCAGAGCGCCCGCGATCAGGCGTTCGACGTGATCGCGGCCGCGAGCGACATGGTCAAAGTCCCGCCATTCCAGCTCCGCGGCCGGTGCTTCGTCGAACAGCAGTTGCTGCACGTCCCGGCCGGCTCGCGCGGGCAGGTGCGCCAGCCGCGCGAGCCGGTGCAGGAGATTGAACTCACCGTCGCCGTCGACCGACACCAGCCCCGACTCCACCAGCGGCGAATCCGATTTCAGGCAGCGGGGCAGCGTTCCCATGGAAATGCCCAGTACATGCGCCACGCCCGGGTTCGTGACGGAAAAGAACCGGCAGCGATGCCTTGAGAACGCATTGCTGCAAGGGATTTCGTCGACCAGCGATTCGATGATCGGTTGCGTCTCGTAATGCAACAGGAGTTCCAGTAGCGCGACGTCGCTTGGCGACGGCTGCAAGAATGCCGAAAGGCGCCGGATCCGCTGTCCCGTCCGGTCGGCCCAGGTTCGCTTCGACGCCATGTGTGCGGCCGCCAGCGCTTCGCGAAGGCGATCCCATTCAGCCTCGGGCAAATCTTCTTGACTGACTGCTTTATCCAAACACGGCGGAACGTCCGCACAGCGTCTTGGATTCCCCGCGTAACCCGGAAGTGCCAGAAAGTCTGCGGTTTTGACCACCCATCTGAGCAACTCCTTGCCTTCCACTGAGCGGTGACTGAACCGGGCGATCAGGTTCACGAGATAGCCAAGACTCAGGCGGCACATGTAGGCGGACAGCATGGCGCTTCTCCAGGTCGTTTTTCCGTTCTGGAAACACGCTAACAGATGGACACGTCAGATACGGTCGTGCAAATTCTTTGGCAACGGGCGGGACAAGAATGCAAGACGGCCGTGCGGGCCACTTGCACTTCAGATTGAAAAACCACTACCTACTTGGGATTCCCTCGATCCTCAGCACGATCACCGCCACCGCCAACCGCAACACAAAATCGTGCGCCGCCAGTCCCAAGAACCAATCCCACATCAAGACGTCTCATCGACAAACGTCTCCGTCGCACGCGCCTTCCCCAACTTGGCGTTCTCCCACCAGGACTTCAGCGTCGACGCTGCCTGCAACGCTTCTCGCACTGCAAACTCGTAAAAATTAGGCGGAGCAATCGGAGGAACGGGTATCCTGAACGAGGCGGATTTGCCCGTTTTTTCCACGCATATTGGTGTTCGTGCCAACTGGCTCGTGTATCTTTCCCTCAAGTGATCGACCTCGGTACCCAGTCCATCCAGTTGAAGATCGACTACGCAATCCCCGTACTTGCCATCTTTCTTGAACATCTTGTAGATGATCGTGAATCCCGGATGTCGGATGTACAACCACGACTGTGACGCGCTCTTGTTGGAAAGATCCGGATGACGAACCCCGAGATTCGGAAAGTGTGATTCAGCCAGCTCCCATATTTTTGGATGAAACATTTTCATCTCCCGATCTTCAGGCGCAAGAATGTGCTCGTTTCTTTTCTCGATTGCGGACCGAGTAAATGTCCGCCAAGTATCGCGACCGCTCATCACTTCTGCGTCCAAGCCATTCGCAAACATCCTCATAATGGATTCTAATCGGATAAGTGCCCGACTCCTCTGAGCTGTACGCTTGTGGCGAAAACAGGGCAATCCGTAGGTCTTGGCAAATTTCCTTCTTTACGTAGCTCTTGCCTCGAGAAACATATCGTTCGTATTGATCCGGCTAGGCGCCAGCATTGATCTTGTATGCCACCATGCCCAAGACCTTCCCCTTGGCAGTCTCAACAAGCCAAAGTAGATCTGATTCGCCTTCGCTGGTGCTCACGGACCTCCAGGCGCGACGATGGCGAACCATTCCATATCCCTTGAAAAGGCGGTCGGCCATCCAATCGCGGAATTCGGCCGAAGCGTTCAACTCCACGCAAAGCAACCAGTCGATATCGGCCTCTGAAACCGATTGTCGGAACACGCTCAGATCTGAGTCGGCTATGGTCATTTGTTTCTCCTGATGGTTTTCTGTTTCGTTTCTGGTGCATCAGTCCTCGGAATTACACTGTGATCGCGGACACGGAAACGATGGTCGAATCGTATGATGGTGTAGCCGCGTCATATCCCTTAGAATCTGCATACAGGTATAGCGGAGTTCCCAGAGTGATCGACGCCGACACGGTGGCGTTTGACCAAAGGGGCGTGAGCATCGAGGGTATCGTTGCACAAGAGATCGAGCAAACTGCAGGGATTCGGATGGAGAGTTCTATCCGTGCGGACAGGTGGCGACCGAAGCGTTGCGGAGCCGAATTGGTGAGGAACGTAGTTAGTTGTGTTGGCAATGAATTTGGTCGGTGGGGCCGTCTGATTGGATACTGCTCATTCGAGGACGGCGGCGGTCTCAACGAGCGGGTCGTCCATCAGGGACATGCGATGGCTTTTCGCGAATACTCTCTCCCGTACGTCGATGCGGAGGAAGTGGCCTAAGCGGAGCGCATCGGAATTTGGGCCGGTGAGTTTGTCCCTCGTTGGGATTGGCGGAGAGTTGAGCGATTGCCTTGAGACCATCTTTGAGGCGTAAGCAGGAGTAACCAAGCGATGAGACTCTATAGAACGGTCATCGTCGGCCTCGCGCTAGGCTGCGTAGCGCCGACGCTTTACGCTCAGAACTTTCCGTTCTTCTCGTCCGTACCGGATGAGTTTCTGCAAGCGAAGTTGAGTCCGACCGTACGGTCGATGCAGACGGTGGACGAGCTAGTACACGCCTTGGAGCCCGTTTGTGAGGAGCTGAGCCGATCGGAGGCGAATCAGATGGGTTGGCCCATGTTCTTCATGAATTGCTGGTTGGAACAGGGTGTATTGCTGGAAGTCGACGATTACGCGCTTGAGACCGACTATCTCGATGAGAGAAGCGTCTGCGGGTTTCAGCTAGTCTGCTTCATGTACGAGCCGAAAGACTACTACGTGCAGTTTCAGTTCGTCTGGATCGAGCGGCAAGGCATCGTTCGCGTACAGGCACTGGATTTTCTGACTCCGCTCGACGGGGAAACGTACCTTACGATTGAACCGACGGTCGTCTTTTCGATGTTGCTGGACGAGCCGCTTCCACCTGATTTTTGACCAAACTCAGGATCAGTAAGCCGCACGATCCAGCGATGCTGCGCGGCCTTTACGATCTCGGCAAGGCGCTCATGGGATGCTGTTTTCTCAATCATGCAAGTGATCCTGAGAAGGCACATTAGCTCCGCGCTGGCCTATACGAATTGTTCGCATCCGAACGGCTGGCACGTTAGACATGAAATAACGTCCGGTATGAATGTCCGAAACCAGGGTGCCGTTCCTATCCTATTGCCCGCCCTGCCACGGAGGGCATTTTATTTCAAAGCAGGAGGTTCGGTTTGATTAACATAGCGACTGCTAAACAATTCGAGTGTCGGGACTGTCACGGCGTTGCCGAGATCGAGCTGGACGATGACGAGCTGCGGCAGATCAGATGCGTCCCATGCGGGCAATTGTAAGCCACCGGTACTGGCACGGGCGTGCAAATTATAAGATACGAAACACTCAATCTAGGATCAGTCGTAAGAGATTGAGAAATCTAGTGTTACGGAAGGTATAGTGATAACGAAATTTATCATAATCTGAGGTGTTTTTTTGATCTTATGATTGGAAGATTTTATTTTACATACATTTTTGTGGCTAAATGAAAAGAGCTATTGTACGACGATTACAACAGCTACTACAACACAGAAGCGTACTACAAACGAGTCCAATATGGTTGCTAGCTTTTATCGTAGGAATATTTTGGATTGGGATGAAACCAAGCAGAAAAAGAGATTTTGCTCTTGCATTATGCTTGATCATTCTCTCAATTGGACTGTATACATGTGGTGAGATCGCATTGTATATTGAGAACTACACACAAGAATTTGGATAATTGAGCATGGGCAGGCACGACAACTCATGTAGAGAATCGAATGGTTTAGAGTAACTGATCTATTCTCATAGGGAAAGTCAGAAAAGCCAATGCCTTGGGATGACGAGCGCGGCAATATTCAGTTTCGGAAATGAACGTCTTTGAAATACAGTGTTTGGTGTGGTTGGCCGCTGTTCGATCATCGCGCGAGGGGTTTGTTGATGACAAGAACTAGAGGCAAGCGCATCCAGTTCAATAACTATCAACAACTATGATAGTTCATCTCGCCTTGGTCGCAGGGCTGTTAAGCTCCTACATTGCCTTGGGAATCTAAACTTGTTGCTCCGCGCGCTCCAGTGTTGGTGCGAATTCTTTCAAATGCAAAACACTTGCCGAAGCCAGTCGCCAAACTCAGGTTCGTCAACCTGGTAGGGGCGGGAAATTGCTCCCATAACGCCCTTTGTTTCGACCCTCCGTTCAAGCCTCGTCAACAGCCAATTCACGTAGACGGTCAACTGGCCGGGTTCCACATCCGTAACGATTCCGATCGCACGAATTTCGATTTCCGTTGCACCCGCACCAAGCATCTTCTTGATGGCTATGCGGTCACCCCGCTGCACTTGGTGCACGCGCGCAACTTGTGTATCCCCGGGACCAACGCAGTACCAGTACCCGCGACGAATCATTTCATCGTGCCTGTCTCGTCCCTCCGGCATCGCGCCTACCAGCCAATAGTTCATATCTTTTCCTTTGTTCTTCGACCTCAGACAAATACCGTCGCGGCGTCAGACAGGCAGTCGAATTGGTGGGGAAGGCTTTCTCACTCTTCACATCGAGGTATCTGTGGTCTGATTACATCGGTAATTCCCAGTGCTCGTGAAGTAATCTCGCTGGCGTTGGGGTTGCTATATCTCTCATCATAACTACTACTAATCCAATCGTTAAAGTTGTTTTCTAGACGAACAAACTCGCTCCGGAGACGGTCAAACGCTTCCCTGTTGGGCCAGTTGTAACTTGTCGATCGAGCGACACATACGTCTATAGCTCGAAAGATTTCGTTCCGCAATTCTTGGATTTCATCGCGAGCCGAACTTTCGGCAGAGAACATCTCCATTAAGCGACGATCATATGCCTCAGCAGCTGCTCTTGCTAGAGCCTCCTCTTCCACCTGACGCGCTCGTCTTTCTTGTCTTTGAGCTAGGGACTCGGTTGGCCAGTAAATTCCGTATGCGTCAAGCCGTATGTGCTGAGGAGCCTCTTCGGCACCGTTAAAAAACACCCGAAGTTCTGATAGATTTTCCTCCTCCATGTAAGAGAATTTGTATAGTACGTTCATGCGCATTCCGTTTCCGAGAATATCGACGACCTTCGTGCATCTGAACGACTCTTCTGTAAAGAGCTCCACCCACTCACACGACCCCTGAAGCATTGTCTCTTCGTTGATTCGCCTGAAGTATTCTCCTACGACCATGTCTTCAGGGCCGACGAAGCCGCTCGATAGCATCACCCTGGAATTCACGAAGTCCTGGGCAGCGCCCGGCCCAGTGAATAGAAGTACTGCCATCGTTGTCAATCTGTTCATGACGATCTCCCGTCAGAAAACGCTCGCAAAAAAAACCATAGCCAACCAGGCGTTTGAACTGATCGAGGAAGCATGCTTACAGCGTCTTCCAGAAAGCCAGAGTGCACTGAGTGTCATCGAATTCCCGACGGGACTAATGACCGCAGATTCCCGCCCAGTGGAACGCACCCAATATACAGTATTGCACACCAGACCGCGCGTTCTCTTTCGCTTTCCAGGCCCCGATCACCCGCCTACCGATGAAAGGCCCGGGGACGGTCCACGCCAAGCCGCCATCGTACGCGGAAATAGCAACAACGGTGCGGCCATCGATCCATCAATCAAAGCGAGCATCGCACCAACTATTTTCGCCAGCGCGCTTACAGTCCGAACGGACGACGATGGCCGTGATCGAGACGGAGGCCGGTGTCCGTGGAGCGACCCGGACGTTCATCCGATCAGCGCCACAAGAGAGGAGCGATGCACAAGTTCACGCACAGGTCCGGTCGGCCGACGGCCTTCGTCACCCATTACTTCGGCCAGGGCCTTTCCAACGGGTAGGGCCGCTACGCCGTGGAACGGTTTCGAATCCGCTCCGATGGCCGCATCCGCCGCATAGAGGCCGCACCCGGAAATTCCCGGACCCGGCGCAAGGCCAGCCCCATCACCGCCTCTCTGCGCACCGCGAAGGCGATGCGCCCGGCGAGGAATGAGATCGTTGTCTGCACCAGACTAAATCCCAAAGAGACGCTGGCGTTTCCTATTACGGGATTATTTTGTCAGCAGTGACATACGGGGAATATGCTATCTGGGGCTATATGTTGCGGCGTTCGCGTTTCACCGCCGGGTAGCGGAATGACGCCCGTTCGCCGCAACATTATCAGGTGCGCTCAATATGCGTCGAGAAAGGCGATCAGGCCCTTGTCCTCCTTCCAGGGACAACCCGAGTCCGGTTTGCTAGCAACACCGCAGAGGGCCACCGCCTCGGCCTTCATCTTGATATTGATTTCGGCATAGATGTTGCTGGTATCGATCGACGCATGGCCAAGCCACGCGCGGACCGTGTTGATATCCACACCGGCAAACACCAGATGGAAGGCGGTCGAGCGCCTGTTCACTATCTCGCCCAAGACATAGTCAGCAAACGGCGGCGAGCCAAGCCGTAATGTTGGGAGAGAACCTGCCCATGGTTGGCAAGCTGCTGGGGCATCGGCGGCACAGTACCACGACGGGCTACGTCCACGTCGCAGATGCGAATTTGGTCGAGGAAACGGAACGAATCGGGAGTAGAATTGCGACGCTGATGAATGCGTGACACCCCCAATCAACATTTTACACGGCGATACTCCTCAGCAAACAGGGAAAACTGGGAACTGACGAGAATCACGTAAGCACGAGGATTGCATACGAATGCCACCCAAACCAATACGATTGTTCATGTGGGGGTATCAGCCGCTTTTTCGGTCGCTGTTCGAGCACCTTATGGATGACGTAATGAACGCGCTGGGCGTACCGGAATCCGGTGTCGAGTGCCTCCTGGTCGGTGCCAGGATCCCAGGACGCCAAAACCGACACTGCGTTTGTATTGAACCAGAGGACGGCAAATGGAACGTTGATCTTTTCGACGGACTGCTTGATTTGATTGAGGAAGAGGTCAATACGCACCCTTCTCAAGACATCGTCTACACCCATGCGCCAACGATGCAGGATAAGCCTGAGAATATCCGTCGAGACTCGGTGCGCATCGCCGTTCAGAGAATGCTGGAACGCTACGATTTCGACAACAAGGTCCGCTCGTTCGCAGGACCGCCTGCACCAGTTGTCGATTATTACGTTGTACCGGTGTTGCAACTTCCGACGGCAATTTTCCAACGTTTCCGTCCACTTCGAGAACCGATCAAGTTCAATATTTTTACCGGTCATCCGAGCCTTATTCACGCAGCTGTGTCCGTAGTCCTGGCAGAGGCACACGATGAGTTACTCCGCCCTGATCCAGGGCGACTTGTGGATGGACGAACCAAGTCGCCGGAGGAGATTATTGTGCGAGCAGGCGAATCATTCATGCGTACGCCCGGGATAGCGATTAGCGACAAAAACTTTGGGAGCCCCAATCTGTTCGAAAGACTTAATGCGATTTCTTCTTTGATGTACGAAGGAACAAGAGGAACAGGTAAATTGATCTTGGCAAATCCAGACGGTGGTGCCGTAGATTTTCTTATCCGGTTCGCTGAGCCTATTCCATTTCGTGAACATCGATGGTCGCGAAAGGCGCTGCAGATGGCGTCGTCTCAGACGTCACTAGTCGCTGACTGCGAGAAGATCTTCGGCTTGGGCAACATCACTTCAGATGTTGACCCATTGAGAAGTCAAAACGTATTCGAAATCGAGTTCCTGGATCACTACGTCTGGCGTTTTGGCTACGGAAGCAGAACGTTGCTCGTGAGCAAGTACGGTACACCTTCGCTGCCTCAACAGAGATTTCCAAGAGACCGTCTTCTGGATATATTCCAGCGGCTCTTCCCGGACTCAAGAGAGCAGGATGTGAATCGTTTTACAGCGCTCTATGACGCGGCAATCAGTCAACGTCACGGCAGCATGCTGATGGTAGCGAGCGACGCCGAGGCTGAAGCCAATCGTCTACAAGGGCAAGGAACCAAGATCAAACCCACGCCACTCACACCGGAACTTTATCGACAAGTCAGCGGCGTAGATGGTGCGGTATTGGTTGACCCACAAGGTATCTGCTACGCCATTGGCGTCATCCTTGATGGCCCGGCAAGCATCGACTGTACTCCATCGCGCGGTGCCCGGTATAACTCGGGAATTCGATATGTCGGTTCCTCAAGCAAGCCGCGTCTCGGCATTGTTGTATCGGATGATCAGACGGTGGATGTGATTCCCATCTTGCGGCCCCGGATCTGGCGATCCAAGCTCGAACAGGCTATTTCCCGACTTGAGTCGGCCAATTCAGAAAACTACCACACTGATGCAAATTGGCTGAAGCGACATCGGTTCTACCTGAATCAAGAGCAATGTAATCGCATCAACGCGGCTATTGAACGGATCCATGAAGAACCCTTGGAGGTCGGCGAACTCAGGTTGAATTACCCTGAATTCATGCCGGATCCCTCCCTCGACGAAAGTTACTTTGAAATTGACGATCCCGAATCAGTTTCCTCATAGTACGGATTCCTTGGAACGCTGGAATCGGAATTTCAGGTTTTTTTGGGCGAATCCACGCCAATCTTGGGGTCTCGTTTCCCAACGAGCACCATGCTTTGTCAGCGTGCAGACTGGCGTCGCCGTCGGCGTATTGTTCGGATACTCAGTGGAGCGATCCACCCGCTGGATGCCATCAGCGGGAAGGAATAAACAGGTTATCGCAATTCTCTCCAAGCCGATTGACCGGATCGGGATAGCCGATATCGAGTCACTGATTGCCTTGAACGTTTCCGAAAGCGAGCAGATCGAATTCAAAGCAGGTCTGTCCGCAAAGGCGCACAGTGCCGACCGTTGGATGTCCGGCGAAGGAAAGATCGGAAATCGTGCGAGAAACGCACTGCTCCAAGAAGTCACCGCGTTTGCGAATGCGTTTGGTGGCACGCTCATCCTGGGCATGCGGGAGTCGGATGCCAAGCCACCAGTTGCCGAAGAAATCGCGCCGCTCCCACGATGCACAGAGTTGTCCGAACGCCTGAAGCTGATGTTTCGCGATTGCGTGGAACCGCCGCTTCAATTGATCGAGATCGTCGGAGTGCCGATCCAAGACAAAAGCGGCGTGGTCGTTATTCGCGTTGGGAAATCGCGGCTCGCGCCCCACCGTGTGACAACGACGCTCCGCTGTCCGATTCGAAGGCAGGACCGATGCGAGAAGATGACTATGCGGGAAATCCAGGACATGACGCTGAATGTATCGAGGGGTTTGGAAAGGCTGAAGAGGCGGCTTGAGGAACGTGCTGATCGTTTTCCGAAAGAATTCAACAAGCTTAGTGACCCGCAGAATGCATTCGGCATTCGCATGACGGCGCTACCCGTCGGAAACGAAATCCGATTCGACCGCGTCTTTTCCCAGCATCACATCATCGAAGAACTCCAAGAACCATGGCGTAAAGTCATTCAGACCAAATCCAACGGCGAACAAATCAATCTCGATGATCTTCCTCATGAGTCCAAGCCGAACTTCTGGAGGCCCATGCGCGCCGCTAGGGCGGAACCTGATTCAAATTTTCGGTCCGCCAAGCGAGAGCTCAGCAGCTATCGCGAAATTCACTGCGACGGCCTGATCGAATGGGCACTGTTGTCGTGCGAAACGAGTCCGATGGAGGAGGATACCTGTCCGCTCTCGCCAAAATGGCCCATCATGCTGCTGGCGAACCAGATCGCATGGGCGCACCGCGTCAGAGAAGTAGCGGGCGCTCCAATGGCGGAATACGCCATCGAAATTGAGATATTCGCGCGGGGTTCCGGCGTGAAAGTAGTGAATCCCGGCAACAACAATCGTCTCCCCTGGCTTGGCCTTCTGACAGAAGGTTCAATGAAGTTTCCCCGATACTCATTGGGAGACACCGATGAGGTTCTTCGCCTCCTGATTCTGTTCAAGCGGGATTTCTGGAACTCGTTGGGAAGGGAATTAGACGCCGACGAAGGCGTATTGAAAATTGAAAACTGGCCTGATCAGGAACCAGACTACGGGACATGAAAAACTCCGGAAAGGCAGAGGCGGGAGACCATCATATGCATTTGTCCGAGTTGAGCCTCAGCAGTTGCTCCAACGCCTCGTCTTCGGAAATCCCCGCATTCCATCCATAGGCCGCCGCGACGGCGGCATCGAGTACCGCGTGGGCATCGGCGAGCCATTGCGGACGGGCATTGTAGAGATTCGTCAGCGTGCGGGATTTGAGTTGCTTCGCCGCCGCTTCGTCGCGGGCGACGGGGCGCTCCGGATAGCCGACCGCCGGCTCGTCCACCCACTTCACCCATTCGGGCGGATTGAGCCAGCGCTCGCGCAGATCGACCAACCGCCGCGCGGCCTCGGCGATGGCGACGGCACGCGGATCTTCGGCGTACTCCGTAGCGGGAATGTCGGGGGTGAGGCCGTCCGGAAAGGGGAAGGTCCCGAAAGTGGTGGTCGGCGTATATCGCGGATCGTTGCCCTTGCCGAGCCAAGTGCCCATCCGCAGCGACCACGCCTCGTGAAACCGGCTGTGCAGGATGCCGAAGGTCGTGTCGTCGTCGCGGGAAATAGCGATTGTCGCGCTGTCGGGCAAGATTCGAGCGTCTACCCAGACGAACAGCCGATGCTTGGCTACGCGCGGAGTCGCGATGTAACGGTCGCGACCATCGAGCGCCCGGTGCAAGCCCTGTCTCGGCTCGACATGCCGCCACCAGTAGACGCGATAAGCTTCCCGGCGGTTCCGCTGCCGCATCGGCCAGACGTGTTCCTTGACGTGCCCGAAGGGCGCTTCGTAGAGCGCGGCCTCGGCCTCCGGCATCTCCCATCCGAAGTCCACGATCCACTTGCCCGCCGGGCGGCGGGTTATATCCATGCCGTTGATCCAGGGCTTCAGAACATCGGCATTGGGCCGCCCGTTCGGATTCGCAGGCAGGCGGAGCCACTCCCGGGCGACATCGCCGGGCACGTCGAACGGCCCGCCCTTGGTATCGCCCATGAAGGCAACTCCGCTGTTCGCCGGGATGCGCCTTGCCGCGGTCAGGTCGACCCCGATCCCGCCGCGCCTGGCCGTGAGGTCGGAATGAATTTCGTCCACGGGCTCCCCGTTCAGGCAATTCTCCCCGCTGTACTTGTCATCCGCGCCGCAGAAGCAGACCAGAGAGACCCGCACCGCCGCCCCGTCGATCACCCACGGTTCATCCGCCCAGGCATCGAATATCGGGCGTCCGTCGGTTGCTGCCTGCAACGCCC
>MKWU01002634.1_pt1 | contig 26103 bp, 23 predicted proteins | sample 809101 | NCBI WGS metagenome assembly MKWU01 (sample SAMN05860141, study PRJNA318959) | sponge metagenome | host: Aplysina aerophoba | place: Slovenia: Piran, Adriatic Sea, Gulf of Piran | collected 2013-05-07 | reverse complement strand
GAACCGGTCGGCGGAACCACCCGTGACGCCTCCAACATCAAACCGCCGTCGTCACAATCCCGCCCCCGCAACACAACTCCATCAAACTCCGTGACTGAACCACTATCAGATACCGTGCTTGCTCATAACGATGACGAGGGGCACTGATCGGGCGTCAGCGGGCATGCCGTGCCGCATCGCAAGAGAATGCAGGGACGTGCGTGGCGTCATAGGGTCGTGATCACCGGACCCCGTGTTTCCCTTGCGGCGCGTTGGTCAAGTCGGGACAGAACCGGGCAACGCGTTGGAATCACCGGGGGATGGGACCGGCGCGGGTCATGACTTTCTGCGATCCAATGCCAGCAGAATTGGGGGCAGAAGCAGAAAATCGACGACGATCCCCAAGACGACCATCATCGTGACCATCAAGCCAAGTCACCAGGCAGCGACTCCGTATGGCCATTCCCAGTCTCATTATTGCGTACGATAACGTCCAACATCAGAAACAGAATTGTTACTCAGAATTCGAACAGGCGGAAATGTGCACCGGCGAGGCTCACGCCGCCGCATTGTCCATAGACTATAACACTTGGACAGGAAATGTTTTTCACCGACTCCTGCGGTCCGGTCGGGTTGCGCCGATCCGGGTCCCGACCGGGCCAGAATCGCAAGCTATTGCTCCCGATAACCTACTTGTGATAGCGTACTCTGTGGGTGCGGCGGCCCCATCTCGGCGTCTGCCACGCCGTGACGCCCCCCGGACGGCCGCCGCGCTATGACCCGGCGGCCGTCTCCGTGCATCCCCGTGCCGTTCAGTTCAGCCGCTGCGGCACGCCAGCAGACGCTCGCCGTAGCGGTTGACCATGGCGGCGGACTTCCAGCCCGGCCTGGAGGATCGCCGGAAGCTTGATGCCGGCGGCGACCATGTCCTGCGCCGCGCCCGCCCGGGCGCTGTGCCCGGACAGCCCCTCCCGCCGCCCTTGTCGACCGAGCGGAACAGCCGCCCGTCGGTTTCCCGCAGAGGCAGAGCGGCGCACATATGTACAGATCGGAGACCGTTTGCCGAGGCACTGACTGGAGCAGGTCGGCTCGAGGACGGAGTTGTCGATACGCTTCGGAGTGAGCCGACGGACATGTCACGGCTGGATTGACAGTGGGCCGCTCGACCGGGATCCGGCGCCGGATCGAACGCAGTACTCGATGCAGATGCGACCGGACGCGCCGGGCGCGCACAAGAGGTGGCTAGAGAGTTATCCGTTCAGATTGGATCATATCCGGCGGCGGCGAAGTAGTTTCGGCACTCCTGGGGCTGGATGGTTTCGAGGATGCGGGCGATGGCTCTCCACAGGCCTTCAACGGTGTGCTCGGCAGCCTTGCGCAAGGACGCTTTGAGCTTTGAGCAAGCCAATTCGATCGGGTGAGTAGGGCGGGAGGAAGAGGAGTTCGGCGCCGGCTGCCTGGATCGTTTCCCGGACCCTTGGCCCCTTGTGGCTGGACAGAGTGTCCATGATGACGATGTCGCCTGGGCGCAGCTCGGGGACCAGCACCCTCTCGACATAGGTCTCGAAGGCCAGACGGTTGATCGGACCGTCGAGCACGAAGGGCGCGATCATGCCTCCAAGCGTGAGCCCGGCGACGAAAGTCGAAGTCTTCCAGTGACTGTGCGGCTGTCCCGTGTGCAGGCGCCGCCTCTTGAGCGCGCGGCCATGGCTGCGGGTCATGTTGGTCTTGGCCCAGGTCTCGTCAATGAAGACCAGGTGGGCCGGATCGAGCGCCGTCCGGCTCTCGCGCCACGCCTGCCGGCGCTCGAGAACGTCCGGACGGTACTGTTCGCTCGCGTGGCCCGTTTTCTTCTTGCGCGTCATCTGGTGGCGGATGAGGAAGCGCTGGATCGTGCCATAGCCAAGGCCGAGCCCAGGCCCGGCGAGCAGGCGGCGCGACTCTTCGATGGTGCTGTCCGGGGTTTCAGCCAGCACGCCTTCGAATCAACGCACGATGCGCTTCGATGCGACCGGAGCGACGGTCTCCGCCTAGCGCTCTCGGACGAGGATCACCCTCAACGCGTGCCCGTCTGCAGCCAGCGGCTGATACTCGCCGCACTCACGCCAAAGCACGCCGCAGCAGCGCGGTGGCTCAGGCGCTCGGCCACCGCCTCAAGGACCCGAACACGTAGATCAAGGGAAAGCGCTTTCGACATGTCTGCCGGCCTCCTTCGCGGCAGACAGTGTGAATCACAAGTCGGACGACTTGGGAATCCCTTTCGATTCACTCAGATAGGATTGTGCTATAAAATGCAAGTATCTGCGATATCTTCAACAAACTACAAGGACTTCACGCCCGCCGAAAATCCCCCACTGTCTGAAAGCGAGCGGAATCTACCATCCTCAAAAGCTGAATTTCATTTTCATTTCCGCGAGGTAGTCGTAGGTGCTGTTTCCCGCCGTCGTGAACCCGAGCTGCCCCTGAAGAAGCGGCACGCGAGCACCCAGTCGCATAGTGCCGCCAAGACCCAAGCGGAACCGGGTCGGGTGGGCGCGCGCCGACAATTTCGTGCTCGCGACGATAATCGATTTCTCTGCGCCCAGGAACTTGTGCTCGATGTCCACCGACGCGAACAGGCGGCGCGTATCCTCCTCGCCCTTCTCCACAAGAAGGCCCACGCGGCCCACCATGCTCTCGGCGTCTTCCACCGAGATCGCGCCGCCTCCGGTGGACGCCCCGGCGGTGAAATCATCCAGTGCGAACGAAGAAAAGGAGAGTCCCGTTCTCGGAGCAAGGAGCAGACCGCCCATTTCGGTGCGGCGGCCGACCTCGACTCCCAACGCATAAACGGAACCGGAAACGTCCGACGCGATGGCGCCCAGGGAGGCGACGTTCATATCCAAGCGGTGCCAGCCTATCGCAATCTGGCCGTCGACATAGTAGCGCCCGTTATCCATAGTGCCGGAAAGACTCAACCCCTCGCCCGCCAGCGTGATTTCGCCGACCCCTCCGACATCCACGGAACTGCGGTGGTGATGCGCCGCTACGCCGAGGGCGACGTGCTTGCCTGTGGGAATGTCGAGCCCGCCTTCCAGCCGATAGCCATCGTAATCGTAGCTGGTCCCGCCGTATGTCGAGTTCCTGGCGCTCCACTTGCCGCCGCGGTATGTGGGACGGACCCAGAAACCCTGGGTGTTGCGCGCGGCAAACATCCTCTCCTGGTAAGTCGCGAGGCGCGCCTGATCCATCAACACGAATGGCAGCGCCTCGTACACCTGCGCACGTGCGCCGTATTCGCTTGTCACGGAGATGTCACCAGCATCATCTCGCAGGCTGACGTCCCAGACGCCGAGCGGCATCTTGCTTCCTTCAGTCAGTGGCAGGGTGCGATTGCCCGGCTGAAGGTATATCCGGGGCGCGCGCGTGGCTCCGTCGCCGCCAGGAAGATTCCTGATTGCGCCCTGAATCCGTTGCTCGATGTTCCCGCCCGGCTCGATCACCACTGCGACGTCGGCGGGTGCGTCGGGCGTTGCGCTCCAAGGTTCACCGAGGATCGCCACACCCGATTGCGCCGTGATTCGCGCGTGCGGACCGACGATCACCGTACCGCCGCCTTCGAGTTTGATTCCTGCGTGTCTGACGTTGGTTACTTCCCGGGTCAAGGGGTCCGTTATCGTCTGAAGCAAGGGGCCGGTCGACTCCACCTCGCCGAACACCCTCGCCACGTTGTTCGTGACGGGGAAAACACCGTTGCCCGTGTCTTCGGCAAAATAAATGCCGGTAGATCCGGATACCCTGCCGGTGCGCGCGACCGTCACGTCGCCGCCTGCGACCGGATGAACACCGACGCCGAACTGCCCGATGACTTCACCTGCAACGTGAACGAAGTGTTGGCGCCTGCCGTCGACAATGCCGCCCGTGGCCAGCCTGATGCCGTCAATCAAACCCGTCACGGAGGCTCCCTGCGATACGGAAACGCGAACCTCGCCGTTTCTCATACTGCTCGGTATGGGATAGCCGGTGTGAATGCCATAGCCGTCGAAGGACGTGATGCTTCCGCCCGTCACTTCAATCAGGATGTCGCCGGCGTTGTAGCTCACCTCGAATTCACGGGCTCTGTTCTTGTAGGCTTCCGTGTACTCGGGTGACGTCGCCAACGTCAGATTATCGAGCACCTCCTTCAGACGATCCTCGCCGGTGTCATCCAGGATTTCGCGAATGAGCTCCGCTTCCGCAGGCGAGAGGATCCTTACGGGAAGAGGATTTCCTCGTGCGTCGAATGCGCCGAGCGCACCCGCCAGCACTTGCGCAGGCGTGAGTTCGGGGGGAGAAGGAATCTGCAGCTGAGCGGCAAGGATCGTCAACTCGTCAGGCGTCAGGACTTTTGGCGTGGCGACATGAACCAGCAGATCCACCAGGTCGACCGCGTATGCCCGGATCCCCGCTCCGGCCGGGGGAATTGGAGGTTTGAGGAGTCCATTGACGATGCCGAGGTTGATCGCGAGGGAGAGCGATTGTGGATCCGGCTGGGCCGGCAGGCCGATGATGTTCGGATCACCGACCCGTATCGTTCCGCTCGAGACGATATGGATCAGCGGCTCCTCACGGGCCCCGTCGTTCATTATCTCCACGGGAGCTTGCCTCCCGCCGTCCTCTCTGGTGTAGCCGATATGTCCGCTTCTGCGGCGGGCCCATGCGAGAATGCCCTCCGTCAAGGCACCACCCAGGATTGTCCCTTTGTTGTCGATTACGATGCGGCCGCTGTTCTCATCGTTCGTCAAGAAGGCGGCAATGCCCCTGCCAAGTCCTGGCGCTCCTCTCAAGACGGCGCCTTCCTCGACCCGAACGGTTACGGAACCGTCGTGATGCTGGAATCCTTGCACGGCGCTGCTTCCCTCGCGTTTCGCCGTGATGTTGGCGCCCTTTCCGACTGTGATGGAGATGTCGCCTTTGCCCAGATGCTCGGCGTTCACGCCATAAGCGTTCTGGCCCCCCGTGATGATCGGGCCGCCGTTCACTGTGACGTCCAACGAGCCGGACCGGTACTGTCTCACGTTGATGCCGTGGCCTCCTACACCGTCAGTCTGGATTCGCGTGTGACCTCCGAGCGTTAAGGAAACGGCGGAATCCGCCGCAGACTCCACGGAAATGCCGTGATCCATCACCTCGATGCTTTGTCCGTTCGGCAACGGCACCTGGAGGCCCTGTCCGATGATCGTAATGGTGCCCGCCTTATCGGAGCCGCCCATGATCGTCAGGTCCAGTCCATCCTGCGGCACGTCCTGCGGGGAGTATTGGAGGCCGGTGTAGTCAGACCCCGTGCAGACCTGAGCAGCGGGGTTCCCGCCGACGGGCTCGCAAATCGCTTCACGGTTCTGCGCCAGGGCTGGTCCCGCTGCCAGGAAGGATACGAGAACCACGGTCGCGATGCTTCGCACCGGAATCCGCGATTCGAGGCATCTTATTGTGGCTTTCGCTCTGCAGAAGAGATTCCAGGAGAGAGAGGTTCGCAACCGGCAGCTCATGAGAGAGGTGATTTCTTTCAGTTTAGTTACTCCTGAGTTCCCGAGTTTGCGGAATTAATGATGGTTTAAAGATGCAGACCGGGCATGGGGACGCGCCTCATGACGCCCGCTTCCTGGCGGCAGAGACCGATGATCGTCGATTCCTACTCGCGGTTCGCGCCGAAGGCGCCGAGAATATGCCTTCGCTCGAAAACGCCGCTCACTTCTTCATGGTTCGGGCCAAAGAAATATCCAGATAATGAATCCGTATCGGCTCCCTCGCTGAAATGACCATCCGTGACCTGCACGTCATTCCAGTTCATATCGTCGTATTTTCTGCCGTCATCAAGAGTGGCGATATTCGTGAAAGCCAGATCGAGAACCTGGCGCGTCATATCGAATGTAATCGTGGCGTCTCCGATGAGCGGATCTTCGTCGGCCAGCTCATCGAGGCCGGACATGGCGCCCGTCCACGTGAAAGATCCCGACACCGGATTCGTGCCGTTGTGTTGCCCGACCAATGCGCTTCCAATCCACCGGATGCCGCCGGTGAATGTGCTCCGGTCCGCGCTGAAAACACTATACTTCATCCATCCGCCCAGTCCTCGGAAATCAATCACGTCAAACGCTTCATCACTCCCTACCGTTTCTCTCAGATTGACGCCGTTTCGTACTCCAATGGTTTTCGAATCCTGCTCCGATGTGAAAGTGGTGGCCTCCACGGTGTTGTAATGCAGTGGGCCGGTCGGCAGCATTGCGGTGCAGCTATCCTCAGCGCACACTACCGGGAAGCGCTCGGCCGGTAATGGTATCGGGCTGGCGGTCACCACCAGATCCGTGCTGATTATCCGGGTAGCTTTCTTTCCAATCTCGCCGTTTCGATCATGAATTCCCTGTTCCATCGGTACAGGCGCCATCATGGGGGCGCCACCACTACCGCCGCAGCCCGCCAAGATCGCCGCGGTTGCAATACTCAGCCCAATGGAAATCCATTGACGCATAGTGTCTCCCCTTCGCTGGAATGGACAATAGGAATCAGGCGCCGGCTGGTTATGCGGAACGGGACGCCAGCAACGCCACAACCTCTTCGGCCGCGTCCTCGCCGCTTGCCAGGGCGCCGTTCACCGAGGGCATCCGCATGCAATCGCCCGCAAGAAAAAGGTTCTTCACGTTCAAGCTGTTTTGTCGTCGCAATTCCGCAATCTCTCTCAAGATCCCGGGCGGCCCGATGCACAGGGCCTCCGGCCAGCGGTACACGCGGGTGAACAGCCCATCAGCGTCGCCGGGGAGATTGCTCCCGGGGGGGAGGGGATGACGGCGCACGTCGGCGAGCATCCGGTGCGTGATCTCCTCGTCGTCGAGGGGAAACAACTCCTCGGCGCGGTCGCGACCGACGAGCAAGTCGAGAGTGCTCTTGCCCGGTGGCGCACAGGCGGGCAGGTTGATGGATCTGTCCAGCAGCAAGGGAGTTTCGTCTTCGGGGTACAACACGCCGTTCCAGCCGGGCGGAAGCGGCCGATGGTCGAGTCCGATTACCACCCGGCACCCGCGCGCGTACTTGACCCTGCGGAACACGCGTTGAATGGCCTCAGGCAGGTCGGGAATGATCTTCAGGGTCGTGGAGGTGGTCGTGGTGCAGATGACGGCGTCAGCCTCCATGGGGCCGTCATCCACGACCACGCCGGTCACGCCGCCGTTTTGGATGACGACGCGCTTGACGGGCGATGAGACGCGAATGTCGGCTCCACAAGCGTCGGCCAGGGCGTGGGTCAGGGAGCCGATGCCTTCCTCCGGCACGTACAGCTCATCGGTCTTCATCATGATTTGCGCTATGAACGTCAGGGCGAACGCGGCGCTCATTTCATCGAGCTCACCCATCGTCATCTCGAGGAGTCCCCGCAAGGCCAGACGCACATCCTCCGGCACGCCTATCCGCTTCATGTAGTCGTTGGCGCTCTCTTCCTCATCGATCTCGGCGACCATCGAGTTGCTCGCGAAACTCAGGTGCTCCGGCCTGTTCTTGATGGTCCTGGACATCTTCATGCTCGCCCGGATCGCCCGGGGCGAGATTAGCCCCAGATTCCACAGCGCCGGCAGGTCGCTGATAACGCCGGCCAATGTTTGCTCCGGCGTAGTGGTGAAGAAGCGGCCGCTCTTATACCAGCCGAGCTTCATCATCGAACGAACCAGGGGCAATCCCAACTCCTCGCACAAGCGCAAGGCCACGTCGTGGGAAGCGGTGAAAAAGTCCGCGCCCTCATCCAGGAGAAAGCCGTCCACCCTGTCGCCGCCCAGCCGTCCTCCTACCCTGTCGCCTGCTTCGAGCAAGATGGCTCTGATGCCGTGTTTCTTGAGGGTGTAGGCGGCGCACAGCCCGGATGTTCCCCCTCCAATGATGATGACACTTTTCGTATTATTGTTATCTCTTTGTGTCGATTGCGGCATGTTAGAGTCCCCTCACGTCGACGGCGACGACCGACGGAAGAGCGCGCGGAGCCCGACTCCGAGAATCCCCATCGCCGGGCTACCTTTCGCTGCGTATGGAAGGCTGGCCGCAAGGCCGTTCGCAACGGCCTCGATCGCCGTTGCGGGCACCTTGGCATGCGCCGCAAAGGGCAATAATGCCTTGGCCGCCTGTCACCAGACAGAGACCCCATATGGCCATGCCCAGCCCCGTTATTACGCTCGATAACACTTGATTGCGGGACCATCATTGTCAACACGAATTCGCAATTGCGGAAACCCACACCGAGTCCGCTCCACGGCTCCGCATCATTGTAAGACAAAAATAGTCGTATAAACAAAAGGTCAGTGCGAGTCCGGCGTCCCGGTCGGGCCGCGCCGACCCGCGACTCGACCAGGTCAGGACTGCAAGATTAGACTCCCGATAACTATCTTGTGAGGCCGCATCCTGCAGGCGCGTGCGGCCCCATCCCGGCGCCTGCCACGTCGTGGCGGTTGACCATGCCGGCGGTGACCTTGTCCTGCGCCGCGCCCACCCGGGCGCTGTGCCCGGACAGCCCCTCCACCACCGCCGGCGGCAGCCCCGCCCGCCGCCCTTGTCGTCCGAGCGGAACAGCCGGCCGTCGGTTTCCCGCAGAGGCAGAGCGGCGCAAACATGTTCAGATCTAAGACCGTTTGCCGAGGCACTGTCCGGAGCAGGGCGGCTTGAGGATGGAGTTGTCGATACGCTTCGGGGTGAGCCGACGGACACGTCACGGCTGGATTGACAGTGGGTCGCTCGACCGGGATCCGGCGCCGGATCGAACGCAGTATTCGATACAGATTCGCCCGGGCGAGCCGGGCGTGCGCAAGAGGTGGCTAGGCTTCGCCCGGCCGGAGCATGCGATAGCCGACGCGGAGTTCGGTCTGGATGTAGACCGGACGCCTGGCGTCATCACCGAGCCTGCGTCGCAGCCGCTTGACATAGGCCCGAACGATGTTCGCGTCAGCGCCGGCACGCCCGCCCCAGACCTGACGGAGCAGCGCCGCGTGGCTCGAGACCCGCCCCGCATTGAGCGAGAGGGCGCGCAGCAGCGCGTATTCGGTGGCGGTGAGCTCGACAGCACGCCCAGCCCGCGTCACCCGCCCGCGGGCGGCGTCAGATCGGACCGCCCCGGACCGGACGGAGCAGCGCCGCGTGGCTCGAGCCCCGCCCCGCATTGAGCGAGAGGGCGCGCAGCAGCGCGTATTCGGTGGCGGTGAGCTCGACAGCACGCCCAGCCAGCGTCACCCGCCGGCGGTCGTAGTCGATGGCGAGGTCGCCCAGATTAAGGGGTCGGGGGCGGGACGCCGGGGCAAGGCCGCCCGCACCCCGCGCCCCCGGCGGGCGGCGGAGGTCGAGGGCGGGGCCCCCAGAATGAAGGGTTCGGGGTCGGCACGCCGGCGCAGCGCCGCACGCACCCGCGCCACCAACTCGGTCGGCGAGAAGGGCTTGACGATGTAGTCCTCCGCACCCGCCTCCAGCGCCCGCGCCACCGTCTCGTCGCGCCCGTAGCCGGAGATGAAAAGCACCGGCAGATCCGCAAGGCCGGGCACCTGCCGCATGAGCTCGATACCGTCGGTGCCCGGAAGCATCAGGTCGAGCAGCACCAGCGCAGGTTTCTCGGTCGCGAGCAGGTGCCCGAGTTCTCCAGGGTCGCCGGTTGCCAGCGCGACGTAACCCGCATCGGACAGCGCGTCGCGGACCAGCCGCAGCATCTCCGGATCGTCGTCGACGGTGAGGATGCGCGGCCCTTCGCGGTCGTCCCGGTGTGCCGCCGCCCGGCTTCGCGCGGCCGCGCCCGGTCCGGCACCCGCCTCCCCGGCCGCCGGAAGCGTGAAGGTAAATCGCGCGCCTTGCCCAGGCCCGCCGCTCTCGGCGCGGATGCGGCCCCCGTGCGCCTCGATTAGCCCCTTGCAGATGGCGAGGCCAAGGCCCCCGCCGATCCCGCGGCCCCCGTCATCCTCTGGGGCGTACTTGCGGAACAATTGTGCCAGACGCTCCGGCGCAATGCCCCGGCCCTCGTCCACGACCGCGACCGCGACATGCGTGCCCTCGTGCACGGCCTCGACGCGGATCGACGACGAGGCAGGAGAGTGCCGGGCAGCGTTGCCGAGCAGGTTGTTCAGCACCTGCAGGACGCGCTCGCGGTCGGCCATGACCTGAGGCAGGTCCGGCGGCAAGTCGACGACGAGTCGGTGGCGCCCGCCACCGGACAGGAAGGTGTTGCGAGCCCGATCCGCGAGATCAGCCACATCCGAACGCTCCGGTGCGACCGAGAGCGTACCCGCCTCGATGCGCCCGGCGTCGAGCAGGTCGCCGACCAGGTCCGCCATGCGGTCGGCCTGCTCCTCGATGATGCGGAAGAACTGCTCCATCTCCGCCGCGCCGTAGACCCGCGAGCGGCCGAGCACCGTCGCGGCCGAGCCCTTGATCGCGGCCAGCGGTGCGCGCAGCTCGTGGCTCACCATGCCAAGAAACGCCGCGCGCATGCGCTCCATCTCCTCGAGCGGTGCCAGATCCTGCAACGCAACCACCATCGAAGCGACCGTGCCGTCCTCGGTACGGATCGGGGTGGCGTCGACCAGCACCCTCACGCTGCGCCCGTCCGCCACCGAGAGTTCGATCTCCTCGGCCCGAACCGTCTCGGCATTGCTCAGCAGCGCCGCCATCGGGAACTCGCCGAGCGCGAACTCGCGCCCGTCGGCGTGGCGACTGGTCAACACCTGCAGCAGGTCCTCGGGCGCCTGCCCGGGATCGCGCAGGCCCTCCACGATTCGCTGCGCCTCCCGGTTGTACGACAGCACCGCGCCGGAGCCCGCATCGAACACCGCGACGCCGACCGGCGAGGTCTCGACCAGCGCCTCGAGGTCGGCGCGCGCGCGGCGCTCGTCGCGATAGGCGCGCGCATGGGCGATCGCCGCCGCGGCCTGCGCGGCGAACAGCACCAGCACCTCCTCGTCCGCATCGGTAAATGCCGCCCCGCCTTCCTTCTCGGCGAGATAGAAGTTGCCGACATGCACGCCCCGGTGGCGCATCGGTGTGCCCAGGAATGCCTTCCCGAGCAGAAGATCGGCCGAGAACCCGAGCGAGCGTGCATGGGCGGGCAGGTCGGGGATACGCAGCGGCCCCTCGAGGTCGCGGATGCACTCGAAGAGTTTCGGCCCGTCGGACCATTGCGCCATGTTGCGGTGTTCCTCCTCGGTGAAGCCCGAGGTGACGAAGTCCTGCGGCGCATTGGTCTCGTCGATGGTGGTGATGGCGCCGAAGCGCGCCCCGCTGAGTGCGCGGGCGCTCTCCACCACTTCGTTCAGCACGGTCTCCAGATCGAGGCTCCCGCCGATACGCAACAGCGCCGCGGCCAGGCCCGAAGGGCGAGCGTCGACGGCTTCAGCGCCGCCCTCGTGTTCGTCGCGCCCGCTCACGGCATCATGTTCCTTGCTGGGCTGCGCGCGGCGTCGCATCCGCCCGGCGAGTCGACCGAGTGGGGCGACGGCGGCCGCGGACCGGTTTCGCAGAATTGACCGCGTTAACGGGCGCTATTCTCATCATATTCATACTGATGTCCCAACTATTCTGACTGTGTTCATATCAGTTTTCGTAGAATCGCAACAGGCTGGCTCGGCAACCATTTCCTTAGCGCGTGTGCAAACGAGGCAGGCCCGGAGACCGCCACGGCAGGGCGTGGGGCCGCGGTGCATAGGCGGCATTGCAACCACGGGAAGACAAGAAACAACAACATGGACCTCCCGCCAGCCACCGGTATCAGCGAGAACACCGAACGGGCGGTCAACTCCGATCTCCGCATCTTCACCCGGTGGTGCGGCGAGCGCGGGGAGGCTGCGCTTCCCGCAACGGCGGAAACCATCGCCGCCTTTGTCGACGCCATGGCCGAAATGCGTGCGCCCGCCACAGTCCGCCGCTATGTGGCCAGCATCGTCGTTGCCCACCGGGCGGTCGGCATGGAGAAAACGGTCAGGAGCCCGCCGGTCCGGCTCGCGCTCGAACGCATGCGCCGGCGCAAGGGGCGACACCAGGGCCACGTACACGGTCTGACCGCCCCCTTGCGCCAGCGCATGCTGGAGGCTTCCGGCGACCGCCTGATCGACATTCGCAACCGCGCCCTGCTCGCCGTCGCCTACGACTCGATGCTCCGGCGCTCGGAGCTCTCGTCCCTGCACGTGCCCGATCTGCTTGTCGAAACGGGGGGCGGCGCCATGCTTCTGGTGCGCGACCGCAAGATCTATGGCGAGCAGCCGGGCGAGATCGTCTGGATTGCGCCCGATACCGTCAGGCTGGTGCGCGCCTGGCTGGCGGAGAGCGGGATCGTGGACGGACCGCTGTTCCGTTCGGTCCGCAAGGGCGGAACGATCGGCGAGGGCCTCCATCCGAGCCAGGTGCCCCGCATCTTCAAGGCCATGGCGCGCGAGGCCGGCCTGCCGGACGCGGTGGTCGAGGGCCTGTCCGCGCATAGCGCCCGGGTCGGAGCGGCCCAGGACATGATCGCCGCCGGTATCGAGCTTCCGGAGATCCTCCAGGCGGGGCGCTGGAAGTCCGCCACCATGGTCAACCGCTACGCCAAGCGGCTGCTGGCCGAACGCAGCGCCGCCGCGCAGCTGGCCCGCCTGCAGCACCGCGACTGACCGGGGTTGTCGGATTGCGGACAGTTGATGATGGCAGCAAGGCTGCCTTTCAACACCTTCATCGAAGGCCAGCCGGACGCGTACTGAGCGAGAGCCAGTTTCGAGTGCGCTCTGGGCGCCATACGCGGTTTCTTCGAGCATGCGCTCGATGCCGGCGGCCTTCAGGACGAAGATCTGCAGCAATGGCGCTTGACCTGGTGCGGAGTGCCGTTCGCAGCCCACCAGTATGTTCACGCACCCAACTCCCGTTGCTCTCGCTTGTTGTGGGTCGCTTGGTGTTCTCAGGGCCAGGCGACGGCACCTATGCCTAGAGCTGATGACGGCGGGTGCAGGCACGCGGTCGCGCGGGGTGCCACCTGGCCGACGAGTCGGCGAGAGCGAGTCCGACACTGCGCACGGGCGTCCCTTCACTCAACCGGCGTTGCCGGCCTCGATGATAGGCTCCTTCAGCCGCGCACCGCCTAAGGCCCCCGGCATGCCGCGCTCGGCGACGCGGGACGTTGCGGACAATCCCGGCGTCCCCTCTACCATCGCGCGGTCAGCGTGAGGCCGATGCGGTGTTCGGCGCCGTCGTTGGAATAGTCGTGATGCGAGGCCTCGAGACGGGTCTCGAATGCAACCGCGCTGGCCGGAGCGCCCTCGAGCCGCCAGCCGAACCCCAGCACCAGCCGGTGTTCCGCCGCCGCATCGCCGGCCACGCGCTCCAGGCGTGCCGCCTCCACGTCGAGCCCGAGCACCAGCCCCGCACTCGCGGCCTCCGCCAGGCACCAGGAGTGGATGTACTCCCGCGTCGTCTCCGTCAGCCCGACCCCGATCTGTGGCGTCGTCGTGTAGCGACCTCCGAAGGACGGCCAGCCATAGCCAAGCAGCGCCTCGAAGCGCCGCCGAGGTCACCGTTGCCCCGCTCACCTCAGGCGCTGAGCCTCGCCGAGATCATGCGCAACGAGGAGCTTGTGCTGTCGGTGCCCGAAGCGCACAGGGATGCCGGTTGCGGCCTCGACTGTGGCGGCGAGGGTGTCGTCGTCCGGTGACCCGGCAAACGACAGCGACACGACGTTCTCGGCCACCAGGGTGTCCGGGAGCGATGTCTCTTCCGGCGCGACCCGCACCATGCCGGTCCAGAGGCGGTCGGGGTCAAGGTTGAGAACCGCGTACAGTGGAGTGGTGGCGGGACGCAGATCGGCGATGGCGTCGCTGAGGTCTTCGGCCCGGTGACTTGTTACGTCGAATTCTGCCAAACTGCAGGCCGTCAACGATACGGCGAGGATGATGGCAGCGGCGAGACTAGACCTGGTCTTGAAGCGAAACGTTAAGCCGGCGGACAGGGAATTTGCCGCGGTTTGTTGACAGGACCGACTGCGTGCCGCCATTCTCATGGGACAGTTCCGGTGACCTTTTGGTTACGTCTCGTAGCCTCCGTATAACTGTTCTACTCCCCCTAGGGATCACCACTTTGGTTCGTTTTTCAAGATCTTAGAGAGATCCCGCCGCCTCCCCGTTCACCAGGACACGCTGGGGGACTGTTCTGCACCACCTCCTTCTCACGAGTTGAGGCGCCCGTACCTCTCTGGTTTCGTTGGCGACTATTGGGGGATTCGAACCCCTGAAACATGGGCGTATGATGGAGCTCGCGCGACAAGCGACGATCTTCGCCCGAAGAGCGACCTGAGGCGCGTGTTCCCGGAGGGTTGGACAGATTGGAAGGAGGCACGACATGAGTGCGAGACGGACCCTCTATCTTGCCAATCCCTACGGGTTTTCGGCGTCGCAGAAGGCGGGGCCATTGCGGGAACTCTGCCTGCATCTCGAGGCTCTGGGCGCCAAGGTGTGGGAGCCCTTTGAGTCGCCGGAAATCCGTGATCGCAGCTCGTCGCACTGGGCCTGGCGGATCGCCCGGAGCAATGCCAGGGCCGTCAGGAACGCCGACGGGGTCTTCGCCGTCGTCAACGGCTGTCCGCCAGACGAAGGCGTGATGGTCGAGGTCGGTCTGGCGGTCGCCTGGCAGAAACCGCTGTTCCTGTTCCGGGATGACTTTCGCCGCTGCTCGGACAGTGAGGATTATCCTCTCAACCTGATGCTCTTTTCCGGCTACACTGCCGAGGGCTGGCGGGATTACTGGTACGATTCGATCGACGGCATCGCTCACCCGGAAGGGGCCCTGGTGCGCTGGCTCAAGGGCGAGGATGTACGGCCGCTCGAGGCGTGATTGCTGCAGTACCGACGGGGGGGACTTCCAGGGATGAGTGGAACAGCACGGGGTGGTGGCTGCCTTTGCGGAGCAGTGCGCTACGAGATTTCAGGAGAGCCGAGGTTCTCGCCGCTGTGTCACTGTCGCATGTGCCAACGGTGGACCGGCAGCGCCATGCTGGCCACAGTGGCCTTTCATCGCGATGCGGTCGTGTTCACGCAAGGCGAGCCCAGGGTCTACTGGTCGTCCGCCGTCAGCGAAAGGGGATTCTGCGCGGACTGTGGCAGTTCGCTGTTCACGCGCTACGCGTCGGAAGGGGCCTTTGATGGCATCATCTTCATCGCACTGGGGACTCTCGACGATCCGGAATCTGTCCGGCCGGACGTCCACTACGGGGCCGAGGGAGAACTCTCCTGGATGCGGCGCGAGGACGGTCTTGCACGCGTTCACATCGATGTCGATGATCCCGGTGAGCAGAACGCCCTGTTCGAACGCCTGATGGCCGCCTCCGGTGCAATCCATGTTGAAGGCGGAAGGTGACGGGGACTATCCTTCAAAGATGCGGGAGAGGACGCCATGTTGAATCATGCGCCATCAACCACGAGCGGTGAGTTCGTTCATCGGATTCTGGATGAATCGGCGGTGTCACGATTCCGGTCGGCAACCGGTGACGGCAGCGGCCTTCCCAACGAATGCTACACCAGTCCCGAATGGCTGAAGGCGGAGAACGAGAGACTCTTCTCCCGCACCTGGATGCTCGCCGGTTTCTGTCACGATGTTCCGCAGCCAGGCGATGTCTCGCCGGTGGAGATGGCGGGCATGCCGCTCATCATTGTGCGCGATCACGACGGCATGATCAGGGTTTTCCACAATGTCTGCCGGCATCGCGGGGCTGTCGTGGTGGCGCAGCCGTGCCAGCGTCAGTCGGTTCTGACCTGTCCCTACCATGCCTGGGTCTACGGCCTCGACGGCAGCCTGCGCATGCGTCCCCACTTCTTCGGCGGTGGCCGCCACGACACGGACCCCGGGGAAGACGCACCGGGTCTGGTTCCGGTGCGCCATGCCATCTGGCACGACCTCGTCTTCGTCAACATCTCGGGCGATGCACCGGAGTTCGAGGATCACTGGGAACCCTTTGCCCGGCGCACGGGGGACTACGATTTCGGCGCCCTGCGCTATGCCGCAACCCTTGATTTCGACGTCAGGGGCAACTGGAAGCTCATCTACGAGAACTTCTATGACGCCTATCATGTGCCCACGGTCCACCCCAGGCTGGAAGTCTTCACGCCACTCGATACCAGGGTGGCCGTCGACACCGAAGGGCCCTGGTTCCACAACACGTCGATGATCCAGGAGCCCCAGCCGGGGCGCGGCATCGGTATGCCCATGTATCCGGGTCTCGACGGCAAGGGACAGCGCACCGAGTGGTACTTCCATCTCTTCCCGACGACCGCCATCCAGATCTGGCCCGACCAGCTCGCTATCTTCCAGCTCCATGCCCTGGCGCCGGACAGGACCATGGAGCACATTCACATGTATTTTGTCGGTGATGCGGCGACTGACGAGGTACACGCCGGGTATCGCCAGGATGTCTACGACATGTGGAACGAACTCAACACGGAAGACTTCGAGATCGTCGAGAACATGCAGGGAGCAAGGGCTTCACCGGGGTTCGATGGCGGTGTCCTGTCGCCCTACTGGGATCCGGCAACCCAGCACTTCGCGAGGCTCGTGACGGACTTCATGCACTGATCCGGTGTGTTACGCGTCCAGGAGGTCGGCGTCCCAGGGGAAGTGTGTGAGGAGTTCGTGGCCATCGCGGGTCACGACGACCTGCTGTTCGAGCTTGACACCCTCTCCGCCGTGTTCGGAGCCGATGAAACTTTCGATGCAGATGACCATGTTCTCCTCGAGTTCACCGTCGGTGCCTTGGGCCTTCCAGTCGATGGGCCAGGGAATGGCTGGCCATTCATCGCCCATGCCGATGCCGTGAGCCATGACCGGGTAGCGATGCTTGAGGAACTCGTCGGGGTAGGGCCAGCAGCTCTTCGAGAATGCCTCGAAGGAGACACCGGCTCTCACCAGGTCGAGGTTGTGCTCGATGTTGTCGACGGCAAGGCGGTAGAGGCGGCGTTGCGCGGGTGTTGCCGATGCCGGACCACACAGGAAGGTTCGGGATACATCGGCACTGTAGCCCAGCGGCCCTATCATCCCGCAGTCGAACGCGACCATGTTGCCTGCCTCGATTGCACGGTTCGACGCCTCCTGTTCCCAGGGATTGATGCGCAGCCCCGAAGCAAGGTACCGGTATTCCAGCCACTCGCCGCCAAACGATGAATTGGTCTGCTGCAGGATCGACCAGGCTTCGTACTCCGTCATGCCCGGGCACAGGGCCTCATGGAGCCGTTTCATGGCAATTCCGGCGATGGCACAGGCGTTGGCAAGACAGCGGATTTCGTCGTCGTTCTTGATCAGCGTCGCCATTTCCACGAGACGGTCGGCGGAAACGACGTCGAGACCCCGGGCGATGAGTGCATGCACGAGAAGCGGATCAGAGATGTCGAGGGCCACCCGCTTGCCGCCCTGGGCGCGGGCCATATCCGCGATCTCGCCGGCGAACGACGCGACCATGCTTGTGTTGAGTTCACCGGCAGGGAAATAGGCGAACACCGGCATCGGTCTCAGGTCACCGGTGGTTTCGGGCGTCTCGTGCGGATTGTCCGGATGAAACCAGTCAAAGATGGTGTTGAGGCCGCTTGCAGGAACGAAAACAGCGCTCGACGGCTTGTGGGCATTGTAGATGCCCGTGCGCAGCATCCCCGTGGCGTAGCGCTTGTTGTGGACGCCCAGGAGAAGAAGACCGCAACAATCCTCGTCAACCATGGCCTTCTGCAGCCTCGCCAGGCGATAGTGCAGCATGCGGCTGACATTGATGACGGTCCCGGCCCCCTCGGGAGAGAAGACCGCACCGGCCGGGGTCGGGAGGGTTCCAGTGTTCATCGGCGCCACTATCGGCCGGCGTTGTCACGCCGCAAGTATTTTTCTACTGTCACGTCATCTGGTCCCGTAGCTCAGCTGGATAGAGCGCTGCCCTCCGAAGGCAGAGGTCACAGGTTCGAATCCTGTCGGGACCGCCATTCTCCAGCAATGTTCGAGGGTCCGGCGATCGCGCTTTGCGAATTGATGGTGCCGGGATGTTGCGGCCGGCGCCCGGTTCCTTGTCAGCACCGGTCAATCATTTCACTGTGCCGACGTTGAACCGGATACGTCACTCTTTGCCGACTCTCGGCACTGACCAGATTATCGACCGCGTGGGCGGAGCCATCGTCAAGCCGGCGCAGGATGTCCTTTGGGACGGCCATTCCGGGATTTTCAGGGGTTCTGATGGGAACATGTGGGGAGTGGCGCGGAATCCATTTTCGCCGCTCGGGGAGGACGGGAACTTCGCGTGGCAGTCCTCCAGGCCCTGAAGCGTTTGAAAGGTGCGATCAATCGGTCGAGAAACCCCGGTTCCGGCTTTTCATCTTCGGTCCAGGAGTGCTGCCACATGTGGTGTTCGCAGACCATGGAGCCTCGAAGAAAGAAGGGTTCCGCTCCACGCTCGATCATGACCTTATCCGGTCTCGGGGTTCGTGTAGCGACTCTGCCACGTTCCGGTGATGCAGTTGCCGTGATGACCCCGACAGGTCTTGGTGATCTCGAGTTCCTTCGCGAATGCGAACCAGCGCGCCGGCCACTTCTTGAGAACCTCTCCGCGGTGTGTCTGACCCTGCCAGAAGTGGACAACGGCGTCTTCGGTATAGGCCGCCGCCTCGCCATCCGGTGAAGCGGTAGCCCGGATCCAGGGAATGATCCCGGCCCCATCCAAGAACCACGGGAAAGGTGACAACGCCGTGCCTGCTGACAGACGCTTGCCGTAGAGCCTGCCCTGCATGTCGGTATCGGCGACGATAACCGTGTCCATGTCTCGCGACTTGATCTTGTCTTGGAGGGCCCGGAGCGTGAGAACCCAGCTCAATCTCCTTTCTCCCCCGAACGGCAGGTACTCAACTCAAGCGGCGAAGCGCTGCGCGCCCGATAACGCGATTGATCGGGTCTTCGGGCAGGTCTTTACTGCTGCGCCACAACGGTTCAGCCGCAGGAGGAGTCGATGAACATCCTGTTTCTTATGGCAGACCAGATCGCGCCTCACTTTCTGCCGGCCTATGGTCACAGGGTCGTGAAGACACCACGGCTTGATGAACTCGCCGCGCGATCGGTGATCTTCGATGCCCACTATTCGAATTCACCGCTGTGTGTGCCGGCGCGCGCCGGCCTGCTGACCGGTCACCTCCCTTCCGAGATCAACGTGTTCGACAGCGGCTGCGACTACGAGTTCTCGGTGCCGACGTTCGCCCACTATCTCAGGGCCAACGGCCATGTCACCGTGCAGAGCGGCAAGGCGCACTACATCGGTGCGGACCAGCTTCATGGCCTCGAAAAGCGCCTCACGACGGATATCTGTCCGGCGGACAACTGCTGGTATGGCAACTGGGACGAGCCGGACCTCAGGCTCGACTGGTTCCACGATCTGAAGAACGTGGTGACGGCCGGTATCGCCGAGCGTTCGAGCCAGCAGGACTACGACGATGACGCAGCGCATGCCGCCGTAAGATGGCTCTTCGACTATGCCAGGGGACCTGACCGGCGACCGTTCCTCCTCAAGGTGAGCTTCACGCACCCGCACGATCCCTACGTCACGCCGCCCGAATACTGGAACCGCTATCGCCACGACGCCATCGACATGCCGGTGGTACCCTTCATTCCTGTCGAGGAAAGGGACAGCCACGGGACGTGGCTCTACCACCATTACGACCGCGGCGAGTACGAGGTGACCGATGAGGACATCCGGCGGTCGCGCCACGGCTACTACGGCTCGATCGCTCTCGTCGACGATCTGGTGGGAAGGGTTCTCGACGCCCTCAAGGCGGCACGCCTCGATTCGAGTACCGTCATCGTGTTCACGGCCGATCACGGAGACATGCTCGGTGAGCGCGGCCAGTGGTACAAGATGAGCTTCTTCGAGCATTCGTGCCGGATTCCCCTGATGGTTTCGATACCCGGCGAAACAGCAACGCACCGGGTGAGCGTGTGCACCTCGCTGATCGATCTCATGCCCACTCTTGTCGACATGGCGCTCGACGACGGCACGGACCATCTTGTGGAACCCGTCGAGGGTCGCAGCCTCGTGCCGCTCGTGGCCGGCGATCCGTCCGGGTGGGTCGACGAGACCTGCTCGGAAATTTGCTTCGAGGGTGTCAAGGCGCCGGGCATGATGATCCGGCGGGGTGCCAGGAAGTACGTTCACTGGGAAGGCGGGCCGTGCAGCCTGTTCGATCTTGCGAGCGATCCCCATGAACGCGTCAACCTCATCAACGACCCGTCGTCCGCCGAGGAAGTGGGATCCTTCGAAGCGGCGGTCCAGGGGCGCTGGCCGATCGAGGAACTCACGCGGCGCATCATGCTCAAACAACGGCGAAACGCGCTGGTTCACAAGGCGTTGATGTCCGGTGAGGTGACACCGCTCGATTTTCAGCCATTCGATGACGCCTCCAGACGATACTACCGGGGTCATGGCAACTGGCACGAAGCCGAAGCCCGCGATTTCCTCCGGTTCGACATGTGACGGCGTGGGACTACATCATCGTCGGCGCCGGTTCGGCGGGAGCCGTCCTGGCGCACCGCCTGAGCGTGGATCCGAACATTCGGGTTCTCCTCCTGGAGGCCGGCCCCTCCCACCGTGACTGGCGGGTGGACATGCCCAGCGCGCTCGCCCGTGCCATCAGCGGCGAGAAGTTCAACTGGTGCTACACGACGCAAGAGGAGCCATTCCTCAACAGCCGGAGGATCGAACATCCGCGGGGGAGGGTTCTGGGCGGCTCCTCGTCGATCAACGGCATGATGTACATTCGCGGCCATGCGCGCGATTACGACCGCTGGGCACAGAAGGGCTGCAAGGGCTGGTCCTTCGCAGAGGTGTTGCCGTACTTCAGGCGCGCCGAGTGTCACGACGAAGGTGGCGACGACTGGCACGGTGCGGACGGGCCGCTCTGCGTAGCGACAGCAAGGTCCGGCAATCCCCTCTACGATGCCTTTGTTCAGGCCGGCATCGAGGCCGGCTATCCCTTCACAGGAGATGTCAACGGCCACCAGCAGGAAGGTTTCGGACGCACGGATCGCACGACCACACCCGGTGGCATGAGGGCCGGTGTCGCGCGCATGTATCTCGATCCGATCGTGTCGCGGCGCAATCTCGAGATCGTCACCGACGCTCTTGCAACCCGAGTTGTCTTCGAAGGCCGGCGTGCCGTCGGAGTGGTGTACCGGAAGGGAGAGCAAGAGTGCGAAGCAGGGGCGTCGCGGGAGATCATCCTTTCCGGCGGGGCCGTCAACTCGCCGCAGTTGCTGATGCTCTCGGGAGTGGGCCCTGCACGCCACCTGGCTGAACACGGCATCGAAGTGATCCACGATCTTGCCGGAGTCGGCGCCAATCTTCAGGATCATCCGGACTTCGCGGTGGTGGAGGCTTGCAGCCTGCCGGTTTCGCTCCATGGAGCAATGAGCGCCTGGGGAAAACTGAAGATAGGACTTGCATGGTTCCTGTTCCGGCGTGGTCCCGGCGCGACCAATCATTATGAATCCGGCGCCTTCATCCGAACGAGGGCCGGACTCGAACATCCCGATCTCCAGCTGACGTTCCTGCCGCTTGGACTCGGCGGTACCGAAGCGCAGGCCGAGTCCTCGATTGGCCGACACGCCTGGACGACCCACTGCGATCTCCTGCGTCCCGTCAGCAGGGGTGAACTGACCCTGCGGTCGTCCGATCCGCGGGATCATCCCCGCATGCGCTTCAACTATCTTGCCGCTCGCGAGGACGTAGATGCCATGGTGACGGCGGTGAAGCTGGTGCGTGAAATCCACGCCCAGCCCTCCTTGAGGTCGTTCAGTGGCGGCGAGCTTCGGCCGGGAGGCGATGTCGAGAAGGACGATGCGATCGAGGCCTGGTTGAGAAACAATGTCGACACGTCCTATCACCCGGTCGGTACGTGCCGGATGGGTCCAGTCGCCGATTCCCTGGCCGTCGTCGACCCTGAGCTCAAGGTCGAAGGTATGGAGGGATTGAGAATCGTCGATGCATCGATCATGCCGGATCTCGTCAGCGGCAATACCAATGCACCTGCCATCATGATCGGCGAGAAGGGTGCCGACATGATTCTCGGACGCCCGGCGCCTGATCGGAGCGAACCGGACGTCTGGATCCACCCGGACTGGGAGAAGGCGCAACGATGATCAACGCACAATCATCCAGGCATCGCGAACTGGTTCGCCGCATTCTCGACGACGATGTCGTTTCGCAATTCGAAACGACAACCGGGACCGGCAGCAGCCTTCCCGGCGAATGCTACACGAGCGCGGAGTAGCTCAAGGTGGAGAACGAGACGATCTTCGCCCACACATGGATGCCTTCAAAATCCGGCTACCCAGCTGGCAATCGACTGCTTGGGCCGTTTCGAAACCGTTCAGGGCAACGGCGGGACGTCATCTGTGAGGGTTTCGACCGCCAGGAACCGGGACTCTGCGGCAGCAATGCGGTACTGCATGACCTCCTGATAGTCCTTCGAATGGTACATGGCCTCCAGCGAGGCCATGTCGGGGAATTCGAGCACCACGAGCCTGTCGCGGAACGCCTCGCCCTCCAGAGTCGTGACATCGCCGCCCCGGACGACAAATCGGCCGCCATGGCGTGCGACGATGTCTCCGGTTCTTGCCGTGTATTTCCGGTAGGTTTCGGGATCGTTGACCCGAACTGTTGCGATCAGCATGGCGGACATGATCATTCTCCCCAAGTGTCCCCATCCCACGGACAAGGCGGACTGACGTTCTGCGGTTTCCGCGCCCGGTCGAGGATCTTCAGCTTCCGGCCATGTACCGCTGCCGCCTGAGCATCGGCAAGTGTCTTCAGAACACGCCGAAGTTAGGGAATCTCGGCCCTACTGGCCTTGCGACTCCCTGTAGGCGGCAAGTGCCTCGGCGAGTTCTTCCCGTTCCTCGCAGCCATCGGGACAGGCAACCGCAAGCTCTGCAAGGCGTTCTTCGGCCCTGCCGATGTCGCCCGTCTCCAGATACAGCTCGCCCAGGTACTCATTGGCTCCGAGATGCAGCGGATCGATGGCCAGTGCCTGGCGATAGTAGTCGAAGGCATCTTCGATCCTGCCAAGCTTGCGGGATGCGTAACCCAGCAAGTTGAGCACATCGGGGTTTCCCGACTCCTCCCGGTTCAATTCTTCCAGGATCGCGAGCGCATCCTCGTAGTCAGCTGCCTCGATGAGTTCTTCGGCCTGTGCGTAAGACGAAAGGTCCGGTTCGGTGTTCCCGGTCGTGGTGCCGGCAGCCAGGGCTGATCCGGCCAGGGCGAGGAAGACGGCGAGGGCCAACGTCAGACAATTCCTCATCATCCGGTATCCTCCTGTTTTCGGGCTCGATGGAGGCACGTTCGGTGAAACGCGTTGTCACGATGGTATCGGTGTCCACCTGTGACTTCCAGCCATCCGCGCTTGTGATTGCAGGCACGCGATAACCGGAATGGCGTCACAAGGAGGCCGGCAGGCGGCTCACAACGATCCGCCGCGGCGACGTGAAACCGGTCTCGCACCCAGAGCCTGGTGTCGAGACGTCGTCCGTATGGTATCGAACCCTGCACGTGGCTGGTCGATGTCCTGCAGCAGGTCTCGACCCATCCCGCCAGGGATGTTGCCCGACTGGCGCCACGCCTGTGGAAGGACCACTTTGCCGACACGGCGATGAAATCCGACGTCAGCAAGGGTGTGCCTGCGAAGGCACCGCAAGCAGTCTGACAATCACAAGTTGGTCAGGCCTGCGGGACACCCGACGTCAGGGACGTTGCAAAGTGTCCGTTTACTTTGTCCTTGCACGCAGTGTCGCATCAGTTTGGATTACTTGCCGGCCGCGGTGGATCATGGCAAGCGCCAAAGGAAAGTCCGTGCGGCAAGCTCCCCTCCCAGCCATGCGTACAACACATCTGACGACGGACTTCTCCGAGAACCATGGTGATGGGTTTCTGTCCACGATTGGGCCGCCGGCATTGAATTGCCGCGCTATCGCCCACGAAATGCCCTGCGAGATCCTGAAGCGCCATGGCTGACGCTCTCGTCAGCGGGCCAGAATGGCCTGGTGGGGTCGGATCTCGTCATTCTAGCATAATGGTTCCCATTATGCCGGAAGTCGGAGATCCTGACACTTGAGTAGGGGGTCACAAGACCCCCACATTGCTGGTTTCGGGGTTACGGTTCACTATCGATTCCACCCGTTGGCCGATCAGACGGTCACTCGGGTCGGCAAGAGGACGCATCGCGACGAGCCGATTCTGGTGGTGGTCGGTGCTCGGGATCGCAAGCACTACATTCCGGACTGAATGACGGCTCCGGAAGCGTCCCAGTGGGGTCTTTGTGACACGCCACGGCTGTCGCTGACGTCGCTGACGGACTTGAGCGACCTGCTTACGCGTTTTTTCCGGAAGTCGCGAGCACCGGGAGAAACGCATGACAACACAGCGACACACGACGCTCCAGGGAGACCTGTTCAGACGTCACAAGACAATCGGCACGGATCCGGACCTGCGCCAGGCCGTGGTTGCGGCCCTTGCCCGACTGATGGCGGCGGTGGTCGGGGTTCCGGCAGCCCCGGAGGATCTCGATGATGACGTCTGAGCTCCTCGCACCGGATCACCTGCAGCGAGCGGTCTGCGTCTATGTGCGTCAGTCAAGCCAGTTCCAGGTTCGCAACAACCTGAAAAGTCAGCGCCTGCAGTATGGCCTGGCGGACTACGCGCGCGTGGCTGGACCCCGCCTGTCGTCCGTTACGAAACGGACCTGCCACAGTCCCGGCGCATGCCCGGAAGCCATGTCGTACCGCCCGCGATCAGCACGGCGAAGCCGTGAACGATGCTGGTGCTTGCGCATGTGATCGACAACTGGCAAGAAATCGTGTCGCAACAGGCGCGTGCCGCTCATTGCCGACGCCGCGCTGGAGTTTGGCGAACGCGATCCAGATCCCGACGGGAAGCCACGCCTCGAGGTCAACGGCCGCTCGAAGCGCGCCGCCGTCATCCTGCCAGCATCTTCGCGCATGATCGACGACGGCGGGGTGCAGGAGCGGGTGCGGCTCATACGGCCCGCGACCGGCGAGACCATGGCGCGGGCCGAGCTCGACGCCTCCAACTGGCGCCGCGCCAACGAGGCGCAGTGGCGGCGCGTCTGGGACGCCGAGATCGCCGGCTTGCCTTCGCACCGGGAGTCGCCTTCTGGCTCGCCACCGGGCTCCTGCGGCCGGTCTGGGACCGCCTGCCGGCCGAGAACATGCGTGTACGCCGCCTCACGTCGGATGACGGTATCTCGCTCATCGGGCCCGCGGTCCCTCGCCAACGGCTGGCGGCTCGCACGCCGCCGCCTGATGGGCGCCAACCGGGTCGAGATCGAGGGACCGGCGGACACCGACATGGACGCGCTGAAGTGCATGGGGTGCACCGTCGAGATCGTCTCCTTCCGCGCTCGAATAATCGCGCCGAACCCCGATGCGATGGAGCGCATCCTCGACCGGTGGCGACTCGCTGCCTGAGCCCGCAGAAAGTCGCCCACCCGATGCCCGGCCGGTATACGTTTTGCCGGCCAGGCGGCGGCGGCCCGAAGGAGAGTTCCATCACCGCACAGACCCTCCCCGACAACCCGAGTTACTGCTTCGTGCCCTCGTACGATGTCGAAACCGACGTGTAGCAAATCCACATCGTCATCGAGGGCTTGGCGGGCCACGTCCCCACCGCGCTCATCGCGCTCAATCTGGACGACGCCCTGGTCATCGCGGACAAGATCAACCGCCGCTTCAGTCTCGACCGGGAGGCCTGGACCGCCATGGCGGCCGCCTCCACGCAGGCCGAGGACGACGATGCCGATGGCGGCTCCTGGCGTTGAGACCGTACCGTCCCGCACCCCGGACGGGCGGCCCTCAACGACCTCCGTACCGATTGCCCAGGCTGTCGATGATCGGGCAGTCCGGTCGGTCGTCGCCCCGGCAGGCCTCGACCAGGTGGGCGAGTTCGTCATGCAGCGACTGCAGCTCGCGCTGCTTCTCCGCGATCTCCTCCAGCCGCTTCGCCGCAATGCGCTTCACGTCAGCGCTGGACCGGTGCTGGTCCTCGTAGAGGCTCAGCAATTCCCGGCATTCCCCGATGGAGAACCCGAACTCCCGCGCCCGGCGGATGAACACGAGCTT
>MKWU01002633.1_pt1 | contig 26110 bp, 26 predicted proteins | sample 809101 | NCBI WGS metagenome assembly MKWU01 (sample SAMN05860141, study PRJNA318959) | sponge metagenome | host: Aplysina aerophoba | place: Slovenia: Piran, Adriatic Sea, Gulf of Piran | collected 2013-05-07 | reverse complement strand
CAAACCAGGACCGCGCCCGTCGCGCTCCCGCGGCCCCGCGTGGAGGCAGGTCCATGATCTGCCCGGCCCCGTAGGCGCCAAGGCCCGTGTGCCAGTCGAGGAACAGCGCGACGCCCGCCCCCCGAACATGGTCTTCGACGATCTGAAGGAATCGCCGACCCGTCGCGGTCGGCCCCTGGCCGCCGAAATAGATCCCGTCCGGATGGGAATGCTGACCGGCGCCCAGGGCCGCGAGCAACTCGGGCCAGGTGTTCTTCCGAGCGAAGTCCGCTAAGGCGGCGGCAACCCGGCGAGCCGCCCTGCCGCTCCATTCGTCCGGAAGCAGCAGGGGGTGAAGCTGCGCGTAGCCGTCGTTCTTCGGATAGGGCGCCGCGTGATTCACGAAACTCCGGTTCAGATCGACGTTCTCTTCGGTCGTGCGGCGGAGCCACGCGAATCCGTGGCAGTTCAGCGCATGGACCAGAATCACCTTGACGTTCGGTGGGACGAAAGCCGCGCCGCCCCTCGCAAGCCAGCTCGTGAACAGGCCCGATCCGCAGAATCCCTCGACTCCGTGCGTCGCGGAATTACAGAGCAACACGTGTGGTGCGTCCTCCCGGCCCAGGACCGCGACATCGGTGTAGAGCGGGCCGCCGCTGGGACCCGAACTGGACGCGCCGTAGCTTGCCAGACGCGAGCCGGCCGCCTTCGCCGCGGCGAGAAACGCGCCTCGGCCGCTCCGGTAGTCCCGCGGAAAGAACTCACTTCCAGGCAATGGCGAAACGACGCGCCGTTCCCGACCGCCTTTCGTTCAGACGCAACTGCGCTGTCTTCGCGGGGGTCTCACGATCGTCGTCTCGGTATGACGATGTGAATCCGGTCGTCCGTGTTGAACGACAGCTTGACGCGGGCACCCTCGGGAATCTCCACCCCGGCGGCCCTGGCGGCGGCTGTCGGATCCTGGTCGACTCGCTCCCGGTAGTCGGGATCGCCGTAGTACCTGGCAATGAAGTCGAGATAGGACGAGTACTTCTTCTTCATGACCTCAAGGTCGAGGTCGAACTCGCCATCCTTTCGCTCAGCCATCAACGTCTCTCTCCTCAGCCCGAAGGCGAGCCTCGCAGCACGTTCAGGGTCAGGGCCGCCTTGGAACGCCGCTCAGATGGAACTCGCCATAGAGCAAATGCAACTGAGGAGAGTGGTAGCGCACTGTGAACTGCCGGCGCCCGAAGCAGCCACCAGCGCCTCGTCATCCAGCTCCCTGTTGGGATCGGGGGGCATCAACACGTTGACTACCTCGTCCGAGTCCTTGAGAACGATGATCTCAATCTCCTGGGGCACTTCGATCCCGTGCGAGTGCAAAGCAGCATGCGGATCCCGCTCCAGTTGAGCCAGATAGCTCGGATCCTCAGCCGCGGCCAGCATGTCGGCAGCGGAAGACCCCTCGAATCCCTCTGCACCAAACGCGATGTTCATGGCCTACACCCTCCCATTGTTGGCTCGCACCGATGAAACAGGCTGACAACATAGCACGTTGATCGTAATTTGAGTGTGTGAACAAGAACGTTTTTCGTGTCGTTTTCGTGAATGGAAGTGTTGGAGAGGCTCTCGAAACGGCGTGACGCCACGGCGTACCGCGATTCGGGTCGATCGTCGAGGGAGAATCCGTTGACAGATTTGGGCAACCCGACGGGAGAACGAGGCGCTGCGCGAGTGCCTCTCCACCCTGAGTGCCCCATCCTGCGCATCAGCGCGAGGCTCGGCGTGGACACCGTCCCCGCCACGCCGGTCCGACGCGCGCGCTTCTCTCGACCGAGGTTGAGGTGGCAGTGACAGGGGTGCAGTCCGACACCGGACAGGCCGGTGTGCCAAGAGGGGTTGGTCGTCATGGCGCCGTCTTCCTGTCGGCGATCGTTGGTCGCGGTCCGGAAGAGGTCCTGCTGCGCCCTCATCCGGTAGCTGTTGCCCCGGATGTTGACGATGTGGCAATGGTGCAGGAGACGGTCGATCAAAGCCGCAGCCATGATCTCGTCTCCGAGCACGCCGCCCCACTCCTAGAAGAAGCCCTTGTTGGAGGTCAGCACCGTCGAGCCCCGCTCGTGCCGGGCGTTGATCAGACTGGAAGAAGAGCACGGCTCCGTCCTGGAAGGTCTGTGCGCAGGCAGATCAAACGGACACCCATGCCACGAACTGGCCGACTCCGTCGGGATGTTCGAGGTCACCTGAGGGACTGCCGTTGGCTGGTAGCCTCCGCGGTTCCCACCCCCACGTCGCCTGCGCGGTGCCGCTCGACACCGGAAGACACTCGGGGGCTAGCGGGCCGCTTGGCTTCGTGCGCAACGTTGCCGCTCCGAACTGGGAAGACCTGCAACCGTGAACGCCCGTCGCTCCCCGTTGTTTCCATCCGCTCCCGTGGGTTGGCTCCTGGCCGCCACCGCGGTTGCCGCCGGTATCCCTGCCGGTGCCCAGACGATCGTCGCGGACGTCGGACGGGGCAGCATGGGCGACTACGTGGTCGTCAGCCGCAGCAATGATCGCTCGAGCGTCTGTGACGAGTACGTCAATCCGAACGCGCTGCACGTACCCGGATGCTCGACACCGGATAGAGGCGCCGGCGATGGGTGGTCGGCCCCCTTCTCGGATGGCCGCGGTCTGGTGACCGGGCTCGGCATCGAGTTCGACATCGCCGGACCCTGGAAGCTGGCTTTCGATTACGGCCAGACTCAGGCCGTCTTCGATCAGACCGTCGCGTCCACAAACGCCCAGGGAGCGGACTTCGAGAAGCTGTCGAGCGAAGTAGTCGCCGGCCGGGAGCGTCTCGGCACACTGACGACGCGCGGCGTGCACGGAGTCCTCATGCTGTATCCGTTGAAGGAGGGTCGGCTTCGGCCCTACGGCGGAATCGGCGTCGGATACGCCGCGCTGCGTGCTGACTTCGGATGGAACTGGCGCCGCAACGCCGATCCGCTGGCCATCACTACCGGGCGGGACCAGCCGAACTTCGAGGAGATTCGGAGGAACCTCGCCGGCACCACGAGCACCGGTTCAGCCGTGTTCCGCGAGGACGTGCGTGTGCTGGTGTATGTCGCCGGCGTCGATCTTGCGGTCAACGATCGCTACAGCGTCGGCCTTCGCGCCCGACGCCTTCAGTACCCGTCGCAGGAAATCGGCCCGTACGTCGGCGAGACCCTCCGCGGTCACGTCCCCAACCTGCGTCTGGACGGCAGCGAGCCCGTGTCCGCGTGGTCGACGCTGCCGCGTACGAATGTGACTACGGTGAGCGTGCTGCTGAAGTACCACTTCAACCGACGAGAGTAGATAGCGGCGCGCGCCCCGCCGCCAACCGTTCTTTCCTCGGCCGCCGCTCTTCCCCTCGTGTGGCGGCTTGGCCGTTCCTCCAGCCGCGACCCCCGCCGACCTGACGCTCCGTCGGAGACGTGTCGACGATCTGCTCCCGCTCCGTGCTAGTTGCCCGGCTCCGACGACGACTGCTGCAGTTCGATTACCAGACCGGTCTGACGTTGACCGGGGGCGATGCTGAGCGGGAGCAGGGCGCTAGCGTACCTGTCGCGGGTGACCCAGAGTTGCTCGACGTTCGGGCCGAGCCTGAGTTCGAATCTGCCTCCGGCGGCACTGAATGTGGAGCCCGCCGTCCCCAGGGCAATGGCGTTCCCGTCCCTCGCCAGGGTGGCAATCTGGGCTTCGTTGCCGGCCGTCAACGAGGCGCCCCCAAGCGGCTTTCCGGTTGTGGTGTCAAGGACGACGCCGACGATAGTGGCCGAAGGCTGGAGGTCGATACGAAGACCCTCCAGGTCGGTGTCCAGGTCGATGGACCGCTGCTCCGCGCCGCCGTAGGGCTGTTCGATCTCCAACCGGTAGGAGCCGGGTTCCAGGCCCTCCACTTCGAAGTGCCCACGGTGGTCGGTTCGAGTCCACCGGAGTTCCTCGGTCCCGGCCGGCACGGTGCCCAGGAAGCCACCGACCACCGGTTGGCCGCCCACCAGAACCTGCCCGCTCAGGCGGAGGCCGCGCTGGAATGAGAGCTCGATGAACGCGTCCGTGGCGCCGGTCGGAATCGTTACGGAACGTTCCGCGGATCGTGAGCCAAAGCCGCTACCCTTCGTCGCCACGATCTGCCATTCGCCGGGAGCTACGCCCTCGAAGGCGAAGTTCCCCTTGGGATTCGGCGCCGTGACCTTCCAGTCGGCGTTTCGCGTGGCGCTGATCTTGACGCTGGACAAGTCAGAGGCGTCCAGACCGCTCACGGCGCCGGTGATGGAGGCGCCGGCTTCCAGCACGATCTCCACGCCGTCAACGGACTGCCCGTCGACCTCGATCGGCTGGGGGCCGTCGCTAGCGAAGCCGGATGCGCGGGCGACAAGGAGGTACTTGCCTGGCTCCAGGCCGGTGAGTTGGAACTGCCCGCCCTGGTCCGAGATCGTCTTTAGAGAAGGGCTGGCGTACTGGCGGTAGGCGATGGGGAAGTCCAGCGAGTCCTCGGTGTGGGCCTCGACGGTTGCCAGACCCAGCGGAGTTCCGTCTCCCGACCGGACGGAGCCTCGAATGGCGCCGCCAGCGCCTAGTTGAAGCACGAGCTCGTTCTTGCCGGGTTGGAGCACCATCAGCGTCGATTCGTCCTGATACAGCTCGTGCTTGACGGTCACCTCCGCGTCGCCGGGCACTACCCCGATCTGGACTCGGCCGCTGGCATCGGTTCTGCCGTACCCCAGGGACCGGATGGCGCCCTCAGGTACGACACGAATCCTTGCATCCGAGACTGGTTTGCCGAACCGCGTGGACACGATTACCCTCAATTGATCCTGGGTTTGCAACTGGAGGTCGATCTCCCGCTCCGTTCCCGGTTGCAGTTCGATGCCGTCGAGGGTCGCCTCTGCCTGGCCCTGCCAGGCCTTGAGCGACCAGAGGCCCCCGTCGACGTGCTCGAAGCGGAAGCGTCCATCGCCGTCGGTTCGTTTGAGGAAGTCCCGCGCTGACCATGCGCGGTTTCGAAACCGGGACTGGAAGTCGGGTTCCAACTCCACCCGGACTCCGGCAGCGGGGCGCCCATCGGTGTCGATGACCCGGCCGGTCAACAGCGCCCCGGTCTTCAGCTCGATCAGGATGGCTTCTTCGAGTCCCGGTCGCGCTCCCGGCAGCGAAAGCGGGGTGTAGCCGTCGGCGCGGACTGTGAGATCGATGAGTTCGTGGGGAAGCCCAGTGAGGATGAACGCGCCATCGGTGTCCGAGGTCGCGGTGCGCTCCTGGTCCCGGTCCATCGAGAGGGGGACCCGGGCGCGGATGTCGGCGCCGGCCACCGGCTCGCCTTCCGGGTTGGTGACCAGCCCGTGGATTCGCGCGCCGGCCGCGAGCGTGAAGACGCCTAGATCGATGTCCCCTTCGCCGGCCGGCACTTCGGCTCTAGGGGCCCCGGACCCAACGTACTCGGCGTGCGACACAAGGACTTCGTACTCGCCCGCAGCGACCGCCGGGAAGCTGAACGCTCCGCGTTCGTCGGTAGCGGTGGATTCGGTCGCGTCAAGGCCATCACGGAAGAGAGGCCGCACGTTGTCCAGCGCCCACCTCAGTTTGACTTCCGCGCCGGCGACCGGATTGCCGTCGGTGTCAATCATCTTGCCCCAGGCCTGGCGTCCCGTGGTCAGCACGATGCGAACGAGTGGCGCGGCGACCCCGGCTTCGATCGGCGCTAAGTCGACGACCGTGCGGGAGTACCCCTCCGCCCGGGCGGCGAAACGGTACGCGTTGTCGTAGGTGAGGTCCGGCAGCCGGAAGGAACCGTCCTCCGCCGACGTCGCTCGTTGTGAACGGAACGTTGCCGGAGGCCCTGTCAGCCGCAAGTCGCGCGGTTCGGCCGAGATGCTCGCGCCGGCAACGGGCCGATCGTGGACATCGGTGACCAGGCCTGTGATCGGAGCCGCGGGCGTCAGCCCGACGGACACTTCGGTGGGGCTGCCAAGCGCCGGCGTCTCGTTGCTGGCCCACGCGGACAGGTAGCCCGCCGCGTCTACGGAAAGGCGCGCCGTGTCGCGTTGCGGCCGGGTCGTCAGGTCGAAGACGCCGTTCGGGCCGGTGAGCGCGTTGTGCCCGGGGGATGCCCGGACCCAAACGGCCGCGCCTTGTATGGGTAGCGAGGACACGGCATCGACCACGCGACCGGGTATACGGAGCGGATCATCGAGCCGCACGTCGATGACCGCGGCGTCGGCGTGCTGGGGTGTCCTTCTGGCGAAGGCATGGTCCGCGCGTTCGAACTCGTATTGCACTGAAGCGTCGGCGAGGCGCGGGACGACCGCTATGCCGGAATCGTCGGTCACCGCCAGCGGTACGCCGGTTCGGCCCGTCGAGCGGATCAGGACCAGGGGGGTCGGTTCGCCGTCCGGACCGAGCACCCGGAAAGGGATTCCGGCCGCCCGGTCGAGACGGAGGGCGGTTCTCCCGGACTGCGTTGTTGCGGTGGCCACGAGGAACCCGGGCGCGGTGGCGACGATCTTCGCCTCCGCGGTCGGCATCAGGAACCGGGCGATGCCCGTCGCATCGGTCATTGCGGCCGCGCGATGGAACCGGGGGTAGAGACGCTCCGGCTGATCGTACGCTGCTACACGAGTCCAGCGGTCAGACCTTACGGCCGTGGGAGTGGCGATGACCCGTGCTCCTTCGACGGGTTGAGAGTGCCCGTCCAGCACCCGGACCGCAATGTCGTGGCGGTTGGGCAACTCGTTGGGCTCCAGACTTCGGGAGACCTGGAGCGGCGCCAGGTTTCCGTAGACCTTGGGCAGCACGGCGCCGGGCCGGTCGGCCGGCACCGGGGGCCGGATCTCCAAAACGTAGGGCCCGGCGAGCGGAGCCGATACCGAGAAGCGGCCGTCCGTCTCGGAGCGGGTGCGGTCCACGGTCTCCGGCAGCGCGGCTGATAGGCCCAGCAGATCGAGGTCGATCTCGTAGGCGCTAGGGTAGGGGCGGAGCGTGACCTCGACGCCGGCGGTGGGGATGCCGCGTTCGTCGACGAGCGTGCCGGTGACGGTTAGTGGCTCCTCCGACGTCTGGGCCGGAAACGCACCGGCGGCGAGTCCAGCGAGGTTTGCGAGAAAGAACAGGATGGACAGGGCCACGTCACGTATCAGCGACGACCTTTTGAAGAACAGCCGCATGTCTAGAATCTCCTCTTGTAGGGCGACTATGCGTCGTAAGCGGCTCGTCCGCGAACGAGCCCAACGGTCGCTTGGGAAGGACGTTGGCTACCACCTACACGTACACCGACATCGCCCGCATCGGTAGGGTGTACAGAAGGTGCGTTCACCAGTCTCTTCTGGGTTTCTCTCCCGCTCAGGGCTCTGGGCGGGAGACTGTTTGAAACGACACTAACGGCCCCCAAAACGCGAAGTCGGTCATCTCTTGGCTGATTTCGGCCACATTCGGCCGATACCGGCCAGATCCGCTTGATCGCGGCCTTTGCCTCGGTCAGCGACTCGATCAGGGATGCCAAGAGATAGCGCGTCGCCGGGGCGGAACGGCGGAGTCGGGAGGAATGGAACGGAGGGGCCGTGTCGATGTTCCACTCGTGGCACGGCGGGTGGCACGGCACGATCAACTCGTGAGGGAGCTTGGGGGAGGGCCGCCGGGCGCAACTAGCACCGCGAGGATCGCGCTTTCAAGGGGGCGTCCTCTACCGATTCCGCGGCGGGCAGGCGGACCATCGCCCGAGAGCTTGGCCGAGGCTGTCCGGATTTGGCCGGATTAGCGTGAATCTGGCCGAAATCCGCCAAACGGAGTCCGGTCTTTGTCTCGTGGTCTGTCTAGAGTTGGTTTGTGGAGGTCGCGACGCACAAACCAGTCGAGGTCTACTTCGCTCGGTGGCACACGCGGTAAGCGCTATCCCACTCTGCTCATGAACTCCCTCCGCAGCAGCAGTTCGAAGAAAGTGCTGGCGGCGATCGTCGTGACCTCCACCATCCTGGCCGTGTCGGTACGCGAAGCGGCGCCTGGTCATCAGCCCGATTCGTTCCCGTCGCCGCCACGACTCGAGGATCTTGTGCTGCTCGACGAGATCCATGCCTGGCTCGAGCCCAGCGACTTCGAGTCTGGCATCGATCCGGTCGGCGTCCCGCTGCACGAGTCGATTCGAGTGCACCGGGAGAGCTTCGAGTTCTTCCTCGGCATCGCAGACCGGAACGCGGTTCAGGCCCGCATGGAGCAAGTTCCTTTCGGCGGACAGATTCTGGCTGCGGCAGGCCGTCACGAGCTCGACCCTTTGCTCGTCGCAGCGATCGCCCAGGTCGAATCCGGCTTCGATGCTCAGGCGGTCTCGCCTCGCGGAGCGCTTGGCCTGATGCAGGTGATGCCGGGAACGGCCGAGCAGGTCGGCGTGCACAACGTCGACGACCCGACCGGCAACTTGGAGGCGGGCGCGCGTTACCTGGCTTCGCTGCTGCGCCGGTTCGATGGCGACCTGGTGCTCAGCCTGGCTGCATACAACGCTGGACCGGGCGCTGTGGAGCGGTTTAGCGGCTTGCCGCCGTTTGGCGAGACGCGCAGGTTCACCGAACGTGTCCTTGGCCTCTACATCGAGCACCACCGGAGAGCGTGGTTGGCCACCGAAGGAGGACAGCATGAATCCCTATTCCCAGTCTTTGGACATGGCTCGGATCCAGCGTGATCTGCGCCGCGAGGCGCGTTCTCGTGTCGTCGTGCGCGTCTGGTCGCGGTGGGGCGATCCGATGCTGGCCGGCGCGTTGCTGGCGTTGGCCGCGTGGGCGATCGTTGACGCACCCTCGGCGCAGCCGGATGCCGGCAAGGCCGTGCCTGCGGTTGCTGAGAGCCGGGGCCGGACCTCGGGCAACGAGGCGATCGCGGCGCGGGATCGGGCGCCCTCCCACAAGCAGCTCGCGGCCGCAAGGGAGCCGCTGCACGAGCAGTAGGGCGGGGTGCCGCGCAAGCAGCGTTGCGGGTGAAAGCGTGGCATCGTTTCCGCGAGAGGCTAGGATGCCGTCCATCCCGTGGCCAGACAGTCGCTTCCTTGGAACGCCAAGCCAACATGGCTATGTTGGTCGGGAGGAAAGGACTCGGCGTGGGCTCTCCGAAGACTCCGGGCCGAGCCGTCCTTCGATGTCCGGGGCCTGATCGCACTGGTCAACGAGAAGAACGGCCGCGTGATCCTGCATGGTGTGCGCCACACGCTCCTCCAACGTCAGGCCGAGGCGGTCGGGCTGCCGCTACGGTTCATCCCCCTGGACTGGACGTCCTCGGCGACTGAGCGAAACCGCGGCCTCGCTCAGGGCTTCGGGGAGCTGCGGGCGCTGGGGGCGGCGTGCGTCGCCTTCGGCGATCTGTTCTCCTTGGAGGGCCGCGACCGACGCCTGCTCGTGACCGCCGATACTGGTCTTGAAGTGGTGTTTCCGCTCTGGGGTCGGGACACGCTCGTCCATTCGGCTGAATTGCTGAAAGCCGGTCTCTCGGCATGGGTGTGCTCCGTAGATACCGACTTCCTGCCAGCGGACCGCGTGGGCCGCCGGTTCGATGCAGCCTTCGTGGCCGCGTTGCCCGACGGCGTCGACCCCTGCGGCGGGAATGGCGAGTTCCACACCTTCGTGGAATGGGCGCCCGGTTGGGACCGCCGTCTGCGGGTCGAGCCGACCCGATCCATGGAGGTCTACAATCTCGCCTTGGCCGAGATGGAGCAAAGGAACCGGGAGCGTTCCTGCACGGCGCCACGGATCGATGCATTCAGCCATTTCGCCCGGCTGGACCGCGTCCGCCGCTACGTGGACGCGCATCTTGTGGACGACCTGGAGGCCACCGTCGTCGCCAGGGTCGCGGCGATGTCGCCCACTGGCTTCTCGCGGTACTTCCGGGAGCACGTCGGGATGACCTTCACAGGCTGGCTGGCCCACCGCCGAGTCGAGCATGGCTGCCGGCTGCTGCGCGAGAGCGACGCTTCGGTGAGCCGAGTCGCAGACGTGGTCGGTTTCCACAGCGAAAGGACCTTTCGCCGCACCTTCCACGAACAGATGGGCTGCAGCCCGTCGGAGTACAGAAAGAGGTTGTACGAGGAGCAGGCGGACTCAGGCTGAACGACTACGAGCCCGCCAAGAGATGTGACGAAAGTAGAGTGGTGACCTGGCTGGCGACCAGACGGCTGCCCGGCGCGGCATTGTCGCCGGTTCTTGTCTTGGCTGCCGGCGCGCTGCCGGTCCAGCCGGGGCGAACGTCAAAGGAGCCCATTGTCGCTGCTCGGTCGATGCCGGATGGCTTCGCCGAATCGGACTGGACTGGATCCAACGCGTCTCCGAAGCGGGACCATGTTGGCGGACAGTGCTCCGACACTTCGCCGTAAGTATCGGTGTTCTAGAGACTTCTCCAGATTCCCTGCGGGAAGCAGTGAGGTGGCGGGAGGTCGATCTGGAGTCGGCCACCTGGGTCGTTCCGGCTACCCGCCTGAGGTCCCGCAAGGAGCACAGGGTTCCCCTCTCCCGCGCGGCGCTTGTGGTCCTCAAGCGGGCCGATGGCCTGCGGGGCCGGGGCCTAGTCTTGCCCTGGCATTCAGGGGAAGATGGTTGGTGCGGTCGCGCTCGGTCGGTTGCTGAAGGACCTCAAGATCGATTGCAGCCCGCACGGGTTCCGCAGTTCCTTCGGTCGTGGTGTTCGGAGGAGGGAATCGACCGGGAGCTGGCGGAACAGGCCCTGACTCACGCGGTCGGAAGCCAGGTCGAGCTGTGCTACGCGCGAAGCGACGTGCTGGATCGCCGGCGAGAGGTCATGGAGGCCTAGGGGGCGTTCCGGGTCGAGTAGCGGACGGCCCGGATAGGCACGGCCTCGACGGATCGCCGGCAGTTCACGTCGTAGCGGTCCGTTCGGCCTCCGGGCACCGTATCGACATCGTACTTCGCTGTCTTATGAAAACAACATGAAATACAAGCCGCACCACACACACAATTGATGCACAGGCCGCTAGCATCTCTGCGAGACCTCTTAAGAGCATAGAGAGGAGCGAGGCTTGTCATGGAGAGTGAGTCCCAAGCCGGGAGGTACCGGCGTTCGCTGAAGCTCGCGAGCAAGGGCATGAAGACCGGCAGGCTCGCCGAGAGTGAAGTCCGCACCGTGTGCGCAGCTCTCCTGGCACTGAACGGCCACCGCTACGGGCTCCACTACCTCTCCCGCGGCACTCCTCCCCAAGACACCACAGCTCGCCGTCACTTCGATGATTGAGCTGCTAGGCGTCGTCGTCTACTCGTTCGTACCGCGGTCGGCGCGGAGGCGTCGCCTAGGCGGTATCGCGGGAGACAGGCCTGGTCCAGGAGCAATCGTCGCCCGACTCCAGGATGGCACGGTACACCGACTCGAGACGGCACCGGGTCAGTACTTCAAGGCGGGCGACTCCATCATCGTTGTGACCGCTGACGGCAACCTGGAAGAGAAGGGCCGCTACGAAATCATCCGGGTCGAGGAGTAGCGGTGCGCGTTCGCTAAGGACGGTTGGGTTCCGACTTCAATGTGGATGCACCGAGAGCTATACAGCTGCATGAGGCATGCCTGCCGGTTCTCGGGAATGACCCAGGCTGGGTTCATCCGTCGCGCGACCGAGGAGGCGTTGGAGCGGGTTGAATCTGAACGGCTTGCCGCCCGGACCGAAGTTGGATCAGGCCGACTTGGGGTCACTAAGCGGCTGTGTTGACTCTCTGCCGGCCGCTCCATCGGGACTTCTCGAACCCATTCCCGAGCAGCCTTCTCGTTGGGGAAGCTGCCGTTCGCGTCGAAGTGCGCACGCGTGCTGTTCGGGTCGCGGACCTCGGTCGGGTTCGGGTTCGGATTCGGGTCGGCGGCGCTAGCGAAGGCAAACCTGGGGGGATTATACACAACGGTATAGCTCCCCGTAAGTTGCTAACCGGCCGTGGTTTACAGTCCGATCAGATCTCGTAGTTTCCGGATCGCTCGTTTGATCGGATTTCGGCTTGGCTCGGGTCGGTAGAGTAGTAGTGCGCGGGCGACGTCTTCGGGCGTAGCGTTGCTGTAGTCCGGTCGCTCGGGAAGCTTCTGCTTGCTCTTCTTCCGCATGGGTGCAGGCATGCTACGGCCGCGGGCGCGGCAGGTCAAGGGTGCACGGGAAGGCGACTACAACCCTGTGTAACCATTCCTGAGCGGCGGGATGGGGCCGACGGCAGGTCGGGCCCCGGAGGTCTGGTCGAACTGCGACAATACCGGGTAGAGTAGGGTCTCAGTTTGAAGGCATGGACGTTCCTTTCTTGGCAGCCTCCGCTCGTCCAACCGCATCCCGAATCTGGTCAATCAATGTGTCCGCATGCCCAGGGGGCAGTTCACAAGTGACCACACCCTGTTGTGTCCGAAACTGGATCACAACGCGACCATCAACCGTGGACGCCGTGGTCCGAGTTTGAACCACTTTCAGAAAAAGACCTAGTTCTTCAGTCACGACCTTCTACTCCTTTCATTCTCGCGATTTGACTCTTTCCCTGTCCATCCTATACCCCTTCAGTACCAACGACTGGAGGAGATCCATGCGACCACGACACCGAATCCGCAGCCGCGACGAAGAACGATACATGGAAGCCGTCGACGAGGCTAGGGAGAACGTCCGCCTCGCTCGTAGGGAGTACCACGACGCCCTGGACGAACTGGAGGAGCTAGAGCACGGCACGGAAGATCCGACCGACGACGACTTCTACAAGCCTCGTCGCCGGGGACGACCAAGAGAGGAACAGGAGCCGAGATGGAAGTAGTTGGGGATGAGAAAAGCCTCAAGGGTGGTTCTGAATCCACCGGTTTGCCTCCGTGCGAATCGCTGTCAGACGATTCACAAGCAGTTCGTAGGCTTGAGCAACTGCAGCATCGTGTCCTTGCTCTTGAGTCACAGAAGGCACAGGCACTTCGAAGACTTCATGCTCACCAGTGGAATTGTTATCGCAGTGGAATTCAACTTCCGCAGTTCCATTAAAGAAGTTGACGCTCGTTGTGATCTGGAATCGGCCTGCCATGGTGTGTTCATCCTTTCCTGATCGCCGGTGCGGTCAAGACGTAGTTCCTTTATTTGGGACAGGTTCTCCGTCGGGCTTGTTGAGCCGGAACGGCCGTCTACGTCGCGCATCCGTTCGCGGACAATCCGCATTGCGTACAGGCAGGAGCCGGCGTGTTGGTAGCCGCGTCGACGGCCTCGGATCAAGGTTCGTCCGTTCCGCGACCGGATGTCCCAACGCCAGCGGCCATTGGTCAGGTAGTAGTACTGTCTCCACATGGCGGTGCCTCCCCGGTGATCCTCCCCCACTGAGTCCGGCGACGGTATCAGAGCCGCCGCCACGGATCGCTCCCGAGGGTCACCACTGGCACTGCCGACTGGAGCGCCCGAGCCGGGGAGGTCAAGGTCGGTGCTAGAGTCCCCTGTGTGATCGCAATAGCCCGGTGGGCCCCGACGTCGGGTCACCCGCCGAATACAACAGCCGCTTGCAGAGAGGGTCCGGGTAGCTCCTGGACCCGGCGAATACGCGGGAACCTGTGCCTACCGGGCATAGCGATCACACACTGGCCCGACTCCAATCCGGGAGCGGGCACACATGGGAGTGATCGCCATGCAGCAACCACGAGTCGCCCGCATCGTCGGGCCCCTCCTCCTGTACCTGACCCTCGTCGCGTGCTCAGGGCCTGAGCCGCCACCCGCCAACCAGGGCATCAGCCCCTCGCCCACACCTGATCCCTGGGCCGCCGCTGCCGAGATCAAGGATCAGACCGCACTGCCTACGCCTGATCCACCAGTTACCGCCGCTGCGATCAAGGATCAGCCTACGCCTGAGCCGCCACAGAGCACTCCCCTCCTTCGTGCCGCCCTTGCGGAGGCGATTCGCACGTCCGTGCACGCATACAATTCGGTGCGGGTGTTCCCCACTGAATCAGAGTTCGACTATACGGATGCAATGGCGGCGGCACAAGCAGCATACGATCTGGCTCCCGAGCTTGTGATCGAAGCGTACAAGTGGTCTGAACTTGCCGTGGGCGCAACCGAAGTGTTCTCGTCAATCTACCGAGACTACAAGAACCACCCCGGCTATTCCGTCGACGAAGCCAGACGCAGAGCCAAGGATCCGTATGACGGACATGAGGTCAACAGGATCGCCGATCAACTTCTGCAAGACCACAACAGACAACACGACCTTTTGATCGAAGCAGGTGATAACCGAAGAGAAGCGTACAAAGAAACCGCAGAGGCATGGCAACAACTGATCGACCATGCCCGAAAACCCCGAGATCCCAATGTCGTCTACCACGACCAAGCGGCCGCAGCAGCAGAGAAAGCCGCTGGCATGAACCCTGGTGCGTTCGGTCGGATCGGCGAGGTCCATGCGTACTTCATGCGGTGCACGAGTCGGATCAACCCACTCACCGGGATCGGCGAGCAGAAGCGGTGCTACGACTACGGCGTGGCCATGCTGACGTACTTCCAGTTGAACCCGATCAGCGACATCGAGGACAAGTACGAGAACATGAACCGCTCGGTCGTGAACCGGCTGGAAGCCATCGGTTGGAAGAGCGGTGGCAAGTTGGTGTTCGAGGCGGTTCGATGAGCCCGTACGTCGAGGAGGTCCAAGCCGCACTGGAGCACGACTCATCTCGTCTCGGCCATGTGTGGCGGCACAGGGACAAGACTCCCAAGCAGATCGCAGAAACACTTGACGTGGCTACTGCGGGCTTCGTCTACAACCAGCGTGCGGTCATTGCGGCTATCGTGGATAACCAGATCCCCCAGTCGCCCAGCGTCGCCCGTCAGGTGCGGGTCGGCATTCGGGGCTTCATCCGGCGAGATGAACAGGGACGACTGTCCGAGAGCACGGTCCGGGCGCTGGAGGAGCGGGCGGCTGCATGCGCTAGGGCTGCCAACGATCCCAACAAGATCCAGCGGGAACAGCGGGCTCAAGATCGGCAGACTACAGAGGCCGAAGGCAAGAACATCCCTGGCATCTACGTCTACACCTACCCGCACTACCTCCACAAACCGGTGCTTCCCGGAGAGGAGTACGAAGGAACACGTTCGTCATCCAGCCCCCGCACCTACCTGAAGATCGGCAAGTCGGGACGGGACGTGGCCGAGCGGCTGGCGAACCAGATGCGTGGCACGGCGATTCCCGAGGAGCCTGTGCTCCTTCGGATCTACCGGTGCGACGAACGATCCCTTGGCGACGTAGAGAAGAGACTCCACGAGCACCTTCGGGCCGCTGACCACGGCCGAACGAGGAGGAAGGGCACGGGCAAGGAGTGGTTCCTCACCCACCTCGAACTGGTGGACAGCGCCGCTCGACTGATGGGCCTAGAGATCGCCTACGACCACGAAGCACCTACCGCTTCTTGACGCAGGTGAGATCGTCGGCCTAGAGTGGCCTTGCTGGAGCACCCGGCCGGATTCGAACCGGCAACCGTTCGGCTTGCGAAGCCGAGGCTCACATCCTACGAGCGGGTGCTCCAGCCCACGCTACGGTCGCTCGGCCGCCAGCGTCCAACGGATCCGGTCGTAGAGCCCCTGTGGAGCACGAAACCGCCGGTGAACGCTGCTGATGTCGCCATTCTCCGGCGTTGCCGCCAGGGACTGATCAACCACCGCCCCGACTAGAACTCGTCCGCCGGTGGCCGTGCATGTGATGGCAGGCCGTTCGGCTTGATCAGATCCTTGTAGGTCAGCCGCTTCCCGGCCATTCCCTCGGTGACCATCGCCATCTGCGTCATCGTGTCGAGATCGCGGATGTTGTGCTTACCCGCGAACTCGTCCACGTACCGCTGCAGATGCTTCGGACTGAACTTGTGGAAGGTGCCCTTCCACGCCCGCTTGAGCATCGACCAGAACGACTCGATGCCCTGAGTGTGGACGTGCCCGTCGACGTACTCGCCTGCAGAGTGCCGAACGACGCCGTGCTCGTACTCCCGGAGACCCCGATAGCCAGGTTCGCCATCCGTGTACAGGTCGGCACCCGGCTCGACGTGCTCGCGGACGTAGCCTCGAAGCGTCTCGCCATCCGTTTGGGCAACGACCCTGGCCGCAACGGCGTTCGTGCTTCTGTCCTTCACGCCGACTACGGCCACCTTGCCCACCGAGCCTCGCCCTGGCGGGAGCTTCTTCCGCTGGGCGCTATTCATCCTCCTCGCCTCGCCGCCGAAGAATGTCTCGTCCGCTTCCACCGGTCCATCGAACAGCACCTGTGGTCCCATCTCCACGAACACTTCGCGGAGGCGGTGGAGCATAAACCACGCTGATTTCTGCGTAATGCCGAGGTCGCGGTGAAGCTTCATCGCCGACACGCTCTTGAGCGAGGTGAGTTCAAGGTAGATGCCCCACACCCACTTCTGCAGCGGGATGTTGCTCTGCTCCATCACGGTGCCGGTCTTCACGCTGAAGTACCGCTTGCAGTCGCGGCAACGGTAGGGCATCTTCGGGTGGCGGCACGCGTAGTTGTTATCCGTGCCGCAGCGAGGGCAGAACCGCCCCTCGGACCAGAGGATCCGCTCGAACCACTCTCTGGATGCGGCTTCGTCAGGGAACATCCGTGCCAGTTCGATGTGCGAGATGCCCCGTCTAAAGTGTTTGCCGGGTGCCTTGTGCGCCTTGCCCATCGTTGACTCCATCAATTCCAGTGACATGAACGTACCTTCAAGCCCCCAGTAAGTCAACGAGTTTTCTGCGAAAACACGACGTTCTCCGTGCCTGTTTCCGGTGTCGGTTTCCTGCCCTCCGAGCTTGACATCCCGCTTCGAGGACGCTACTGTTTGGTCAGTCAACGGGTCTACACGATTGTTCTTCATGAAAGAACTCCCTTGGCTAGCCCGACGGTGGACTACATCTCCTCCGTCGGGCGATTTTCGTAATGGCCTCGGCGATTCCGAGGCGGGAAACACGGATCCTATGTCGCGGAACCGCTCAGGTCAACCCCCGAACGAAAGAAAGTTCGCAATTACTTGTATAAATTTCTGTCTCGCCGACAGAAACGACCAGGCGAACTGAACGGAAGGGGAAGTACGGCCACCTCGCGGACGCTGCTAGCACGTCACGGGGAGCTATACCGTTGTGTATAATCCCCAAACCTGGCAATACCCGGGTCTGGAGTTCTACGTCGTCCACCTGGACCTCGGCGCCCTTGGGCGAGGCGGTTTGTCTTGGTGGTGGTTGCCGTGGTTGTCGGCAGCGCCGTCGCGGTCAACGACGGGCGTGCTTTGACCGAAGTGGAGGACCTTCTTGGGAGGTTGCCGAATCCGAGCGGCGGTGTTCGGTCGGTTGCTGACGGACATGGAGATTGATTGCAGCCCGAGCGCCGGCGGGAGGTCATGGAGGCGCGAGGCGCGTTCCCCGTCGAGTAGCGGACGACCCGGACTGGCACGGTCTTGACCCGACCGGCGGCAGTTCCCATCGCAGCGGTCCGTTCGGCCTTCGGGCATCGCATCGACACCGCACTCGCGACCATATGGAAACAACATGAAATAGAGGCTGTACCACACACACAATTGATGCGCAGGCCGCTAGCATCGCTATGAGACCTGCCGACGGAGCATTTTGGGGCACGGCCTGCGAGATCGGTCACGTCGCGGTCCTCAGCCGGGGCACCAGGGCCCAGGTGACTCGGGCTTGTCGTCGGCCCAGGGACTGTAAGGGACGATGGAGAATCTGAAACTAGCCGAGGTCATTGGCCGCGCTCCGTGGCGCAAAGCCGTCACCTACCGGCACTCGTCGCCCCACGAGTACGTTCTAAGCCGCTTGGACGGTCAGCGCGAGTTGTTCGAGATGATCTGGGCTCGCTTGCGCGCTGGGGAGGGAATAGCCGCCACCTTCTTCGGAAGGCGGAACACGTACCTGTTCTTCGGCGACTACAAGTACTGGCTCATGACCCACTGGAATGCGGTCGACCTAGACGACGGCCAGGACTACGTGCTGAACCGGTCGCGCTTGGATCGTGGCCGGACCGACGTCGCCATTCAGCCGGGCGACGCTTAGGCTCCGCAGAATGATGGAATCGCTTCAGCCAAAGCCAACAGACCACCACGGAAGAGGCTGCGGCGACGAGATGAGCCAACGCAGTGCGGGCGCAGCGCCGGTCGTTTTCCTGGTGGCTGCAATGTTGACGGCGGCAGCTCTTTCCCTTGCTGCTGCCCAGTCCGAGCTCGGTACCGAGAACTACATCGTGCTCCGGGTCAATGACCGGGTCGTGACCCTCTACGACTACCAGCAGGCGCTTTCAGCTCGAATCGGCCAAGTCCGCACCGCGGTCGGAGTCACGGATCAGCAGAAGCAGGAGTGGATCGAGGACGCCGGGCGCCATGTGATGAAGGTGCTGTTCGAGGACCTCCTCCTCAAGTCCCGGGCAGACCAGTTGGCCATCGTCATCGACGCTAGCGACGTCGACGAACAGCTCAAGGCGACCAGGGAACGATTCGGGTTCGAGAACGACGCGCAGTTCCGCCAGGCTTTGACGGAGCAGGGCATGCGGGAAGAGGACTTCAGGGCCCAACTCCGTACGCGGATGCGATCAAACGCCGTGCTCCAGCGCGAAGTCGCGCTTCGGGTTGACCTTGCGGACGAGGACCTGCGCCGCTTCTATCGCGACAACGAGGAGCGTTTTCGGGTTCCTGAGCGGGCCCGGTTCGAAGAAGTGGTGGTTCTCGAAGGCGGCGTTCCGGCGGGCCGGATGGCCCCACTGGCGGCGTTGGCGCGGACCCGCCTCGTGTCGGGGAAAGTCGCCACGAAGGTAGCGGAAGGTCTTGGCGAGGGCGTAACTGCCGTCGACGTCGGCTAGGTTACTCTGGGCGACCTTGCGTCGGAGCTAGATGCAGTTGCCTGGGGCTTGCAACCGGGTGAGGTGGCGGAAGCCGTCTCCGCGCGAGGCGGTCTGCACGTCCTGAAGATGCTCGAGTACGAGCCCGAGTCGACTCAGCCGTTCGAGGACGTGCGCGACCTGATCCAGCAGGAAGAGCGCGACAGACTGTTCTCCGAGGAGCACGACCTCTACCTGACGGAACTCGCAGAGGCCGCCTACATCGTCGAGAAGCTGCCTGACGGGGCCGAGGGCTACCGGCCGACCAAGGCCCCGTCTTCGCTCGACGCGGACGCCGCCCTAGGGCTGCTCGAGCGCTTCGCTCCGGAACCTCAGTGATCTTCCGCCGGCGCTGCCTCGCGCCGCCGCGTTCATTCGACGACGAAGGCGGACCTGGCCGCGCTCGAACTGCTGCTCACGGGGCGCATCCTGGGCGGCGTGGGCGCGCTGCTCGCGGTCGCTGTCGCCGTCGCCCGGCTCCTGTTCGCTTCGTGACGAGGACGACCTGATCGGCCCGTGACCCGGGGGGCCGCGCTAGGAAGGGCCGAACGCGGCGGTCTCAAAACGCGGATCAGCGTCTCCGTCCGAGGTCTCTAACGGCGGCGGCAAGCGGTTCGGATCGCCCACCCCAGAGCCGAGCCCGCACGGGTTCCGCAGTTCGTTCCGGTCCTGGTGTTTCGAGGAGGGGATCGACCGGGAGCTGGCGGAACAGGCCCTTGCTCACGCAGTCGGGAGCCAGGTCGAGCAGTGCTACGCCCGTAGCGAGGTGCTGGAGCGTCGGCGCGCCGGCTCGTCACCACTCTCATTCGTCCTCGCCCTCCCATTCGTCGATCACATCAAGGGTGATCCGAACCTTCTTCCCCGGTGCGAAGGCGGCGTCCTGTTCGGGGCCGGTGAACACAAGGCCGGTGATCTTCACCGACCGCGTCCAAGGCTGGCGACAGACGCGGGCAACGTTGAGGTCGATGAAGAGATCCTGGACGACGCCGGAGTGGACATCGCCGGTGTCTTCGGGATTGGGCACGAAGTCGACCTGTTCGCGGCTCTTGATGCGCCCTTCGACGATCAGCTCCCACGGGTCATGCGAGATGGTTCCGCCTGTTGCTGGCATGGGTCGACTCCCGGTGCTTGCCCCGCCGCTGGTAGTTCGGTGTCTCCTGCTCGGCCACCGAGACTCTAGCGGTTCGTCAGGCCGCGAGGGCATCCAACGGCTATCAGGCGGGAACGCAAGCCCCGGCCTTGGGTGGGGTGCCTAGCAAGCGGGACTATGTTGGGGGACAGTTCAGGGCCGCCCCTGTCCGCAAGTGTCTGCGTTCTCTACTATTAGGCCCGACTTCGAGTGGGAAGCAGTGAGGCTTCCCGCAGGGATCAAGCCGGACGTGAGCGACCCTCCCGCAGGCTGCAACATAGCCCGCAACATGGGCTGAACGGTTGACTGTAGGATTCCAGGTCGTGTCCGTGAGGCAGCAACACGCCACGCTCGCCATCGACGAGCTGGTCCACGTCGCATCGATGCGCGAGCGGGCCGACACGCCGCTTCCGCCTGGCCCGAAGGGCCGTCGACTTCGGAATCTGCGCTCCAAGCTCCTCGGCCATCCCGATTTCGTGGCCGACCTCTACCGCGAGTATGGCGGGATCGCCTTCTATCGGCTGCCGCACGAGAACTGCTGCTCGGTGTCCGACCCGGACCTCGTCGCGGCAGTGCTTGCGACGGAGGACCGGTACTTCGTCCAGGGAGTTGTCGCCTTCATGAAGGCGACAACTCTCAAGTACAGGGGAGTACAGGTTGCCCATGGCGAGGAACACCGCTGGCGGCGCGCTCTCATGCGCCCGATGTTCTCCAACCACCTCGACTCCTGGTCCCGGGCGGCGATTGAGGAGATCGTGGCTCTGGTGGACAGTTGGCGTCCGGGCGATGTCGTCGCCCTGAATCGGGCCTTCATGCAACTTCTGAGCAGCGTGTTGTCAATCGTCATCTTTGGCCGGGACATGCATCCGGACCCTGATGTGCCGATGCACCTGCGCAATTCGCTCAAGTGGGAACTCATTTCGGGATCCTTGCCCTTCGGCGCACTGCTCCGCAGGCTGCCCATCCCGGCAGCGATCCGCGCCAAACGGCGGTTTGCCGAAAGCGACGGCCTGATCTTCGGTGCCATCGCCCGCTCCCGCCAAACGTCGTGGAGCGGTGACGACCTCATCACCCGCCTGGTTCAAGCAGGCGGCGACGGACGCGAGAGGCCCTTCACGAACCAAGAGATTCGTGACGAGCTTTACTGGCTGCTCGGGGCAGCCATGGGGCCGCCCACGCACTCGCTCAGTTGGTGCATCGACTATCTCGCCTGGAATCCGGCGGCGCGCCTCCAAGTGGAGCGAGAGGTCGCGGAAGTCCTCGGGCAAGCAACCGTGGGCGTCGCCGACCATGGGCGGCTTCCCTATGTGGGCGCCGTGTTCAAGGAGAGCCTCCGGCTAGCCCCCGTCGTCTACATGATCGACAAGGTCGCTCTGGAGGACGTGACGCTCGGCGGCTACCTGATTCCGAAGGGAACCAGGGTATTTGTGGTTCCCGGCATCGTCCAGCGCATGGAGCGGTTCTTCGAGCGCCCGGAGGTCTTCAGCCCCGAGCGCTGGTTGGACGGCTCGACGGCGGAGCTTCCTGAGCACGCGTACATTCCTTACGGCTACGGCTATCGCGTATGTCTGGGAAACCAGTTCGCTCACAGGTTCGCCGTCTACTTCCTTGCCACCCTCGCTCAGCGGTGGCGGCTCCAGCCCCTCGCGCAGGGACCCGCTCGACCGGACGGGCGCGTGCATCCGATGCCCTACCGCATCAAGGGGGGCTTGCGAGTGAGAGTGCAAGCGCTGACATAGCCGGCCTCGGTCCGCTAGCCATACCTCGACAGCCCGCCGTTTACGTGAACTACCTGACCGGTGATGTAGGACGACTTCGACGACAGCAGGAAGACGGCGGCCGCGCGGCGACGTCGGCAGGCGTACCGAGGTCTCCCGCGAAGGCCGACGCCATGAATTCGCGGCACCGCCGCTGCTCCTCGCCGTGGTGCAGAGCGATCGAGCCGTACTTGAAATCGTCCGTCCATATCGCCTGGAAACCATGGTCGAAAGTAGGCTTGCTGCGTTGTCAGGACCTCGCGAATGAGCTCGGCGTCGAAGACGACGCAGCACTTCATGAAGGGAAGCCTGTACGAGACGAGATTGCCGTACTCACGACCGAGCTGGTTCGTGAAGCTCGTGTAGTTCGTCGTCCGTTGGCGGAAGTTGCGGAGCCGGCGACCTCTCGGCCCGGGCGGCGGCTTCGCTCTAGGGTGCCCTGGACCGGCTGCTCTAGCTTTCATGTCGCCAGATGGGGTGGTGTCTCACTTCCCCCGGAACAGCAACGGAGCAACGACCACCCTCACGAGCCTCCTCCACTTGTGTCAGACCGCCTTGCTGCTAGTCTGCCAGATAGTTCATAAATCTAATGTGTGGAGAGGGTCTATTCTGCATGTCATTTCCCTAGAATCGTCCATACGGTGCGCGAAACGGTGGCCAGGCACATGTGCGGGGTGATCGGCGACCTGGGTCGTTCCGGCTTCGCGGATGAAGTTCCGCAAGGACCGCTTTGAAGCTCTATTGGTGTCCAGGCACCCGGGCGAACCGCGTCGTGTGGATGCTCGAAGAGCTCGATGTCGAGTACGAGACGGTCTACGTCGACATCTTCAAGCCGCACCGCAGCGCCGAGTTCCTCGCCGTGAGTCCGATGGGCAAGGTGCCGGCTCTGCACGACGGCGATGTTCGCATGTGCGACTCGGCGGCGATCTGCATGTATCTGGCGGACCGCTACGCACCGGGCCTGCTCGCGCCGGCCGTTGACGATCCCGACCGGGGACCTTTCCTCCAGTGGATGATCTTCGCGCCCGGTGTCATCGAGCCAGCCGTAACGGAGAAGTTCGCCGGTCGGGCCGGCGACACACGGACCAACGGATGGGGAGACTTCGGTCGCATGGTCAGGGCCTGGGAAAAGGGGTTGGGCGACAACCCCTGGATTCTCGGAGACCGTTTCACGGCCGCCGATGTGATGCTCGGCGCCACCGGCGTACTCTTCCAGCGGTTCAAGCTGTTCCGCGACTATCCGACCCTCTCGGACTACATCTCGCGTTGTGGGCGTCGAGACGCGTTCCTGAGGGCGCTGGCCGTGGACAAGGCAGCGCCGAAGAGCCTCCGGGCGCGGGTCCAGGCACTTGCCATGGGCGCTGCTGCGTCCATGGTTTGGGCGCGAAAGCCGACGTATTGGCTGCTTGACCGTCTCCGGCGCCCCGGGCCGTAAGAAGACGCGACGACCTTCAGGAGCTTGATCGAATGCCCCAGGCTCAGCAACCGCCTGTGACAATCGCTTGGTTCGCTCTCGCCGGGAGCGGTTCATGACGGAGATGCCACCTGTTCTCATTCTCAGCACAGGGCGTTGCGGGTCGACGATGCTGACGGACGTACTCAATCTTCACCCGCGGATTCTCAGTGTTTCCGAGTTCTTCTCCGCCTATCAGTTGAGTGCGTTCGGAAAGCGACGGCCCACCGGGGACGACATGTGGAAGCTCTACAGCGTCCAGTCGAGGCGAACGAAGCTGGCGTTGCGGGAGACGTTCCATGAGTTGCTCTATCCCTTCGGCGATCCGGAAGCCCGGTACACCCTGCGCACGATCCCGCCGATCATGGCGATCACGCTGCCGAACCTGACCGATCGTTACGAGGAACTCTACGAAGAACTCGAACCGGTGGTCCGAGCCCAGCCGCGCCAGTCGCCCGCCGATCACTTCAGGCAAACGTTCCGCTGGCTGTGTGAGCGGTTTCAAAAAGGGGCCTGGATCGAACGCTCCGGCGGCTCTCTCCTGGTCGCGCCTCTGTTGCTACGGAACTTCCCTGAAGCGCGCGTGATCCACATCTACCGCGACGGGAGGGATACCTCGATCTCGCTTTCAGCACACCCCGCCTTCCGCGGGCTGCTCGCGAAGGCGCGCAAGATCAGAGCGTGGGGCGTCGATCCGGTCAAGTCGATGCCGCTCGTTCAACGCTTCAACCGTCTCGGCTACTGGATGGACAACTTCGCCGATGTCTTCATCGACAATGAGAAGCTCCTTTACGACGAGGTGACGCTGACCGATTTCGCCGCGTTCTGGTCGGGGCTGATCGCTATCGGTCATCGGACGTTCGGGCACTTTCCGCCCGAACGTCTACTGAATGTGAAGTTCGAGGACGTCCAGGTCGAGCCGAGGCGGGAGCTGCGGCGGATCATCCGGTTCATTTCGCCGGAACTTGACGACGAAGAATGGCTGCGGAAAGCAGCAGCGATCCCCCGGCCGACGACCAGGTCGCGCTTCGACCAGCTCGACGAGAAGCACCAGGCTGCGGTTACCGAAGCCTGTCTTCCGGGCCTGGAGCTGCTGGGATACCCCGTTTCCCTCGGACAGGACAGACTGGGGGAAGACGGATCGTGAAGCTCTACTGGTCTCCGGGAACGCGTGCTATCCGAACCGTGTGGATGCTGGAGGAGGCGGGCCTCGACTACAAAAGAGTGTCGGTTGATTTGAGGCGCCCGGAGCGCAGTCCCGAGTTTCTGGCTGCGAGTCCGATGGGCAAGGTGCCGGCTCTGTCGGACGGCGACGTCTCGATGTGGGAGTCGGCCGCGATCTGTCTCTACCTGGCCGACCGCTACGCGTCCGGACGCCTCGCTCCGGTGGCGACTGCCTCGGATCGTGGTCTCTATCTGCAGTGGATGTTCTTCGCTCCCGGTGCGATCGAACCCGCCACCGCGGAGAAGGAGGCCGGTCGGCTCAGCGTGCCGCGGGTGAACGGTTGGGGCAGCTTCGAGAAGATGATCGACACGTGGCAGAGGGCGCTGGCCGGTAGGACCTGGATTGCGGGCGACTGCTTTACCGCCGCGGACGTCATGCTCGGAAGCTGCGCGATCGCGATGCGGATGAACGGGACGCTTCCGAACTCTTCGGCGCTGGAGGCGTATGCCGACCGCTGCCTGGCCCGTGACGCGTACCAGCGGGCGATAGCGGTCGAGAGCTGAAGAAGCCGCTAGCTAGTCGTACTCACCGGTGTTCAACCCGGCCGCGGGGCTTCCGCGCCGGACAACGGCCGTGTCGGGGAAGAAAGGGAAACGAGCGCCGGAACGACCATCATCAGGAGGGCTGTCGCAGCCAAGAGGCCGAAGCCCAGGGACACCGCGATGGGAACTAGGAGCTGGGCCTGTGGGCTGCGTTCGAAGATCAGGGGAGCGAAACCGAGAAAGGTAGTCAGTGAGGTCAGGAAGATCGGGCGGAAGCGTGCCTTGGCGCCGTCGATGATGGCGGTCCTTGCCGATGCGGCGCGGCCCATCCGCACGCCGATGAAGTCGACCATGATCAAGGAGTCGTTCACCACCACGCCGCTGAGCCCGAGGATTCCCCAGATGGAAGCGGCGGTAAGCCCGATCCCCATGATCAGGTGGCCGAGAATCGCGCCGACAATCCCGATGGGGATCACGGCCATGATGATCAGCGGCCGGGTGTATGAGCGGAGAGGGATTGCAAGCAGCGCATAGATCACAAGCAGAGCTATCAGGAAGCCGCCGATCAGAGTACTCAGGGACTCCACCTGCTGTTGCCGCCGGCCCGCGAACGTGTACGTGAGGCCCGGATTCCCGTCCACGAGTTCGGGAAGGATGGCGTTCTCCAGTTCGCCGATGACCTCGGCCGCGGCGACCACGCTGGGGTCGACGTTGGCCGTGACTGCGATGACGCGACGACCGTGCTTACGCCGGATCGAGGGCGGCGAGGCACCGGGAGTGACGCGGGCCACGGTCGCGAGGGGCATCCAACCTCCGCCCGGGGCGCTGACCAGGTAGCGCTCGAGGTCCGTGACGGTGTCTCGTTCGGGCGCTGGAAGACGCACGGACACACGCACCTCTTCGCTACCGCGCTGCACGCGCAGGGCCTCCTCTCCGAAGAACGCGGAGCGCACTTGGCGCGCTAGATCCTCCACGGTCAGCCCGAGGGTCCGCGCCTCCGGACGGAGTTCGATGCGACGTTCTTCCACTCCGCTCTCATTGTCGGACCGGACGTCCGAAACGCCCTCCAGCAGCCGAAGGCTGCGGACCACCGCGCCGCCGATTGCGGCGAGACGCTGCTGGTCGGGATGGGAGAGTTCGACATGAACGGGCGCCCCGAAGTCGAGGAGTTCCGCGCTGATCGTCAGCGAAGACGCCTCCGGTGTCGGACCGCCCTCCTCCCGCCATGCCTGGACGAAGGCGCGCGCACTGACGTCCCTTTGACTTGCCTCGAGGAGTT
>MKWU01002632.1_pt1 | contig 26111 bp, 25 predicted proteins | sample 809101 | NCBI WGS metagenome assembly MKWU01 (sample SAMN05860141, study PRJNA318959) | sponge metagenome | host: Aplysina aerophoba | place: Slovenia: Piran, Adriatic Sea, Gulf of Piran | collected 2013-05-07 | reverse complement strand
CGGCTGGTGATCGGCGGCAAGTCGATGGGCGGGCGCGTCGCCAGCGCGGTGGCGGACGAGGCCGGCGTGGCGGGGGGGGGGGGGGGCGGGGCCCCCCGCCCGCCCCCCCCCCGCCACCCACCGGCGCCCGCCCGCGCCCCGCCCTCCGCACGCCGATGCTGATCTGCCAGGGCGAGCGCGACCGCTTCGGGGGCCGCGAGGAGGTCGCGGGGTACGACCTCGCACCGACGGTCGAGTTCCACTGGGTCCCGGACGGCGACCACTCCTTCGTGCCGCGCAAGCGCTCGGGCCACACCCTCGACGAGAACCTCGACGGCGCCGCCGACGCGGTCGTTCGGTTCATCGAGGGACTGCGGTCAGGCTGAGCCTGCGGGCGAGCCCTCGACGACCTCGCGGGCGCGCGCGAAGACCGCGTCGAACATGGGCTCGGTGAGGCGGCCCGTGAATGTGTTCTGCTGGCTCGGGTGGTACGAGCACAGCACGACGCGGCCGTCCGCCAGCTCGAACTCAGCGCCGTGCCCGAACTTCGGACGCGGGCGCATCCCCTCGACGGATGCGAGGACGCCGAGCGCCCACCCGCCGAGGGCGAGCAGCACGCGAGTGTTCGGGAGCAGCGCCAGCTCGCGTTCGAGGAACGGGCGGCAGCGGTCGCGCTCCTCGGTGGTCGGTCGGTTCTTCGGTGGCGGGCAGCGCACGGCGGCGAGCACGTAGGCGTCGCGGAGCGTGAGCCCGTCGTCGCGGTGCTCGGCGGTGGGCTGGTTGGCGAATCCCGCACGGTGCATCGCGCCGAACAGCCAGTCGCCGGAGCGGTCGCCGGTGAAGACGCGCCCCGTGCGGTTCGCCCCGTGCGCCGCCGGCGCGAGGCCGACGATGACGAGCCGAGCGGCAGGGTCGCCGAAGCCGGGCACGGGCCGACCCCAGTAGTCCCACTCGCGGTACGCCGCACGCTTCTCGCGCGCGACCTCCTCGCGCCACTCGACGAGCCGCGGACATGCGCGGCACGCGACGATGTCGTCGTGTAACACGGCCAGCGAGTCCTGCGGCATGGGCGCCTCCTCGCTCCGCGTTCTATCACACGTGCCGCGCTATCCTCGGTGTGCTTCGCCCCGGAGGGTCAGCATGCGCTTCCGCATCCCCAACTCGGTCGCCGGCATCGTGCTCGCGGGTGGCGGGTCGCGACGGATGGGTGCGGACAAGTGCTCGCTGGAGCTCGACGGCCGCGCGCTCGTGCAGCGCGCCGTCGACGCGCTCAACACCGTCGCCGATGAAGTCGTCACGGGGACGGCCTCCGGCCCCCCCCCCCCCCGCTCGTGCAGCCCCCGGGGTCGCTGTACCACGCCGTCGACTCGATCGCCGAGGGGGGCCCGCTTGTCGCCATCCTCGCCGGTCTCGAGGCCACCTCGGCGCCCGTCGCCGTCACCGTGGCGTGCGACCTGCCGTTCGTGCGGCCGGACCTGCTCGAACTGCTCGTCGAGCGCGCGCGGGCGGGCGCGAGCTTCGTCGTGCCGGTGCATGAGGGCCGGCCGCAGTTGCTGTGCTCGGCATGGCGCGGCGAGGCATCGCCGCTGGTCCGAGCCCGCGTCGAGGCAGGCGACCGCGCCGTCCACACCATGCTCAACGTCCTCGACGCCGAGTTGGTGCCGCCCGATGTGTGGCGCGTAGCCGACCCGGAGGGGCGTTCGTTCGTGAACCTCAACACGCCCGAGGAGGTCGCGCGTGCGCGCCTGAGCCTCGACGATCCGGGCAGTCGGGAACTTCCATGAGGATGACTTGCTGGCGGGCAGGGAGTGAGTGAGGACCAGGTCTCCGCGCGCGAGTTCGACCGCAGTCGAGCGTAGGTGCGGCGGCTATGCCCCCGGCAGGCGGTCATCGAGGCCAAGTTCGGCGAGGATGCCGTGGAACCACTCGATCACCTCGGGGTGGTAGGGGATGCCGAGCTCGCGGCGGACCGCCTCCTCCTCGTGCTCGGGCAGGCCGGCGTAGTAGACGCGCTCCTCGCCGGGCGCCGTCTTCGCGTCGCGCAGGCGCCGCAGGTAGGCGTCCATGTCGTCCTTGAACTGCTCGAGGTCGGTGAACGCGTCGACGCGGTACGCGAGCAGGTGGTGCGCCTGGCGGGCGCGGCGGTCCGGCCCGCCGGCGCCGCCCGAGAGCAGACTCGTCAGCACCTCGACCATCACGGCGAGGCCGTACCCCTTGTGCGAACCGATCTCGCGCGTGCCCCCCAGGGGCAACATCAGGAACGGGTCGGGGATCGGCTGCTCCTCCATGATCGGCGCACCGTCCTCGCCGGCAATCCAGCCCGGCATCGTGTCGCGGCCGAGGCGTTGCACGAGCCGCACCTTGTTGCCGGCGACCGAGCTCATCGAGGCGTCGAAGATGAAGGGCGGCTCATCGCGCGTGGGCACGGCGATCGCGATCGGGTTGAGGCCGACGAGCGGCTCGGCGCCGAAGGTGGGCGTCACGCTCACACCGCCTGCGGTCATCGACACGCCGATCATGTCCTCATCGAGGGCCATCGCGGCGGTGTAGGCGGCCGCGCCGTAGTGCCCGCCGTTGTAGACGGCGACCGAGCCGATCCCGTACTGGCGCGCCCGCTCGATGGCGATACGCATCGCCTCGGGCCCGATCACGCCGCCGTGCGCCCCGTCCGAGTCGATCGTGCAGGCGGCCGGGCTATCGTGGGTGATGCGCCAGCGCGGGTCGAGGTTGGTACGGCCCTCCCGGATCGCGTCGACGTAGAAGCGCAGCATGTTCGAGACGCCGTGCGAGTCGATGCCGCGGATGTCAGCGTAGAGCAGCACGTCCGCCGACTGCTCGGCGTGGTCACGTGGCATGCCGAGGGCGACGAAGAGCCCCTCGACGGTGCTGCGCATCAGCGCGGGGTCGACTCGCACCTCGATCTCGGGAGGGACGTGGAAGCGTTCGAGCATGCCGCCATACTAGCGCGAGCCCCTTGCTCTTCGGCCCGCGCGCCGCGGTGTCACCCCGATCCGCTCGGGAGCCCCTCGGAGAGCGGGCCTTCGAGCAAGCCGCGGCGCTAGAATCCGGGCAGGCACGCGATGGGTAATCCGGGGGGGACACCATGGATATCAAGGCCGCAGTGCTCTACGAGGCGAACACCCCACTGGTTGTCGAACCCGTGCAGCTCGATGACCCGAAGGACGGCGAGGTCCTCGTGCGCATCGCCGCCTCGGGCGTGTGCCACTCCGACTATCACGTGATGAAGGGCGAGTGGACGCCCCCGTTGCCCATGGTGCTCGGCCACGAGGCCGCGGGCGTCGTTGAGCGGGTGGGCGCGGGAGTCGGGCGCGTGCGGCCGGGCGACCACGTGATCCTGAACTTCCGCCCGAACTGCGGCTGGTGCGAGTACTGCACCCGCGGCGAGCCCGTGCTCTGCAACGGAGCGGACACCGACCGCTGGCTGCTGTTCGACGGCACCACGCGGCTGCACACCAGCAGCGGCCGCGACCTCCATCACTTCGCCCGGGTCGCCTCGTTCGCCGAGTACGCAGTGGTGCCGGAGTCGGGCGCGGTGCCCGTCCGCCACGACGTGCCGCTCGACCGGGCGGCGCTCATCGGCTGTGCGGTGATGACCGGTGTCGGTGCGGTGATCAACACCGCGCGCGTCGAGGCCGGCAGCTCCGTGCTGGTGATCGGTTGCGGCGGGGTCGGCCTGAACTGCATCCAGGGCGCAGGGCTTGCCGGGGCGGAACGGATCATCGCGGTCGACGTGAAGCCCAACAAGCTCGAGTACGCGAAGCAGTTCGGCGCGACCGAGGTGCTCGACGCGAGCGAGGGCGACACCGCGGCCCGGGTGCTCGAGATGACAGGTGGCGGGGTGGACTACGCGTTCGAGGCGATCGGCTTCTCGAAGACGATCGTCGACTGCTACGAGTCGACGCGGCCCGGCGGCACGACGGTGGTCGTGGGCATGGCGGCCGAGGACGACATGATGACCATCCCCGCGCTATCGCTGCCGCGCACGGAGAAGGTGCTGCGCGGCTCGTGGTACGGATCCGCCCGACCGTGGATCGACCTCCCGAAGATGGTCGACCTCTACATGGGCGGCCGCCTGCAGGTCGACCCGCTGGTGAGCCGCACCTACCCGCTCGACGAGATCAACGAGGCATACGCGGCCCTCGATCGCGGCGACGTCGCACGCAGCGTGCTCTTGATGGACTGAGCTGCGGGGACACTGGGGTGTGCCGCCGAGCCCCTGCTTTCGGGGGCTGCGCCTCTCGCTCGGACGCGCGGCCGACCTACCAGGCCGCGTCGTCCGTCACGAACCGTGGTGGTGTGCGACAGCGCGATCCGCAGTGAGGCTACGCGGCGCGAAGGCTAGCGTGTCCGCCCGTTGCCTTGACATCGCGAAGTACGCCCGCGCACGATTTCGCGACTTCTGGCAGTGCTCCGGCCGTTCACGAGGAGACGACGACCTGCCGATGGTGATGTTGCGTTGACTCGCCAGCGTTCTCACGAGGACGGCATACCGAGGGGAGCGCAGACCGTTGGAAATGCACGAAGCCCTGTTCGCGATTGGGCTGCTGATCGTCACCGCCAAGCTCCTTGAAGGCATCTTCAAGCGCTTCGGGCTGAACGCCATCATTGCGTACGCCACCAGCGGCGTCCTGCTCGGACCTGTCACGGGGTTGGTCGAGACGGGCTCCGAGGTCGAGATCGTCCTGGGCATCGGGATCTTTCTCTTCTTCTTCCTGATCGGTCTCGACGAACTCGATGTCCGGGCGTTCGTCGCTGCCATCCGCGGCCGCCTCTTCTTTGCCTCGGTGTTGTCGGTGCTGATCTCGCTGGCCGTGTCGCTCGCGGTCACCACGGAGCGGTTCTTCGACCTGCAACTGGATCTCACGTTCACGCAGGCGCTGGCGCTGGCGGGCGTGCTCTCGCTCTCCAGCCTCGGGGTGGTGGCGAAGGTCCTGATCGACGAGGGACGGCTGAGGGACTCCGTGGGCGTCCAGATCTTCACGGCCGTGGTCATCGCCGAACTCATCGCCCTGTTCGTTGTTGGATTCTCCATCAGCGAGCACCTGACGGAGGGTCACGGAGCCAGCCTGGACTGGTTCAGGATCGCGAGCCTCACCGCGCAGATCGTCGGCTTCGCCGTCGTGACGTGGGTGGTCTCGACACGGGTGCTGCCGAGAGTCATCGAGCTCCTGCACCACCTCCTGCAGGTGCCGCAGCTATCGTTCGGACTGCTCCTCGGGGGGCTCTTCCTCGTCGTGGTGGGCGCCGAGGAGGTCGGTCTCCACGGGTCGCTGGGCGCCCTGCTGTTTGGTGCGGCGCTTTCCACCCTGCCGTACCAGGTGCGGCACGACATCATGCCCGGGATGCGGGGGACGGCCGAAGGGTTCTTCGTCCCCCTCTTCTTCGCGTCGGCGGGCCTGCACCTGAGCCTCGACTTCACCCGGCTCGCTCCGGAGACCGTGATCGGTCTGACGCTGGTGCCGCTGGCCGGCAAGTTCGCGGGAGCGTTCATCAGCGCCTACGTCACCCGGCTGGAGGCTCCGGTCGCGACGGCCGCCGGGCTGATGGCAAAGGGCGTCGCGGAGATCGCGCTGCTCCTCCTGATGCTGCACGCCGATGCTATCGACAAGGGCGTGTTCTCCCTGCTGGTGCTGGTGATGTTCGGCTACATCCTGCTCACGCCCCTCGGCGTCAGCTCTGCGCTGCGAAGGGTCGGCGAGACAGGGCCGGAGGTCCCCGACGAGGACCTCCCGCCGACCCTGGACCGCTTCGCCCTCGAGGGGCTCACTGTGGAGGAGATCCTCGACGAGTCCCGCACGCACCCGCAGCAGACACTCACCGTGAAGGCGTTTACCGCTACCTGGCTGCTCCCGGAGCAGCATGACTACGTGGTCGCCAACCGGGACGAACTCGCAGGCATCGTGTCGCTCAGCATGCTGCGCTATCTCCCCCGCAGGGAGTGGGAGCGGACCACGCTCGAGCAGGTGCTGCGACACGACACCCCGCGTGCCTACGCCGACGAGCCGGTGGAGGACGCGCTGCAACGGATGGTGGAGAGCTCGCTCACCGTGCTCCCCGTCGCCGACCGTGACACGGGCGAGTTCATTGGCTCGATCGCCAGCTATGAAGTCCTCGAGTTGATCGCGTTCGCCGCCCACGGCCACGACATCTGACGCCCTGCCCCGGCTGGGCCGCCCGCTCTACGCTCGTCCCGCTGCGGCGCCGGCGGCTGTGCAGAGCGCCTCGATGAGCGCGTTGCGCAGGTCCTCGCCCGTGCGGAAGCGTGCGGGGTCGGCGTCGTGCTGCTCCGCCGGCGGTTCCGGCTCTTCGGCGTCCGCGCTCTCGCCCGCGCCGGCCCGTTCGCGTGGCTCGCCGTCGTTGAGCTGGTGAAACCACGTGTCGGGGGCCGGCAACTGTGCGGCGGTCCACGACTCCGCCGGACCGTAGACGAGGAAGATGTCCCACGCGACGTGGCGCTCCCAGCCCAGTCGGCGCGCCATCGCGCGGCCAAGCCGCTTCTCGGGATCGTGGAAGGTGGTCATTCGGTCATCGGGAACGCGCTCGGCCTCTGCGCGCGCTACCTCGAGGTTGTCGTCCGGCAGCATGTCGATGAAGACCCGGGCCATGCGGAAGTCGAGCCCGGGCTCGTCGAAGAGGGGTTCGAGTGCCTCACGGGCACCGCTGACGCAGAGCTCTCAGGTCGCCGAGTTGATCGCCACGAGGCGAGCCGAGCCCTCGTGCTCGTTGAACCACGCCTCGATCGGTGCCAGGCCAGCCGAGAGATCATGGATCATCATGTCTGCGCCTCCAGGCTGCACCGTAGCAACCCCTCACGCTTGGCGACACGCTTCGTGCATCGGGCGCCGTCGCGGTCGGGGCACGCTGGTGACGCAAGCGACGGCCCCGACGTGGCATGATGCGCGGGATCGCCGCAGGCAAGGAAGGAGCCCACCGTGTCTGATTGGGAATTCATCGAGGTAGAGCGCGAGGGACGCGTGGGGATCGTGCGTTTCAACCGGCCCGACCGCATGAACGCGATGGGAACCGAGCTGGGCTCCGAGGTCTACTACGCGCTCGAGGAGTTCAACGCCGGCCCCGACATCGGAGCGATCGTGACCACCGGCAACGGCCGCGCGTACAGCTCCGGCGCCGACCTCAGCGCGCGCATGGGCGGCGACTTCGACAGGACTGAGCAGCGCCCGACGAAGTCACCGTGGGAGCCCGAGTACCTCGCGCTCGAGTGCAAGCCGCTGATCGCCGCGGTCAACGGGGTCGCGCTGGGCGTCGGGATCACCTCGCTGCTCTGGTACGACTCGATCATCGCGTCCACCGAGGCGCGCTTCTCGATGCGATTCGCGGCGATCGGCCTGACGCCGGAGCTCGGTTCGGCGTGGGCGCTGCCCCGGCTCATCGGGCTCCACAACGCCAAGCAGATGATGCTCACGGGCAAGATCTACAGCGCGCAGGAGGCGTTGGAGTTCGGCCTGGTGCGCAGGCTGGTCGAGCCCGACCAGTTGATGCCCGAGGCGATCGCGCTGGCCGAGGAGATCGCCTCGAACCCCACCTCCACGCTCCGCACCATCAAGGAGATGACGTACCGCGAGCTGTTCTCGCCGAGCTACGAGACGACGGACAGGCGGTCTACGTCGACGTTCAACGCCGCCCTCGAGACGCCCGAGCATCGCGAGGCGATCCGCGCCTTCGCGGAGAAGCGCGCACCGCGCTTCCACGACGCGGAGCGCATGCGCGAGGTCCTCGAGGAGATGCAGCAGGGGTAGCCGCCCCGTGGTCGCTGGACGAGGTTGCTTGCAAGGTGACCCAGCGTACGGCCCTTGCTCATTTACCGACCGAGGAAGTCTTCAGCGCCCGTAGTCTGCGTGCACCAGAGGTGACTCTCGGAGGCTTCGTCCTCTGTACCGTCCGGCGTGGTCGGCCCGCTCACGGTCTCGTCTTGGCCGTACCCCGAGCGTAACTCCCACTCGGTACAGATCCACGAGTAGAGCGTCATGCTCGCAGTCTCTGCGACGTCGACGACGTCGGCCGCGAAGACATCGCCGATCTCAGCATCATCCGGGAGTCGACTCCACCGGCGACATTCCGCAAGGAACCACTCGTCTTGCGCCCGCGCGACCTCCCACTGGGCGCAATAGGTCGGCACAACCTGGAACTCGACCTGAAGAGCACAGCCACAGCAGAAAATGCTCGCGGCAAGGGCGAGTCCTGCAAGTACCCTCGTCGCTACTCTCCATCTCTATATCCGCTTCCGATGAGGAGAACTGCTGTCTCGGGCGACCGCGTGACCTTCCCGCACCGGTCGAAGCTCACAGGGAGAGCCGGCATACCCGTGAGCGGCAGGCCCGGGTCGGGGACCCGGGCCTGTGTTGGGGCTTCAGCCGTGTCGTCGCGGGCTAGCCGCGCGGGAGCTGCAGGCCGCGCGTCGCGATGATGTTGCGCTGGATCTCGGACGAGCCGCCCGCGATCGTCATCACCACCGAGTGCACGTTCGTCTGCGTGAACTCCCCGTACTGCGCCGCGTGCGGGCTGTCCGGGTCCCAGACGTTCGAGTAGAGCCCGTACGTCTTGATGCCCGTCCGCGAGACGCGCTGCATCAGCTCCGTGTTGAACATCTTCGTCGTCGACGCCTCGTAGTTCGGGATGAGGCCGCGCGACTGTAGTGAGATGACGCGGAACGAGAAGTTGAACATCACTTCCGTGTCGATGTAGTGCTGCGCGATGTCCAGGCGCTGGCGCTGCAGGCCGCCGTGCTCGATCTGCGACATGCCGTGCTCGCTCTGCACGTTCTCGCGCAGCCGGTCGAGCTGCTTGCGGATCGCGATCGCGCCGTCCACGAACGACCGCTCGTAGTCCAGCAGCGTCACGCCGACGTACCAGCCGCGGTTCTCCTCGCCGATGAGGTTCCCGGCGGGAACGCGCACGTCCTCGTAGAACGTCTCGTTGGTGGCGTGCTCCCAGCCCATCGAGATGATCGGGCGCACGTTGATGCCCGGCGTGCTCATGTCCATCACGAGGAACGAGATGCCGCGGTGCTTCGGCGCCGAGGGGTCGGTCCGGAACATGCCGAAGATCCAGTTCGACTTGTGCGCCGTCGACGTCCACATCTTCTGGCCGTTGATGACGTAGTCGTCACCGTCGCGCACCGCGCGTGTCTGCAGCGACGCGAGGTCGGAGCCGGCGCCCGGCTCGGAGAAGCCCTGCGCCCAGAGGATGTCGCCGGCGAGCGTCGGCGCCAGCAGCTGCTCCTTCTGCTCGTCGGTGCCGTGCACGAGCACGGTCGGTCCGAGCAGGCTGAGACCGGAGCCGCCGATCTTCGGCGCCTCAAGCTCGGCCATCTCCTGGTTGAAGATGAACTGCTCCATCGTGCTCATCCCGCCGCCGCCGTACTCCGTGGGCCAGTGCGGGGCGGACCAGCCACGCTCGAGCAGCGCGTCGGCCCATTCCTTGGCTGCCTGCTTGGCGTCGTCGTCGCCGTGGACGATGTCTTCCTGCCAGTCACCTTCGAGGCCGGCCGGACGCGGATCGTCCCCCCTTGCCCGGTAGAACTGCGGCAGGTTCTGCTGGATGAACGTCCGCACGCCGCTGCGGAAGTCCGCCTGCTCCTGAGAGTCGGCCCACTCCATGGTTGGTCTCCTTCGATACGGACGCCGAGCCTGTCTCGCTGGCGTCGTGCGCACTATGCCAGACGCGGGCCCCGACGTGTGAGCCACGACGCCCGTGCCATGTGCCGCAGGGCGCATGGGCTACGATGCAGCCTCGCACCCATCCCCGTGCGTACCCCCGTGCACGGGAAGCGGCCGGCGGGCCGTTGGAAGGCCGACCAGTGGTAGCGGGTGTCCGCGACCCCATCGAGATCGCCGTCCTCTCGCACGACGGCATGCAGGACGTCGCGCCGGGCGTGGCAGCCCTCGCAGGCGTCCCGCCCTCGGCCGTGGCCGCGGCATCGGCGCGCAGGCGGCCCCGCGTCTTCTACGGCTACTACATGCTCGCGTCGATGATGGGCATCCACTGGTACATGAGCGCCGCGTTCGTGTACGGCTTCGGCGTGCTCTTCGTGCCGATCCTCGAGACGTTCGGCTGGAGCCGCGGGCTCGGCTCGTTCGCCGCCCCGTTCCGGCAGCCCCTGGGCGGGGCGATGGGGGCGCTCGTCCGGGTGTTTGTCGACCGCTCCTGCGCGCGGCCCGCCTCGTTCGCCGCCTCGTTCCGGCAGCCCGTGGGCGGGGCGATGGGGCCGCTCGTCGGGATGTTCGTCGACCGCTACGGCGCGCGTCCGGTGGTGATCTCGGGCGTGCTGATCACGTCGTTCGGGCTGGCGTCGCTGAGCTGGATGCAGTCGCTGTGGATGCTCTTCGCGTCGTTCGGGATCATCTCGCTCGGCATGAGCGCCACGCTCGGCGTCGGGTTCAACTCGGCGATCGTCAACTGGTTCGTGCGCAATCGAGGGCGCGCGCTCGGCATCGGCTACTCCGGCGCGATCCTCAGCGGGCCGTTCGTCGGCGTCGTGGTGTGGATGGAGGCGACCTACGGCTGGCGCGACACGGCGTTCATGACCGGCGTCGGCATGTTGGTGCTTGGCCTGCCGCTTTCGCTGATCGTGCGCACGCGCCCCTCCGACATCGGCCAGCTCCCGGACGGCGACGACCCCGACGACCCCGTGGCGGTCGAGGCGCAACGGGTGGCCCAGTCCGGCCCGCAGTCGAGCGCGGGCGACGCACTCCGGAACCCGAACCTGTGGCTCCTCGGGCTCGTCTTCGGGCTGCTCTCGATGGGCATCTCGGGGTTCATGCTGCACCAGATCCCGTACTTCGAGAGCCTGGGATTCACCCGCGGCGAGGCCGCAAGCACGCTCGCGTACTTCACGATCCTCAGCGTCGTCGGGCGCATCGGCGCTGGCTTCGTGATGGACTGGATGGGGCGACGCGGCCTCGACCTGCGGCTCGTACCGGCGGGGCTGCTCGCGACCCAGGCCGTGGCGCTCTTTTACGCGCCGTACATCCAGAGCTACTGGCAGATCATCCCGTTCACGCTGCTGTTCGGCATCTCGTTCGGCGGCAGTATCCCGGCGCGGCCGATCCTCATCACCCGCGTCTTCGGTCTCCGCCAGTACGGGACGATCCAGGGGACGCTCAACTTCCTCGTGATCCCGTTCGCGGTCGTCTCGCCCATGCTGCTCGGGCTCTTCTACGACTGGCGAGGGAACTACCACGCGGCGGTGATGCTGCTGGCCGTGCTCACGACGGTCGGCATCGCCTCGGCGTTTCTGCTGCGGCTCCCGCCCGCACCCGGCGAGGCGAGCGAGGCCGAGCAGCCCGCGGACTCGAGGGCTGCCTGAGCGTGGCGGGTCGTCCGGTGCGGGCTACCGGCGCCACTCCGCGATGTTCCACAACTCGCTGTCCCACGCGTTGATGCGCACGCCCTGCAACGTGTCGACGTGGGCGGACACGAACCCCCGGAGGACGAGCGGGATCTCCGCGTAGCCCTGCACGAGCAGGTCGTTGAGCTGCTTGATCAGCGCCTCGCGGGTCGCGCCGTCGGTGGTCCGGGTGAGCTCCTCGAAGAGCCGGTCGTAGGCGGGGTCGCACCAGCGCGGGATGTTGCCGTCTGACCAGTTGTCCTCGCGCGAGGGGATGTGGTCGCAGCGCTGGCTGGAGAGGTACTCCTGCGGGTCGATGCCCGGTCCCGTGGTGTACATCTGCACGTCCGCGAAGAACCGCCGGTAGGTGGACTCGGCGTCGGTCACCGGATCGCCGCCGAAGAACACGCTCGCGTCGTGGTGCACGAGATCGGCCTCGATGCCGATCTCGGCCCACCAGTCGCGCACCAGCTCCTGCGTGGACTGCCGCACAGCGTTCGTCGATGTCTGGTACGTGATGCGCAGCGGGACGCCGTTGTACTCGCGGACGCCGTCACCATCGGTGTCGGCGACCCCGTGCTCGTCGAGCAGCGCGTTGGCGCCCTCGATGTCCTGCACCACGCACGCTTCGTTCGCCGTCGAGGCGTAACGAGGTGGTCCCGGCACGATGTTGCACGCCGGTGCGGCCGCAGAGCCGTACAGCTCGTCGGCTATGCGCGTGCGGTCGAGGGCCATCGACATCGCCTGCGTGATCGGCGCGAAGTTCAGAAACGGATGCGGGTTGTTGCCGTCGAGGTACTCCGAGCGGTCCTCGCCGAGCGCCGGGTCCGGGTTCGTGTGGTTGATGACGATGCGCTCGGTGTCGCCGGCGAAGGCCGTCACGATCGTGCCGTGGCCCGCCGCCTCCATCGCGGCCAGCGTCTCCGGCGGCGCCTGCAGGTTCCACGCGTAGTCCGCCTCGCCGCGCTCCAGCACGGCGCTCGCTGCCTGCTCCGCGGTCCCACCGCCGACGATCACGACGCGGTCGAAGTACGGCGTCTCGCCGCGGTAGTACTCGTTGCGTTCGTACGAGGCGCCCTCGTTGGGGCTGAAGCTCGCAATGCGGTACGGGCCGGTGCCGAGCGGGGCCATGTTCTGTGTCTCACAGGTTGCGGCTGCCGCGCCGACGCAGTCGGCGAACTGCGTGGCGCTGATGATCGGCGTGCCCGCGCCCACGAAGGCGCTGTACGGGTACGGCGTCGGCGCGTCGAAGGTGATGCGAACCGTCAGCGCGTCGACAGCCTCTACCGAGGTAATGCCCGAGAAGGAGTCGGCGGCCGTGCAGCCCGTCGCCTCGTCCACGCAGTAGCGCCACGTGAAGACGACGTCGTCCGCCGTCACCTCGGTGCCGTCGGACCACTGGAGCCCTGCTCGCAGCATCCAGGTGATCGAGGTCAGGTCCGCGGCGACACCCCCGTTCGCGACGGTCGGGACCTCGACGGCGAGCTTCGCGACGAGCTCCCCCTCGGGGTTGTAGCTCGCGAGCGGTTCGAGGGTGACCGCGGCGGCGTCGCGATCCTTGTACCCGCCGGAGAGGTAGGCGCTCGGCAGCGACGGGGCCTGCCAGTACAGGATCGTGAGCACCCGCTCCGGCTCGTCCGGCGGCGCTTCGGCGGTGTCCTCGCAGGCCGCCAGCAGAGCAACGGCCGCGACGCTGAGAGCGATCACAAGGGACGTGCGCAAGGCGGATCCTCCACGGTGCGGGCGCGCCCGGACGCGGGCTCGGTAACGGGCGTGATGATAGCGTGACTCGCGCTGGCGGTCGGCCCCTCCTACGATTGACCGGACCGGCGCCACAGCGGCGTCGTCGCAGTACGAGGAGACCCATCGCCCCATGCCCACACCTGACGAAATCCGAGCCGAGCTCACGGCCGCCCGCAACGAACTGGCAGCCGCGCTCAACGCCGCGCCCACCGACACCTGGGAACGCAAGCCCGAGAGCGGCGAGGGCGAGGACGCATGGTCCGCCCGCGAGGCCGCCCAGCACGTCGTCGGCGCCGAGCTCTACTACACCAGCGCAGTCTGCGAGGCGTGCGGCTACGACGGCCCCGAGAGCCCGTTCGCGGGCGGCCTCGAGCTTGCGAGCCCCTCGGAAGCCGGCGCGGCGCTGGCGCAGGCCATCGCGGCTGCCGACTCGAAGATCCAGCACGTCAGCGAGGGCGACCTCGAAAAGTCGCACGAGCGCATGGGCGCCCTGCCCGACGTCTTCGAGTCGTGGACCGGCCACCTGCGCGACCACGCTGCGCAGATCACCGCCGCCGGCTCGTAGCCCTCGGCAACTCGACGGGTCGGCGAGGGACGCGCGCGGATGAGCCGCACTATCTATCTCGCCAACCCGTACGGGTTCTCCGCCCAGCAGAAGGCCACGCTACTCCCACCCATCGTGGAAGCCCTCGAATCGCTGGGGCTCGAGGTGTGGGAGCCGTTCTCGCGCAACAACCAGGTCGACTTCCTCGAGCCCGGCTGGGCCTACCGCATCGGGCAGGCGGACCTCCGCGATGTGGAGGAGTGCGACGCGATCTTCGCGATCGTCAACGGCGTGCCGCCCGATGAGGGCGTGATGGTCGAGCTCGGCGTGGCGATCGCGCTGCGCAAGCCGACGTTCCTGTTCCGCGACGACCACCGCCGCGCCACCGAGAGCGAGGAGTACCCGCTGAACCTGATGCTGTTCACCGGCCTGCCACAGGACACCTGGCGCGACTCGTTCTACACCTCCGTCGAGGAGATCACGGCGCCGGACAAGGCGCTGGCGCGCTGGGCGCGCAAGCGATCGGAGTGAAGCTAGCTTTGCGCCGGCCAGCTGCTCAAGAGCAGACCGGCGCTGACAGCTGCGGGGGGCTCCGTCTTCGTCACTAGTCAAAGTGAGGGCGGTAGATCTCCGCGAACCGCCGCTCCATACGGTACTCGTACATCGCGACGTCGTGGTTCCACTGAACCTCGAACGGCTTCGTCTCGACCTTGTAGCGGCTGGAGCACCGGTGACCCCACGCCCCCAGTGCTCCCGCCAGCTGTCGGCGATTCCCGGTGTCCGGGTACGCTACGCTGGCGAGGCGGTCGATCGGAATCCACTCATCAGCGGCGTCGGCCAAGTGCCGGAGGACCAGCTTCATGGAGCGGGGCGACTCGACCCAGCTACGCTTGACCAGCTCGGCGTCCCAGTCACGCTCGCGGGCCTGAACGCGGTCGGGTGCTTCCACCTCAGAAGACCCCGTCTGTCCATTCTGGTCTACGTGCTCGAGCTTACCCTCGAGTTGGGCGATGAACGCATATACATCCATCACGTATGCCTGAGGGACCATAACAGCCACGAAACCCTCACTCGGTGCTGATTCCACCTTCATGTCCTTTCGTATTCCACCGCTCAGTGAAGAGATACTATCATAGGCGGCATCAAGATGACAATAGCAATGCCTCCGACTGCTTCTACAATGCCCAGGGCGGGTTGCTGCAGCAAGCTAGGGGCGTGGCTCGAAACATCCTGTTGCCGGCACCAGAGACAGCGCTGGCGCGCTGGGCGCGCGGCGAGTAGGCGTCGCTAGCCGATCACGCCGTCGGCGCAGAGCCGCTCGTACTCCTCCTCGGGGACGCCGAGGAGGTCACGGAACACCTCGCGGTTGTGCTCGCCCAGCATCGGCGCGGGGCCGTAGGCGAGCTCAGGCATGGCGCTGAAGCGGCCCGGGATACCGGCGACCTCGCGCGCTCCGACCTCGGCGTGGCCGACCGACGTGAGGTAGCCACGCTCGCGCAGCATGCCGTCCTCGGAAAGGTCGCGAGGGCCCCATGACGGTGCAGCCGGGATGCCGTGCGACTGGAGCTGCGTGGCGAGCGCGTGCGCGTCCTGCTCGCGTGTCCACCCGGTGATGCCCTCGTCGATCTCGTCGTGGCGTTCACGCCGGCCGCGTGCGGTGGCGAGGCCACTGTCGAGCGCCCATTCCGGGCGTCCCATCGCGTCGACCAGCGCGCTCCACTGCTCGTCCGTCTCGACCGAGATCGCGATCCACGTGTCGTCGCCCGCGGTGCGGTAGACGCCCTGCGGCGCGAACACAGGGTGGCGGTTGCCGTCGCGCGTCGCGTCGCGGCTGTTGAACTCGTGGTCGAGGAGCGGCTCGGGCGTCATGGCCGCCACCGTCTCCGCCATCGAGAGGTCGATGTGCTGGCCCTTGCCGGTGCGCTCGCGCTCATGCAGCGCTACGAGGATGGAGAACACCATCTGCACACCGATCATGAAGTCGGGGTAGGCGCCGCCGTAGGCGGCGGGCGGGCCACCTCGGTAGCCCGTGATCCAGGGCAGGCCGGTGTAGGCGAGGGTCGTCGGGCCCCAGCCCGTGGCGGCAGCCTCCGGGCCGGTCAGCCCGACAGGTGAGCCGGAGAGCATGATCAGGTCGGGGCGCACCTTGCACAACTCCTCGTAGCCGAGGCCGAGGCGGTCGATGACCCCGGTCGAGAAGTTCTCGGTGACGACGTCGCTCTGCTCGACGAGCCTGAGCGCGAGGTCGCGCCCCTCGGGCTTCTGGAGGTTGAGCGTCACGCCGCGCTTGCTGTAGTTGAGGCCGTTGAAGGCCCCCGAGCGGTTGAGGCCCACCACGCCGTCGACACCGCGGTTCATGCCCTGCACGCGGATCAGGTCGAGCCGGACCTCGGTCTCGATGCGGATCACGTCGGCCCCGAGGGTGCCGAGGAAGGCCGTGGCGTGCGGGATCGACAGGATCCAGCCGAAGTCGGTGACGCGGATGCCGTCGAGCGGTTTGTTCTGCACGTGACGCCTCCCGCCTACCCGATCGCGCCGTCGCGGAACAGCGCGACGATAGCGTTCCGGTCGTAGCCGAGATCGGCCAGCACCTCGTCCGTGTGCTCGCCGAGCCGGGGCGCGGGCCGGTCGATCGCCCATCGCGATCCCGTCTGTTGCACCGGCGCGCCGGGCTGCACGAAGCGGCCCGCCTCGGGATGCTCGACCTCGACGAAGAAGCCGCGGGCCTCGAGCTGCGGCGAGGCGCGCATCTCGCTCGCCGAGTAGACGGGGAAGCACGGCACCTTGTTCTCGATCGACATCCAGTAGAGCTCGTCGCGCGTGTGGTTGAGCGCCCACTCGCGTACGTGCGGCTCGATGTCGTCGACGTGCGCGGTGCGGCCGGGGCCGGTCAGGTAGACCTCGTCGCGGGCCCACTCGGGGTCACCCATCATGCGGCGCAGCGACATCCACCAGTGGTCGAGGCCGTACGGCGCGAAGAAAATGTGGCCGTCCTTGCACTCGGTCACCTGCCCGAATGCCGCCTTCTCGCGCCCGCCCACCAGGTCAGGGTTGTACGCGAACATGTTCCAGCTCATGCGCACGTGGTTCGTGTTCGCCTCGACACCTGACACGTCGACGAGCTGACCAGCGCCGTATACGCGCCGGTAGGTGATGGCGACCATCGTGTCGGTGGCGGCGGTGACTCCGGTGAGGTAGTCGGCCTGCGGGTTGCCGGGGCTGAGCGGCGGCTCGCGCTCCGTGTCGGTCACGAACCCCGACGGCGTCTCGCGGCCCATCCCGCTCATCTGGTAGACGGTGTGCGCGTTCCCCGCCCAGTCCTTGTACGGCCCCGTGAAGCCATACGGCGTGACGACCGTGACGACCAGCCGCTCGTTCGCCGCCAGCAGCGCGTTGACGTCGATACCCAGCGCCTCGAGTTGGGAGCGTGGCCGGTCGAGGATGAGCACGTCGGCGTCCGCGGCGAGCCGGGTGAGCGCCTCGACGCCGTCGGCGTGCGCGAGGTCGAGCGTGATCCCGCGTTTGTTGGAGTTGAGGTACAGGTACTGCCCGCTGCGCTCGGGATGCGGATGGTCGTCCGGGAACGGGCCGAAGCGCCGCGAGGAGTCACCGGCCGGCGGCTCGACCTTGATCACGTCGGCGCCGAGGTCGGCGAGCATCTTGCCGCAATAGGGGCCGGCGACACCCTCGGCACACTCGATCACGCGCAGGTCGGAGAGCGTCGACGAGCCGGCCACGGCGCCTGCCTTGCTGCCGCCTGAGCGGCGTCGTCAGCCTACGCGCGCGGCATCGGAGCTTACAAGCGGCCTGTCCCGCCGCTCGCGCCGATCAGACAGCGAGGGCGCCCGTCGCGCGCAGCCCGGCCAACTCTTCGGGTGTGACGCCGATGTCGCTCAGCACCTCGTCGGCGTGGACGCCGAATGCCGGTGCGGCGCGCTCGGCGCCCGTCGGGTTGTACCGCATCTTCACGATCGGGCCGACCATCCGCTCGGGCCCGGACACCTCGTGCTCAACCTCGACCAGGAAGTCCATTGCCTCGACCTGCGGGTCGTGTGTCAGGTCCTCCGGAATCTGGACCTTCGAGACGGGTGCGCCTTCCCTGTCGAAGATCTCGATCCATTCGTCCATGGTTCTGGTGAGCATGATCGAGCGGATGCGCTCGCCTAGCTCCTCGATGATCGGGTCGTTCGCGGGGTCGAGGGCGTTGAAGTCGGGATCGGCGCTGGGGTCGTCCTCGATGCCGATGGCGCGGCGCATCTGCTCGCGGTTCGCCGGCGTCAGGGAGCCGAGGATGAGCGCGCCGTCCTTGACGCGGTAGCCGGTGTAGTAGAGCCGGAACGCCTTCCCGGTCGCGTTCGCACTCTTGCGGACGTTGATGACCTCCTCGTAGGACCCGCCGCGCTCCCGGACCGCGGCAATCTCGTCCATGATCGGCCGCTTCAGGAGCTCGTCGGAGACGGGCAGCTCGCTGATGTGCCCGCCCTGCAGCACGAGCGCGGATTGCAGCAGCGAGGTCTGGATGAACTCGCCGTTGCCCGTGATCGAACGTCGGTACAGCGCGGCGCAGACGCCCATCGCCGCCCCGAGCGCGGTCGCGAAGTCCGCGACGGCGCTGCACGAGATCGACTGCGGCGCCCCGTACTCGTCGATCTTGCCCTCGCCGGCCATGAGGCCGGAGTAGGCCTGCGCGACGATGTCAGAGCCCGAGCGCCGCGCGCTTGGTCCCGAGGAGCCGTAGCCGGTGCTCTCGACGTAGATGAGGTCCGGCCGGAACTGCTTCAGCGTCTCATAGTCCAGCCGCAGCCGGTCCGTGACGCCCGCGCGCGCGTTCACGAGGAACACGTCGAAGTGCGGGATCATGCGGTGGACCAGCTCCTGCGCGTCGGGCTGCTTGAGATCCAGGCAGATGCTGCGCTTGCCGCGGTTGAGGACGTGGAAGCCCTTGCTCTCCATCGGCGCGAAGGCGCCGATGACGCGGGTGCCGTCGCCCTGGGGCGGTTCGATCTTGACCACGTCGGCGCCGAGGTCGGCGAGGTTCACCCCCGCGAACGGCCCAGCCACGATCTGTGTTAGCTCCAGCACTCTCACCCCATCGAGCGGTCCCGGCATGGTTGTCCCCTCCCCTGTCGCGCCTTCCTCGGCGCGCGTGCGGGGATGCTACCGGAAATGGGACCGGATGGTGCAGGCGTGGTGCCTGGAGGCCGTGTGGGAGGGCGACAGCCCTACAAGCGAGTGAACACCCTGATATGGAGTGACCGGCTGTCAAGTGGCAGCACGCGCTCCGGGCGGTGGTCTCGGCGGTTCGGCTCCGAGACGGGAGGAGATGGACGAGCGGGAGCGCTGCTGCGACGACGTGTCACTCTGATATTCGCGGGTTGCCCGAGGCCTTGCCGCATGACCGTGCTCCGCCGGGAGGGGTCGCCGTCTAGCGTCGCGGGTTGACGGCGCCGGACGCCGTTGCCGCAAGGGTGAGCCGCGCATCCTCCAGAGCCTGCCCTCGCTCATCCATCCTCTCCCTGCCCGGAGCAGCGTAGCGCCGCCTCCGGCATCCGTGTGTGCTGCTCCGTCCGCTCAGGCCGCGGCGCGCTGCCCGGCCTGGATGCTCAGCACCGCCCAGATGTGGCCCGCCAGCTCACGCGCCACGGCGACATTGGCCACCACCGACGGCTTCCCGTGGGCGGTCAGGCGCCGCTGACGGCGATGCAGCCGCGCCTGTGCCCCGTCGGCGAGCGCCACGGCCCAGCCCGGCTGGCCCTGCCTGCGCTTGCGCAGCCCCACGCCGACCCGCGGCGGGTGGCGGTAGTGCCAGGCGCTCTCCACGAGCAGCCGCCTGACGTGGGCGTTGCCCGTCTTGGTGATCGGCCCTCGCCGCTGCCTTCCCCCGCTGCTGTGCTCGCTCGGTGTCAGCCCGAGGTAGGCCATGAGCTGGCGCGCGCTCCCGAAGCGCGTGATGTCGCCGAGTTCGGCGAGCACCGTCAGCGCCGTCACCGTGTCGATGCCCCGGAAGCAGCGCAGCAGCCCCACCGCTTCCCTGTACTCCCCGCCGGCGGCCTCCCGCTCGAGCTCCCGCTCCAGTGCGCGCAGCCGCTCCTCGACCGCCTCGAGCGCACGCAGGTAGTCGTCGAAGGTCGCCTGCGCGGCGGAGTGCTCGAAGCGCAGCGTCAGCAGCCAGCGGCGGTGGCGCTGCGTCCAGCTGCGGCCGTCGTAGGCGAGGCCGCGACGCAGCAGCAGCTTCGCCAGGCGATGGCGCGCCCGCGTGCGGTCGGCGACGGCGGCCTCGCGCGCGCGGCAGAGGTCGCGCACCGCCTCCTGCTCCGGCGTCGGAGGATGCACCTCCGTGAGCAGGCCGGCGCGCAGCAGCTCGGCCAGCTTGCGCGCGTCGCGACGGTCGGTCTTGACGCGGTCGCCGGGGCGGCGCGGGATCAGGGCCGGTGCGATCACCCGGCACTCGATGCCCTCGGCCTCGAGCCTGCGCTGCAGCGCGAAGCCCGTCGGCCCCGCTTCATAGCAGGCGACGACGGGACCCTCTGCGTCCCGCAGCAGGCGCCGCGCCAGGCGCTTCACCGCCTGCGGCTCGTTCGCCAGCTGCCACTCCTCGGGCTCACGCGCCCCCGGCGCCAGCACCGCGACCTGGATCGTCCGCGCGTGTGCATCCATTCCCGCGTATGTGGTAGTCATCTCCATGACCGGCTCCTTTCGCATGCGGCTCTGCAGCCCTCGCGTCTGCAACCCGCGAGTTTGCGAACTCGGAGCCCGTCACTCCATACGGTCTAGCTAGGGGAAGTGTCGGTAAATGTCGCGCCGGTGGAGGAGACGAACCAGGATCACCGTATCACCGTCGAGGGCAATACCCAGTCGATAGTCACCGATCCGGATTCGGTAGTTGCGCCCAGGGCCAGTAAGCCGTCTGACACCACTCACTGTTGCCAGAGACGCCGCCGCCCTGAGTGTGCCAATCAACCGCTCAATGCGGGCTCGGAGTTGCGCATTGCGCGCACGGCGCAGATCACGTTCGAAGGTAGGAGTGTATTCAATTTCCATCCCGGTCTCGCAGGATGGCCATGATCACGTCCTCGCTGACGCGCTCGGCTGTCATGCCTTCCTGGATGGCCCGGACGAAGGCGGCGTCCTCGGCCTCTTCGGAAGCATGCACCTGCTCGTTGAGGAGCACCTCGACTTCGGCACCTTCTTCAAAGCCGAGTGGCTCGTCGGGTTCGAGGACACCGTGCGTATACCGGGCCTTGATACGCCTGAGCACCATGATCTGCCTCCGGTGGCTCTCCGTAATCATCGTACATGCACTACCCGTCACCCCGGACCTCGAGCGGAACCTGGACGCGACGCGGAATCGTCTACCTCGTCGCGACAGGCACGCGGGCGGGCGGCTCGTCGGCGGGAGGCGGCTCGGGCTGGAATCGACGCGCGTCGGGGTGCACCGGCTTCTTCGTAAACATGAAGATGAACGCGCCGAAGGAGGCGATGAGCGCCAGGCTCGCGAAGCCCAGCGTGTAGCTGCCGAGGTAGTCGTAGCTGAACCCCGCAGCGAGCGGCCCGATGATGATGCCGACCGTCACGACCATCGACGAGAACCCGGTGATCGTCCCGTAGTACTTGCCGCCGAAGTAGTCGGCCCGCAGCGCCGTGGTCAGCGGGATGCGCGCGCCGAAGCCTATGCCATTGAGGATCGCGAAGGCCACCACCATCCACAGGCTCGCCGCGAATGCCAGCAGCCCGAGCGCTCCCGCGTTGAACAGCATCGCGATTACGATCAGGAAACGCTTGTCGTAGCGGTCGCCGAGGTACCCGCCGGCCATCTGCCCGACCACCTGTGTGACCGTCATGATCGTCAGCATCGAAGCGGCGATGGTCACCGAGAAGCCGAGGCTCTCGTGCACGTGTGCGATGAAGTGCACGTTGACCGCGCCGATGACGACGAGTGAGAGCCCGTGACCGATGCCGATCAACCAGAAGGCCTGCGTCCTGAGCGCCTGCCGGGCGTTGAAGCTGTACTCCTGCTGAGGCGCCGCGGGGGGCGCGCTCTCGGCATCGATGACATCCATGCCCGAGTGCGAGACACCCGCGTGCGGCGTCGTCTCACCGTCGGGCTTCCAGCCGTAGTCCTCGGGGTGGTGCCGGAGGAGCGCGGCGAGCGGGAGCCCGACGACCATGATGATGATGCCGGAGGCGAACGAGAATGCGCGCCAGCCAAACGTCTCCATCCCCGCCGCTACGAGCGGCGCGGCGAGTCCGCCACCGGCGAGGCCGAGCATCATCCAGGCGAGTGCCGTGGCCCGCCTCTTGATGAACCAGTTCACGACTGCGACCGAGGCTGGCATGAACGACCCCAGCGCCGCGCCTACCGCGAGCACCAGGAACGCGACGTAGAACATGGGGAGGCCGTTGGTGAAGCTCAACAGGATAAAGCCAACGCCGAAGATGACGATGCCGACGAACATCATCTTGCGCGGGCCGAAGTGGTCGACGAGCCAGCCGTCGATCGGTCCCAGCAGGCCGCTCTCGACGCGCTGGAGTGCGAAGGCCACGGCGAGGGTCGTGCGGCTCCAGCCGAACTCATCCTGCAGGAAGACCACGTAGACGCCGAACGCGTGGAACATGAGTGCGCCGCTCAGGGCCATGGAGCCGAAGCCGGCGGTGACGATCCACCAGCCGTAGAAGAACGGCGAGAGGTGGCGCTTCGGCGCGGCGGCGCCCGCGCCGTTGAGGCTGACGGGCGTCGCGCCGTTGCGCGCCATCGATCCGCCCGGGCGGCCGTTCATGCTCACGCTGTCCCCCAGCTCACGTCACGCCAGCGGCAGTGAGCGCGACGGCGCGCGCCACCCTTCCGCGGACGTGAGTGTGCGTCGCAGTGTACCCCGATGCGGGGGTAAGCGGTCGCGTACGCCGGGGCCTGCCGGGTGCAGGCGCCCGGCTGCTCGCTAGTTCGAGACGAACTCGTCCGGGTTCGAGACGAACTGCATCCGGCACGCCAGGCTGTCGAAGTAGTACCACGTGCCTTCGTGGAAGCGCTTCGTGCCCTTCGACGGGTCCGATTCCGGCGCACCTGACGTAGTCTGGTCGACGTGCGAGTTGATGGCGTCCGTGTCGATGTCGCGACCGCAGACGGGGTCCTTCACGATAGGCACTGGCTCCTCCTTCGTTGCGTCATGCTCCCGGCAACTACGCGAGGGCGGCGTCGGCGATGGCGGTGACCGCCTCGCGCATACCGCCCCAGCGTAGCGCGGCTTCCTTGCCGCGCCGCGTGTGGAACTGCAGGTCGTACTCCTTCATGAAGCCGATACCGCCGTGGAGGACGTGCGACCACATGGTGACGTCGGTGGCGGCGCGCGCCGTGATGCCGCGCACCAGTGACACCTGCGCGGGATCCGCCACGCCCTCGCCGATCTGCCAGATCAGCTCGTGCGTGAGGAAGCGCGAGGCCTCCACCTGGATCGCCATGTCCGCCACGCGCTGCTGCACCGGCTCGAACGCCCCGATGGGACGTCCGAACTGGACACGCATCTGTGTGTAGTCCACCGCCATGTCGAGCGACTTCTGCGCGTGCGCGTAACACTCGAACGAGGCGATCGCCGACCCGAGCCGGTGCAGGTAGTCCACAGCGTCCTGGCCGGCGATGAACGCGCTCGCCTCCGCACCGTCGTATGCGACGACGCTCTGCGGCGTGTCGCCGATGCTCGACAGGCTGCGCTCGATGCGTACGCCGGGCTGGGCCGCCTCGACCACGGCGATGCCGGGCTCCCCGCCCCGCACCGCGGTCACGAGATGCACCCCGGCGGCGTCCGCGTACTCGACCAGGTACTTCGTACCCTGCACGCGCCCGCCTTCGCAGGTGGTGCGCGGCGTGTCGTCCGAGTTGCGGCCGCGCTCGATCGCCGCTGCGGTGACGATAACCCCGCGCGCGATCCGCGGCAGCAAGCTCTGCTTCAACTCCTCGTCGCCGTGCGCCTGCACGGTCGAGGCGGCGAGGACGACGTTCTGGTACGGCGAGATCATGGCGGCACGGCAGAGCTGCTCGATGAGAATCGCGCAGTCGATGAGCGTGCCGCCCTGGCCGTCGTACGCCTCGGCGATGGGCAGGCCTGTCCAGCCGATGCCTACCATCTCCGCCCACAGCTCGGCGTCGTGCTCCCCGGCGGCCTCGATCTCGCGAATGCGCGTGAGCGGCGCCTCGCGCGCGAGGAACTCCTCGGCGTTGCTCTGCAGGAGCTCCTGGAACTCGGTCAGCCGCAGGTCCATTGTCCGCTCCCGTCGATGGGCGTCGCGATCGGTTATCGAACCGGTATGCAGCGACTAGCGCGCCGACCGGTTATCGAACCGGTATACAGCGACCAGCGCGCCGACGGCTCCCAGGATCCCCGCGCCCACGAGCAGGCCATCGCCAAGCGAGGCCAGTGCCGTGCCGAGGATCGTGTCGAAGTCCGCCTGGACGTCGGCCCCGACCCATACTCCGAAGTAGGCGCAGATCACACCGGCGATGAACAGCGCCCCGACCGCACCCGCCAGGTAGCGGACGTTGAGCACCATCGATCCGAGTGACGCCTCCGCGTCGTCCATGCCGTCTCCAGCGGTCGCGTCCTCGGCGCCGCCATCCATCTCCTCGGCCATGTTCGACCTCCTTGCTCTCTCCGGTTTTGGTCCCCTTCTATCCGCGCGGCAGCCCGAGCCCCCGCGTGGCGATGATGCGACGCTGCACGTCGTTGGTGCCGCCCCCGAAACGGATGATCGGCGTGGCCCGGAACTCGGCCTCGAAACGCCCCTCGGTGATGGCGTCCTCCTCGCTCTCGCGCTGGATGCCACCGAAGCCGCCGAAGAGGTCCATGCCGAGGCTCGTCATGCGGTGCGCGGCCTCGGAGACCCACACCTTGCCCGCCGAGGCCTGCATCGTCGGCACACCACCGTTGGCGATGATCGCCGCGTTGGTGAGCGCCAGCGCCCGCGTGATCTCCAGGTCCATGCGCGTCTCGGCCACCTGCGTGCGCACGTACGGGTCGTCCAGGAGATCGTCGCGCTCGCTCCTGAGGTAGTCGATCAGCCGGTCCCAGCGCCGCCGAGAGGGCGCGACCGGGCCAATCACCACACGCTCGAGGTCGAGCGCGTTGGCGGCCATGTACCAGCCCCGGTTCTCCTCGCCGACGAGCGAGTCGGCCGGGATGCGTACGTCCTCCCAGAAGGTCTCGTTGGTGCGCCCGTCGCCCATGGTCCACAGCGGGCGGACGGTGATGCCCGGCGTCGTCATCGGCACGACGAACATCGAGATGCCGCGGTGCTTCGGGGCGTCGGGGTCGGTACGGGCAGCGAGCCACACGTGCGTCGAGACGTGGGCGCTGGAGGTGTAGATCTTCTGCCCGTTGAGCACCCAGTCGTCGCCGTCACGGACGGCGCGCGTCTGGAGCGAGGCGAGGTCGGTGCCGGCGTTCGGCTCGGTGTAGCCGAGCGCGAAGGTCATCTCGCCGCTCTGGATCTTCGGCAGCCACTCCTGCTTCTGCTGCTCGGTGCCGAACGACATGATCGTCGCGCCGACGGACATGATGGACATCGTGTCGAAGGGCAGGCCCCAGTAGCCGAGCTCTTCGACCAGGAGGTAGGTGTAGAAGGCGCCCTTGCCCTGTCCGCCGTACTCCTCGGGCCAGGCCATGGTGGTGTAGCCGACTTCGTTCAGCGCCTGGCGGAACTTCTGCGCCTCGGGGCCGCGGCCGCCGCCTTCGGCGCCGGGCGCCTCCAGTTCGGCTACCAGCTCCGGGGTGCGATGTTCAGCGACAAAGGCGCGCACCTCATGGCGGAAGTCGTCATGTTCCTGCTGCCAGCCGAACTCCATGTCCGGCCTCCTCACTGCCAGAGCGCGCACACCGGCGCCGGCGCCGGTATGCTAGCACGCGACCGGGTGCGTCTACGGCACGCGAGGAGGACACAGCATGTTCATCGGCCACTTCACCGAGCGGCCCTACCAGGATCCCAAGTCCGGCGTCTTCGGCACCACTTCGGCGCCCGCCGACCTCGAACTCAGCAACGAGGTCTACGACCCGAAGGTCGGCGCCGACCTTTACCACCGCTACCTCGACGAGAAGCTGTACATCGAGGAGATGGGCTTCGACGGCATCATGCTCAACGAGCACCACTCCACGCCCTTCTGCATGGGCGGTGTCATGAACGTCGAGGCGGCGATCCTCGCGCGCATCACGCAGCGCGCGAAGATCGTGCTGCTCGGCAACGTGCTGCCGATCTGGGACGACCCGCTGTTCTTGGCCGAGGAGCTCGCGGAGATCGACATGATCTCGCGGGGCCGCCTCGTGACCGGGTGGGTGCGCGGTACCGGGCGCGAGAGCGTCTCGCACAACGCGCAGCCGCCCTACAACTGGGAGCGCTTCCAGGAGGCCCACGACTTCGTCGTGAAGGCGTGGACGACGCCCGGCCCGTATCGCTGGGAGGGCAAGCACTACAACTTCCGTTACGTCAACCCGT
>MKWU01002631.1_pt1 | contig 26121 bp, 24 predicted proteins | sample 809101 | NCBI WGS metagenome assembly MKWU01 (sample SAMN05860141, study PRJNA318959) | sponge metagenome | host: Aplysina aerophoba | place: Slovenia: Piran, Adriatic Sea, Gulf of Piran | collected 2013-05-07 | reverse complement strand
TGGCGGAAGTCGACGACGAGGCATGGCTCGGGCAGACGCTGACCTCGATCGCCCGCGCGATGGGCGCGCCGTCGGGGCCGGCTCCCGCGAACGACCCCGGATCGGGGTTCGGGGCAGGCCCCGGATCGGGTCCGGGGCAGGCCGGGACAAGCGGCTGGCCGGGCACGGGTCTCGGCATCGGCCGGTCCTCCTCCGCCAACAGCGCGCCGGCGCGTGACATAACGGGCCGCGAGCTGCTGCTCGGGAGCGCGTTCCACCTCGTGAGGAACAGCGAGAGCGGCGGCCCGGGGCTTGCGGCCTGGGGCCGGGTGACGACCGGCGGCTTCGACGGCGAGGAGACGACGGACAGCGGCACGATGCGCGTCGACGGCAACGTCACCACCGGCATCCTCGGCGCCGACGCGCAATGGAACCGGCTGCTCGGCGGCGTCGCGATCTCGGTGAGCGAGGGCGAGGGCAGCTTCGATCAGCCGGGGATGGACTCCGGGAAGATCGAGAGCACGATGACCACGGTGAGCCCCTATGCGCGGTTCATGGTGAACGACCGGGTCTCGGTGTGGGGCCTGGCCGGCTGGGGCACCGGCGACATGACCATCGTCCAGGCGGCGAATGCTGCGACCGGCCAGCCCGAGCGGGTCAACCGGACCGACCTCGAGATGCGCCTTGGTGCGATAGGCGGACGGGGCGCGCTGCTGACCCAGGACGCCGACGGCGGCATGGACCTCGCGCTCAAGGCGGACGCGTTCTTCGTCGAGACCGAAGCGCAAGCGTTCTCGAACGAGGGCAATACCACGGCGAATGCGAGCCGGATGCGGCTGGTGCTCGAAGGCGGGCGCGCGTTCGCCATGGGCGATGGCGCGACGCTCAGGCCCTCGCTGGAGCTCGGGCTGCGCCATGACGGCGGGGATGCCGAGACCGGCACGGGCGTCGAGCTCGGCGGCGGGGTGAACTACACCGACCCGGTGACGGGCCTTTCGGTGGAGGCGAAGGCGCGGATGCTGGTCGCGCACGCAGACTCGAACTACGAGGAATGGGGCGTGTCGGGCGCGGTGCGCCTCGCTCCCGGCGAGCGCCAGCGCGGGCTCTCCTTCTCCCTCGCCCCCACGCTGGGCGCGACGTCGAGCGCGGCGGAGCGGCTGTGGGGCGCGCGCGACGCGGGCGGCCTGGCGCCCGGCGGCGAGTTCGCGGCGGCGCGGGGCCTCCAGGGCGAGCTCGGCTACGGGATGTCCGTGTTCGGCGACCGCTTCACCGGCACGCCGAATGTCGGGTTCGGGATCTCCGACAGCGCGCGCGACTACCGCATCGGCTGGCGGCTGACCTCGGCGATAAAGGGCGACCCCGGGTTCGAGGTCAATCTCGACGCCACCCGGAAGGAGGCGGCCAACGGCAACGAGCCGCCCGAGCACGGGTTGATGCTGCGCGGTGCAATCCGGTGGTAGGACGCGGGCCGCGTCGCAGGGCGACCCGGTCCGGCTGCCGGGAGCGAAGCCCGTGACGCTGGAGGACCCGGACGGGGAACCGCCGCCCGGATCCGGCCGGGTTCGCGGCGGGCGGCGCCGCGGGCAGCCGGTCGGCTGGGACCCGGTGCGCGCCTGGCGCTTCATCCGGGCGAGCCGGGGCTACCGCAGGGCATGGCTGCAACGCCTGCCGCCCCCCGGCCTGCCGGAGGCGGCGCCCTTTCCGGTCAGGCTGCAGACGGCGGCGGACCTTGGCGCCCTCGACTGGGGCCTGCTGGCCTGGGAAGACCCCTTCGAAGCGAGCGGACTCGTCTCGCCCTTCTGGGCGCGGGGACCGATGGCGGACGCGAGGGCGGCGCGGGACGGGGCGCCGCTGACCGCGCTGGCGGCCGCGGGCGGGGCCTCGCTCCGTGGCCTGCGGCTCGCCGACGGCGCGCTGGTGCTGAAGGTGGAGCGGCCGGGCGGAGCGGTCCAGGTCCGCTTTTCCGGCGGGGCGGCCTTCCCGGACGATGGAGGTCTGGAGCTTGTGCGCACGGTCCTGCGGATCGAGGACCTCTGGTCAGGCGTTCCGGCCCCTCGGCCGGGGTGGGTACGGGGGACGGGGATCGCGAATTGCTGGCCGCGCTGGAGGGGAGCGCGGAGGGCCGGACGTACCGGGAGATCGCGGCGGCGATCTGGGGCCCGGAGCGCGCCAAGGCGGAGTATGAGGTTGGTGCCTGGATGCATTCGCAGGTCGGGCGCTGGCTGAGGAAGGCCCGGGCGGACGCGAAGCGCTACCGCGACCTGGCGCGCGGCGCCGGGGACGCTCCCGGCCAATAGGCCCGCGCCGGCGGGCGCGCGCCCCTCTCCGCGCGCCCGAACCGGCCCCCGGGCCGGCACAGGGTCCCACTGAAATCCCGGACGCCACCCACGCGCTCTCAAGGTAGCCGGCGCGGCTTCCGGCGCGGCGTCGCCGCCGTCGCCGGAAGGGCGTGAGCCACGGAGCCCGGCCGGCGACGCTCCGGACCGGGGCGTCCCCCGCCGAGTATCGCCAACCCGAATGCTTCCCTGTCGGGAGCGCCGCTGCCGCGGACCGGCTCCCGTGCCGTGCCGCGCCTGACGGGAGCCGCGGCGCCGGCTCATTGCGCTGTCGTTGCATGGCGGCAGGTGGCGTCGGGTGGCGCTGAAACTGTGAACCGTTTTCGCGCGCGAAAAACGACCTTCCCCGAAACCGCCCTTCTCCGCTTCGCTTGGGCCGCAGATGGCGCCGGGCCCGTCCGGGCGCCGGAGACAGGGAGAAGGAGACGGGGATGAACGGGACGATCTATCTCAACACGCGCGAGGCGGCGGCGCGTCTGGGCCTCTCGACGCGCACGCTGGACCGCTACCGGGTGTCGGGCGACGGGCCGGTGTTCCTCAAGTTCGGCGGCCGGGTGCGCTACCTGATCGAGGACCTGGACGCCTGGGTGAGGACGAGGCGGCGCAGGTCGACCTCGGACGACGGCACGACGCCCCCGGGGGACGACCGATGAGGGCGGGCGCGGCGGCGCTCCGGATCGCCGGGGTCGCCGGAATTGCGCTCGCCGCCGTGTTGGCCGTGCCGGAGGTGGCGCTGGCGACCACCGACACGACCTTCGGCGATCCGCTCGACACGGTGCAGGACATCGTCGGCGGCACCGGCGGCCAGCTCGCCGCCGCGCTCGCCGTGGGCGCCGCCCTGGTCGGCTCGGTGCTGCGCTTCAACGCCATGCAGCTGATGGGCGCGGTCGGCGTCGGCATCGCGGCCGGCGCCGGCACCGGCATCGTGACCGGCCTGGTCGGCACGGCGATTGTCTGAGGGATCGTCTGAGGGATCGTCCGATGAGCGAGACCGCCCGCCACACCATCCCGCGCCGGCTCGACGATCCGGAGCGCTGGCTGTTCTGGACCGTCGACGAGGCGGCGGCCCTGATGGGCCCCGCCCTGCTCGGCCTGGCCGGCAACCAGTTCGTTCCGGGGCTGATCGCGGGCGTCGGCGGCTGGCTTCTCCTGCGTCGGGTCAAGCGCGGCGGCGGGGCCAACATCGCGCGCTACGCACTCTACTGGTTCCTGCCGGACTTCGTGCTGCGGCTGAAGGCGACGCCGCCCAGCCATCAGCGCCGGTTCGTCGGCTGATGCGGCGCGGCGACATGGACAATGCGTTCCGCCGGGTGCGGGACATCAGGCTTGCGCTCGGCCTGCTGCTGGCGCTGTCGATGGTGGCGAACCTGGCGCTCACCATGAGCTTCGCCGGGCGCGAGACCGTCACCGTGTTGGTGCCCGCCACGGCGGGATCCAACTGGGAGGTCGGCGGCGGCGGGGTCGGCATCACCCGGGCCGGTGCGCGCTATCTCGAGGACATGGCGCGCACCGTCGCGGTGACGCTGCTGACGCTAACCCCGGAGAACGCGGCCCTTGTCCGCCTTGCGGCGGCCCGCCTCGCCCATGCCTCGGCGCGCGGCGCGATCGGCGCCTGGGTCGAGGCCGAGGCCGGGCGCATGGCGGGCCGTGACATGGCGAGCGCCTTCTACCCGACCGAGATCGACGCCGACCCGGCGCGGCTCAGTGTCGAGATCGCGGGCGAGCTGGTGACCTGGATCGGGCGCGAGGAGGCCTCGCGCGAGGACCGGCGCTACCGGCTCGTCTTCCGGATCGACGCCGGGCGGATCGGGCTCCTGCGCTTCGAGCAACTGGAGAGGGGAAAATGACATTGTTTCATCCGCGGCGGCGCGCGCTGCTGCTTGCCTTGCACCTTCTGTATATCGGCGCGCTGGCGCTGCCCCTGCCGGCGGCGGCGATGCAGATTCTCGACGCGGCCGATCACGCCGAAATCGGCGCGGAGATCTCCGCAACCGGCGTCAACCGCATCGCACTCCATGGCGACCGGATCGCGAAGGTGGTGCGGTCGCCGGACGGGTTCGCGGTCGAGCACGACGCCGGCTCGGGCGACCTCTATCTCAGGCCCGCCGGACCGCGGGCGAAGACCCCTGGGTCCGAGGCGGACCCGCACGGGCCGGTCACGCTGTTCATCGGCACGGAGAAGGGCTTCACCTACCGGCTGACGCTGATGCCGGCGGAGCGCGACTCGGCGCAGATCCTGATCCGCAATGCGGCAGTCGCCGAGGGCGGGGCGACCGCCGGACCCGCTCCCGGCGGCCCCCACGTTGCGGCGCTGGTGAAGCTGGTGCGCGCGGTCGCCCGGCGCGAGCCGCTGCCGGGCTACGCAATCCACGCCGCCGGCGGTCCGCCCGCAGCCGGCTTCACCCTCATCGAGACCTGGCGGGGCCCGCGCTTCCGGGCGCTGGTGCTGGAAGCGGACGCCCTCCCCGCCGCTTCGGCCGAGGGCGCCGAAGCGGGCCTCGCCGGGACCATAGAAGACCTGTCCGGCGTCGGACGCGTCGCCGCCCTCTGGCTGGCGGCGCCCGGCACCGGGCCCTCGGGCGGACGGCTCGCGGTGGCGGTCGTGGACAGCGCCGTGTCGGGGGTGTCGCGATGAACGCCCGCGCCGACAGGCGCGCCGCCGGCGACCCCGGATCGGGGTCCGGGGCAAGCAACGACGCCGACGCGGTCAGGCGGCGCCAGCTGCTGCTGTTCTCGGTCGTCGCGGCGGTCGTGCTGGTCGCGGTCGCCGCCTGGCTCGGCATGGGCGGCGGCAAGGCGCCGGCGCCGGCGGGCGGCATCGACGCCGGGATCGTGACGCCGGACGCGGCCGAGAAGGTCTGGACCCGGCGCTCCGAGGCAAGGCTCGGCAAGATCGAGACGAACCTGCGCCAGATGCAGCAGGAGGCGCGCACGCTGCGCGCCGACAACGACCGGCTGCGCGGAAAGCTGGAGCGCGACGCCGCCGACGCGCGCACGGTGATCGACCGCCAGGCGGCCGTGATCGACGAGCTGCAGCGCCGGATGCAGCCGGCTCCACAGACCGGGCTGCCGGGCAACGCCCGGGGCGATGCGGCAGGCAACGATCCCTGGTTCCGGGGCGAGGCGCCGCCGCCCGAGGGCGGACAGCGCCAGCCGGGCGCGCGCCCGGCCCGGGGACGCATGATCGAGACCTTCGAGCTGGAGGGCGATCCCCGGAACGGAGTCCGGGGCGGGCCGCAATCCGCCGTCTCCGATCCCCGCAGCGGGGCGGAGCTGGTGGCCGACGCGGTCGCAAAGCCGGTCTCGTCCTGGCTGCCGGCTGGCGCCCATGCCGAGGCAGTCGTGCTGGCCGGGGTCGACGCCTCCGCCGGCGTATCGTCCCAGGGCGATCCCCGGCCGGTGCTGTTGCGGATCACGGGCCCCGCCTGGACGGCGGCGGAAGACGGGACGGCGATGCAGGTCGATATTGATGGCTGCACCGTCACCGGCGCTGCGCATGGCGATCTCTCCTCGGAGAAGGTCTATGTCCGCTTCCGGACCATGACCTGCGCCGGGCCGAAGCCCGGCACCGTGGTCGAGACCGACGTCGCCGGGTTCGTTGCGGGCTCGGGCAAGACCGGCGTGCGCGGCCCCGTGGTGAGCCGCGAGGGCGCGCTGGTCGAGAAGGCCTTCCTCGCCGGCATGGTGTCGGGCATCGGCCAGGGCGTCGCCCAGGCGTTCCAGCCCCAGGCCGTCGCCACCGGAACCGGCGCAACGGTCGCCAACACCGCGCTCTCTGACATCGGCCGCGCCGGCCTCGGCGCCGGGGCCTCGTCCGCCGGTCAGAAAGTCGCCGACTACATGATCCGCCGCGCCGAGCAGTACCAGCCGGTGATCCAGCTCCAGGCCGGCACGAAGGTGACGCTGGTGTTCCTCGAAGGCGCCCGCATCGACGGCCGGCCAGTAACGCCCGCGCAACCGCAATCCGCTCGACAGGGGAACTGACATGACTCCACGCACATCGCATGTGCGGCGCGGACCGGCGATCCCGGCCGCCGCGATCGCCGCCCTCCTGCTCGCCGGCTGCTCGTCGGGGCATATCGGCGACAGCTGGCAGTGTCCGCTGGCGGAAGGCGGGGCCTGCGACAGCGTCGCCGCCGCCGATCCGGCGGTGCCCGGCACGGGCGCGGCGCCGAAGACGCTGCTCGCGGAGCTGCTGTGGCGACAGCGCAGCGGCGAGCCCGGGTCGCCTGCCCCGGCGGCCTGCCAGGCGGAGTGCGGCGGTGGTTTCGATCCCTTCGGCTGGCTGATGCGGCTGTTCGGCGGGGGCGAGGAAGTTGAGCCGGCGGCGAAAGCGACATCGCCGTCGGCCACGGTCGCCGCTCCCCCGCCGGAATCCGGGCCGGAACCCACGGAACCGGCAGCCGCCGCCCTTCCGGCCGAACCTGCGTGGGGCGAAGACGATCCGGGTGGCGACAGCTTGCGGACCGGCGAGGTGGTCGCCCGCATCTGGATCGCGCCCTTCGTGGATGCGGGCGGCGTCTATCGGGAAGCCTCGTACGTCCGGGTGGTGCTGGAGCCGGCCGGCTGGAGGCTGAAGTGATCGGTCGTCTCCTCGAACTCTTCGAGGGGCCGGAGGCGCCGGGTCCCTGGACGCCGCTCGCGATGCCGGCCGCGCTGCACTCCCTGCTGCCGTGGCGCGCCTTCGACGAATCGAGTGAGCTCTACGTCAACGCGGGGTCGGCGGGCTTCGTCATGGAGCTGCCGCCCTTTGCCGGCATCGACGCCGAGACCCTGGGCGCGCTGGCCGGCACGCTGGCCGACGCGGCGCCGGAGCGCTGCACGGTTCAGGTCATCCACTGGGCGAGCCCCCGCTTCGGCGCGGCGAGCCGGGCCTGGGCGGCGCCGCGCAGCGATGCTGGCGGAGCGCTCGCCCGGATGGGCAAGGGGCGCCGCGACCTGCTCGCGCCCGGCGGCTGGCGCCGGCTGCACGGGGGCGGGCCGCCCTTCACGCTCTCGGACTACCGGGTGTTCGTCACCGCCTGTCTCGCTGGCGGAATGGCGCGTTCGGCGACGCCCGGACCGGCGGCGGAGACCGCGCTCGGCGCCTTCCGCCGGGCACTGGAGGGGACGCTCGCCTCCGCCGGCGCCGGAACCCGCCGGCTGGAGCCCGACGCGCTGCTGTCTCTGATCGCCGAGCTGGTCGCCCCGGACATCGGCGGTTTCCGCGACAGCGAAACGGAACGTCCCGCGCGGCGGTGGGCGCCGCGCGATCCGCTGCACGAACAGTGCATCGCTCCGGGCCGCGCACTCACCGTCGCTCCGACAGGGCTTACCTTCCACAACCCCGACGGCGAGGACATCGCCGTCCGGGTGCTCTCCGCGATCGCCTTCCCGGAGGTCTGGCCGGGCTGGCGCGGCAACGCGCTGATCGGCGATTTCCACCGCGACTTCCTCCAGCCGGGCTGCCCGGTGCTGACCTGCCTGACCGTCACCACCGGCGACGAGGCGGCGGGCGAGAAGGCGTTCCTGAAGTCGGCCCGCGCGACGCAACAAGCCGGCACGGGTATCGCCCGATATCTGCCCGGCCTGCCCGAGAAGGCGCGCGACTGGCAGGCGGTCACCGAGCGCATCAAGGACGGCGAGAAGTTGGTCCGGGCCTGCTACATGGCGGCCGTCTACGCCCCGCTCGACGCGCTGGACGAAGCCGAGCAGGCGGTGCGCGCGATCTATCACGGCCAGGGCTGGCGGGTGAACGCCGAGCGCTACATGCAGCTGCCCTCCTGGCTCGCCTGCCTGCCGATGGTCTCGGCCGGCGGCCTCGACGCCGATCTCGAGCGCATGGGCCGGATGAAGACCCTGCTCACCTCGTCGGCGGTCAATCTCGCGCCGTGGCATGGCGAGTGGCGGGGGCAGCCGGCGAACCCCGACAATCCACCCGCCCTGTTCCTGATCGGCAGGCGCGGCCAGCCGGCCTGCTGGTCGCCCTTCGCCAACGAGGCCGGCAACTACAACGTAGCCGTCACCGGCAAGTCCGGCTCGGGCAAGTCGGTGCTGATGCAGGAGCTGGTGACCGGGCTGATCGGCGCAGGCGGCGAGGCGGTGGTGATCGACGACGGGCGGTCGTTCCAGCACACGGCGGAGGCATTGGGCGGCGCGTTCATCGCCTTCGGCAAGGACCCCGCCTGCCTCAACCCCTTCGCCATGATCGATGCCGAAACCGCCAACCATGACGGCGATTACCGCGAGGAATGCTTCGCGATGCTCGCGGGCGTCATCGGACGCATGGCCCGCCGCCGCGGCTCGATCGACGACATCGAGGCGGCGCTCATTGCCGAAGCCATCGCAGCCGCCTGGGACGAAAAGGGCAATGCGGCCGATCTCGGCACGGCGCGGAAGAACCTGGAGGCGCGCTCCGACCGCCGCGCTGCCGACATGGCGACGTCCCTGGGCCCTTGGTGTCCGGGTGGCGCCATGGGGCGGCTGTTCGCGGGCTCCAACGTGCCGGACCTTGAGAACGCGATGACGGTGTTCGAGCTCGCCGAGCTCAAGGGGCGCGGCGACGTCCAGGCGGTGGTGCTGATGCTGGTGATCTTCCTCGCGACCCAGCGCATGTATCACGGCCCCCGCACGCGGGCGAAGGCGATCGTCATCGACGAGGCCTGGGATCTCCTGTCGGGGGAGGACAGCAAGTCCTTCCTCGAAGGCGCCGCCCGGCGCGCCCGCAAATATCGCGGCGCGCTCATCACCGGCACCCAGTCGGTCAACGATTACTATGCAAATCCGGCGGCGCGGGCGGCCTGGGAGAACTCGGACTGGACGATCTTCCTGGCCCAGAAGGACGAGTCGGTCGAATTGCTCAAGTCCGAGAAGCGCATTCACTGCGACCCGGGCATGGAGCGCGCACTGAAGAGCCTGACCACCGCCGACGGCCGCTATGCCGAGCTGGTGCTGCACGGCCCGGACGGCTGGCGGGTCGCGCGCCTCGTGCTGGATGCCTGGTCGGTCGCGCTGTTCTCGTCGCGCGGCCCGGCCTTCGCCGCCGTGGAAAACCTCAAGGCCGAGGGGCTTGCCACCGTCGAGGCCATTGACCGGATTGCAGCCGACCCTGCCGGACATTTCGAAACGACAGAAACGGGAGACAACGCATGACCGCGAAAACCGCCCGCGCGCGCCACCGCGCCGGAACCGATAGCGCCCCCGGATCGATGGGAGCCCGTCCCTCCGGCTCGGAGGCCGGGCTAGGCTCTCCCCTAACCGGGAGTGCAGGCGACCGATCGCTCAGCTGGCCGGACGATCCGGAAAGCGTGTCGGCGGCCGGCATCGACTTCGAGGCTCTGGCGCATGTGCTGGCCAACACCTGCCGCCGGGGCGGCTGCTGCCGGCAGTACCACTCGATCGCCGCGCATGCGGTGATCGTGTCGGAGGAGATCGAGGCGCTGGACGGGCTCGGCGACGGGGACCGGCGGCGGCTGGCGCTCCATGCCCTGCTCGGCGGCGCGGCGTCTGCCTGGTTCCGGGGCGAGTGGGCGGGCTCGGCGCGGGCGGCCGAAAAGCCCGCCCGCCTGGCCTCCAGGATCGAAACCGCCGTACGCCAGGCGGCGGGGCTGGATGCCGTGCTCGGCGAGGAGCATGCCGAACTGCTGCGCTTCGTCGAACGCATGACAATGGCGGCCGAGCGGCGCGACCTGTTCGGCGCCGATGAATTTGCTTCCGGGCCGGGCTCTGGGGTTATCGGCTTCCCGCCGTTGAAACGGCGCATCCGCAGCGTCGCGCCCGACAAGGCGGCCGAAGCGTGGCTCAGCCGCTTCCGGGCGCTGGCCGGGGACGCCGCTTCCGGCGGGCGCAACACGGCTGGCACGGAACCGGCCGGCGGCGGAGCGCCGGAATGAGCGCGGGTACGAGCACGAGAATGACCGGCGCGCGCCATGGCGGGTCCGCACCCCCGCAGAAGGGCATGACCGTCGAGACCGACGCGGAAGCGGTCTTCCGCGCGGCGATAGCGGCGGGCGTGCTGTCGGCCGAGCCGGGCGACCGCAACTGGGCCGGCCACTATTTCTACATGTTCCATGACAGCGCCGGCGTTGCCTGGTTCAAGCACCGGTTGAGCCGCGCCCATGTTACCATGACCGCGAGCTGGGTGCGAGGCCCGGCATGAACGAATTCCGCCTGCTGGCCTCTGCGCTTCTGCTCTCCGGCGGGATGGCGGCGGCAGTGGCCGCGGCGACGCTCCGCTATGGAGTCGAACCGGCGCCGCGCATCGCCGGGGTCCGTCTCGCCGAAATCACGGCCGCTTACACGACGCGCGCGGCAGCCGAAGGCAGGACGTCCGGGGATGTCCGTGCCTGGGGCGCAGCGCTGGAAGCCGCTCTCGATCATGTGTCCGAGCATCATGGCGCGGTGCTGCTGCCGGCCCGGGCCGTTGCAGCCGGCGCGCCCGACCTGACCCGGCAGGTCGAGGCGGCGCTCGCGGCCTTTCTGGATCAGGCGCCGCCGCCAAGCTCGCCGCCGCCGGGAGGCGGCCGGTGAGCGCGCAGCGCCCGACATTCAGCCTGCGGGCCGCCGGCCCGAGGCGGCGCCATATCGCGCTTGCCGTCATGGTTGTGCTGGCGGCGCTCTGGCTCGCCGCGGCCTCGCGGGTCCATGTCAATGCGAGCTGGTCGGACAAGGCCTGGGGCTATGCCGCGTTCCCGCTGTTCGGCGAGGATCCGAAGGTCGGCGACCGGGTGCTGTTCGAGCCTCCCGAAGCGCTGGGCTCTCCGGTGCCGTATCTCAAGACCGTGCGCGGCGTGCCGGGCATGCGCGTCTCGGTCGGAGTAGACAGAACGGTCTTTATAAATGGAGAGCCTGTGGCCCGCGCCAAGATGCATGCGCTCGACGGGCGGCCCCTCGCGGCGATCGCGCCCGGCACGATCCCGGCGGGGCATTTCTTTCTGCACGCCGATCACCGGGACAGCCACGACAGCCGCTATGCCGAGATCGGCCTCATGCCGCGCGCGCGCATCCTCGGCCGCGCCGTCGCCCTGCCGGACATCCCGTGGCTCGGCCTGAAGGGACCGCTGGTCGGACCGGAGGACGCGGATGAGAACGAGGCATGGGAGGCCGGACGATGAGCGGCGCGTCCACGGCGATCGGCGCCGGCGCCATGTTGCTCGCTGCAGCCTTGTCCGCGCTGCCGGTCGCCGGTCTTCCGTCGCCGGCGTTGGCGAAGGACCTGGGCGTGCGCGGCGCGACCTGGCCGGTCGCGGAGCCGGATCTGCTGGCTCGGATCGAGGCGCGACTCAAGGATTTGCAGCACTCGGGCGAACTGGCGCGGCTGGAGAGTCAAGCCCGCACCCGCGCCCGGCAGAAGCTGGAGGCGCCGGACCCCGTGCCGGACCTCGCGCCGGCCAGGAAACGCCAGACCCGCCTGTTCGATCCCGCCGTCACGGTCGCACGGGACATCCGGACAGCCGACGGGACGCTGATCGCGGCTGCCGGAACGCGGGTCAACCCGCTGGAGCGGACGGCGCTCGCACGCGACCTGCTGTTCGTCGACGGCAGGCGGGAGGCCGAGATCGCCTGGGCGCTCTCCCATGAGCGCCCTTCCAAGATCGTGCTGCTCGCCGGCCGGCCGCTCGACCTGATGCGCCGGCACCGCCGGCCCCTCTTCTTCGACATGGGCGGCCGCCTGGCGGCCCGTTTCGGGCTGCGCCTGACGCCCGCCCTGGTCGCGCAGGACGGCGCGCAGTTGCGGATTACCGAAATCCCGGTCGAGAGCCTGCCCCGGACCCGATCCGGGGACCGGAATCCCGATCCGGCGGACAACCCCCAACAGGAGGACTGACTCCATGCTTCATATCAACCGCGCCACCCTGCTCGGCCGCGCCGGGCGCGACCCGGACGTCCGCACGCTGAACAACGGCGGCAAGGCGGCGACCTTCTCGCTCGCCACCACCGAGAAATGGACCGACCGCGAAGGACGCCCCGCCGAGGCCACGGAATGGCATCGGATCGTGGTCTACGGCCCGGCGGCGGCGGCGGTCGGGACGATGCTGCGCAAGGGCGATCCGGTCCTGGTCGAGGGCCGGGTCACGACGCGCGGCTTTCGCGACAATGAAGGGACGAACCGGACAATTGTCGAGATCGTCGTCGCCGGCGCGCAGGGCACGGTCAGCATACTCGCCGGACGGCGTGCGGGTGCGGGGCAGGCTGCCGGATCGGGCAAGCCTGTCCCGGCCTCCGAGCCGGGAGGGCACGCTTTCGAGCCGGGAGCGCAAGCCCCGGAACCGGAGGCGCCGGAACCGGAAGCCCCGGAAGCCCCGGAAGATACGGGGCCCGGGGCATGACGTGGCGCCTGCCCGCGCCGCTCGCGCTCGTCCTGGCGGCTCTGCTGTGGCCAGGCGCGGCGTCGGCCCAGACCTGCACCGGGAGGTTCGTCAACCCGATCTCGGACGTGTGCTGGGAATGCCTGTTCCCGATCTCGATCAGGCCGATCGCCGTCGGCAGCGCCACAGGCGCGCCGGATACGCCGAACCCGGGATCGCCGATCTGCTTCTGTGGCTCGCCGATTCCCCGGATCGGCCTCTCGCTCGGGGTCTGGGAACCGGCGCGGCTGATGGACGTGACCCGCAAGCCCTGGTGCTTCCCGAACTTGGGCGGGCTCACCATCGATCCGGGCCTGCCCGCCGCGCGCGGGCGTACCGGCTCGTCCGGTGGCGATGGCGCGGCCGGCTCGGTCTGGCACGCCCACTACTATATGTACCCGCTGCTCTCCTGGATCGGCGTGCTGCTCGACCTGGGCTGCCTGGAGGGCGGCGGTCTCGACATCGCCTGGACCTCGGAGCTCGACCCCGCCTGGCTCGACGACGAGCTGTCGTTCCTGCTGAACCCGGAAGCCGCGCTGTTTGCCAACCTGCCGGCGCAGGCCGCCTGCGCGGCCGACTGCGCGGCCGACTGCGCGGCGGCCTCGGCCGGGCTGCCGCTCGATCCGATGTTCTGGTGCGCGGGCTGCCAGGGCGGAATGTATCCGCTGACCGGCAACGTCGCGGCCCATGTCGGCGGCGTCCAGGCCTCGCTGCTCGCGGCCCAGCGCCTGGTCTACCGCCTCCACCGCGCCGGGCTCGCCTGGGGCACGTCGGGCTCGGCGGCGCTCTGCGGGCGCTACCCGATGCCGGTGATGAAGAAATCGCAGTACCGCTGGCAGATGACTCAGCCGGTCCCGGCGACGTCGCCGATGACGGGCTGCAACCCCACCGGACGGTCCTCGGTGCTGTGGGAATCGCTGCGCGAAATCCCGGTCTCGGGCGAGAGTTTCGGCTACCTGCTGTGGCGCAAGCGCTCCTGCTGTTTACTCTGAACTTTCCGAAATGACCGACGCGATGACTTCCACCAGATGTCCACCACCCGGTCCGCTCGTTCGCCGTGCGGCGTCGCTGCTGGCGACAGCGCTGTTGCTGGCAGCCTGCTGCGGGCCGTTGCGGGCTGCCGAAGACATCCCGCCCGGCGCCGGTCCCGACGACCGGTCGGAACGGCCAGCGCGCGACCTCGCGGCCGAGGTTCTGCGCAGGGCCGGCGGGAACGGCCCGGGCGCGCTAGGCGACTGGACGCGGTCGATCATCGACCGCGCCCTGCAACGCGCCGGCGAAGCCGCGCGGCAGACCGTGCCCGGACCGTCCGGGAGCCCCGCCCCCCTCCCGGCCGAACGCCATGCCGGCGACTTTGCCGGGAGACAGCAGCCCACGGCGGAAATCCTCGTCTTCACCAGCCTGTCGGTGCCGGCGGCGAGCTGGCGCCAGTGGGCGCGCGATGCCGCGACGACAGGCGCGCCGCTGGTGTTGCGCGGCGTCGGCGCGGGCGGGTTGCGCGCGACAGCGAAGCGAATCGGCGCACGGCTCGGCGGGGCGGAGACCGGGGTCGCCATCGACCCGCGCCTGTTCCGCCTGTTCGGTGTGACCCGCGTGCCGGCCGTCGCGGTCGTGCCGGGCGGGGTGCCGCCCTGCGCAAGCCGGGGCTGCGCGGACGACTCGGCGCCGCCGCACGACCTCGTCACCGGCAATATCGGCTTGGCGGCGGCATTGGAAACCGTGAGCGACGAGGGATCGGTCGGACGGGACGCTGCGCGCCGGTATCTCGAACGCCTGAGAGAGGAAGGACACCGGTGATGGAACCAACCGATCTTCCCGGCGACCGCATCGCGGTCCGGGGCAGGTGGACCGCCATGTTCGCGCGGGTCTGCCTGATGCTGTGGGTCGTGTCGGGCATGGCAGCGCGGGCGGAAGACCCGAAGGCGGCGGCGCGCGCCATCGGCAACGCGGGGGCTGCGGCGGCGGGCGCGATCGCCCGCGATGCGGCCAGTACCGGCAAGGTTCCGGGTTACGCCGGAACCGACGTGCCGGAGCGGAATCTGACGGCATCCGGTATGCAAGGCGCGGCCCGGACGCGACTCGCCGATCCGGACGTTCCGGGCGGGACCGCCGGCCGCGCCGTGATCGAGGGGACGCTAACGCGGCCCGACCGGCCGGTTGCGGCGGGCGATCCGGGGGTGGTGCGGGGCAAGTCGGTCGCGGCCGATCCCGGCAATGCCGCGCACGGCGTCGGCGGCCTCGCCTCGGGAAGCGTCGCGGACTGTGGCGCCGGGCTCCGGGACGCCGGGAGCGGCGGCGCCTGCGGCTCGGTCCGCTGGTGCGTCGGCGCGGACTGCGAGACGGTCGGGACCCAGGCCAACACCGGGTTCGTGGATGCGACGACGCGGCTCAACATGGCGCTGGAGATCGGCGGCGACGAGTTCGATCGCCAGGACATGCGCTTCTTCAAGGGCCAGCGCCGCCGCTGCCACATCCATTTCGGGGGGCTGGCGAACTGCTGCAAGAACTCGGGCCTGCTGGTCGGGCTCGCCAACTGCTCGGCCTCGGAACGAGAGCTCGCCGAGGAGCGCAACGCGGGCAACACCCACTATCTCGGCCGGTACTGCTCCAGGAAGACCCTGTTCGGCATCTGCATCCGGCACTCTCGGGCCTGGTGCGTGTTCGGCTCGAAGCTCGGGCGCATCCTGCAGCAGCAGGGCCGCCGCCAGCTCGGCATCGGCTGGTCGAGCTGCCGGGGGCTGACGGTGGCGGAGATCGAGGGCATCGACTTCGCCAGCCTCGACCTCTCCGAGTTCACCGAGAACCTGATGGACGGCTCTATGGAGCCGTCGGTCTCGCTGCCCGACGCGGGCGACACCGGCGAGGTCATGCGCACGCGCATCCGCGACTTCTACCGGCGGGGCCAGTGATGGCGCGCGCTGCACAACCTGCGGTCCGGCGCGCTCTGGCGCGCGTCCTCGCCGCGGCCGGGGTCTGGGCGGCGCTCGGCGCGCCCGCCGCGGGCGGGGAATGGCGCTCCTGGTGCGGGTCGCCCGGCGCCGGCGGGTCCCTGGGATGGCATTTCTACTGCGACCGGCGGGAGGAACCGCCCGAAGCGGAACCGGCGCCACGGCCGGCCCCGTCCGTCGCGGACGAGCAGTCGGCGTCGGAGCGGATCGAGGCGATGCGCAAGGCGCTGGAGGAAGCCCGCGCCGAGGCGATCCTCGATCCGACGCCCGCCAACGTCACCGCCTATCTGCGCCTCCAGCAGGAGACGCTGCAACGCGCGGCGGCGTTCTCCGACGCCTTCCGGCGCACGGTCTGGGCGACGCCCGAACTCGACTACACGCTCAGGCGCCCGGTCGGCGCGCTGGCCAAGCAGGTCTGGTCCGACCAGCGGAGACAGGCCCGCGACCGGGTCCTGGCGGGCCTCGGCGAGCGCTACGGGCTGATCTACCTGGGCCATGCCGGCTGCGCAGGCTGCAAGGTCTTCGGCCCGCTGCTGCGTGCCTTCGCGAAGCGCCACGGCCTCGACGTGCTCGCGGTCTCGCTCACCGGCGAGGTGCTGGAGGGCTGGCCGGAGGCGGTGCCCGACAACGGGCACGCCGCCCGTCTCGGCCTCGGCAACGCGCCGGTGCCCGCCCTGGTGCTGTTCGATACCCAGACGAAACGGGTCCTGCCGGTCGGCTTCGGCGTCATGGCCGAGGACGAGATGGCGGACCGGATATTCGCGCTGACCGCCCTGGAGCCCGGCCATGATTATTAGCAAATCCCGGATGCCGTTCCGTTTGTATACCGTATGCTCGACGTGTCGATGGCGGCCGTCCGGTATACAACGGCGGTTCCGGTGGGCCATCCCCAGGACTGCCGCATCGGCCGGCCTGCTCGCCGCCGTCCTTTTCGCGGCCGGCCCGGCCCGGGCCGACGTGCTCTCGGAGATGAACCGCTTCTGGCAGGGCGCGGCGGTCAACACCACGGGCCCGACCGCCTTCCGGGGACAGGCGTCCGGCCACTGGACGCTGGGCAACCTTTATCTCCGTTCGCCGGTGCGCTCCGAGCAGATCGCCACCGTCAATCTGCCTTCGTTCCGCGCGGGCTGCGGCGGCATCGACGCGTTCGCGGGCGCGTTCTCGTTCATCAACTCGGACCAGCTGATCGCCTTCGGGCGTGCGGTGGCCCAAAACGCGGCGGGCTTCGCCTTCGAGCTGGCGCTGGAGACCATCTCGCCGGTGATCGCCGAGACCATGGCCAAGCTCCGGGCGCTGGCGCAATGGGTGAACAGCCAGAACCTCAACTCCTGCGAAACCGCCCAGGCGCTGGTGGGCGCGCTGTGGTCGAAGAACGACCGCGCCTCGGCCGCGATCTGCGCCGCGATCGGCACCGGCCAGGGGATATTCAGCGACTACGCGGCGGCCAAGCACGGCTGCGGCGCCGACGGGAAACGCAACTCGACGCTCGCCTCGGCATCCGGCGCGATGGCGGACCAGGTGCCGGTCAACGTCAACTACGCCTGGAAGGCGATCCGGGCGTCGTCCTTCCTCGCCGGCGACACGCAGCTCGCCGAGTTCGCCATGGCGGTCACCGGCACGCTAATCGTGACGTCGCCGACGTCCGATTCCGACACCAGCGGCCCCCGCGTGCGCATCCTGGAGCCGCTCGCCCTCGACCGGCGCGTGACCGAGACCCTGATGGAAGGCGGCGGGGCGCTGCCGGTCTACCGCTGCGATACCAACAACCTTTGCCTCAACCCGAGCCTCGGCACGGTGACGATCCCCGCCAACCGGGGCTTCCGCACGCGCGTCGCGGAACTGCTGCGCGACCTCGTCGATGCGGTCAGGACCGATACCGCCCCGCCCGCACCGGCGCTGGGGCTCGTGAACCTCACCACGCTGCCGGTCTACCGGGTGGCGAACGCGGCTGCCGCCTACCGGGGCGCGGTGATCGACCAGGAGATGGATGCGCTCGCCGAAGCGGTGGCGCTCGACGTCATGCAGGTCTGGATCACCGACCTGCACCGCACGGTCGAGGAGCGCGCCGGGACGCTCGACATCGCCGACGGGGAACAGCTCCGGCGCTGGCGCGAGGGGCTCCGGTCCAACTGCGTGGCGCTCGCGCGGCACCGGCACCAGGGCCTCCAGCGGCTCAACACGGCGCTGGCGGTGGTCGAGAAGCTGCGGCTGATAGAGACCGAGCTCGCCGGGGCGCTCAGCGCCGATCTGCGCGCCGCGCTGGCGTTTGCGCGCGGCGGCGCCGGGGCTGGCTCCAGATAAGCCGTGTAGCGCTGACACCTTAACTATGTACGAGCTCTTCACCCTCGGCGGCGGCGCCTACCTGGTCGACCTGCTGAACGCGGTCGCCGCCATTACGGGCGGCGGCGCGTTCATCACGCTCGCCCAGCTCGCCGGTATCGCGGGTCTCGCCTGGGTCCTCTTCCGCACCGCCTTCGGCGGCTCGTGGAAGGACAACGCGAAGTGGATCCTGCTGTTCGCCACCGTCTGGGGCGCGATGATCGTGCCCAAGGCGACCGTCCGGGTGGTGGACCGGCTCGACCCGACGCTGGCGCCCGCCGTGGTCGCCAACGTCCCGATTGGCCTCGCGCTCTTCGCCTCGCTCACCAGCCAGGTCGGCGACGGGCTGACGCGCCTGACCGAGCAGGCGTTCACGCTGCCCAACGACCTCCAGTACCAGCGCCACGGGCTGATCTTCGGGGCGCGGCTCGCGGCCAAGACCACGCGCCTCGAAATCACCGACACGGTGTTCGCGCGCAACATCCGCAACTACGCCCGGCAGTGCGTGTTCCATGCCCTGCTGCTCGGGCACATGTCGGCGGACGACCTGCGTGAGAGCACCGATATCTGGTCGCTGGTGACGGCCTCGGGTTCGCCGTCCGCCGGGGCCTCGCCGGCACGCATGTTCGAGTACGCGACGCGCCAGGCGGCGACCGGCACCGGGGCCACGCCGATCGACCGCCAGGTCGTCACCTGCCGCGACGGCGCGGCGCGGCTGGGCGCGCAATGGAACGCCGAGATCCAGCGCGCGGGCACGGTGTTCGGGCGCAGGATATTCCCGGACGCGCGGACCGAGGCGCTGGCCCGGGCCGAGCTGCTGGCGGCGCTGCCGGCCGCCCATACCTTCCTGATCGGCGCCGCGCGCTCGGCGGCCGAGATCATGCGCCAGCAGATGGTACTGAACGCCGTCCACGACGCCGGCGAACAATGGGCGGCGGAAGCCGGCAACGCCGCCGCGCTCCGGGCGTACACGGAAGCAAGGGCGGAGGCCCAGACCGTCTCCGCCTACCGGGCGATCGGCAGGCAGGCCGAGACCTGGGTGCCGCTGCTCCGGATCGTGTTCGAGTGCCTCTATGTCGGCGCCTTCCCGATGGCGGTGCTGCTGATGCTGACCCCGGCGGGCGCGACGATCTTCCGGTCGTACGTCACCGGGCTGATCTGGCTCCAGTCCTGGGGCCCGCTCTATGCCGTGCTGCACCGGATCAGCATGGGGGAAGCGGCGGAGAGGATGCAGGCTGCGGCGGCGATGCCGAACGGCAATATCGGCATCTCGCTGGTGGCCCAGGCCGGGATCAGGGCCGTGGCCTCGGACGTGGCGGTGATGTCGGGCTACCTCTCGATGTCGGTGCCGTTCCTCGCCGCTGCACTGGCGTATGGATTGTCGAAGGCGACGGTGCTGGCCACGTCGGTCCTTGCCGTGGGCCAGGACGCGGCCAGTTCGGCGGCGCATGAGGGCACGACCGGCAACCTCTCGCTCGCCAACACCGGTTACGACACGCACCGCTTCGCCACCCTGGAGGGCCGCCAGATCCGCACTTCGGCCCATGTCGACAGCGACCGTTACACGGGTTACGCCCCAGGCGGCGCAGGCATGACGGTGACCGGCGACGGGACGGTGGTGGCCGACGCCGGCGCCGCAACCAGCCGCATCCCGGCCGCCGGGGTTCGATTGTCGGAATCCCTCGCCACGAGCCACGAGACCCGGGCGGCGGAGGCGCGGACTCTCTCGCGCCACTGGTCGGCCGAGGCGGGCCAGGCGCGCAACGCCGCCGTCACCGACGCCACCGGGCTGATCCAGCGATACAGCCATGACGTCTCGACCGGCGAGGCCTTCACGCGCGGCGTGACGGAGAGCGAGTCGAGCCAGGCGCAGCAGCTCGACTCCCATGTCGAGAAGCTGGCCGAGATCGCCGGGATCACGAAGAACCAGGCGGCGGTGCTGACCGGACAGGCGAGCGTCGGCGGCGGCTGGGACTTCATCGTCAAGGCGAAGGCGGACGGCTCGGTGATGTGGCGCGGCCAGACCGTCGAGTCCGACGCCTGGAACCGGATGAAGGAATACGACCGCCAGCACGGCGTGACCGAGAGCTGGTCGCAGGTCGCCGACGCCTCGCGGCGCTACTCGACCCAGACCGGCGACAGCGAGATGGCCAGCCTCGACGAGAGCCTCTCGGCCAACCTCACTCGCATGCGGAGTTTCCAGGAGCGGGCCTCGCTGGCGCGGCAGGAATCGGAGAGCTGGTCGGAGCAGGCCGCCCAGGTGCGCTCGGACGCGCAGGCGATCGAGCGCGAGCTCGGCCAGCCCTTCTTCGCCTGGCTCTCCGAGCAGAGAGGAACGGACGGGCGCGCCATCGGCGCGGCGGGCGCGATGCGCATCGCCTCACCGCAGACCGCGGAGGATTCCGAGCAGCTCCGGGAATACGCCGCCGCCTTCATCGCCGAGAAATACCCGGCGCCCGCCGGACCCGATCCGTCCAGCGTCGGCGGCGCGGCGGAGTATGAGGGGGCGACCGGAAAGTTGCGGGAGGCCTACGGGCGCGAGACCGCGGCGGCCCATACCGGCTGGTCGGCGGGCGTCCGCGAGCGGGCGGAGGGCGCCGGCGCGCCCGGGCCGGGCGAGACGGAGACGCAGGCCCGGAACGAGCGGGTGGAGACGAAGACGGACATGGTCATGAAGGGCACGGCGCGCGACGCGCGCCAGACGGTCACGAGGGACGAGGCGGTGACGGTCGGGGCGGGCATCTCGGGCGAGACGAACAAGCCGTTCGAGCAGCATGCGACCGAGAACCTGCCCGTAGTCGGCGACTGGCTCGCCGGCAAGCTGTTCGGCTCGGCGAAGAACGCGGTCCCGGACGGGCCCCCCAGCGTCGCCGGGAAGGACAGGCCGCCGCCGGACGAAAGGGGCTGGGGCGAGTCCTCGCCGTGATGCAGGGGCCGGGCTCAGTCCTCCCGCATCAGCCGCTCGTTCTCCTCGGCGACGGCCATGTCGTACCATTTCCCGGAATTGGTCGACCAGTCAATCAGCTCGGTGCCGTCCGTCATCTCGTAGCGGCCGAACGCGCGCCAGTCGCAGTGGCGCAAACCCCGCCGGAGCGCGAGGACCAGCGAGGACACGAATGCCCAGGCGCCGGCGGCCAGCCACGCGGCGGTCGCCGTTTCGATGCTCGCCCCCGGATCGGGTCCGGGGCAGGCTCCGGTCGCGGCGGACCATGCGGTCCAGAGCGCCGCGAGGGCGAAGCCGCCGAGTACGACGGCGCGCACCGCGGGCGTCGTCCGGGATGCGTGCCGCGCCGCCGCCGGGGGATCGTCGAATGTTCCCGTCATGCTCATGGCCTCCGCTCGTACCGACGGAAGGGCGCAAGGGAATCTCCGCCCGGGCCGGTCTCCTTCGCCCGGCCCCCCGCCCTCCTCGACCTCCGGGCGGCGCGCCGTACGATGACGGGGCGAGCCTGATGCGCGGCATCGGCGGCAGTATGCTCCGGGGCGGCCAGACCGTCTTCCACGGCATCCGCATGTGGGGCCAGCTGTTCCAGGCGGCCCTGCTGTTCGCGGCCTTCACCACCGTCGCCGTGCCGGCCTGGAACCTGTGGCGGTCGACCACAGGCGCCGAGTGGTATGCCGCCGGCATGGCGACGCTGGCCGAGGCGAAGCTCGCGCTCGGCTACGATCCGGACTCGGGCCAGGAGATCCGCTTCGAGGACGGCACGCGGCGCGTCCTCCGGATCCGCGACATCGCCGTCTCGGTCCCGGCGCACGAGGCGCGCGAGCGGATCAAGTCGGAGATGTTCGCGAGCGCGGGGCTCGGGGCCATGTCCAGCGCCGGGCTGATCGGGCTGTTCCTCGTCGCGTTCTGGTGGCGCGGCGCGCGGCTCGGGCGCCAGCGCCGCATAAGGGGCGCCGAGATGGTCACCGCCGGGGAGCTGCGCCGCCGGGTCCGGCCGGCGCATCTCCGCGTGCTCGCTTGCCTGCCGGGCGCCGCCCGGTTCCGGCCCTACGCCATCGCCGGCATCCCGTATCCGGAGCGGACCGAGACCCAGCACACCATCGTCTCGGGCACCACGGGATCGGGCAAGACGGTGCTGATCTCGGACCTGGTTTCCCAGATCCGCGCCCGCGGCGAGCGCTGCGTCGTCTACGACAAGATGGGGAGCTACACGCGCGCCTTCTTCGACCGGGACCGCGACGTGCTGCTGAACCCGCTGGATGCCAGGGCGCCGCGCTGGTCGCCCTTCCTGGAGGCCCGCGATCCGCGAGACTTCGACATGATGGCGGCCGCGCTGATCCCGCAGCAGAAGGACACGGTGGACCCCTTCTGGGTGACGGCGGCGCGCCAGCTCTTCTCCAACGGTGCCGGGGTGTTCTGGAAACGGGGCGTCAAGGACAACCGCGTCCTGGTCGACCATTTGCTCAAGACCGAGCTGACCGCGCTTGCCGAGGCGATGGCGGGCACGGTCGCCCAGTCAATCGTCGATCCCGAGAACCCCAAGACCGCCCTCTCGGTCCGCGCCATGCTGACCGCCAACGTCTCGGCGCTGGAGCTCCTGCCGGATACTGGCACGCCGTTCTCGATCCGGGACTGGATATCGGACGAGGCCAGAGACCGAAACGGGGGCGGGTTCCTGTTCCTCACCTCCAGGGGCGACCAGCATTCGTCCCTGCGCGGGCTGATCTCGACCTGGCTGGAGATCGCGGTCAACGCCATGCTGTCGCTCGCCCAGGACGACGGGCGGCGGATCTGGGTGATCCTCGACGAGCTGCCCACCCTGCACCAGGTGCCGAGCCTTCAGCCGGGACTCGCCGAGTCGCGCCAGTTCGGCGGCTGCTTCGTGCTCGGCGTCCAGGTGGCGTCTGCGCTGCGCGACCTTTACGGCCGCAACGGCGCGGAGACCATCTCGGGGCTCTGCGGCACCCGCGTGGTGCTGGCTGCGCCCGACCGGGACACCGCGCAATGGTCGGCCGACAGCCTCGGGCGGAGCGAGATCGAGGAGGTTGCGGAGGGTTTTTCCTACGGCGCCAACACCATCCGCGACGGCGTCTCGCTGACGCCGCGCCGCGAGCTGCGGGCCCTGGCTCTGCCGTCGGAAATCATGCGCCTGCCCAATCTGGAGGGCTATCTCAAGTTCCCCGGGCCCTTCCCGGTCGCCTCGATCCGCCTGATATACGTCGCGCGGCCCGCCGCGTCCGAGCGGTTCGTGCCGCGCGAGCGGAACGGCCGGACAGATGGCGGGGGAGACCCGGACCGTCCGGAACGCATCGAAGCCGATCCGGCGTGCGCCGCCGAGTCTGACAGGATCGCGAATGCAGCTGGCGACGACGTGGAAGCCGATCACGTGGAAGCCGATCACGTGGAAGCCGATCACGTGGATGCCGACGACGCCGCGCTCGTACTGCCGCCCCTGACAGGCGAAGCGGAGCCGATCCCGCTGCCGGGAGCGGCCGGGGGAGCGGACACGGACGTCCGTCCGGCTGCGAAGGGCGAACCCGGAAAGAAGGGTTGCGAGCGGAACGCGCGCCCGGCGCCGCCGCACAGGACCGAAAGCGACGCCAAGGCGCCGTCGAAGCCGAATGGCGAACCGCCGGTGGCCTGCGCCGGGACCCCCGCTCCCGCAGTATCCGGATCCGCTTCGGGGCCGGAAGACGGATCGGCGGCGAGGAATTCGCGGTCCGAACTGACAGCAGGAAGAGAGACGTCCCGGAGCGCCGGTCAGCCCGGTACCGGCGGCTGGTACTGAGCCATGCTCTCGATCGGCGCGCTCGCCTCGTCGGCGCAGGGCGCGTCCTACTACGAACGCGACGGCTACTATGCGAAAGACGATCCGGATCACCGCGCCGCCAGCGCCTGGGCCGGCAAGGGGGCCGAAGAGCTCGGGCTGAAGGGGCCGGTCGACGCGGATACCTTCCGGCTGGTTCTGGAAGGTCGGGTGCCGGACGGCTCGGACACGCGGCTCGGGCGGCGCGGCAAGGACGGGGAGATCCAGCACCGCCCCGGCCGCGACCTGACCTTCTCCGCCCCCAAATCCGTCTCTATCGCCGCGCTGGTGGGCGGCGACGGCCGCATCGTCGAGGCGCACGACCGCGCCGTGGCGGCGACGCTCGCCTGGGTCGAGAAAAACGCCGCCGAGACCCGCATGAAGGATCCAGAGACGGAGAAGATGGCGCGGGTCGGCTGCCAGAAGATCGTCGCCGCCACCTTCCGGCACGACACCTCGCGGAACCTCGACCCGCAGCTTCATTCCCACGCTGTAATCGCGAACATGGTCCTGGGCGCGGACGGCAAATGGCGCAGCATGGCCAACGAGGGCCTCTACTTGCAACAGAAGCTGATCGGGATGCTCTACCGCAACGAGCTCGCGGCCGGCCTCTCCAGGCTCGGCTACGGCATCGAGAAGACCCACGCCGACGGGCGCTTCGAGATTGCCGGCGTCCCGCGCGCGGCGGTGGAGGCGTACTCGACCCGCCGCGCCGAAATCGAGGCGGCGATGGCGGAGCGCGATCTCGGCAGCTCGGCGGACAATCCTCGGCTTGCCGAGCGGGCGGCGCTGATGACGCGCGCGAAGAAACGCGGCATCGACCGTGACGAACTGCGGAACGTCTGGGCAAGACAGGCCGCCGGTCTCGGCCTCGACGCCGGTGCGCTGGTGGCCGGGGCCATGGATCGATCCGCGCCGGCGGGGAGGGAAGCGGCCGTGGAGCAGGCGTCGGAACCGGGCGGGGAACCGGTTCCGGGGCCTCCGGATCGCCACGACATCGGCGCGCAGCGGCAGGAGGGCGCGGTGGTCTGGGCGATGGCGCATCTCTCGGAGCGCGAGGCGGTATTCTCGCGGACCGATCTCGTTGCCGCGGCGCTCGCCCATGCGCCCGGCACCGTCGCGATCGGGGAGGTCGAGCGCGAAGTCGCGACGCAGGAAAGGGCCGGGACGCTGCACGCCGTCGACCTGCCGGGCGCCGAAGCCTCGTTCGCGACCGACCGGACCGTCGGCGAGGAGCGCGAGACGGTGGCGCTGATGCGGAGCGGCCAGGCGCGCGGCCGTGCGCCGATGCGCGGCTGGCAGGTCCAGGGGCACCTCAACAAGGGACCGCTCACGGCCGGGCAGAAGGACGCCGTGAAGCTCATCCTGTCGGCGAAGGACCGCACGGTCGGCGTCCAGGGCTATGCCGGCACCGGCAAGACCACGATGCTGAACCGCGCCCGGGTGCTCGCGGAGAAGAAGGGATACCGCATGGCGGGGCTCGCGCCGTCGGCCTCGGCGGTGCAGACCTTGACCTCCGAAGCCGGCATCGAGACCGAGACCCTCCAGCGCTTCCTCGCGCGCAACGCCGGCGTCGCCGAAGGCAGGCTCACGAAGAAGGGCGCGAAGGAGATGCGCGCCGCCTTCGCGAAGACCATCCTGGTGGTCGACGAGGGCTCGCTCGCCTCCACCGTGCAGACCCGCGACCTGCTGCGCATCGCCAACGCGCTGCGCATCCCCCGCGTGGTGCTGGTGGGCGACGCGAAGCAGCTCGACGCCGTGGATGCCGGCAAGCCGTTCGCCCAGCTCCAGGCCGCCGGCATGCAGACCGCCACGATGGACGAGATCATGCGCCAGCGCGATCCGGCGCTGAAGGAAGCGGTCGAGGCCAGCCTCAAGGGCGATATCGGACGCGCGTTCGAGAAGCTGGGCGACAACGTCGCTGAGGTGAAACCGGACAACATCGCGGGCGCCGTCGCCGCCCGATGGCTCCGGCTCGACGAGGAAGCGCGGGCCAACACCGGCGTCATGGCGCCTTCCCACCGGTTGCGCCAGGCGATCAACGGCCACATCCGCGAGCGTCTGGCCCGCGAGGGCCGCATCCACGGGCCGGCCATGCAGTCTGAGCGGCTGGTCTCGATGGGCTACACCAACGCGGAGAAGGCGCTCGCCGCCAACTACGGAGCGGGCGACGTGGTGGCGTTCCACCGCCCTTACAAGCGGATCGGCGTCGAGAAGGGCGACGAGCGGCGCGTCGCGGGCGTCGATCACAAGGCCCGCGCGGTGCTGCTGGACGACGGCAACGGTGGCCGGGTTGCCTGGAAGCCCGGGGAGATCGGCGGGCGGAAGGGCGGCAGCGAGGTCTACCGGCGCGAGGAGATCGAGCTCAGGGCAGGCGACCGCATCCGCTGGACGCGCAACGACGCCGGGCTCGGGCTGGTCAACAGCCGCACCGCGGAAGTCCTCAAGGTCGCGGACGGCCGGG
>MKWU01002630.1_pt1 | contig 26156 bp, 16 predicted proteins | sample 809101 | NCBI WGS metagenome assembly MKWU01 (sample SAMN05860141, study PRJNA318959) | sponge metagenome | host: Aplysina aerophoba | place: Slovenia: Piran, Adriatic Sea, Gulf of Piran | collected 2013-05-07 | reverse complement strand
GGATGGCGCGGTCGCACCTGGCTAGCGTGCGGATGACGCTGGGCCGGCGGGTGACGGCGAGTGCCGCGGAGCCGCCGCGCCTGACGGTGCTGGGGCGTGCGGTGCCGCTGGGCAAGGCGGCGGCGGGAACGGCCGCCAAGCAGATGCTGGCGGGCTGGCTTTCCTCCTGGACGACGGCGCATGGCGGCCCGGCCGGCGGACCGGGCTTCGGCGCCGGTGTGGCCGGCGGTTCCGGTGCGCCCGGGGCCGGCGGTCCGGCGACGGCGGGGATGCGGGCGGCCCCCGGGCTGGACGGCGTCGCGGCCGGTTGGGGTGGGATCGGCGGGGTTTCCGGAGGCTTCGGAGGCTTCGGAGGCTTCGGAGGCGGAGCGGACCCGCTGCGGGGCTCGGGGGTCGTGCTGTCGTTTGGCGGTGGGCAAGGGGACGGCGGGGAGGGAGACGGCGGGCAGGAAGACGGCGGGCAGGAAGACGCAGAGGGGCGCGGGCCGGGGCGCCGCTGGCAGGTGTGGGGCCAGGGCGACGTCCAGGTGTTCCAGGGCGCGCCGTCGGCGGTCACCGGGTACGACGGTGAGCTGCAGACCGCCTACGCGGGCGTGGACACCTGGGTGACGGAGCGCTGGCTGGCGGGCGCGGCGGTGGCGCGCAGCCGCGGCCACGGCAACTGGCGCGCGGGCGGGTCGCAGGGTTCGCTGGCGACGACGCTGACGGCCGTGCATCCCTACGTGCAGTGGTCGGACGCGACGACGTCGGTGTGGGCGACGGCGGGCGGCGGTTGGGGCGCGGCGGAGAACGTGCGCCGCAGCGGCCGGCGGGGAGCGAGCGGGTTGGGTTTGCGGCTCGGCCTCGTGGAGCTGCGGCGGCGGCTGGGCGCGGCGGGCGGCGGCTTCCGGTTCGGAGTGCGGTCCGACGGGGCATGGGCAGCGCTGCGCACCGCGGCGGGCGAGGAGTCCATCGACGAGCAGGCGGCGGCCGTGCACCAGGTGCGGGTCGGGGTGGAGGTGTCGCGGCCGATCCGGCGGGGCGCGGTCTCTCTGGCCCCGTTCGGCGAGGCGCACGTGCGTCGCGACGGGGGCGCGGGCCAGCGGGGGCAAGGCCTCGAGGTGGTCGCCGGGCTGCGCGCGGCGGCCGGCGAGGTGCGCGTGGATGCGCAGGGCCGGATGCTGGCCGTGCACTCGGCGGCGGGCTACCGCGAGCGGGGCGTGGGGGTGACGCTCAGCGTAGGCAACCAGGACCGGGAGGGGCTGTCGCTGTCGGTGTCGCCGCGCTGGGGCGACTCGGCCAGGGGCGGCGGCACGCTGTGGCAGGAGCAGCTCTACCGCCGCTACCTGCCCGAGGCGGAGCCGGACCGGTGGGTGCTGGATGCGCGCAGCGAGTACGGGATTCGGCGGGCCAGCGGCCGGATTCTGACCTGGTTCGGTTCCGTGAGCCACTCGCCCTTCGGCCGCCGCTTCCTGGTCGGCGGCAGCGTCGGCGTCCTCGACTGACGCCGGCCGGCCGCGAACGTGCTCCGGCCGGAGTGGCGGAGTGTTACCGAGAACCGCATCCGCGACGATCTGCGGCGGGCGACGCGGCGCCGTCACGCCGTTGCGCCGGAGCAACCGGTCCGGGCGTCCGAGGACGGCACGCCTCAACGGCGGCGGCTCGTCGACGACGTCGGCCGCTCGCCGGAACCACGACACGGCAACGCCGTAGTCCTCCTCGACCCCGCGAGCGTGCTCGTACCGCTCGCCGAGCTCCGTCTGCGCCGCAGCATTTCCCGCCTCGGCCAGTTCGCGTAGCGCCGCGACCGGCAGTTCCGTGACGTACGTCTCTGCTGGATCGGAACAGCAGCCCGATCTCGAGCGGCGTTTCCAGTTGCGACAGCAGCGCCGACGTGTACGGGCGGGCGGGCGGGCGGCGTCTTCATCCCCGTGCGGTGTCGGTCCCAGGGCGGTCTCCCGGGTGACAGCAGGCGGCCCGGGCCTTGCCTGCCCAGGCGGCGTCGCACATGATCTTGGGTGGAATCATGGTGTTGAAGCCCGAGCCGTCGTCGATGGCGCCCGGCGAATCTCCCTTCACGTCGTCGTCCGAGTCGCGCCTCCTGGAGCAGATCCGGCGGGGCAGCCGCGGGGCGGCCGAGGTGCTGTTCAATCGATACGGATCCTGGCTCCGGAGATGGACTCGGGGCCGCCTGCCGCAGCGGGCACGGGGCTCTCTCGACACCAGCGACGTCGTGCAGGAGGCGCTGGGGTACATGTTCACGCGCCTCGACTGGTTCGAGTCGAAGCGCGCGAGCGCGCTGCGGGCCTACCTGCGGCGGGTCACCGAGAACCGCATCCGCGACGAGCTGCGGCGGGTGACGCGGCGCCGTCACGCCATAGCGCCGGAGCAACCGGTTCGGATGTCCGAGGACGGCGCGCCTCAACTGCGGCGGCTCGTCGACGACGAGGCCTGGAGGCGCTACGTCGATGGCCTGCAGCGTCTGAGCTCCCGGGACCGACGGCTGATCGCCGGCCGCGTCGAGCTCGGCTACAACTACCGGCAGCTCGCGCTCGTCGAACGGATGCCGAGTCCGGATGCGGCGCGCATGGCGCTACGGCGGGCGTTGATTCGACTGGGCGACGTCATGGCGGATGGGTGACGCAGGACCCGCCTGTTCGGTTTCCATTTCGCGAACGCCAGTTCAATTGGAAGGCACATGACCCGCGCCGTGCGGTTGTCGGTGTCTGACCACGGCCGAGCGAAGGCAAGTCGGATGGATGAGGAGGAGCGCGACCGGTTGGTCGTCGACGTGGCGGACGCGTTGACGCTGAACCAGGACGTGGATTGGGACCGGTGCGCGCGGGAGGCCACACCCACCAGCCACCGGACGCTCGAGAACCTGCGCGTCGTCGCCGATGTGCTTGCCAGCTTCCGCGTGCAGGGAGAGGAGGCGGCGAGCGAGACGGCGATCGGCTCCCGACTGCCCGGCGGCGTTTTCTTCCGCCTCGCCGTGCAAGCTCTGATCGCCTTCGCCGCGCTGTGGGTGGCTGCCCTGGTGGTGTTGGGCCTGTGGGGGTGGAACGACTTCCGGCGCGAGTACGGCGAGCTTCCCTCGTACCTGACGCTCCTGACGGCCGCGCCCGTGGCGAACGCGTGCCTGCTCCTGTTCGCGGGGCGCCGCGACCGCCGGACGTGGTTGCTGGGCGTGTACTTCCTCCTGACGGCCGCAACCATCAATCCGTTCGCGCTCCTCGGCATCCTCCGGGGGGCTCCTCCGGCCGAGCCGTTCGGCTATCCCGACTTCGCCTTCCCCTACGTGTACCCGTTCCTGTTCGCGCCAGCGTTCCTGTGGGCGTTCGCTCGAGAGTGCCCACGGGTCCGTCGCGGAACCCGGCTTGACGGCTTGGCGCGCCGGATGGTGCCCATCAGCGTGCTGGTCGGCTGCCTCATGTGGGTCGGGATCGTGACGTGGTTGGTGCTCGTCCGGGCAGGCCGCGTACCCCTCGCTGTTTCCTGGGTGGTGTTCGACGGGATCTTCGTCGTCTTGAACATCTTGTCGCTCGGAGCGGTCGTGGTGGTCGTGCTGCGCGCGCACACGGCGCCGGCCGAAGAGACCCGGCGCGTGGTTCTGTTCAGCGTCGGGTTCCTGATGTACATCGGGTTGCAGACGGCGCACAACGTCGCCGAGGCGTTCACTGCAGGGGACACTCTGTCCAACTACCAATGGTCTCCAACCATCGCGGCATTGCATACGTTGCGATTTCCGGCTATCGGACTGCTCTGGTGCTCCGTGCTCGCCGCCCGCGTGCCGCACGTGCGCGAAGTGGTGCGGGCGTCGCTGGGCCGGCTGCTGACGCACGGGTGGCTGGTCGGCATCGGGGCGGCCGGGCCGGCGGCGGTCCTGGTGTGGCTGCTGGCCGACCGCCGCGAGCAGACGCTGGGCGCGGTCGCCGCCGACCCGGCGGTGCAGTTGCTGGGCGCGGCTTCGGCGACCCTGCTGCTTGCCGCCGCCGCCCGCGAGCGACTGCGGGGCCCCCCGGCTGCGGCCCGCCGCCGCCCGCGAGCGACTGCGGGTCCACCTCGATGCGTGGCTCTATCCCGACACCGCCGACCAACGACAGGCCCTGGCGGATGCCACGGCGGCCCTGGCCAAGGTGGGGCGCCTCAAGGCGGTCAGCCGGATCGTGCAACGGACGGCGAAACGAGGCTGCGGCACCCCGGTTGCCCTGCTGTTGCGGACCGCAGCCGCGGCCGAAGCCGGCGACCTCACCGATCCGGACGGCGAGACGGCGCCCCTGGCGGGTGCGTCCCCCATCGTCGGCCTGCTGGAGACGGCCGGCGGCACGCTGCGGGTCCATCCGCAGGACGAAGCGTCGTATTTCAACCTGCTACCGCATGACGACAGGCGGTGGGTGGTCGAGTCGGGCGCCGACGCCGTGGTGCCGATCCCGGGCCCCGGCGCGGAGCTGCTGGGCGTTCTGGTTGCGGGCCGGCGCCTGGACGGCCGGCTCGCGCGGCCGGTGGACCTCCCGTTTCTCGAGGCGTTGGCGGCGGCGGCCGGCCTGGCCGGCGAACGCGTGCTCGCGATGCGCATGGGGGGAGCCCGGCCGGTGGACGCGCCGCCGGCCCAGGAGTGCCCGGTCTGCGGATGCGTGTCGGAAGCCGGTGAGCCGGCGGCGTGCGACTGCGGGGCCGCGTACGTCGAAACGGAGGGGCCGAGGCTGCTGGCGGGCAAGTACCGGCTGACGCGGCGCCTGGGAAGGGGGGGATGGGGGCGGTCTACCTGGCGCGCGACCTCCCGCTCGAGCGGGACGTCGCCATCAAGACGCTGACGGGCGTGTCCGTCCTCCGCCTGATGGGCTCGAAGCCGGAGGCCTGGGCCATGGCCACACTCACGCATCCGGCCGTGGCGCAGATCCACGGCATCGAGACGTGGCGGGGCCGACCGTTCCTCGTCGTCGAGTTCCTGTCACGCGGCACCCTCGCCGACCGGCTGCGGCGCGGCCCGGTGCCGGCCGCGCGCACCCTCGACATCGTCGTCCTGCTGGCCGACGCCCTGGCGGCCTTGCACGAGGCCGGCTACCTGCACGGGGACATCAAGCCGAGCAACGTCGGGTTCGCGGCCGACGGGTCGCCGAAGCTCCTCGACTTCGGTCTGGCCCGCGAGGCGAACGACGCCACCAGCGGGGGCGGCACCGCGCGCTACCTGTCGCCCGAGGTGCTGTCCGGCCGCCCCGCCTCCGAAGCCGACGACGTCTGGTCGTTGTGCGTCATGTTGTACGAGATGGTCGCGGGAGAGCATCCGTTCGCAGGGGGCGTCGCCGGCGAGGTGAAGGATCGCATTCGACGACAGCGACTCGACCGCGGCATCCCGGCGACGGCGGACTCCGGCCCGTCGTCGGCTGTGGTCGCGTTCGCGGCGATGATGCTGACGGCTCGCCGGTCGGCCCGCCCGGCAACCGCGAACGCCTTCGTCGACGCGCTTCGCGGCGTTCGCCGCGGCGACCTCCTGGCCTGAGCTCCAACAACCGCAAGGATCTCTACGAGGTCGTCGCCCCGATGGATTGCTGCCTCTCAGTTACGAGCCCAGTCATAACCGATGCGCACGTAGTAGTAGGCGCCGCTGTAGCCCCACGGCATGTACTCGCTGTACCGCTCGCCGACGGCATTGGCGATGACCGACACCTGCGAGTAGGTGTCAAAGAGGTTCTGTCCCCCAACGGCCAGCGTTGTTCCCTGCCCAAGGGGAATGCTCAGCTCCAGGTCGACGATCGGCCGGCCGTCGAAGAAGCCCTGCTCCAGGCCGCCCGAGGGATCGAAGACCGTCCCGCGCCCGCTGTCATAGTCGTACCAGCCGCTGTAGTAGCTCAGGCGGCCGAGAAGGATGGCCCGCCCGAGGCGCTGCGTGACGCCGACGTTCCAGCGGGTGCGCGGCAGCGCGTAGGCGTACTCCGCGAGCCGCCGGCCGTCGAGCAGACCCTTGTCGTTGTCCGTCACCTCGGTGTCGGTGTGGTTGAAGACGGCGCTGATGACCGTGTTGCCCCGCAGCGCCAGCGGCGTCCAGGTGGAGACGACGTCGATACCCTGCGAGGTCGTGCCGAAGGCGTTGGTGAAGAACCGGTAGTTGCGCACGCTCTCGGCGGCCTCGAAGCCCCCGGCCACGACATCGGCGATCTCCGCCGGCATCAGCGTGAAGTTGCTCGTGATGCCGATGCGGTCGGACACGTCGATGCGAGAGTAGTCGGCCGTCAGCGTGAAGGGACCGCCGCCCAACACCACGCCGGCGGTGTAGTTGAGCGATGTCTCGGGCTTGAGCGGCGCGCCCCCGCGCAACAGCGCCACCGGCGAGACCGAAGGGATGACCGCGTTGTTGACCAGGTCGCCGACGGTCGGGTCGAACCAGCTGTGGATGTTCAGGCCGTGCTGCTGGCCGGGGGTCGGCGCGCGGAAGCCGGTGCTCATGCTGCCCCGCACGAAGCCGGCACGGCCGGACACCTTGCCGTTGGTCGTCGTCCCGAAGTCCTCGAAGTCCTCGATGCGGACCGCCGCGCCCAGCGTCCACGCGGCGTCCGGGTCGGTCACCTCGAGGTCGCCGTAGGCCGCGACGTTGTGGCGGCTCCAGGTGCCCGCCTGCGGCGGGCTGTAGGCGAAGACGCCGTTGGAGCCGGCCATGAAGCCCTGCGCCGCGTACGGGCCGACCGTCCATCCCGCGCGGTCGCCCGCACGCAGGCCGAACTGCTCGTCGCGCCATTCCGCGCCGGCGGCGATGTTCACCCGGTCAGTGACGGCATGCGACACGTCGAAGTTGAGGCTGACGTCCCGCTGACGGTTCCGGCCGACGTCGAACGCGTTGGGCGATTCGAGACCGAGCGACGCATTGATGGTGTCGCGGATGAAGAAGTCGGTGCGGTGCATGCCGACCGAGCCGCTCAGGTCCCAGTTGAAGCCGCCGGCGGTGAAGCCGCGCACGCCCCCGGCCAGCGACGCCTCGGTCGCCGTGCCTCCGGTCTGCGGCGTGAAGCCGCCGGGGAACAGCTCCTGGAACGTGAAGCAGTTCGGGTCGTCGGCCACCTGCCGCAGCGCCGCCGGGTCGGGCACGAGGTCGGTGACGGTGACCGTCGGGCAGTTGGCCGAACCCATGCCGCGGGCCGCGAGCACGTCGCCGACCAGCAGCGTGCGGCCGCGGTCGTTGCTGAACACGCCGAGCCGCGTGCTCGGGTTGCGGAAGAATATGCCGTAGGTCACCTTCCTGGTGGCGTAGCTCGTGTGGGCGTACGCCTGCACGCCAGCGGGAAAGGTATAGCCGAAGTTGCCGAACGCCTTCAGGTCGTTGTCGACGGCCGGGTCGCCCCACACCTGCGGATGGTCGGAGGAAACGTGCGTGTTCCCGGCGGCGACGAGCGCGATGGCATCGCGGCGCGGCGCGGCCCGGTCGGTCGGGTTCGCGCTGCCGTACTCCAGGCTCAGGTTGGCGAACCCGGTGGCGCCGAGCGGTAGGCCGACGTTGCCGGCGAACTGGGTCGATTCGCCGTCGCCGGCCCGATACATCCCGGTGTTGAGTTCGACCGAGCCGCCGGCCGAGGCGTCCTTGAGCTGGAAGTTCATCACGCCGGCGATGGCGTCCGAGCCGTACTGGGCCGCCGCGCCGTCGCGCAGCACCTCGACCTGCCGCAGGGCAACCGCGGGGATGGCGGAGATGTCGGGGCCCTGCGAGCCGAACGCCACGCCGTTTCCGCCGTGCCAGTCGACTATCGAGGAGCGGTGGCGGCGCTTGCCGTTGACCAGCACCAGCGTGTGGTCCGGGGCCAGGTTGCGCAGCATGGCGGGGCGCACCACCGTCGATCCGCCGCTGATCGGTTGGGTGTTGGTGTTGAACGACGGAATAATGGTGCGGAGTTGATCCTTCAGATCGCCCGCCCCCTGGCTGAGCAGGTCGGCGGCCGACAGCACGTCCACCGGGACCGCCGACTCGGTGGCGCTGCGCGGCTGCGCGCGGGAGCCGACGACCACCGTTTCCTCCGTGAATCCCGCGAGCAACCGCTGCATCTCAGCGGGCGACAACCCCAGGGCCTCGATCTCGGCCGGCGTCATCCCGAGTGCGCGGCCGAGTTCCTCGGCCAGTGCGCCCGGCCGTTCCTCGACCTGTTCCCGGGTGTCGTTGCCCTGAGGCTCCGCGCTCGCCACGGATGCGAGCGTGGTCCAGGCGAGCACAAGACCGGCCAGCATCAGGGTTGCGCGCCACTGCGCGTCCCTCGTCCACGTCGTGCCTGCTTTGGCTACTCGCACGCAATCTCTCGGCTGCCAGGTCGGTGCGTACTTCCCGCGCGTTGCTCCCACTGGGTCGTCCTCCCTCCGACATCTCGGATCAACACCCTTCTCCCGCTCGAACGGCAAGCCCTCCGGCGCTGACAGCGGAGGGCCTTCCTCTGCTCATCCGAAGCTCTCTACCTACAATTGGCGTCGCCCGGACAGGAACCGAACACGCTACGGCAACTGTCCTGCGCGAGGGCCGGGGCAGGTGGGTCGCCCCGCGTCGCGGTGTTGCAGAACCGCGACATCTTCCCGAGCACGGTCAACCAGTCGGCGTCGTGCTGATCAACGACGGCACGGGTACGCGCCGCGGCCTTCTGTTCCGTCACGGATCCGGCGAGGGAATCCGCGGTGGCAGGGTGGCTGACCCGCAGGCGATGGCTGGCAGTGGACCGGAGGCCAGGCCCGTCGTGCAGAGCGAGTATCTCGCCGTGACCCCCGACAGCCGGCGTCGGCGTCCCCAGCGCCGAGACTTATAGCCCGGCCTGTTCCTTCACGTAGCGGGCCACCTGCTCGTGGGTGGCGAACCAGACGTCGCCCTTCGCCTTGATGTGGTCGATCAGTCCTTCGAGGATGACCATGCGCGAGCGGTGGCCGATGATGTGCGGATGGGTCGTCAGCAGGAACATCGTCCCTTCGTCGTAGGCCCGGTCGAACTCGTCGATGTAGACCTGGAGGAGCTCGCGCGGCGGCGTGTAGCTGTTGCCGAGGGGGTTCATCAGCGGCGCGTCGTCGAGGATCCAGTCGACCGGCAGCTCGACCATGCCGGTCGGCTCGCCGTCCTGCACGATCTCGTAGGGCCGGTCGTCGGCCATGAGCGAGCTGTCGTAGAGGAAGCCGAGTCCCCGGATGATGTCGAGCGTGTTGGGGCTGAAGTTCCACGACGGGGCGCGGTAGCCGACGGGACGACGCCCGGTGGCCTGCTCCAGGTAGTTGGTGGCCCGGATGACGAGATCGCGCTCGGTCTCGGCGTCGAGCTCGCTGTTCAGCTCGTGGACCCAGCCGTGCACGCCGAACTCGTGGCGCCCCGAGGCCTGGATGACGTCGACCATCTCCGGCCGCAGCACCAGGCTGACCGCGGGGATGAAGAACGACGCCGGGATGCCGTGGCGGTCCATCAGCTCGACGCACCGCGCGAGACCGACCCGCGCGCCGTACTCGCCCTGCGAGAGCGCGCCGATCGACGGAGCCGGATTGCGTCCGATCAGGATCGTGTCGTTGTCGACATCGAAGGAGATCATCACCGCGACGCGGGCGCCGTTCGGCCACGAGGCGGGCTGCAGGCTGCGGCCGGCGCGCACCTGGCCTGCGAGCGCGCGGATCTCGTCCACGCTCAGGTGGATGCCCGGGTTGCGGTCCTGGGCCAGCACGCGGGCAGCCGGCGGACCGGCGGCCAGGAGCACCATCGCGCCGGCCGCGGCGCTCGCGATTCGCACTGGGGTCGCGCTCTTCCTCATTGCTCCTCCCCCTCCCCGGCCGCCTCCGCCTCGTGCGGCTGCCGCTCGCTCACCGGCGGGTTGTCGACGTGCCGGCCGAAGAACTCCGCGTAGCGCCGCAGCCGGTCCGCCTGGTGCAGCGGCTCCCGGATGCCGTGCCCCTCGCGCGGAAAGCGGACGAAAGTCACGTCCTTCCCGAGGTCGCGGAGCGCCCGGAAGAACTCCACCGACTGCTCGGGCGGGACCCGGGTGTCGGCCCCGCCGTGCATCAGGAGAACGGGGCTCGTCACGTCGGCCGCGTACGTCATCGGCGAGTGCCGCCGGTACTTCTCGGTCTCGTCCCACGGACTCCCGCCGAAGAACGACGCCAGGTAGTCCTGGAGGTCGTTCGTGCTGTACATGCTGTAGAGGTTCGTCAGCGCGGCCCCCGGAGACACGGCCTTGAAGCGGTCCGTCTGGGTCACGATCCAGGCCGAGAGATACCCGCCGTAGCTCCACCCGTAGCAGATGAGCCGGTCCGGATCGGCCCAGCCCATCGCCACCGCGTGCTCGACGCCGGTCATCACGTCGTCGTAGTCGGTGATGCCCCAGTTGTCGATGTTGGCGCTGATGAACGCCTGGCCGTAGTTCGTGCTGCCGCGGAAGTTTGGCTGCAGGACGACGTAGCCGTTGCCGGCGAAGAACTGGCTCTCCGGATTGAAGGCGGACAGCGACGCGCCGGTCGGCCCGCCGTGGGGATTGACGATGAACGGGTAGGCGACGCCCTCCTCGTACCCGACCGGCTTCGTCAGGACGCCCTCCACGGTCTCGCCGTCGCTGTTCGTCCAGCGGACGGTCTCGACCGTGCCGAGCGCCACGCCCTCGTCGCGCAGCCAGGCGTTGGCGTCGGTCAGGCGGACCGGCTCCCCCCCCCGAGCGCCCCGCCCCCGCGCCGCAGCCGGGCGTGGGCGTGGGCCGGGCGGCCCGGCCCCCCCCCCGCCGCGGCGGTGTAGATCTCGGCCGGCCGGTCGGGGCTCGTGTGCACCCAGACCCAGCGCGCGCCGTCGTCCGACAGCTCCCACTGGCTGTTGCGGCCGCCGGGGGCCGACTCGGAGGTCACCGCCCCCGACTCCACGCTGACGCGGAACAGGCCGGTGGAGGTGCCGTCGCCGGTCGGCCAGAACACCTGCCGGCCGTTCGCCGACCAGGTCGGGACGGTGAAGTTGCGGTCGAAGTCCTCGAGCAGCACCCGGGTCGGACGGTCGCGCTCGGGCGCGGCCAGGTACAGCTTGCTGTGCAGCGTGTTGCTGGTCGGCGTGGCGTTCGAGGCAAAGGCGACGGTGCGCCCGTCGGGCGACCAGCGCGGTGCGCTGTCGCTGCCGCCGTTCTCGTGGAGGAGCCGTGCCTCTCCCGTGCCGACGTCGACCACCTGGATGTCGCTGCGCCAGCCGTCGTTGGCGGTCGGATTGGGCCGGGTCTCGAACGCCACCTGCCGAGCGTCGGGCGACCAGTCCGGGTTGGCGACCGTGAAGTCGCCTTCGGTCAACCGCCGCGTCTCGTCGGACGCGAGGTCGTGCAGCCAGAGGTGGGTCATCTGGAACGACCCGTCGACCACCTCGGCATCGCCCTGCTCGTTGCGCCGCTCCTCCTCCGCCTCCGAGAGGCCGTCCTGCGCGAGCAGCAGGAGGGCCGAGCCGTCGGGCGCGAACGAGAACGCGCGCACCGCCTCGTCGTGCTCGGTGACCTGCCACGCCTCGCCGCCGTCCGCGTACAGGAAGTGGACCTGGGTCTGCGCCTCCGGCGTCTCGCCCCGCGCGGCGAGGAAGGCGATGATGCTCCCGTCGGGGGACCAGGCCGGCGCGGTCGCGTCCTGCGGACCGCGGGTGAGCTGCCGCTCTCCCGTCCCGTCGACGCGCACGCGCCACAGGTGGGTGACCGCCTCCAGGTCGGGGTCGTCCATGTCGCGCGAGCGCACGGTGTAGACGACCCATTCCCCGTCGGGCGACAGCGCCGGCGAGCCGACCTGGTCGATGCGCAGGGTATCCCGGGCCGACAGCACCCGCGTAGGACTCGCGGCGGCCCCGGGCGACGCCTCCTGCGGAGGCGCCGACTCGACGGCGAGGACAGAGCCGGCAGCGACTACGAGCGCCGCCCCCGCCCCGGCGATCACACCACGCGTTCGGCGACCTCGCATGTCGGTCCTCCTCCGCTCCGCCGGTGGTCCGAACCGGCGCCGGGCCGCAGAACGCGGATCGGGCAGAACCCGCATCGCCGGGGGCTGCCACCGATCCGCCCGCGGGGCCGAAGACCGGGGATGGGCCAGACCCCGCCTCCCGGGTGCCTCCAACAGACCCCCCCGCGAGCCACGGCCTGCGTTCGCGCTAACCCGCCAATCGTCGCCTGACGGCTCCGCTCGGCGCCCAGCCATGCCTACCAGGAGTCTGCACCGTCCTACGGCTCAGACTCCCGGCACCCGCTCGTCTTCGAGCCAGGCGATTTCGCCATCCGCGCTGTGGCCCGAGGGCCGGCGCCACCCTACATCGGGTGGAGAACCTGCAGGATCTCGTACATCCGCAGCACCGCCCGCGGGTCGGCGCTCCCGGCCTGCGCACCGTAGGCATCGGCGTGCGCGCTCAGGTCGACGCGCCCCGCCGTCTCCTCCGGCGACAGTCCCTCCTTGCGCAGGGCGGATACCTGCGTCCAGAGATCGCGCAGGTAGGCCTGCAGGTCGTCGATCTGGCTGCGGTCGCGGAACGGGGCCCCGTGGCCGGGCACCATGACCTCGAAGTCGAGGGCCTTCAGCCCGTCGAGGCTGGCCGGCCATTCGTTGACGAAGCCGTCACCCATGTACGGCAGGGCGTTCGCGCCGGGGCTTCCCAGGAAGAAGTCGCCGGTGAAGACGATCCGCTCCTCGGGGAGGAAGACCAGCGTATCGCCGCCGGTGTGCCCCCGGCCGGGGAAGTGCAGTTGCACTTCGCGGCCGCCCTTCACGAGCGTCAGCGTGTCGCTGTAGGTGAGGTTCGGCGCCTTGACCACCGTCTCCTGGATGGCGTTCTGGTGGGCGCGCAACTGGCGCAGGGCGGTTTCGAGCTGCGTCCGCTCCGTGGCATCGGATGCCGCGGCGATCCGGGCTTCGAGGCCCTCGATCTGGGCGGGGATGGCGGCCGCGAACCCCCGGTTGGTCCGCTGATCGAGCCCGGTCGACACGTGCTGCAGGCGGACGAAGTCGTGGCCGACGATCTCGACGTCGTCGCCGAAGATCTGGTTGCCGTGCGAGTGGTCGAAGTGGAAGTGCGTGTTGAAGACGTAGCGGATCGGCTTGTCGGTGACCTCCGTCGCGATCTCCGCCACGAGCTTGCGCGCCGCGGCCGGGGAGACGGTCGTGTCGACCAGCATCGCGTGGTCGTCGTTGACGATGACCAGCGAGTTGCTGAACGTCGTCATCGCGCCGGTGCCGGTCGCGAACCAGACGCCATCGCCGAGATCCTCGAAGCGCCACGCCGCGGCCCCGTCGGTCGGGTCCGTCTCCCCCTGCTCCTGCGCCGTCGCGATCAACCCGAGACCGATCACGAGCACCGCGAACGCCGCCGCCACGCGCGGGTTCGCGCGCTCCATCATCCTCTTCACCTTCAACATGACGCTGGCTCCTCGCTTCCGTGTCCGTTCGCTTCCGAGTCAGTCCGCTACCGCACCGCCGCGGCCATCGGCATGCCGATGGCGGATGGTCAACAGCCCGTGATAGACCCCGCTGCGCTGCGCCCGCTGCTCGTGATCCCGTACGTGGATGGTCAGCGTGCGCAGCGCCTTCGCCTCGTAGCAGTTCCCGCGCCGCGCCGTCGCCAGGTGCCGGAACACCATTCGCTGCTCCGGCGCGTTCCGGAACCGGGCCCGCTCGTCCGAACCGACGTCGGTGTAGGCGCCGCCGTACCAGTGGTCGATCGGCGACGGACGGTGGTCCGCGCGCCGCCGGCGCCGCCGATTGCCGGACTCCATCTCCTGCTCGATCGCAGCCACGAGTCGGGCCAAGTCGATGCAGTCTGCGGCAGCGCACTCGCCGTGCTCGTCGAGCGTCTCGACCCGATGCGCACCAGCCGGCGGCAACTGGCGCTGGAGGGTGTCGAGCGCAGCCGTCCGCTCCCCGAAATAGACCGTTCCCTCAGCCTGATGCACCACGTAGCAGTCGGTGGGATGGAGGGTCGCCACCTCGACGCCGTCCCGGTCCGCCGGCAGCACCCAGTGGAACGTCTCCGCGGCCGGCTCCTGCCGCTCCTGCGCCCGCGGCGCCGCGGCGCCCCACGTCCCGGCCGCCGCCACGACCGCGGCGACGACCAGCCACCCGCCGCCCCGTCCGACGATCCACGCCGGAGAGAGGCAGCGTGGCAGCCGTCTTCCGGCTACGTCGTCACGACGCGGCATCGTTCGCATTCTACAGCGTCCGCCGTCCCCCCGGTGAGGGCCGGCCGGCGGGCCCGCCGAGGGTACCGGCATCGCGTACACCACTTGGCGCGATTCCTCCGATGCAGCCTGCGATAACCCTCACCAGTCGGGCCCGGACGGCTCCGAACGCCCGGGACGAGGCCGTCGGGGGAGGCCGGCGGGGCCGGCGTGCTAGACTGCCTGCGCCGGCCCGCCGGCCATTTTGCGACCGCGAGCCGCTTCGCGACCGCCGCTCGCAGACGCGGAGGGATCGGATGCAGAGCGACCGCGGCCACTGGGGCTCCAACGCCGGCTTCATCCTCGCCGCCACCGGCAGCGCCATCGGCTTGGGCAACCTCTGGCGCTTCCCCTACATCACCTGGGACAACAACGGGGGCGCGTTCGTCCTCGTCTACCTGGTCTGCATCCTTGCGGTCGGGATGCCGATCATGATGGCCGAGCTGCTGATCGGCCGGCGGACCCAGAAGAGCACCGTCGGCGCGCTCCGGGAATGCGCCGGCCGGTGGTGGGGTGTGTTCGGGGTGTGGGGCGTGCTCTGCGCCTTCCTGCTGCTCAGCTACTACACCGTCATCGCGGGCTGGTCGCTCTACTACTTCGCGAGGACCGCGGCCTGGTCGGCGGGCGGCTATCCGGTGGGGCTGGCGACGGGCGACCTGTTCAACGCCCAGGTGGGCAACGCCGGCCTGCAGCTGGTCCTGTCGCTCGGGTTCAGCGCGGCCACGATTGCCGTAGTCTGGTTCGGGGTGCGCGACGGCATCGAGCGGCTCGCCCGCGTGTCGCTCCCCATCCTCTTCGGCATCCTGCTGCTGCTGCTCGTGAGCGCCCTCGGGATGAGCGGCTCCGGCCAGGCGCTCAGCTTCCTCTTCCAGGCGAGCTTCTCCGAGCTCGAGGCCGGCTCGGCGCTCAGCGCCCTCGGGCACTCGTTCTTCTCGCTCTCCGTCGGCATGGGGGCGATGATCACCTACGGCTCGTACCTGTCGCGGAAGCAGTCGATCGTCAAGGCCACGGCGGCGATCGTCGCCCTCGACACCGGGATCGCCATCGTCGCCTCGATCATCATGTTCTCGGTCATCTTCTCGGTGGCCGGGATGACGGAGCAGGTCGGCGCCTCGCCGGTCGGGATGCTCTTCATCTCGCTGCCCGAGCTCTTCTACACCGAGGTGCCGTTCGGCGTCCTGCTCGCGCCCCTGTTCTACATCCTGGTGGCGGTGGCGGCGCTCACCTCCACGATCTCGCTGCTGGAGGTCGTTACCAGCTACCTGATCGACGAGCACGCCCTGCAGCGGCATCGCGCGACGCTCCTCTCCGGTGCGGCCGTCTTCGTGTTCACGGTCTTCGCCGCGCTGTCGTTCTCCGGCACGCCCGTCCTGTCCAGCCTGGCCGTGTTCGCCAACAAGACCGGCTGGTTCGAGACCGTCGACCACTTCGTGTCCAACGTGATGCTGCCGACGGGCGGCCTGGCGGTGACGCTGGCCGCTGGCTGGTTCGTCAGCCGCCGAATCAGCCACGGGGAGCTGGTGGACGGGAACCAGCCCGGGTGGTTCCGCTACGCGGTCTGGCTCGGCTTCATCCGCTTCGTGGCGCCGGCTGCAGTGCTGGCGATCATCATCGCGGTGCTCCTCGGCACGGACTTCAGCTAGGCACGCGCCTGGCTGCGCGCGCCTCTTCAGCTAGGCACGCGCCTGGCTGCGCGCGCCTCTATCGGCGCGTGCGGAGTGTCGCTGATCCGAGAATCCTGCGCGGTCTCTCCCGCGTTCGGGTCCCGCCCGCGACGGGCTCCCCGCCTGGATGGCTGCTGAGCCGTATTGTCGGCTTTCGCGGCCGATACAGAGTGCGGCAGCCGTGATAGTGTCGTACCAGGCACATGACGCAAGCAGCCCCGTCGCCCGCGCCGCCCGCCGCGCCGGGCCTGCCCCTGGTCGGGGACGCGTTCGCCATGGCCGGCGACGTCGGGGCGTTCTTCACCCAGCAATATCTGCGGCTCGGTCCGGTCTTCCGCGTGCACGCGCTGGGCCGCCGGTTCACGGTGCTCGCGGGCCCGGAGGCCAACCTGTTCGTGACCCGCGAAGGGCGGCTGCATCTTCGTTCCCGCGAGTTCTGGATGGACTTCGACCGGGAGCTCGGCGCCGCGCGCTCGATGCTGAGCATGGACGGCGCCGAGCACGCCCGCATGCGCAAGGCGCAGAAGACGGGCTACTCGCGCTCGTTCATCCACGAGCATCTCGACGACGTCATCGCCATCACGCGCCGCGAGGTCGCGGCGTGGCCCCTCGACGAGCCCGTGCCGGGACTCTATGCGCTGCAGCGCATCGTCACGGACCAGCTCGGCACCATCGCGGCGGGCATGTCGCCGCGCGACTACCTCGACGACATGATCGTCTTCGTGCGCACGCTCCTCACGGCGCGCGTCACCCGCCAGCGACCCGCCCTGCTGATGCGGACACCGCGCTTCCGGCGCGCCCGCCAGCGGGTGGAGGAGCTCTATGCGACGGTGCGGGCGGCCCACGAGAACGACCCGGAGCACCGGCCCGACGCCGACCCCGACCTCGTGGACGATCTGCTCGCCCTGCACCACGCCGACCCGCAGTTCCTGCCCGAGACCGATCTGATGCCGGCCGTGCTCGGGCCGTTCATCGCGGGGCTCGACACGGTGGGCAGCACCTGTGCGTTCATGCTCTACGCGCTGCTGAAGCACCCCGACCTGCTGGAGCGGATGACCGCCGAGGCGGACGCGAGCTTCGACGGCGGGACATTGAGCGCCGACGCGCTGCGCCAACTCGACGTGACGCATCGCGTCGGGCTCGAGACGCTGCGGATGTACCCGATCGCGCCCGCCATCACGCGCACCGTCTCCAACACCTTCGAGTTCGCGGGCTACACCATCCCGGCGGGCGAGAAGGTCATCGTGGCGACCACCGTGCCGCACCACCTGGAGCAGCACTTCCCCGAGCCCGAGCGCTTCGATATCGACCGCTACACGCCCGAGCGGCAGGAGCACCGCCGGCCCGGCGTCTTCGCCCCGTTCGGCGCCGGCCCGCACGTCTGCCTCGGGGCGGGGTTCGCCGAGGTCTCGATTGCGGCGACCATGGCCACCATCGTCCACGAGATCGAGCCGGCCCTCGACCCGCCCGACTACGTCCTGAAGGTCAGCCCAGCCCCGACGCCCAGCCCCGACGACCGCTTCAAGTTCCGTGTGGTGCGCCGACGCCGCTCGTCGGATTGAGCGCTTCGACGAGGACGCGATCGGAAGCACGGTGTGGTCGGAACCACGGCGTGGTCAGCACGGCAGGTGGCCGTCAGAACGTGTAGCGCATCGCGAGGCTCGCCGCAACGAACGAGAGCGCGCCCGCGGTGCGGATGCGGAAGGTGACCGGCTCGCTCCCGTCGAGGCGAAGCTGCGACGGGTGGCTTCGGAGGCGCTCCCACTCGATGCCCTCGGCCAGGAAGCGCCCGGAGCGGACCCAGCGCACCTTGACGCCGAGAGACACCGCGTCCGACATCGCGTAGTCCACGCCGCCCAGGACCTGGTAGGCGGTCAGCCGGTCTTCGAGCTCGACCTGCGTGCTGCTCGTGGTTGCCGCGAGGTTCTGCCGAATCTCCGCCTCGTTCGGGAGGCCGGCCGCCGTCGCGATCGCAGCGGGGTCGGGGTTCCGCGCCCAGAGGTCGCCGTAGTCCAGCTCGGTCAGGCCCACGCCGCCCCCGAAGCCGACGAACGGCGTCAGGCGGCTCCGGCCGGGGAAGTCGACGAAGACGTTGGCGAAGACGTTGTGCGAGGAGATGCTGCCGAGCCGGTTGTCCGCGCGCTGGATCTCACCGCCCAGCTTCCCGAGCGTATCGCCGGTGGCGCTCGTCACCGGCGCGGTCCGGTCGTACCCCGACTCCCGGTGGAACCACTCCGCCTCGACGCGCAGCCGCCCGCCGAACCGATAGCCGGCCGCCAGTCCCGCCAGGACGCCGGAGGCGCGGTCGAAGGCGGTCTTCCAGCCGGCCCCGGAGCCGCGGTTCGGGTCGGTACAGCCCGGCACCTCCGCGTAGCGCGGGTTGATGAACTCGTCGCAGCGGCTGGCGCGGTCGTTGCTGTTGCCCAGCAGCTCGACCCCCGGGGCCAGGTTGGGCCCGATCTCCTGGCTCAGGTAGAAGCCGGAAGCCGATTGCGCCGCGGCCGGGCCCGGCACCAGCGCGGCGCCGCTCACCGCGAGCGCGCACAAGCCGATGAACCATCTCTCGCCGCTGCTCGTGATCATCCTCTCCCCTTGCAGCGCTTCGGTCGGCGCGCCCCTAGACTACCGCCATTCGGGCGATATACGGTCACATCCGGCGCGCTGCGGGCCGAGAGCCCAGCGCTGTTGAAGCGGAGCCACGACACGACATGACCCGCACCCGCTACCTCGCAAGGCTGCTACCCGGCCTCCTTCTCACCCTGCTGCTCTGGGGCTCGGCGGCAAGCGTCACCCATGCCCAGGAAGCGGTCCTGGAGGGCACCGTTACCGATGCGACGGGGCTGGTGCTGCCCGGCGTGACCGTGGAGGCGCGCCCCGCCGAGGCCGACGCCCCGACGGAGGTCGCCGTCAGCGGCGGCGACGGAACATTCGCGATTTCCGGACTGCCGGCCGGCCGCTACGACGTGACGTTCACGCTGCCCGGCTTCCACACGGAGGTGCGCCGCGACATCGCGCTCGACGCCGGCGTCGCCGTGACCGTCGACGCCGCGCTGTCGGTGCAGCTCGAGGAGCAGGTGGTGGTCGTCGGCAGCCGCGCGCAGCCGCGATCGGTCACCGAGTCCCCGGTGCCCATCGACGCCCTTCCGTTCCGGGACGTCGTCAGCCAGGGCGCCGCCTCGCTCGACTACCGGTTGCGGACTCTCGTCCCGTCGTTCAACGTCGCCACGCACCCGATCAGCGGCGCGGCGTCGCTGGTGCGGCCGGCGAGCCTGCGCAACCTCGCCCACGACCACACGCTGGTGCTCGTCAACGGGAAGCGCCGCCATCGCTCGGCGATCCTGGTCTGGTTCGGCGGCGTGACGGACGGCACGCAGGGGCCCGACATCTCGACCATCCCCTCGATCGCCCTGCGGCAGGTGGAGGTGCTGCGCGACGGGGCGTCGGCGCAGTACGGCTCGGACGCCATCGCGGGCGTCATGAACTTCCTGCTGAAGGACGATCGCGCCGGCGGCAGCCTGGAGCTCAACACGGGGACCTACCGCGCGGGGGACGGCGACGCGTACAACGTCGCCGGCAACGTCGGGCTGCCGCTCGGCGAGACCGGCTTCGCCAACCTCAGCTTCGAGTACGGCAACTCCGACCCGACCGACCGCAGCGTGCAGCGCGCCGACGCGGCGGCGCTCATCGCGGCCGGCAACAGCGCAGTGGCGGATCCGGCGCAACCCTGGGGCGACCCGACCGCCGAGGACGACCTGAAGCTGTTCGGCAACCTCGGCCACGCGTTCGCCAACGGTCTCGAGCTCTACAGCCACGCCAACTACGCCAACAAGACATCGACGCAGAGCTTCTACTTCCGGAATCCCAACACGCGGGCCAACATCTTCAGCCTCGACAGCGGCCGGTCGCTGCTGATCGGCGACGTGCTCGACACGCAGGACGGCGTCCGCGACGGCTCGGCGAACTGCCCCACCGTGCCGATCACCGGCAATCGGCCGGACCAGGACGCCCTCGCGCAGGTGCGGGCGGACCCCAACTGCTTCTCCTTCCAGGAGATCGCTCCGGGCGGCTTCACGCCGCGGTTCAGCGGGGTGATCACCGATGTCTCGGCCGTGGCCGGCCTGCGGCGGACCACGGACGCCGGACTGACCTGGGACGCCAGTGCCGGGTACGGCTCCCACGAGGCCGACTTCTTCGTCTTCAACACCGTCAACGCCTCGCTCGGCCCGGCGACGCCCCGCGACTTCGATCCCGGCCTCTACCGGCAGGCGGAGGTCAATCTGAACTTCGACGTCTCCTACGCCGCCACCGAGCTGGTCCATCTGGCCGCCGGCACCGAATGGCGCGACGAGCGCTTCACGATCCGCGAGGGAGAGCCGCACTCCTGGCGGGTCGGACCGTTCGCACCGCAGGGCTTCGTCTCCGGCTCCAACGGCTTCCCGGGATTCCCGAGCTACACGGCCGGGACGTGGACCCGTGCCAACGTCGCGGCCTACGGCGACGTCGAACTCCGCGACCCCGGCGACCGGTGGACGGTGGGCGGCGCCGTGCGCGTCGAGCACTTCGACGTCTTCGGGGCCACGACGAACGGCAAGCTGTCGGCCCGCTATGGGCTGGGCGACGCAGTCTCGGTGCGCGGCGGCGTCAGCACGGGGTTCCGGGCGCCGACGCCCGGCCAGCAGAACACGTTCAACGTGCAGTCGACCATCAACCCCGAGACGCTGGACCTGGTCGACAGCGCGACCGTGCCGTCCACCTTCCGGGCCGCGCAGCTCCGGGGCGGCCGGCCGCTGGATCCGGAAACCTCGACCAACGCGACGGCGGGACTGGTGATCGACACCGGTACTTTCACGCTGACCGCCGACTACTTCCACGTAGACGTCGACAACCGCCTCGCGCTGTCCCAGAACTTCACGCTCGGCGCGGCGGAGCGCGCGCAGCTCCTGTCGGAAGGCATCGCGTCGGCGCGCACCCTGGCCTTCTTCCGCTTCTTCATCAACGACTTCTCGACCCGGACGCGGGGCGTCGACGTGGTCTCGACCTACGCGCCCCTCCGCCTCCGCGGCGATACCGTCTTCAGCTTCGCGATGAACCACACCGACACCGAGGTAACGAGGGAATCGGCGCTGCTCAGCCCCGGGGACGTGCTCGCCCTCGAGCGGGGCGTGCCGGAGACGCGCTGGAACGTCGCCGTCAACCAGCGCGCGGGACGCGTGGGCCTCCTCGGCCGCCTGAACTACTACGGGTCGTGGGTCGATCACATCGATGCGCGCTCCGCGCGCGGCGCCGACGCGCAGGTGCTCGACGGCCGCTTCATCGTCGACCTCGAGGCCACCGTTCCGCTCGGTGCCGGCATCACGCTGGCGGTCGGCGGCCAGAACGTCTTCGACACCTTCTCGGACCGGATGGACCTGTTTGCGGCGCGCTTCGGCCTCCCCTACAGCCAGTTCACGCCGTGGGGCCTGAGCGGCGGCTACTACTACGCGCGCCTCAACTACCGCTGGGGCGCGTAGGCGGAGCGGGCCGGCGGCTGCGCTATGATGGCGCCACGTCCCGGACGGCTCCGGGCAGCGGCCCGCGAAGGCGACTCCGGAGGCGAAGAGCCGGAAGGCGACCAGGAAGAGGACTTCATGCCCGACAGGACACGACAGCGGCAGCGCGGGGCGGCCGGGATCGGCAGGCTGACCGTCGCCGCCCTGGCCATTGCCGCCCTCACGAGCGCTCCCGCGCTCGCCCAGCGCGGCGCCCCGACCAACGGCGAGTGGCCCACGTACGGGGGCGACCTCGGCAGCACGAAGTACTCCCCCCTCGATCGGATCGACCGCGACAACTTCGGCGACCTCGAGATCGCCTGGCGCTGGCGGTCGGCCGACGCGTTCCTCAGCATCGACACGCCGGACGGCGGCGAGTGGTGGGCCGACTCGCGGATCATCTTCGAGGAGCTGCTGCGGCGCGACCCGGAGCGCTGGCGCGACGCGCAGCCGCCCTACGTCACGAACCTCAAGGCGACGCCGCTGATGGTCGGCGGACGGCTCTTCATCAACATGCCGACGTCGCAGGCCGCGTCGATCGACGCCGGGACCGGCGAGACGCTCTGGGTCTACAACCCGAAGACGTACGAGGAAGGGACGACCACGATGACCGCGCGCTGGAACCAGCGCGGCGTCGCCTACTGGTCGGACGGCCCGGAACGCGAGGACGAGCGGATCCTGTTCGGCACCGGGAACGGCCACCTCATCTGCGTCGACGCCAAGACCGGCCGGCCGTGTCCCGACTTCGGGGTGGACGGCTGGGTCGACCTGACCGAGAGCATCCCGCGGGCCGAGCGCGCCGACCGCGACTGGTTGAACGCCCTGCTCTACTCCGTGCAGTCGCCGCCGCTGGTCGTCGGCGACACGGTCATCACGCCGCAGTCCATCTCGTCCTACAACATCACCAAGGAAGCGCCGCCCGGCTGGATGCGCGGCTTCGACGCCCGGACCGGGCGCATGAAGTGGATCTTCCACACCATCCCGCAGGGCGACGAATACGGCAACGACACCTGGGGCGGCGACTCCTGGCGCGTGACCGGCAAGGTCGGCGTCTGGTCGTTCATGAGCGCCGACCCCGAACTGGGCCTGCTCTACCTGCCGACCAACACCCCGGCGCCCGACTACTACGGCGGGCACCGCCCCGGCGACAACCTCTTTGCCGAGAGCGTCGTCGCCCTCGACATCGAGACCGGCGAGCGCGAATGGCACTTCCAGGCCGTGCACCACGGCCTCTGGGACTGGGACTTCCCCGCCGCGCCGAACCTGGTCGACGTCGTCGTCGACGGGCGGCCGGTGAAGGCCCTCGCGCAGATCAGCAAGCAGGGCTTCACGTACGTCTTCGACCGGGAGACGGGCGAACCGATCTGGCCGATCGAGGAACGCCCGGTGGCGACCGACACCGACGTCCCGGGCGAGGTGCCGTCGCCGACGCAGCCGTTCCCGACCCGGCCGGCACCGTTCGAATACCAGGGTGCGGTAGTCGACGACCTCGCCGACTTCACCCCGGAGATTCGCCAGATGGCGCTCGACGCGGTCGCGGACTACCGCCTGGGACCGATCTTCACGCCGCCGACGTGGGACGGAACGATCCAGCGACCGAGCGCCGGCGGGGGCGCCAACTGGTCCGGCGCCGCGTTCGATCCCGAGACCGGCATCCTCTACGTGCCGTCGAACAACGCCTACTCGGTCATGCAGTACCGCGAGCCGGAACCGGGCGAGGGGGCGACGCTGGATGTCATCGAGCGCCGCGGCCCCACCCGCACGCGCCCCCAGATGCCGCAGGGGCTGCCGCTCTTCAAGCCCCCCTACTCGCGCATGACCGCCATCGACCTCAACACGGGCGAGCACGTCTGGATGCAGCCGATGGGCAACGGCAACCGCTACCGAAATCACCGCCTGCTGCGCGACCTCGATCTCCCGCCCCTCGGCGGCGACAGCAGCCGCGCCGGGCCGCTCCTGACCCCGGACATCCTGATCTACGCCCTCACGGCGGGAGGGACGAACGACGGGCCGCGCCTCGTTGCGTTGGACAAGTCGACGGGCGAGGAGCTGGCCACGGTTGATCTGCCGGGGGGCGCCATCGGCACGCCGATGACCTACCTGTGGCAGGGCCGGCAGTACATCGCGCTGACCGTGGGCGGCGGCCGGGTGCCGGAGCTGATTGCGCTTGCGTTGCCGGAACGTGAATAGTGATCCTAAATGGTCCGCGGAACACCGGGGAAGCACCATTTCATTGACGCCAATTGCCGAGCTCGAATTGAAGGACCTTCACGAGTTCGAAGACTGGCTCGATGAGAGAGGCCTCTTCGATGCCGACGTGCTATACAGAGGTCAAGCGGACAGCTGTTGGTCACTCGAAAGCACCCTCTACCGCCACCAGTGCGCACAATTCGGTCCGCGCAGTCCTTCTTGCGCCGTCCGCATCGGGTCCTACGCAGGTGCCGCCGAAAAGCTGCAGGCAATCGTAGAAACCCACACCGACCGTCGCTTTGACGACATCGCAGCGAGCCCTGATCTATTCACCTCGCACAACGGGTTAACATTCCAGTACGCAGTCTACCTCCGCCATCACGGGTTTCCGTCGCCGTTGCTAGACTGGTCGTTGTCACCGTACGTGGCGGCCTACTTTGCGTTTCAGGACGCAACCCGCGGGTCCGAAGCTGAGACCGTCCAGAACGACATTCGACCACGCGTCGCAATCTACGTGATGCGGCCGCCGAGTTCCCCCTACACAGGCGATGTTGTCGCGCCGACGGCGGTCCTGCCTGGGAGCAACGACGGAATTCACTGGTGGCCCAGCGCAGTGAAGGGCGAGAACCGGCACTATGATCAGCAATCGGCCTACACAACGGTGGTGCGCACTATCCGATATGACGCGTCAGACCCGGGCGTCGGCTGTTACCACTCGCACGAGTACATCCTGCGAAATGCCCCACAGCGACTTGCTCGAGGCACGGAAGTTCTTCCTTACGGGACTGCCATAGATCGCGCAATCTGCTGGAAGGTCTCTCTTCCGCGACACGATCGGGACGCTGTACTACGAAGGCTGGACCAAATGAACATAAACGACTATACGCTGCTGCGCACAGAGGACGCACTTGTGCGAACGTACGGATCGCGACAACTGCGCCGTACGCTCCAGTCCCCGTAGAGTTCCGACGGCCCGCGGGCGAGAATCTGTCATCTGTCGAGGTGACGTACCGGAACCGGAGGGTCGCCCTACGGGTTCGAGTTGGAAGGGCCAAGACGGAGTGCCAAGGCCACCCACCTCGCAAGCTGACTTCCCAACCCGTCCACCAGCAGCGCCCCCAGGACAGCGCACCCACGTTGAAGGCGCTGATGCTCTTCCTTGAAGCGACCTCGTTCGGAGAGCCGCCCCAATCCCTCTGAGCGCCGCTCAACTTCGGGAGCCATTGCTCATCACCCCGAGCGCGTCCAGGTGCTCGAGGAAAAGCGCCCGCCCAAGATGGCCCGGATCATGCGGGTTGCACGCGTTGCAGGCCATGAGCACCTCTTGTCTGTCGCCCAGGTGTTCGGCGCCGGCCGAGACTCGGCAGCCCGGCGCATCCTGTATCGGGCACGGCCCGCACCACCGCTCCCGCCCGTCAACGTCACAGTCTTCGTTCCAGCCCCGTTGGTTTTGGACGGCCTGCCGAACGTCATCGAACGTAACGCGCGCGGGTCGCCTCGCGGCGGTTGTCGAGGTCGGCCGGCGTCGCGATCTCGCTGGCCGCGCTGCGGGCGACGTCGACCACGGTGCCGGCGAGGTCCTCCGCAGCCGCCGTTCCAGAAACAGCTCGTCAAGGTCTTGGACCGGCGCTGGCCGGGGCGTCTCTTGAAGATCATCCAAAGCGCAGATCAGTTTGTGCGCTTGTTGCATGCTGGCGCGATACCACATCAGAGAAGCGATGGCGCGAATTTGAGGCTCAGTCGCCCGGCCGTCCTTCAGCACCTTACCAGCGTCATTCCCCGTAAGCGCATCAATCAACTCGTGCGCTTGTTGCATGCTGGCGCGATACCACACCATCAACGCAACCTTGACGCACTGTGGCTTGCTCGCGGGGTCCGGTTTGTTCGGAGCCCTTCGTGTACCGTCCGCGGGCCGAGACGTGGACCGAGCGCCTCCAGTATCGCTTGGTTGCCGACTGGCTGAGGGTTCCCGTTCAAGCTGCTGGTTGCGGAGTACCCAGCTGCCGATGAGCCCCACCGCGACACCAATACCACCGGCAACAATGAACGGGATCGGCATTGAGGACCCAGCTTATCGAGTGGACCGGGCGGTGTCCATCTTGAACCCTTCCGCTGGGCGCACCGGAGTAGGGAACGGGCCGCCCCGTCACCCCGGCAACAGTTGCGATCGATTGTGGTCCGTTGGGGCCCATCGCACCCGCACACCCTGCACGGCGAACCCGCCCGCCTCAACGCCGGCGCCCGGGATCGCGTCGCCACGTCCGCTGCCGTGGCCCGCTCGCCGGCGGCGCGACGGGCCTACGCCACCCAGTAGCGGCGGTGCGAGCGGGGGACGCCGGCCAAGATCGTCGCGGCTACCTCGCCGAGGCCGCCGCCTGCCGTGCCGCCAGCCGGCCCCACCCGACGAAGGCGCCGCCCACCGTCACCATGGCGGCGAGGCGCAGCAGCAGCAGGTCGGTCCGGTCGTCGCGCGTCACATGGGTGTGGAGGCAGCGCAGGCCGCGCAGACGCCCGCGGCCGGCCCGCAGGGATTGTCCCGTTCGCTGTTGAACTTCGGGAGTGGCCGCTCCCCGTCTCTTCTACGAAGTCGCCTATGTTACGCCACGTGAGCAACCACCCTATCGGGCGGTGCCACAGTGTCCAGAGCACTGATG
>MKWU01002629.1_pt1 | contig 26171 bp, 21 predicted proteins | sample 809101 | NCBI WGS metagenome assembly MKWU01 (sample SAMN05860141, study PRJNA318959) | sponge metagenome | host: Aplysina aerophoba | place: Slovenia: Piran, Adriatic Sea, Gulf of Piran | collected 2013-05-07 | reverse complement strand
CAGCCCCTGCACAAGGGAGGGCCGAAGGCCCGACCGCCCAAAATACAACAATGAGCGGAGAAAGAACACCTTTGCTCGCCTCGTTCAGGGTTGCGAATCAGTTGCGGCTGCGTAGATGTTCAGAGACAAAGAACTGACTCATTCATTCACCCGCGTATCCCGCAGCCGGTCCTCGTCAATCTCAGCTTGGGCCAGCGCGCTCACATCCATATAGCCGTCGCGCAGCATGGGCGGCCGGGTCAGCAAGTCCTCCTGCAGCTTGAGGAAGAAACTCAGCTCGCACGGCAGGTCGATACCAGGCCTGGCGGCAAAGAGCGCCGCCTGCACTGTCCCCCAGCCGGTGCTGGCCTGGGAACCGACCATGACCGCCTTGCCGCCAACCAGCGCCTGGTTCAGCATTTGCGCCGATTCGGTGAACCCCGTGCGCGCCGTCTTGATATTGAGAATGTGAAAGGTGTCCATGCTCAACTCCCGGCGCAGGTCGCGGGCGCTGAACACACTGTCGTCGGCGATGAGCAGGGGCAGGGCAGAGCCGGCCGCGAGCGTACAGGCCTTGCGCACCGCGGCGCGGGCCAGGATCGACTCCACCGGCAGCGGTTCTTCACAGTAGAGTACATTCAGTTCGGCCATCTTTTCCAGGCGCTGGCGTACATTCTGCGGCTGGAAGCACTCATTGGCGTCAACGTACAGATCGACCTGTTCCCCGAACTGATCCCGCAGGAGTCGCAGTCTTTGTAGATCCTCGCCCCATTTCTGCCCGACCTTCACTTTCAACACCCGCACGCCCTGCGCGACGATGCGTTCGGCCTCGGCCAGGCTGTCATCCAAGTCGCCCAGGCCCAGAATATAGCTCACTCGCACCTGCGAACGGCTCGCGCCCAGATGCTCGTAGAGAGTACGGCGACGGCTGTTGGCAAGGGCATGGTGGAGGGCCATATCGAGAGCGCCGCGGGCGGTCTGATTATTTTTGACCGTCTGCAGGCGTCCGTAGAGAGAGGACAGTGTGGAATCGTCGAGCAGCTCGCCCACCAGCCGGGGCGCCATCTCGTGGCGAATCACACTGCAGATGCTGGTTACCGTCTCCCCGTAGATTGTGGGCCGGGGCGGCGCCTCCCCCCAACCTACAGCGCCATCGCTCAGCCGCACCTGTACAAGGACGTGACGCGCCTCCGGCATGACGCTGGCCGCGCCCCAGCGCAGCGGTTCCCGCAACGGCAGGCGGAAAGGAATCGGTTCGATGGTTTCAATGGTGGTAGACATGGAAGGTCCCGATGTCAGTTGGCCGCGATCCGCTCCAGCTTTGCGGCAACCTCGACAGGAGAGTGGGCCGTCGTATCGACGACTACGGTGCGGTCGGGGGCCGCGGCGCGCAGGATTTCGACGGCGGCATGTGGGTCGTAGTTGCGGCGTTCGGCCGCGACGATGGCGATCTTGGCCGCGAGCTCGGCGCCGTCCACTTCGCCCCGGGTCACCAGCGCAGCCAGATGGGCCTGCTCCTCGTCTGTGAAGAGCTCGCCTCCCTCCGCCACTTCCTCCCAGCGGAATCCCACGCCAGAATCGGCAGCGCTGTGGCGTGTGGCATGCGGCGTGCCGTCACTGGAACCTGCTCGCTGGCCGCCGGCGTTTGCACTTACCTGGTCGAAAGCATCCTGGCGCTGCAACAGCCGCTCCACCCGCACCACATCGGGCGCGTTGAGGACGGCGAAGCGGGCCAGCGGCAGGCTCTGCGCCGCGAACGTGACTTCGTCCGCGCCCCGCAGCCCGTCGAATACGGTCAGTGCGCCCCTGTCCGGCCCAGCGGTCTGGCGCTGCAACACCAGCCGGCTGAACGCGTGCGCCAGCCCACCGGAATGCCGCTGCCGGTAGCGCCCCGTGTAGTCGAAGCGCCGCCGCCGGTCCGTAACCGCAGTGGGCGGGTCCCCGTCCCAGCCCTGAACCGTCGGGATTACAAGCAGATCGGCTATCTTGCGCCTGTTGGGCAGGAGCGAAATTTCGCCCCAGCGGGCGCGCAGCGCGTCGACAGTTGTACTTTTGCCCACGCCCGTCACGCCGACGAGGATCAGCACCGGCATATCGACGATTGCGACCCAGCCAGGGGGAGGTCGGCCGATGCCAAGACCGTCTGCCAGCAGTTCAAATTCAGTACTCATCCGGACCTTGCGTTCTGGAAATACCCGCGGCCAGCCACCGCAGTTAGCGTGGCAACAGTGCATGCAGAAACATTATACGCCCCCGGCTTGGCCGCTGACAATAAAAAGCTGTGATGGACAGTAGATAATGGCCGCAGCAGAACACACGCTCCGGCGGCTGGTGTTTCTGCTGTGTGCTATAATTGAGGTAAAGATACAGAGAAAGGTTCCTCCAACTGTTCGACTTACCCCTAAACATCAATCCTATGAAATTTCGCTTGTCTCCGCCGTTGCCGCTGGTCATCCGAATGCTGCTGGTGAGTGTGCTGGGGCTGGCTGTCCATCCGGCCGCGGCTGCGCCCGCGCACGCTGAATTGCCGGAGGATTTGACGCCGATCTACCTCATTCAGGGCGACGGGCCGAGTACGCCCATGTCGCGGCAACGTGTTTCCACTTTCGGCCTGGTGATCGGCGTGCAGTCGAACGGATTTTATTTGCAAGACCCGACCGGTGACGGCAACCCAGAGACGAGCGACGGTATCTTCGTCTACACCTCGTCCGCGCCCAGGGTGGAAGCATGGGAATGCATCCTCGTGCGCGGCGCTGAAGCGACCGAATACTACGAAAAGACAGAGCTGACCACGCCGCGCTCGCTTGAGAAACTCCCCACCGAACTGTGCGGGAGCGGCTTGGCAGTTCCACTGCCGCCCCTGCCGACACCCAACGTCGACCCGGAGTCATTGCTGGAGCCATTCGAAGGCATGCTCGTCGCATTCGAAGACCTGCAGGGCGTGGTCCAGGGTCCGACCAAGCGGTTCAGCAACGGCAATGTCGAGATTGCGCTCATCGCCGATCAGGCCCTGCCCTTCGTACAAGGCGGACGGGTCTTCCAATCCAACCCCGCCGATGCCGCCGGGCTGATCTTCCTGGGCAACGGGCTGGGCGCGGACCTGCCGCCGGTGGCCTGGGGGGATCGCGTGCAGGTCCGCGCGGCCGAGCCGGGGTTGGCGATGCTGGCGGTTATCGACTACAGTTTCGGCAAATATCTGCTGCTGCCGCTGCCGGGAGAGGAGATCCGGGTTCTCTCCCGCCATGAATCGACCGAGCAGGCGGCCCTGCCGGACGCGGGCGCCTTCCGGATCTGCTCCTTCAACGTTTTGGGGCTGGGCCGGGGCCACGATCAGTTGCCCGACGCGGCCGACTACGAGGCCGCGCTGCACCAGCGCGCGGCTGTCATTGCCGGCGGCCTGCAAAACTGTGAAATCATCGGCCTGCAGGAGACCGGCAAGCCCGAAGACGCCGAAAATCTGGCGCGAGTTCTGGCAGATGTCAGCGGGCTGGACTACAGCGCGATCGCATTTGCCGGCCCCGGAACGGTCAATCCCGCTTTCCCGCTTACCAACAGTCTGCTGGTACGCAACGACCGGGTGACAGTTCTCAACGCGCAGAACGAACAGGCATGTACCCGCTTCAGCTTCAGCGTACGACTGATCCCGGGCCAGTGCCCTGCCCGGCGCCTGCCGCTCTTCAACCGGCCGCCTCTGGTCGCAGATCTGCTTGTGCGCGGCCCCTGGGGCGAAGACTACCCGCTGACGGTGGTGGTCAATCACTGGCGCAGCAAGCGCGGCGATGAGTCGGTGAACGTCGTGCATCGGACACTACAGGCGGAGCACGTAGCCTCGATTGTACAGGCCCGTCTGGACACGGACCCCGACGCCCACGTCGTCGTACTGGGCGACCTGAATGATTTCCAGGCCAGCAAACCGGTGGAGACCCTGCAACATGGCGCCCAACCCGCTGATGGCGCGGCTCGCGAGCAGGGGCACATTCTACTTTGGCACGCCTTTGACGCCCTGCCGCTACAGGACCGTTACACCTACATCTTCAATGGGGCCAGTCAGACGCTGGATCATCTGCTGCTGACAGCGGGCATGATGCCCGATTTCAGCGGGTTCGACATCGCGCATATCAACGCCGACTATCCCATCGCGCCACCTGAGAGCGCAGAGCATGCGCCCGCCAGCGCGCCCGTATATGGTTCCAGCGACCACGACCCGCTCGTGTTGACAGTGCGGCCCGGCGGCGGCGCGTGGATCGCCGGCAGTGCGCAGATTCCCAATACGCCGGTTGAGCTCACCGACAGGGCCGGCACGGTGATCGCCCGGACGGAGACCGACGCGCTCGGGGAATTCCGCTTCTTCGATCTGCGGCCCGGCGCCTACAGTCTGCATTTCGCGCTGCCCGCGCACATCACGCTGCGGACGTCAACGTTCGCCTTAGCGGACCAGCAGCCGGCGGGCACCTCTAATGGGTCCTCGGCCGCGGTGATTCAGGTAGAGGTCGAGCCGGGCCAGCCTACTGTCGTAGAACTGACCGCGCGCGATCCTCGCGCCGGCGCCGCCAGCGCGTTACTCAGCATATTTTACGGAATCGAATCCGCTGAACAGGCAAATACTTCGGATCGTTGATGAAAAAACTGTTGCAGACGCCCCTGCCCGCATGCGGCGCTGAGACTGCCGCCGGCTCCAGAAGTTTGGAAACTTGACAGCAACCTGATCACTGGGCGGCGGGCAAACAATGGAGACACAGATGGAAAGACTTTACCTGACTTGGCATGACGTGGAAGAATTGATCACCAAAGTCGTGATGCAGCTTAATACCCCCTATGACGCGCTCCTCCTGATCACCCGCGGCGGCATCGTACCCGGCGGTATGATCGCCGAGGCGCTGAAGATGAAAGATGTCCTGACCGCTTCGGTCGTGTTTCAGAGCGGGCCCGGCGTTCGCGCGGAGATGAGTTGGCCCCGCTTCCAACAGTTCCCTGCAAATGCGATCCTGAACGGAAAAAAGATCCTGATCGTCGATAATATCTGGGATCGGGGGCGCACGATCGTCACCGTCAAGAGCCGTGTGCAGGGCACCGGCGCCACCGCCGAGACGGCAGTGCTCCACTGGAAGCAACGGCAGAATCTCTTTAAGAACGAGAAACCGGATTACTACGCCGAACTGACCGAGGACTGGATCTACTACCCCTGGCAGCGTATCGACGATTCAGACGACCTGGTATCGGTCCGCCGACCCGCGCCGGAGCTCTCTTGATGTCAGAACTGATACGTCGTTTGCGAGCCGCGCATCCCGATGCACACTGCGCCTTAGACCACCAGAACCCGTTTCAACTGCTGGTGGCGACGATTCTTTCAGCTCAATGCACTGACGAGCGGGTCAACCAGGTGACACCGACCCTGTTCGCCCGCTTCCCGACACCTGCGGCCATGGCCGCCGCCGACCGCGCGGAAGTGGAGGAGTTGATTCGCTCCACCGGTTTCTTTCGCAACAAGGCCAAGAGTCTACAGGGCGCAAGCGCACTGATCTGCCAGGAGTTCGGCGGCGAAGTGCCGCGCGAGATGGATGAACTGATCCGGCTGCCCGGCGTGGCCCGCAAAACCGCCAACGTCGTGCGCGGCGTCTGTTTTGGCCTGGCCGACGGCGTCGTCGTCGACACGCATGTCAAGCGGCTCTCCCAGCGGCTGGGCCTGACCAAGCAGAAAACCCCGGAGAAGATCGAAAGGGATCTGATGGCGCTCATACCCGCCGAAGATTGGATCGACATCTCCCACCTGTTGATCTTCCACGGGCGCCGCGTCTGTGACGCCCGCAAGCCGGACTGCGGCAACTGCACCCTGGCCGAACTGTGCCCGTCGGCCGAGGTTTAGAGAGTGCTCCACACCGTTCCACCACTCCCTCAATCGTTCAGGAGGTCTATGTGACGGAGGACAAATCACCGCCACGTGTCGAGCAACTGCGCGTTGAAAACTATCGGGCGCTCAAACAGGTGGAACTCAGAAGGATCACCCCGTTCACCGTCCTGATTGGGCCGAATGGCAGCGGGAAGTCGACGCTTTTTGATGTTTTCAGCTTTCTCTCCGAATGTTTCCAGCAAGGACTGCGCGCGGCTTGGGATCGCAGAGGCCGCGCCAGGGAGCTACGAAGCCGCGGCGCAGCGGGGCCGATTATCTTCGAGCTGAAATATCGAGAACGACCGCAGCAACCGCTTATCACCTACCGCTTGGCTATCGACGAAGACGCGCGCGGCCCCATCGTCGTGGAAGAGTGGTTGCAATGGCGACGCGGCTCGCGTGGAACGCCCGTCCGCTTCCTGCATTTTCAGAAAGGTCAAGGTCAGGCGGTCAGCGGGGAAATGCCAGACGCGCAGGATCGCCGAATAGCGATTTCATTGCGCTCGTCGGACGTGCTGGCGGTCAACACACTAGGGCAGTTCGCAGATCACCCCCGGGTAGCTGCCCTGCGCGAGTTCATCACCGACTGGCACGTTTCCTACCTTTCAATCGACGACGCCCGCAGCCAGCCGGAGGCCGGACCCCAGGAAAAACTCTCGCGCACAGGAGACAATCTTGCGAATGTCATTCAATATCTGAATGAACAACACCCGCAGAGGCTGGAAGAGATTTTCGCCCAGTTGCGCAGGCGGGTGCCCAGGCTGGAGCGGGTGGAAACAGAGCCGATGCCGGATGGCCGTCTGCTTTTGCTCGTCAAGGATGCGCCGTTCGAACAACCGGTACTCTCCCGTTTCGCCTCCGACGGGACCCTGAAGATGTTGGCCTATCTCGTTCTTCTCAACGACCCCCAGCCGCCGCGCTTTATCGGCATCGAGGAGCCGGAAAACTTCCTGCATCCTCGCCTGTTGCCAGGTCTCTGCGAGGAATTCAGGGCAGCCAGTGAACGCGCGCAACTGATGATCACCACCCATTCCCCGGACTTTCTCAACGGCGTGCGGCAAGACGAGGTACGCGTACTACACCGGGACGATGAAGGGTACACGCACGCGACCCGCTGCTCTGAAATTAAAGGCATCCCTGAATTCATGGATGCTGGCGCATCGTTGGGGCATCTCTGGCTGGAAGGCTATTTCGGCATGGGCGATCCTCTGGTGAACGCGGGCGCGCCCGAGGATGAGCGGCTTAATTCGTGACTGCAACATCCATTGATTTCATCGTCGAAGAACCGTCAATGGAAGCCTTTTTGCGCGTTGTACTTCCAATGATATTGGGCCGTACAGAGTTCAAAATACGCCCGTTTCAGAGTAAAGATCAACTCTTGAAGAACCTTCCTTCTCGCCTGCAGGGGTATGCACGGTGGATTCCCGCAAACCATAAAATCGTTGTACTTGTAGACCGTGATAACGAGGATTGCGAAAGACTAAAGGCACAACTCGAACAGATTGCTCTAAATGCCGGTCTTGCCACCCGCAGTTGGCCTGCTGGCGGCCAATTCACCGTTATAAATCGCATCGTTATCGAAGAACTGGAGGCCTGGTACTTCGGCGACTGGCAGGCAGTGCAGAACGCCTACCCCAGAGTTTCACCGGCAATCCCTAGACAACAACGATACCGAAACCCCGACGCGATTCAGGGCGGGACCTGGGAGCACTTCGAGAGAATCCTGCAACGGGCCGGGTACTACAAGAACCGTCTGCGCAAAATTGAAGCCGCACAATCGATCGGCCCATTCCTTGACCCGGAAAACAATCGCTCACATAGTTTCCAGTGTTTTCGAGATGCGCTCAGGGAGTTGATTGGTCACACCTGATATGGGCGCACGTTGGGACGATTGGCATGAAGCGGAGTAGGTCAACCTACCCTTACCTTACCGCGCTCAGTCCGCCGAAGGTCAATTCTCTTCATCCTCCTCGCGGGGACTGACGACAAGCGTGTAGCCCTCCCTCGCCTCCACCTCGACCTGATCGCCGACATCGGCGGGCGCCGCTTCATCGGAGGATGCGCTGCGCAACTGCGCGTTCCATAGCTCGCCTGCCAGCAGAACCTTGCCCCGCCCGTTCTCCGCAAAGGGAACCCGCACGGTCGCCAACGAGCCAATCACACCTTCGCTGCCGGTGGCCGTACCCAGCCGTTGGGCCGCCACAACCTTGCCGCCCACAAACAGGGCGAACGCGCCCATCGCCACCCCCAGCGAGATGATCGTCACCCACGGCACAGCCAACCCCGGCGCGTCGAAAAGCAACGCGCTGCCAAAAATGAACGCGACCGTACCGCCCAAGGCGAGCGCGCCAAACGCCGGCGTGAATGCCTCGGCCACCAGCAGGATCAGCGCCAAACCAATCAGCGCCAAACCGGCGAAATTCGCCTCCAACTGACCCAATGAGTACAACCCCAACAGCAGGCTGATCAGGCCGATCATGCCCGGAATGAATGTCCCCGGATTGTAGATTTCCGCGATCAGTCCAATCGAGCCGAGCGTCAGCAGAATGGTGGCCACGCTGGGGTTGCTGATGAAGTTCAGAAACTCCTGCAACGGCGACAGCTCGCGCGGCATGATCAGCGCATCCTCAGTGCGCAGCGTTCGCTCTTCGCCCAGCACCGTGACGACGAAACCGTCCATCTGATCCAGCAGATCCGGCACATTTGTCGCGATGAAGTCGATCACGCCCAGCTCCAGCGCACGCGTGTCTGTCGCCGCCGCTGCCTCCTGCACCGCCGCCACAGCCCATTCGACCGCATCCTCGCCGCGACGCGCGGCCAGGTTCTCGATGTCGGCGCTGAGGATATTGACGACCTTCGCCTCCATCGTGTCGCCGATATCTTCCCCCTGACCGCCGACGGGGCTGGCCGCGCCGATGCTGCTGCCGGGCGCCATCGCCGCAACGTGCCCGGCCAGCGTGATAAACGTGCCCGCGCTGCCGGCTTGCGCGGCCGACGGCGCGACATATACCACCACCGGCACAGGTGAAGCCAACATGTCCTGCACAATCTGCTTGGTCACTTCGACGCTGCCGCCGGGGGTGTCCAGGCGCAGGACCACCGCCTCGGCCCCATCCAGCTGCGCCTCCTCAATCGCGCCGCTGAGATACTGTCGCAGCACCGGTGTCACCGCCCCGCGAAACGTTAAAACCAAGACAAAAGAGGACCCCGCCTGCCCAGAGATCGCCTGCCCTTGACCAGCGAGATCTGCGCGGCGCACCCCGGCAGGGTTGGCCGCCTGTACACCGTCTATCACGGTCAGGAACATCCCCAACAGCAGGCACGATAGATAGAAAGTGCGATAGAGCCTTATCAGAAGCGGCCCGCCTGCCCCATTCACGTTTTTCCCGCGGCGTCTGAACATCTGTAGCCTTCCTGTCATCCTCCCCTAGCCTACGGCACTTGTCGCCAGCCGCAGGTCACTGGCCGCCGCTGTGCAACTGATCGACAACGGCCAGCATCTCCACAACCGACTGCCGCCCGGCATCACTGACGGCCCCCAACATCTGCGTCAACTCCTCAATACGCGCCGGCCCCTCGACCGGCTGCACATCCGTGCCGGTGCGCAGTTCGCCATCACTCTCGAAAGTCCGTTTGCGCACGGTCAGGTGGAGGTCGGCAAACGCAGCCAATTGGGGCAGATGGGTGATACACAACACCTGATGGCGCGGCGCACTACCATCCTCCGGCCCGTCTGCCTTGGCATGGTTGGAGACGGCGGCGGTCAACGGCCGCTGACCGGTCAGATTCCATAACTTTTCTCCTACGACCCCGCCCACCCGGCCGCCGATACCCTGGTCGATCTCGTCGAAAATCAGAATCGGCGTCTGATCGGCCTGCGCAAGCGCCCCCTTCAACGCCAGCATCAGGCGCGCAGTCTCGCCGCCCGAGGCCACCTTGGCCATGGGCTTGACCGGCTCACCCGGATTGGCGCTGATCAAGAATTCAACCCGGTCGACGCCGCTGCTGCCGAAGGCGACGCGCCGGCCGTCCGGCAGGTAGGCGCCATCCTCCTGCTCTTCCATCTCCACCGCGACCGCGAAACGGGCGTGTTGCATACTTAACTGCCCCAACTCCGTCTCCACCTGCCGGGCCATCTGCTCGCCGACCGCTGCCCGCGCCTCACTCAGCTCTGCGCCCAGCGCGCCGATCTCGTGCAAAAGCTTCTCTTCCTCTTCCTCCAACGCGGCCGTCTGCGCCTCCCAGTTGCTCAACTCTTCCAACTCCGCCTGCGCCGCGGCTGCAAACGCCAGGATTTCGGTCGTCGTGTCGCCGTACTTGCGTTTGAGATTGCTGATCAGGGCCAGCCGCTCTTCGACTTCGATCAGTCGTTGCGGATTGAACTCCAGCCCGTCGGCGTAGCCCTGCAAATCCCGCGCCAGATCGGACAGCTCCTCCAGCAGTCCCTGCCCGGTCGTGGCTGCGGCTGCCATCCCATCGTCGATCCGGGCCAGGCGTTCGACACGGCCGGCGGCCTCAGCCAAACCGTCGATGATCCCTGGCATTCCGCCCTCGCCCTCGTTCAGCAGAGTTGCCGCCCCGTTCGCCAGCTGCAGGAGTGTTTCGGCATTTCCCAGCCGCTTGCGCTCCGCCTCCAGTTCGCTCTCTTCGCCGGCTTCCAGCGCCGCCTCCGCGATTTCCTCAACCTGAAAGCTGAGGATGTCGAGCCGTTGCGCGATGGTGCGCGCATCGCTGCGCAGCCGCTCCAGCTCTCTGCGCGTCTGCTGAACCGCTTGCGCCTTGCGCCCCGCCTGGCCGCGCAGGGGCAGCAGGCCGCCGTACCGGTCCAACAGATCCACGTGTGTGCGGGGACGCAGCAGATTCAAATGCTCCCCCTGTCCGTGAATGTCGACGAGCAGGGCCGCCATCTCACTCAGAAGCTGACGCGAGACCGTGCGCCCGTTGATACGGCAGAAATTTCGTCCGCTGCGCCGCACCTCCCGGCTGATGATGAGCCTCTCCGGCGCGTCGGGATCGTCCAGCCCTTCGGCCTCCATCAGACAGCGGATGGCGTCTGCTGCGGGGGAGTCGTCGGGTGCGCTCTCCGGGCTTTCGCGTTCGCTCGTCAGCGCCCCGGCTCCCAGTTGGAAAACAGCTTCGACCTCCGCCCGATCTGTGCCTGCCCGCACCAAGTCCGCCGTTGCCCTGTCGCCCAACAGCAGTCCGATCGCGTCGATAATGATCGATTTGCCCGCGCCGGTTTCTCCGGTCAGAATGTTCAGTCCATTGTGGAACCGAAGATGCAGCCGGTCGATGATTGCGAAGTCGCGCATCCGAAGCTCCGTCAGTGTGACGGCAGGTTCGATCCGGTTGCCAACTTCGGCCAGGAGAGATTGTTGCATGCCTCCCTCTTCAGAGGAGGCGCGGCGTGGTTGCGCAGTCATGGATTCAGGGCGCGTCCTTATCGTATCAGACCCAATGCACTATGGCTCTCATTCTAGCACATTTGGACGGGGGGATGGAAGAGGTGTCCCAAGGGGTGCATCCCAGATTGGGAGTCGCCCAGCCAAGCGGACTACCTCTCCCAGTGTAATTCTCCAGAGGTAGACGGAAACTTACCCCTATTTTGGGATGCACCCTTCTTCAAGATCCATATTTGTCGCTAGGTGGATTCATGATATAATGCAACGATTGAAGGATTAAGACCAACATCGACAATGCGCTCCGCATACTGTGAGCTAAGGAGCTTAGCAAATGCCTTTTCTAGGAAATACAGCGCCGTTCTTTCTGCTGGGTCCAACCCTAGGCCCAACCGAACTGATTCTGATTCTGGTAATCGTCATTATCTTCTTTGGCGTCGGTCGGCTGCCGGAAGTATTCGGTGGACTGGGCAAAGGTATCCGCGAGTTTCGCCGGGCTGCCAAGGATGGAAGTGATGAGGATGATTCAGAGACAATGGACGCCTCACCCGTTGCGGAGAGCGCTGCGCCTGAGGTGACTTCTGAGCCGAATCCACCTGAGAAGGTCTAACGTCCGCTTTGCGTGTCGTTTACGCCAAGGCTTTGGCATGTAGCAACGGGCAGACTGGCAATCAACGAGAAGGCCGTGTCGGCCTTCTCGTTTCTGTCAGCACCTTGCATCCGAATCTTCCTGCTTAGTTGCCCAGCATCTGTTTGATTGTCGCTGACCCCAGCTGTTCAGGCAGGCAATCAAACAACTTGGTGTTTGGGTATTTTTGTCTATGCGTGCATAGCGCAACACGTCAATATTCCGAGGTGAACGATGGATGTTTTCTTTATGATCGCAACGGTTATCATTGCCCTCACCTTGATCGGCATCGTCCTGTTGCAAGGTCAGGGTAGTGGCTTGGGTTCCGCCTTTGGCGGCGATGCCGGCGTCCAGCGCACCCGTCGCGGCGTGGAGAAAACCATGTTCAATCTGACGCTTACCTTGGCGTCCCTTTTTCTCCTGCTCAGTCTCGTGACAGTCGCCCTTCGCTAGAAAAATAGTGGCCGCTGGTCACTGGCCACTGTGGTTTCTCCCATGTCGGAACAACAGCCATTCAGAAGGCCGGCCAATCCGGGGGCCCAGACACCGCCCCAGGCGCATCAGTCGCATACAACCCCATCCGGCTATCTGCCGGGACTGACCGCGTCCCCCGCGCCTCTGGGCCGATATATTCGCTGGCAGATGCTGTTGGCCGTCGTGGGTATTATTCTTCTGACCCTTCTCATGGGCGCAACGGCCTATAACGTCTCTACCGTTCTGGTGCCGGAGCGGGGCGGCGTCTTCCGGGAAGGCGTTGCCGGCAATCCCCAATACATCAATCCACTGCTGTGCCACACCCACGATATCGACCGTGATCTCTGCAGCCTTCTCTTTCGCGGTCTGACCCGCCTCGATCAACAGGGACGGGTCGTGCCAGACCTGGCCGAGCGCTGGACGGCTCCGGATGGTCTTGTCTATACCTTTACTCTGCGTGAAAATCAGTTCTGGCACGACGGCAAGGCCGTAACCATCGATGATGTGCTGTTTACGATCGAGATGATGCAAAGCCCGGATTCACCGATCCTGCCCGACCTGGCGGAATTGTGGCGCTCAGTCACTGTAGAACAGGTTGATGAACACACCGTGCGCCTTCTGCTCGACGAACCCTTTGCCCCGTTCCTCGACTTCACCACGATAGGACTGCTGCCAAAACATATCTGGCAGGACGTGCCTCCGTCTGAACTGCTCACCACTCCCCTCAATTCACGCCCGGTTGGCAACGGCCCCATGCAGGTAACCCTGACATCCGCGCAGTTCATCCGCCTGGAGCGCAATCCGTATTCCGGTAAAGACATTCCCATGGTTTCCGCCCTCGAGTTCCATTTCTATCCCGACTATCCTTCAATTTACGCGGCTTACACCGAAGGCGAATTGGACGGCGTGAGCCAGGTAATGCAGTCGGACATTTCCCTGGCGCAAGCCCGTACCGATATGCAGCTCTTTTCCGCACCGCTATCGACCTATGTCGGCGTTATCTTTAACCTGCAGAATCCGGATGTCCCATTCTTACAGGATGCCACCGTGCGCCGTGCGCTCTATCACGCCCTCGACCGCGAGCAGCTTCTCGATGATGTGGTCGGCGGGCACGGTGTGCTTGCCTCATCTCCCATCCCGTCGAACAACTGGGGCCACGCGCCGGATACCCCCTCCTATAGCTATGACCCGGATGAGGCGCAACGCCTTCTGAATGAGAGCGGCTGGGTAGACACCGATGGCGACGGCACGCGCGATAAAGATGGTCTGCCAATGCAGCTCATTCTCCTCACAAACGACGGGCCAAACCGTATCGCGCTCATCGAACAGATCGCCGCCGATTGGCGGGCCGTCGGCGTCAATGCAGTGGTGGAGAGCGTCAGCTTCGCCGGTTTCGTAAGAGATTTCCTGACACCGCGGCGTTTCGATGCAGCCCTCCTCAGCTGGGATATCACCGGCGACCCCGATCCCTTTCCCCTATATCACAGCAGCCAGATCACTACGGGCCAAAACTACGGCGGATGGTCCAATCAAGAGGCCGATGCCCTGGTGATCGAAGCTAGAAGCACGGTCGACCCGGAGAAGCGAAGGGCCCTGTACGCCCAGTTTCAGCATATCTTTGCCGCCGATGTGCCGGCCATCCCTCTCTACTACCCTGTATATACATATGGTGTCAGCGAGCGCGTCAAGGCGGTCCAGATTGGGCCTTTGAACACGCCGGCCGACCGGTTCACCACATTCCCCGACTGGTATATTCTCACCCGCCGCGTCCCCGCAAATCAGCCGTTGAGTGAGAATTGAGCCTTGCTCCCCCCTTGGCTGGCTGAACAGCCTTTCACTCGTTTACCTGAATTCGTCCGATTTTCGCCCTCGCGCAAAAAGGGGAAACAGTAGCGCAGACAGTGCATGCGCTGAAAGCAATTTGACAGAAAACACACCCCCATGATATAAAAAAGTTTGCCGCGCCGCAGTGGCGGAATAGGAAGACGCGCTACGTTCAGGGCGTAGTGGGCATTAGCTCGTGGGGGTTCAAATCCCTCCTGCGGCATATCAGGGACCCGTCTATCTGTCCGGGTTCCTTTTGTTCTTATCCTGTCGTGTTCAGGGTTCCCTCGGACAGCGCCCCATTCAGGCAGGGGTACAGTCAATCTTTGCGCGACGCTATCCGCCGAGAAAAACCTATGGGACTTGTCCGCGTCCCTATCAGCCCAAATCCGCACGATGTAAGACGCCAGCGTCACCCGGCTTACCCGGCTCTACTCCTGCTTGCGGTTGTCGTTGGCCTCTATTTCCTCTTCCAGCATGTAGAGCAGTTGCGCGAGCTAAGCGCCGTGCACGCGCAGGTCGCCGAAATGCGCCAGAACATCGCGCTGGGGCACCAGAACACGCTGGATCTGGAAGCTGAGTTGCGCTACGCGACGAGCGACGAATATGTAGTTCACATGGCCCGCGGCGAATTGGGTTACATCAAGGAAGGCGACGAAGTCTATATTCTGTTGGAAAAACCCGCCGCCCAGGTGGAGAACACGCCCACAACACTGCCCGCAGACGTGGAGCACGACTCCTTCCGCCCTCTCGATTGGAGTTGGTGGCAGTCCTTGTTTCAACAGAGCCGCGAATAAGCTGAATCTGCCCCTGCTCGCACTGCGCAAGCTGTTGACAACGCAAAACGCTGAAATTTGACGACACGCGGTCGGTGTGTTACACTATTCTTTACTGTTGCGGGGTGGAGCAGTGGCAGCTCGTCGGGCTCATAACCCGAAGGTCGCAGGTTCGAATCCTGCCCCCGCTACCTCAGTTTCATATGACCGCCGAACCGAAATCGGTCGGCGGTTCATTTTTGACTCTGATTCGGACGATTCACAACCGTTTCCAGCCCGGCGACGTAGCTCAGGCGGTTAGAGCGAGGGCTTCATAATCCCTAGGTCGGTGGTTCAAGTCCACCCGTCGCCACTTCGCAAAATTACACTGTAAATGAAGAGTCATCGGGCGTGGTCGTAACTGCGCCCGATGACTTTTTTGTGTCCCGCATCGATCCCGATTCCAATGAAAATCGAGAGTAACTCTCAGATTCGTTCAGGTGTGCCAGCCGGGGCATTCTACCCCTTCAACCCGGAGAGGCTGATGCCGCCGATGATGTATTCCTGCGCGATGATGAAGAGAATGATGATGGGGAAGGAGACGATAGTGGAGCCGGCAAATACGGCGGGCCAGTTGATCTGATTGACGTCGCGGAAGAGCGCGATCCCGACGGTGACCGGATACTTCTTCCAGTCGGAGAGGATGATCAGGGGCCAGACGAAGGAGCTCCACTCGTTGAGGAAGATGAAGACGCCCAGCGTTACCATCGCCGGTTTGGCCAAAGGCAACATGATACGCCAATAGGTGCCGAAGAAGCCGGAGCCGTCAATGCGGGCGGCATCCTCCAACTCGCGCGGGATATTGAGGAAAAATTGGCGCAGCAGGAATATACCGAACGCGCCGGCAAAACCCGGCAGCACCACCCCCGTGAATGTATTTGTCAGCCCCAACCCATGCGCGATCAGAAAGGTCGGGATCAGTGTAACCGAGCCGGGCAGCATCAGCGTCGCCAGTACCGCCAGGAAGAGGGTCTCCCGGCCGGGAAATTCGACGCGCGCGAACGAATAGGCCGCCAGTGAGTCGATGAAAAGCTGGACAACCAATACCGCCGCCGCATACAAAATGCTGTTGCCCAGATATACCCCCATCCGGCCGATCGTCAGAGCATCATAATATGTGCTCAACGTAGGCGGCATCGGAATGACCGAATAGGGATTGGTGAAAAAGTCGGTCCGGCTCTTGAAGGAGTTGGCCAGCATCCAGAGGTAGGGGAAGATCATGCTGAACGCGAGGGCAATCAGCAGCGCATAAACGATGATGGTAAAGCTACGCCTGGTTGCAGCCAGAAGCAGTTTTTTGTCCCGTTCTTTCACCCCGTTGCCGGGGCTGGATAGTGTACGCGCCATGACTCAGTACAACTCCCGCGACATGAACAACTTCAGCTGCAGCGCTGAAAAGAAGAAGATTACACCGAACAGCAACCAGGAGATCGCCGATGCATAGCCCATTTGGAACCGTTGGAATGCGTAGTGGTAGACGACCATCTGAACTGTCTGTGTCGAGTTCATCGGGCCGCCCTGCGTCATGATAAATGCCTGGGTAAAGACCTGGAAGGCCGCGATCGTCAAGGTCACGAAGGCGAAGATGAGCGAATTGCGCAACAGGGGAATGGTGATTTTCCAGAAGGTGTGCCAGCGGCCGGCGCCGTCCACCTTGGCTGCTTCATAGAAGACCTCCGGGATTTCGGCCAGACCGGCCAGGAAGATGATCATGTAGTAGCCAACCGCACCCCAAATGGTCATGATCATAATCGCCGGCAACGCGGTCGATGGATCGAAGAGCCAGTTGGGACCCTCAATGTTTATCATTTGCAGCAGTCTATTTATCCCGCCGGTGGGTTCGTACAGCCACACCCACAGCATTGAAGTCACCACGATGGGTGTAATTGTGGGGATGAAGAAGACGGTGCGGAAGAGCGCACGGCCGCGTCGGACCTGGTTGCCAAGGACCGCCAGCAGCAAGGAGATGACCGTAATCGATGGCACAATGACAGCTACATAGACAAACGTGTTGCGGAAACTGATTCGCACCAGCTTATCGTTCAACGCGCGGGCGTAGTTCTCCAGGCCCTCGAAAGGCCGCGCTTCAGAGATGATGTCATATTGGTGAAAGCTGATGTAGAGAGAGAAGATGATCGCGACGTAGGAAAAGACCGTGATCAGCAGGCCTGCCGGGCTGATGAACAGGTAGCCCGGCCAGGTCTTCCTTAAGCGTCTCCACAGTTCTCTATTTCTGCTTGCACGCGACTGAAGCGGCTGGGAAGGTTGTGCCAGAGTCGTCATTTTTCACCGTGGTCTGCAATACACCGGCTCGCGGCCAGTTAGCAGCAACTGGCCGCGAGCCATAGGTCTATGAAGTGTAACCGGCCTCTACCATAATCGTGTTGCACTCTTCAATCATCTGTTCAACCGCTTCCTCCGGCTCCAGCTCCTGCAGAATTGCCGCCTCCAGGATTGGCTTGATCACGGCGTCCAAGGCGCTCTGCTGGATGTATACCAGCGGCGTGCCCGACGCTGACGCATGCGGGACCATGTTCAGAACTGGAAGCTCCTGCAGCGCGGCCTGGTATTCCGGTGTTTCGTAGAAGTCCTTGCGCGGGGCCAGCCAGCTGCCGATCGCGAAGCGCTCCAACATCCAGCCCAGCCCGCACCAGAACTCCAGGAAGGCCCAACCGGCATCCTTATTGGGCGACTTGGTCGGCACAACCAGCATGTTGTTCCAGTGGGCCGTGCCCTGCTTTCCGCCGTCCACCGGCGCCGACGGCCACAGCATCGTGAACCAGTTCAATTCCGGCAGATCATTGGTCAGGGGCCCATATTTCCAGGGGCCGGAACTCGCCATCGCAGTCTTTCCCTGCTGGAACTGCGCCCAGTCCTGGCGTTCAGGCGCGATCGGCTGGGAGACCTGGTGTACGTGCAACATGTCCAGGAACCATTTCAACCCGTTCACCGCCGCATTTTTCTCATTGAACCCAACGCCATTTTCGATGCCGGCGTCGTTCTTGGAATAGAAGCCGACGTTGTGGGTACTGGCCCACACGCTCAGGGTTTGGGCGGTCGGTGTGCCGACGAGGAAACCCGACTGAACAACTTCATCGCCGTCACGCTTGGTCAACTCCTTGGCAGCGTCGGTGAAGTCCGCCCAGTCCCATGTAGCGATCTCGTCGGGGTCGGTTGTAACGCCGGCCTCGTCAAAGAGATCGGTGTTGAAGAAGATCTGGTTGCTGTCCGGGCCTTCGCCCAGTACGCCGTACTGCGCAGGGCCCTTTGTCGCCTGCAGCAAGGCGCCGTCCAGGAAGTTTTCGGGCGCCAGGTCCGGCGTTATTTCGATCGAGGGTGTCAGATCCAGCAGCGCACCCCTGTCATAGAAGTCACGCCCCCAGTATACCGAGCTGTGCATGACATCGGGTGTGTCGTCGGCCGCATGGGCCGCCAGGAATTTTACGAAATACTCGCCGAAAGGAACGTTCTGATAGTTCAGTTCCAGTTCTGGATTCGACTCTCCCAGGGCAACCGGCAAGCGGTCGAACAGCGCTTTGCTGGTCTCATTGGCGGCCGGGCCCCACCAGTCCCAATAGGTAATCGTCTGTTGGGCCATGGAGGGTTCATCCCCTGCCATATCCCCGGATGCCGCCGGCGCCGGTCCACACGCCGCCAACGCGCTTGCGCCGATTCCGGAAAGGGCTGTAACTGCAGACAGCCTCAGAAAATCACGCCGACTTACCCGACTTCTTAGCTCTTTCATGCCTTTCTCCTTTTGAATGGAAAACCAGAAATCTCCTGCTGTTGGCGAGCAAAAATCGAAATCCTCTACGTTGCTATGTAGACAGTGGGAACGCTGAGACTGACAAAGTTGCTGCTTACGAACATCGGCCAGCCCAGTCGTTCGGGTGAAACGGTTCGTCAATGGGGAGGCATCTGTGCTGAAGTTGCCGGCAGTGTATCAAAGTATCATTGGACTGTCAAAGAAAAAAACCTATACCTTATGTGCCCTGTGAGGGTCACGCGGGTGGACTCTGTCGGCCCTTTACACGCTTCGAATGCATCATTTCCAAATAGAAATCACTGGGGCGCTCCCGATCTCCAATAGCATTGACACCCATTCTGTTCTATATTACAGTCACAAATGCCCGTCAGCGGCTCATGACAGGTTTCCGACCACCCCAATTTCAGTGCAGACGGCTTGTCAGCGAAAGAGAGAAACGATGAGCGCAGCAACATTGGCAAGCAGTATCGAGAGGCAGGCCACCACCCCCGGACCCCGCACGGTGGAGGAGCTCGACCTGCTGCTCTCGGAACCCTCCCCCGCCGCTCTTGCCGCCCTCGACAAGCTGGACTCGGACCTGGTCATCCTCGGCGTCAGCGGCAAGATGGGCCCCACGCTGGCGCGGATGGCCGTGCGCGCCCTCGATCAGCTCAACTCGCCCCATCGCGTCTATGGCGTGGCCCGCTTCAGCCAGCCTGGGACGCGCGACCAGTTGGAGGAGTGGGGCGTGCAAACGATCACGTGCGACCTGCTGGACCGGTCGCAGCTGGCTTCGCTGCCCGACAGCGGCAGCGTGATCTATATGGCCGGTCAGAAGTTCGGCACGACCGGCAACCAGCACATGACCTGGGGCATCAACACCTACCTGCCGGCGCTGGCCTGCGAGCGGTATCTGAACGCCCGCATCGTCGCCTTCTCCACCGGCAATGTCTATCCGCTCGTGCCCGTCGTCGAAGGCGGCCCCCTTGAAGACGACCCTTTGGATCCGGTCGGGGAGTACGCCATGTCCTGCCTGGGGCGCGAGCGCATCTTCGACTATTTTTCGCGGCGGCACGGCCTGCGCTGCGCCATCGTCCGCCTCAACTATGCGGTCGAAATGCGCTACGGCGTTCTCGTGGACATTGCTCGCAGCGTGTATGCGGAGCAGCCCGTTGGCCTCGACATGGGCGCCGCCAATGTAATCTGGCAAGGGGACGCCAACGCCCAGGCCATCGCCCTGCTCGACCACTGCGCCGCGCCGCCCTTTGTGCTCAACGTCACCGGGCCGGAGACGGTCTCGGTGCGACGCGTGGCGCAGATTCTGGGCGGCATGTTCGGCAAGGAACCATGTTTCAGCGGCGAGGAGGCGCCGACGGCGCTGCTCAACAACGCGGCCAAGTCGGCGCGGCTTTTCGGCTACCCGCGCGTCTCGCTGCACCAGATGCTGCAGTGGATCGCCGATTGGGTGCAGAACGACGGCGCATCGCTGGATAAACCGACCCATTTCGAGACGCGCGACGGGAGCTTCTGATGGCCCAGACTCTGGCTGAGCTGAGACAACATCTGGCCAACGGGCAGGTGATCCCGGCCCACCCGCTCGCCCTGACTGCCGACCTCAAGCTGGATGAGCGGCGCCAGCGCGCGCTGACCCGCTACTACTGCGCGGCCGGCGCCGGCGGCGTGGCGGTGGGCGTGCATACGACCCAGTTCGAGCTGCATCAGCCGGAGTACGGTCTGCTGGAGCCGGTGTTGGAGCTAGCGTCCGAGACTGTGGACGAGCAGTTGCAGCAGGACCCCCGCCCCTTCGTCAAGGTAGCGGGTATCCTGGGCGACACACAGCAGGCGGTGCGCGAAGCCGAGACTGCCCTGGCGCACGGCTACGACGCGGGACTGCTGAGCCTGCGAGCGCTAGCAGAGGCATCGCCATCGGAGCTTATCGAACACTGCCGTTGCGTGGCGGAGGTGATCCCGGTATTCGGCTTTTATTTGCAGACCGCGGTGGGCGGTCAGGTGCTGCCCTACCGCTTCTGGCGCGAGTTCGTGGAGATTGAGTACGTCGTCGCCATCAAGGTCGCGCCGTTTGACCGGTACAAGACGCTGGATGTGGTGCGCGCGGTGGCGGAGTCATGCCGGAGCGGAGAGATCGCCCTTTACACAGGCAACGACGACAATATCGTCGCGGACCTGCTCACCGAGTTCAGCTTTGGCGGGCAAGAGACGGATGCGCCGCCGTTGCGTATCGTCGGCGGGCTGCTCGGGCAGTGGGCTGTGTGGACGCGGGAGGCGGTCGCCATGTTGCAGGCGGTCCGCGACCAGAGCACAGCCGGCAGGCTCGACTACGGGCACTGGCTCACCTACAACGCGCAGATGACGGACGCCAACGCGGCGGTGTTTGACAGCGCCCACGACTTCCATGGGTGTATTTCGGGCGTGCATGAGGTGCTGCGGCGGCAGGGGTTGATGCAGGGGACCTGGTGCTTCAACCCGCAGGAGAGCCTCTCTCCCGGCCAGTGCGAGGAGTTGGACCGCGTCTGCCGCGCCTATCCCCACCTGACCGACGACGAATTCGTGGCCGAAAACCTCGACGAATGGATGCGTTGACCGCACCAACGCTCAGCCTTCATTCACTCCATCCTATTCCGCACCCTGGCCGCCACCGAAAACTGGAAACTAACCCATGCTGAAAATCGGAATCGCCGACCTCGATACCTCGCACCCGGGCCGCTGGGTTCCGATTCTGCAGGAGTGGGACAATGTGGCGGTTGTGGCCTGCTGGGACGGCGGCAGCGTGCGTCCGTCGGGCTATGCCGAGCAGTTCGCGGCCGAGCACAACATCCCGGAAGTCGTGCCCGCGCTGGCGGACTTGATCCCGCTGGTGGATGTGGTCTTTGTTCAGAGTTGCAACTGGGACCTGCACGCGGAACGCGTCAGGCCGTTTGTCGAGGCCGGCAAGGGTGTCTATATCGACAAGCCTCTGGCCGGGAACGCGGCTGATCTGCTACAACTGAAGGCGTGGGCGGCGCAGGGCGCGGACATCATCGGCGGTTCCTCGCTGCGCTGCTGTGAGGAGGTCAAGCGGATCCATGGGCAGACCCAGGGGAGCGACCTCTACACCATTTTTGCCAGCGGGCCGAACGACTTTTTCAACTACGGCATCCACGTAATCGAGATGGTCCAGGGCGCAATCGGGCTGACCCGCAGCACGCCTGCCGTCGCGGTCACGTATCTCGGGAGCCGCGACTCAGTGCGGCTTCTCGTCGATTACCAGGACGGCCTGCAGGCGGTGCTCGAACTGCAAGCCGCTGCCGGTTTTTCTCTTGCCGTCAGCGCCGCCAACGGCCACTGGTCGGCGACCGTCCAGAGCGACTTCTACCGCGCGCTCCTGCAGAACGTGGTCGCCCACTTCCGCGGCGAGAGTCCTTTCCCCGCCGGCATCGACATGCTGTGCGAGGCGGTGATGGTCCTGCTGGCCGGTCGCGAGAGCATGCGCCGCGGGCGGCTCGCTCCTGTTCGCATCGACGAGCTCGCCGCGGACGCGCCCGGTTTTGACGGCCACAGCTTCACCGCCGACTATCGCGCCAGCGTGGGCTGACTCAGCGTATCAACTGCGCATACCCCAGACACTGATCGCCTTCTCAACGAAGGCTGGAATTCCAATCTGTTGCCGTATCTCGTCGACATCCACATCAGCGTAGACCGCCCCATCCCGCAACGCCAGCGCGGAGGCCACACCCGCAGCCTCCCCCAGTGCCATCATCGTGCGCGACAGCCGGCATGAAGAGGCGGCAATGTGTGAGAAGGATGCCCCGCGCGACGCAGCGATCAGATTGTCATACTCATTGGGCAGAAGACAGCTGTAGGGGATGCCATAGGGCTGCTCCAACTCCTTGAGATTGGACCCTCTGACATTGCGCTCGCCGTGCGTATCCAGCGGATGGTCGGCCACGGCAATGATCTCCTCCTGCCGCGACTGGCGCAGAAGACCGGCGCGCACGTCCTGTTCACGCAGCACATAGCGGCCAACCAGCCGGTGCGATTCGCGGATGCCCACCAGCGGAAACATGCTCTTGAAACGGTAGCGATCAAAGCCGTAGTCGGTCTGCATGCGCCGCCAGTGCGCATGCATGCGCGCCTGGCCGATCGCCTGTGCCTGGGGGTAGGGCATACTGTGGAACTCCGCGCCTTCCATGGTGGGCAGCACGTTGATGCACAGATCGCCATTGGGATACTCGGTAACATGGGCGGCCGGCCTGTGCGTAGCCAGCCATTCCTGGATCGCGGGCGCGCGGGCCGCGGGCGGCAGCTCATCCACTCCCGCTTCGTCGGCCGGCGTCACCCGAAAAACCTGCGAGATACCATTGACAATCGGGGACGCGCTGTCGGGGGCCGACGGCTCCTGGTAGCGATCATGCTCTTCTTCGCCAAAAGCCATACCGCACTCGGCCGCCCGCGCCAGGTGGCAGCCGCCGGAGCAGTCGATAAAGAGCTTGCTGCGTACCGTATAGGGGCGGGAGCCGTCGAGCGGTTGGGCGGTGATGGAGACGATCCGGTTGCCCTGCACGCTGACATCGGTAAAGCGGGTGCGGTAGCGGATATCGACGCCGGCTTCGCGCAGCATCGCGTCCATGGCCTCGGCCATGACGTCCGGCTCGAAGTGGACGCGGCGCACCTGCGGTTTGGGCAGTCCGGCGCGGCGCAGCGAGCTTTCATAGGGGCTGTCCGGGTCGATGCGCGAGAAGCCGTAGGGCTCCTCCTTGCTCGAAAGGTGGACCGTCCTGCCCACGCCGATCGCGTTCGGGCTCAGGCGCGCAGCCAGCTCGTAATGCACGCCCGGCCCGCCGATCCCCGGCTCCCAGTTGTTGACGCCGCCCACGGTGGAGGTGCCGCCCAGTTGCGCCATGCTGTCGAGCAGGAGAATGCGTGCGTTTGGGTCGGCGCGCGCGGCGCGTATCGCGGCGCCAAAGCCGCCCGAACCGCCGCCTACTATCAGAATATCAGTCTCTATCATGTCAGTCCCCAGTTGCCAATGACCAGTGGCCTGGTATTTCACAGGCCACTGGTTACTATCTACTACCCACTTTGCACTAACCCACTGTCCTCTGCAGTCTACTCCAGCCCATCATCCGGGCTCATGATGGCCGCGGCCATCGCGTTGATCGTGTCGATATCGTTGAGGGCATTGACAGCTTCGGTCACCCCAGCCAGGTTGTTTGCCTCCAACGCGGCCAGGAAACTTTCAAACTCCTCATCGATATCCAGATCCGGGTTCAGGACGACCCTGGCTGCGAACTCATTGGCCAGACTTTGCAGCGCCCCCAGGTCGTTCAGAATGGTGGGGTCATCGCGATTGACCAGATAGTTGATATGCCGTTTTTCCTCCAGGGCTTCCTTCAGAACGCCCTGCACATAGCCCATCATTTCGTCGGAGACATCGATCCACTTCACATTGTCGCGCTGGTAATCGAAGTAGGCCGGCGGCTCATTCTTGAACAGATAGTCGCGCGAGTACAGGTCGTATTGCGGATTGTCGTTCAGGATCGCATCGCGGCCGCGCGTCACGGGGACGCCGTCGACCAGGTCATAGGTGATGCCCTCGACACCCACCGTCATCAGCTCCCAGCCTTCGGTATATTGCCAGTTGACGACGCGGAAGAAGGCATCGGCCTCGGCGGCGGTGGCCGCGATCGTCAGAGCGGTTCCGGTGCTCTGCGCGTTGGGCACGACCATCGGTCCGCTCGAGATACCGGTTGGACCGGTCAGGCTGCAGATGTAACCGGTGTCGGCATTGGCATCAGGATGGGCGTTGCGGATGGCCTCCAGGCGGAAATGCTGGAAACGCGGCCAGTCGGAGGTGACAGCTGTATTGCCGGCGTAGAATTTGAACAGCCCGCGGTCGGTGGCGACCATGAAGGTGGGGTCCATCAGCCCATCGGCAAAGAGTTCTCGCACCCACTGCAGTCCATCTTTCAGGGCCGGCAGCGTATTGGCGAAAACGAGCTGATCAGGATCATCCGGTGAAGGTACCCACGCCAGGTGATCGACGCCAAAGGCGCCCAGGAAATGCTCCATCGACCAGGTAACATTGTCCAGACGGTTGGGCACGAAGGGGATCAACGGGTCGCCGATGTTGCCGGGGTCCTCGTCGCGAACCCGCTCGAGGAAAGTGCGGAACTCGGCCAGCGTTGTCGGCTCCTCCATCCCCAACTTTTCCAGCCAGTCTGTGCGATAGTGCAGGCAGCGCGGCAGATTGCCTGTGAGTCGGGGAATGTGGTAGATCATCCCGTCGGCCTGGCGGTTGTTCTCCCAGACTTCGGCCGGGAAGGCGTCGCGTACGGTCGGGTACCTGTCCAGATACTCATCGATCGGGATCAGCAGGCCATCGTTGAGATACTGTTTGAACTGCCGCGTAGTCGGGTTGATGCGGATGACGTCGGGGTAGTCGCCGGCGGCCATCAGTACGTTGCGCTTCTCATCGTATTCGGGACTGGGCACGAACTGATAGTCCATGTCCACGCCGGACCCCTCTTCGATCAACCCCACCCACTCGTTATCCGACACCCAGCTGTCGCCGATGCCGAGATAGACGACGGTAACGTCCTCTGCCATCTCCTCCTCGGTGGTTGCGGCCGGCGCGGGCGCGCAAGCGCTCAGCAGGACCAAGGACACAATGATAAGCGGCAGACATAACTTAGCGCGTTTCACAGAACTTCCTCCTTGTCTGTACTTTGGTTCGGTCACGCGAAAATCCAGACGGCGTATTGCTTCTGGAGGGACAGTCAATAAGGAAATCAGATATCGTCGCGTTATCACCTCCTTCGTTCTCGTTGCAACTACCCTTTCTCGGCGCCCAACACGATACCCTGCACGAAGAAACGTTGCACAAAGGGGTAAAGGAGGGCCATGGGCACGATGGCAGCGGTCACCGTCGCTGCACGGATCGTAAGCTGGCTGACCTGGGCGTTGCCGTACATGTCCTGGTTGCTGAAGCCGATCTCGTTGAGGTTGGCCTGGATCACAACCGAGCGCAGCAGCACCTGCAACGGCCATTTGGCCGGGTCGTAGATATAGAAGATGCCGCGAAAGAACTCATTCCAGTGGGAGACGGCGTAAAACAGCCCCATCGTCGCAATCGCCGGCAGTGACATCGGGATCACAATCTGAAAGAGGATGCGCATCTCGCTGGAGCCGTCCATGCGCGCCGACTCGATCACCGCGTCCGGCAGGTTCTCGAAGAAATTGCGCAACAGAATCAGAAAGAACACGTTGACCAGGGTCGGCCAGATCATCGCCCAGAGGCTGTTGATCAGGCCCAGGCTGCGCACCAGCATGAAGCCGGGTACGATGCCCGCGCTGAAGACGAAGGTAACCATGATGAAGAGCATGATGAACTGCCGCCCCGGCAGGTCCCGCCGCGAGAGCG
>MKWU01002628.1_pt1 | contig 26206 bp, 24 predicted proteins | sample 809101 | NCBI WGS metagenome assembly MKWU01 (sample SAMN05860141, study PRJNA318959) | sponge metagenome | host: Aplysina aerophoba | place: Slovenia: Piran, Adriatic Sea, Gulf of Piran | collected 2013-05-07 | reverse complement strand
CACGGCGTCCCCGTGCCCAACGCTCTGCGCGATCCAATGCCCTTCCGGGTACTCGACTTCGTCGCGCTCTGGCGCCACCGCGGTGGCACTGGGCGATGAACGTGCGGGAAGTTCCGTCTCTGTGGTGGCCATCGTCGACATGCACTACGCGAATGCGCGTGAACGCCCGTACTCCCGATTATACAGCCGCGGGACCAGGCCAGGACCACCAAGCAGGTGCCACGATCGTGTTGCCAGCAATGCTCGGCCTCGCCCGCACGTGGGCAGCACTGCGGCACCGAGACTTGACGCAAGCGTCCACGTTGCAGCGCAGCAAGGAGTCTGGCCACGATTCGCCCCAAACGGACTAGAGAGGCACCACAACGTCGAAACTTGACTCGCCAACCTTACGCCGAGACAAGGAGTCTAGACTGATGGTCGAATCGGACCTGGCGCTTCGATACACTGCTTGCAATGCTTGGCCGATTCCTTTCTCTGGTCGGACTGTGCTTGCTGGCGGTCGGCTGTTCGTCGACGCCTGCGCCCGACAGACCGAACATTCTCTTTGCGATCTGGGACGATGTATCCTACCCACACGTCTCTGCCGCCGGCTCCAAGATGGTCTCAACGCCGGGATTCGATCGTGTCGCCGCCGAGGGTGCGCTGTTTACCAGCGCCTACGCGCCAGCGCCAGGCTGCAGCCCGACGCGGGCTGCGTTTCTGACAGGTCGTCATATCTGGATGATTGAGCAGGCTGGTACACACGCTAGTTCGTTCCCTCAGGTCTACGTCTCGTACCAAGATCTGCTAGAGCGGGCGGGCTACGCTGTCGGTTACACCGGAAAGCCTTGGGGGCCTGGCCGATGGGAGAAGTCGGGACGTACTCGCAACCCTGTTGGCCCCGGCTTTTTCGCGCGCACGTCCGATCCGCCCTACTCCGGCATGCGGAATTGGGACTACGTAGGCAATTTCGAGGCGTTCTACGAACAGAAGCCCTCAGCCCAGCCTTTCAGTTTCTGGGTTGGAGGCAGCGAGGCGCACCGTAGGTTCGAGAAGGGATCCTGGAGAAAGGCGGGCAAGAAGCTTGAGGACGCAGAGGTTCCGCCATTCCTGCCGGACACTCCCGAAGTTCGCGAGGATCTCCTTGATTATGCGGTTGAGGTTGAGTGGTTCGACTCGCACGTCGGTCGGATCCTCGAATTCTTGGAGGCCAAGGGCGAGCTCGACAACACCCTGGTGATCGTGACATCCGACAACGGCATGGCCTTCCCGCGCGCCAAGGCCAACCTCTACGATTACGGTATCCACATGCCGCTGGCAATTCGCTCCCCGGGCCGCGGGCGAGCAGGCCGGGCTATCGACGACATGGTGCAGTTCGTGGACCTCACCGCTACGATCCTGGACTTCGCCGGTGTGAATCACCCGGGCGGCCCGTCCGAATTGGCTGGGCGGAGCATCAGGAGCATTCTCGAGTCTTCGGACGAGGGACTGGTCGACCCCTCTCGGACACGGGCGTTCTCGGGACGCGAGCGGCACTCCTCTTCGCGCTGGAGCAACCTGACCTATCCTCAGCGGTCGATGCGCAAGGGGGATTACTTGTACATCCGAAACTTCAAGCCGCAACGCTGGCCGGCGGGTGCGCCACAGAAATACGGCCCTGGAGGTGAGTTGGAGCCGATGCACATGGCTTATCACGACATTGACTCTTCGCCGACCCTGACGCAGCTCGTGGAGCAGCGTGACGATCCCGAGATCGCGCCGTTTCTGGAATTGGCCGTCGGCAAACGGCCAGCCGAGGAACTCTTCAACGTCGTGGCAGATCCCGGATGTCTCGACAACTTGGCCGGCAAGTCCGACCACGAAGCCCTGCTATCGGAACTCCGGGCTGAACTTGAGGGCTACCTGAAGCAAACCGGCGACCCGCGGGCCACGGGGAACGGCGGGATATGGGACGACTACATTCGCTATTCGCAGACCCGGGATTTCCCGAAACCGGACGAGGCAGGGCCCGACTATTGAGTTCGGCCGTCAGACCCAATACAGCAGTTTCACCGCGAAGCGCAATACCGGCCAGAAGATCTCTCCGAACAAGTACCACGCCGCGACCAATCCGAGCAACATGTACGGTTGGTCTCTCGTCAAATCGAACCACCGCCGGGCGACCCGCTCCGACATGAATAATCCGATTGCCGTATTCCCGTCGAGTGGCGGGACCGGCAACAGGTTGAACGTCATGAGCAGAATGTTCTGCGTGAAAAGGATGCTCAGGAACTGAGCGCTCGCTGACTGCCCGTCGACCGCCTCCACAACGCTAAAGAAGGTAATCGAAGCCGGAATCTGGAACACCCCGGCTGCCAAGCCGACATTGATCAGCACGGCAGCGACCACTGCGAGCATCAGATTGGCCGCCGGCCCCGCCAAGGCCATCCAGGCAGCCCGCCGGGGAAAGCGACTCTCCCACAGAGAACTGTACGGCGCCGATGCCCACCCCAGCATCCAGTTGTTCAGGGCAAAGCTGAGGAGCGGGACAGCAATCGTCCCGACCGGCTCCCGGCGGATGTGAGGCAGAGGATTGAGAGTGACCTGCCCGCCGGCCGCTGCTGTGTCGTCACCGCCCATGAGTGCAGCAAGCGCGTGACTCGCCTCGTGGCAGGTGAGCGAAAGCAGAAAGACGACGTACCAGAGGCCTCCCAGGGCTAGCGCCTGTGGGTCCATCTAGGATCGCCCAGTGTAGCCCACTCGCCTGCTTTGCCGGCTCGATGCCGCGGACCAGGCGAGAATCCGGTCTCCGCGCTAGCTCCGGTCAAGTCCGGAGCGGATCGATATCCGCCGAAGGTCCCGTCCTTGCCGAGATGCAACGTCCTAGAGGATACTTCCACAGAGCGCGGCTTCGCTACGCCGCCGATTCGGCATGAGGTAATCGATGTCCATAAGACTAAGTCTTGGAGGCCCCGGTATGCGTGCAGCGAACATGCACGAAGCTAAGCCCCGTCTTTCGCTTCTCGTCGAATCCGCGGCCAATTGCGATCCGTTCATCATCGCGAGGGTCGGCAAGCCTGTTGGCAAGGTCATCCCCGTGGACTCGCCAGTGCCGGGCGAGGCACGCAGGAGCGGGTTCTTGAAAGGACAAGTCTCGGTTCCTCCTGATTTCGATCGCATGGGATCCAGCGAGATAGAAGGCATGTTCGAAGGTCGCTCGTGAGATTGCTGCCCGACACGCAAGTCCTGCTCTGGGCGGCAGGCGTCCCGGCGCGAGTTCCGGATGAACTGCGAGCACTCATTGAAGATCCGAGGACAGAGCCCGTAATCAGCGCTGCATCGGTTTGGGAAGTTGCGATCAAGAACGGGCTAGGGCACGAGAACTTCCGGGCCGACCCGCGCATACCGAGGAGAGTCCTGTTCGAGAGCGGCTATTCGGAACTCGCTGTGACTGGCGCGCATGCGGCGGTAGACCTTTTGCCCCTGATTCACAGGGACTCCTTTGACCGCATCCTTGATGCGCAAGCTGTGGCGGAGGGCATTACGCTCTTGACTGCCGACGCCGTCGTTGCGAGTTCTCCGGGACCGATCCGAGTTGTTTGATGCTTCCGCATCGATGCTCGGCATCGTTCTCCGCTCCCAGCCTGAGGACCATTCCCGCATTAGCTACGGTTGTGCCAGGCGGGTTTGGAGCGAACCGCTTCCCTCGGCGCTGGAGGGTTGCCCGAGGATGGGGGCGAGTACTTGCGATCGGGATTGGGGCGATGTAGCGGGCTGTGGATGGGCAGGGGGCTTACCGTGCCGTGCGAATCGCGGCGGAGTCTATGGACGGCTTGGCGCAACTGTTCGATGTACGTTCTGAGCGAACCGAGAGACTCGTCTTAGTGCTTACCAAGCACTAAGACCACAAGAATTGTGACGAAAGCAGCCATGGTGTGGCCTCTGGCAGGATCTGTGGGTCATCGCGACCGGCCGGCGTTACGGAGGCGTTCGAATTCAGCCAGGAGCTCCTCTGCTTTGTCGGCTCTGGACGAGGCTAGATTGCGTCGCTCATGTGGGTCCTCGCTGAGTAGGTACAGCTGCATCGGCCCCTCCTCGCCAGGCTTGAGAATCGTGCCTTGAGGGGCTGAGAATCCCCCGCTGCCACTGCCGAGAATGAGTTTCCAACTGCCCTTGCGGATCGCGAACAGGCCTCTGAGGCTGTGGTGCACAACGGCATTGCGTCCGAACTTCCCTTCGCCGAACATCAGCGGAACCAGGCTGAAGCTGTCCTCGCCCGACTCTTCCGGCATCTCGAAACCGACGACCTCGCTGAAGGTAGCGAAGAGATCAGTCAGACAGACTGTCTGGTCTGTTACCGATTGAGGTTCGATGCGCCCATCCCAGCGAATCACCAGCGGCACTCGGTGTCCCGCTTCCCACGCATCGGCCTTCAGTCCGCGCCAAGGTGCGTTGGGCACGTGGGAATAGAGTTCCGTGACCGTTCCGGTACCGCCGAACGATCCAATGCCGCTACGCGCCGGCGAACCGTTGTCCGAAGTGAAGATCACGATCGTGTTCTTGATCGCGCCCGTTCTCTCGAGTGCGGCGATGACCTTTCCCAGGATTGCGTCCATCTGGTGGACCCAGTCGCCATACGGACCGGCTTCGCTCTGTCCGCGGCTCTCCGCGTTCGGGACGATCGGCGTGTGGGGGCCGAGCAGTGGCATGTACAGAAAGAACGGCGTGCCGGGCTCGGCGGTGCGTTCCTCGATCCACTCCACAGCCCGCGCAGTGATTGTGGGTTGCGCCGCCCAGAGGTCCCAGCCACGGATCATCGGTCCCGCCCGCTGGCCCTTCTGCGCTGGCATGCGGTCGGAAGGCTCGCCAAGCACTCGGTTGTTCTCGATGAACGCGTAGGGCGGGAAGTTCGGTACATCATCGCCGAAGTAGTAGTCGAAGCCGCGGGTCACAGGACCGTCGCGTAGGGGCCGGTCAAAGTCGACTCGCTTCCCGAAGGCCTCGTATTGCGGGCCTACGTTGACGCCGCTCAGTTCGTCGGAGAGGTAGCCACCCTGCTTCACGGGCCAGTCCCACCCAAGATGCCATTTCCCAATGGCCGCGGTCCGATAGCCCTTGCCCTGGAGCGCCTTGCCAAGCGTGAGACGGTCGCGATCGATGACCGGCCCTCCCCAGCTGTTCACGATGCCGGTGGGTAGGCGGGAGCGCCACGGGTACCGGCCTGTGAGCAACCCGTAGCGCGAAGGCGTGCAGACGGATGAGGCCGAATGGGCATCCGTGAATCGCAATCCCCGGTTCGCCAGGGCATCGATGTGCGGTGTCGGGACCATTGATTTCGGGTTATAAACGCGTGGATCACCGAAACCCATGTCATCGGCGAACACGATGACGATGTTGGGTAACTCGGCCGCACCCATAGATGCGGACCACAGCAGGAGCGGAATCGCAAATCGTGTCGTTGGCATGTTCGGTTCCGAGTCTAACAATGCCTTACAGGCAACGAAGGGTCTAGCTTCCGGCCCGCCCTGGACGGATTGGGTGCGCGGTATCATCCAAGGCTGTGACAGAGCGAATTGTGCTTGGAGCGGTCGCGCTGGCGAGCTTGGTGTACTTCACGAGCACGGTGTGGCGCCGGCTTGCCCCTATGGTCACGGCGCCGGACCGCAACCTCTCCTTTGACAGGCCTGCCAAGCGCCTCTGGACTGTCTTCGCAGAAGTCTTGCTGCAGACGCGGGTTATTCGGGAACGGCCAGTCGCCGGTGTCTTGCACGCGCTTGTGATGTGGGGCTTCTTCGCCTTCGCTTGGGTCAGTGCGGAGCACCTGGCACTTGGTTTTTCCGGGTTCGACACCAGCATCCATGCCCCGTCTTGGTACACCGCCTTCGCCGCCGTCTGGGCGGCGGCTGTGCTGGCGGGGATCATCGGGCTGTCATTTCGCCGTTTTGTGTTGCGCCCGCGCGCTCTCGGGCCGAGGACCTCGCTGACATCCGCGGCGGTCGCGCTGCTGATCGTGATCTTGATGGCGACCTACTTGGCGGATTGGAGATTTCTCGAACCCCCTTCGGGCGCCTGGAAAGCGAACTGGTGGGCCCACACGGCAGCGCTGCTCGGGATGCTGTGGCTCATCCCCAATTCCAAGCACTTGCACTTGGTGCTCGCTCCTGTCGCGATCTTCTTTCGCGGTCGAGTTACCAGCTCGATGCGCCCGTTGCGGGACGAAGACGACGATGACTTCGGGATGATCAAATTCGGTGACCTTTCGCAGAAGGATGTCCTCGACGTGCATTCGTGCGTGGAGTGCGGTCGCTGCACGGACAACTGTCCAGCGAATCTCATTGGCGGTTCGCTCGATCCGAAGAGAATCGTCCTGCAATTGCAGCACGGGCTTCTAGCCGGCGGTGAGATCATTGCCGGCGACGATGCCGCGGTTGCCGGTGGCGAAGCCTGGCTGACCGAACAGGAGGTCTTCGAATGCCTGTCCTGCGGGGCCTGTGAAGAGGCGTGTCCGGTTGGGATCGAGCACGTGGGCCTGAAGATCCTTGACTTGCGCCGCGGGCTTGTGAGCGAGGGCCGTACGTCTGGCGAGAAGCTGGCGGATATGTTCACAACCATGGAACGCTCGCCACACAATGCTTGGGGGGTTTCTCAGCAGATTCGCAGAAAGCTAATCGAGGCTGACGGCTTGCCGGTTTACGAAGCGGAGGCCGAATGGCTGCTCTGGCTCGGGTGCGGCTGCAACTACGACCCGCACGGCCAGAATGTTGTTCGAGCGATGAAGCAGATCCTCGACGCTGCCGGAATCGCTTGGGGCGTGCTGGCTTCGGAAACCTGTTGCGGCGAGCCTGCCCGGCGTGCAGGCAATGAGTACTTGTATCAGGAACTCTCGGAGCGGGTCATCAGCTCGTTGCGGTCAAAGGGCGTCAAGAAGATCGTGACCTGCGATCCCCACTGTGCCCGAATGTTCGACCTAGACTATCGCCAACAGTCCGATTTCGCGGCACTCGGTGTTGAAATCGTGCATCACACCGAACTGCTGTCCCGGCTCGTCGGATCCCTGCCGTTGCAGGCCTCTGGCAAGAAAGTGACGCTTCACGATCCCTGCTACTTGGCCCGGGGCCGCGGCGTGACGGAGGAGCCTCGTGCTGTATTGCGTGCCCTTGGGACCGAACTTGTGGAGATGGAGCACCACGGCTCCAAGACCTTTTGCTGTGGCGCAGGCGGTGCTCAGCTATATATCGCCGACGACAAGGTGGAACTGCCCGGAGGCCGGGTCAACTACAAGCGGTTCGAGGAGGTGTCGGCGAGCGGAGCCGACACCGTCGCGGTGGCTTGCCCGTACTGTCCGATCATGCTCCGAGACGCTGCCGGACAGGCTGGGCGGGACGAAGTCCAGATCGTCGACATCGCAGAACTCGTAGCCGCGGGCATCGCCCGGACATCTGCCGGAGCGGCTACCGGTTGAACAGGAAGGAATTGGAGTTAATCAAGGCCCACAGGAGATCCTGGGCCTTGGCCGCCTTCCCCGGAGAACTGCCCAAATACGTGATGGCCGAGTCCATCTCGCCGGGCGTCGGATACCTCCCCAGAGAAGCAAGGTAGAGTTCCTCGATCAGTTCGCGGTCCGTGTGTCCAGCGATGATCGCCTTGGCCACGCGGCCTTCCGGATTTGCGATCGCGTCTGCCAGCGTCGGGCCGTTGACCAAGCTCATCGCAAGGGGCAAGCTCAAGTCGTTGCGCCGCTCGCACTCGCACGGAGACTCGCGTTCCGGCCGTCCGAACATGTTCAGGAAGCCGCCCACGTCCACATGTGGGTCCGGAAGTTGCTGCGCGCTGAAGTCGTCCGGAACCTCCGGAAAGTCCGGACGCGAGCCTGTCGCGATTGTCATCGCGTCCAGCAACGATTCCGCCGCCAGCCGCCGCGGCTTGAAGTGCGAGAAGTTGATCTCGTCCCCCTCATTCCACTCGTTGGTTTCCATCGCCGCTTGGTATGTCCGCGAACTGACGATCGTCCGGATCAGGTGCTGCAGGTTGAACCCGCTTGCGATGAAATCCTTCTCCAAAGCCTCAAGCAGAGCGGAATTAACCGGCGGGTTCGACCCGCGGATATCGTCGACCGGCTCGATAATCCCGCGACCGAAGAAATAGCTCCATACGCGGTTGGCGATTGCCTTGGCGAAGTATGGGTTCTTCTCGGATGTCAGCCATTCGGCGAGCGCTTCCCGGCTGTCCCCGAAAGCCCCGATCGGCGGGGTACCGGCGGATGCCAGCAAGTACTCCGGCTGAACCGGCTTGTTGGTCTTCGGGTGCAGGAAGTCCCGGTTCTCGCGCTTCAGGTAGACGATCTGCTCGTCGCTGTCGAATCCCGGTTTCATCCCGACGGCTGCGAAGAACGCAGCCAACTGGAAGTACTGGTTCTGGGTCCAGCGCTCGAAGGGATGGTCGTGGCACTGCGCGCAGACCATGCGCACGCCGAGAAAGAGCTGGGTCGTCGTCTCCATGGCGAGTTTGGGATCGTCATTGACCCGGTAGTAGTTCGCCGCCGGAGACTGGAAGGTGCTGCCGACTGAAGTCAGCAGCTCCCGAACGAAGTCGTCGTAGGGCTGATTCGACGCGATCGCATCGCGGATCCACTGGCGGAACGCCCACATGCCCTTCTCGCCCAGGTGCTTCCGGTTGGACTGGAGCAGGTCGCCCCACTTCAGCGACCAATAGTCGACATAGGGGCGGCTCCCGATCAGGCTGTCGATCAGCCGGGTCCGCTTGGACTGGGACGGGCTGGAGTCGTGCAAGAATTCCCGGAGCTGCTCCGGTGTCGGAGGGATGCCGGTGAGGTCCAGATAGACGCGCCGCGCGAAGATGGCGTCGTTTGCGGCTGGCGACGGCTGGATCTTGAGCCGTTTCAGCTTGGCGTCGATAGTCTCGTCGATGAAACTGTTCTGGGGAAGCCGCTGCCACTCGAACCCGGGTGCCGGGTTCAGCACGGTCAGCGGCACGGTCACGAACTTGCCTTCGTAGCGCACCATGATTGCCGCCTCGCCGATCCGCTCGCCCAGGACTGACCCGCCTTCCTCGATCTTGACGGTGCTGGTGGAGTTGCTCTCGAGGACGGCCAGTTTCGAAACATCACGTGTGGATCCGTCTCGGTAGTGAGCCAAGACCTTCAAGGGCTGTCTCCGACCCGGCTCCTCCAGGAAGATCTCGACGGGATCGACTTCCAGCTTGGCCACGGTGTCGGCTTCCGGGTCTCCGAACTGTGCACCCTGCGAAATCCACTCGACGACCGTGTTGAAGGCGTCCGAGCCCTCCTCGAACCGCAGTCCGCCTTCGTGGGGTACACGCATCGTCGGCTTGGACAGCATCAGGCTCTCGGTCGGGACAGCTCGATTGAAACGGCGCCCGGAGACCTCGAAGAGCAGCGCACGGTAGTCGAACTCCGGATCGTAGCCCCGCAACGACAGCTTGAAGCCGTTCTTGCCCTTGGCCGAGCCGTGGCATGCCCCGGCCGTGCAGCCGGTGTAGTTGAGAACCGGCATGATGTCGCGGAGGAAGGTGATGCGACTCTCGCTCGCTGTTGCGGCGGATGCCGTTGGCAAGAGACCGGCCAGTAGCGCGAGAGTCGGGAGGATGGTGTACGCCTGTTTCATTGGGACTGGCTCCGCGACGGTTGCTCGACTGTCGCCATTGTATCGCCGGCTGCGATCACGAGGATCGCTTCGACTGGTTTGATGTTGTACGGAACGGCTTCCGTGCCGCGGCCCGCAAGGATCGATTGCGGCGTGATCTCCACCAAGTGCTCGCCCTCCGCCACGCCCTGTTCGGCACGGCAATCCAGCGAATAGCGCTCCGGGGTATCCGCGATTGTCTGCGGATCGCAGCGAACGCCGACCGGCAGGTTCGACGCTTCCACGATGACCTGGGAATCGAAGTCCGGCTCTCGCAAAAAGCTTCCGCCAATGGAGAATCCGGCACCTGCGCTGACGTCGACTGGCTGCTCGGGCGCGCCGACGCTGTATCCCTGGACGATGTCGACTGTGATGGCCGGCGAGTAGATCGTGTGTTGCACGCCTTGATGGCGTACGCGCGCCTGCAGGACCAGGTCGAAACGCATCGCCGGCGTGCCCATGGTCGTATTCATCTCGAACGTGCCCTTGGAGTCTCCTACCTTGATCTTGGCGCCTCCCAGGATGCGCAGATTGGCGACCGACGGAGCGTTGACCAGTTGCACTGGCGAGATGGCCTGCACGCCGTTCTCGCGGGCATGGTAGGCCCATTCGATATCGCGCTCGAGGCCCTGGATTAGACGCAACGAGCGCGGCGACAGTACCTTGAGCTCGGCAGGGGCAGGATCCGCTACGACGGTGTCAACGCTCCCGGTAGAGCTTGGCAGCCTCAGGGCACGCTGCCCGGGGCCGGCGACAGGTGTCACGATCCGCGAGGTGAGCGCGGGCCGACGGATGATCCGGCCGTCTGGGGTGATGCCCTCTCCGAAGAACGAGACTTTGGCTACGCTTGATTCCGCGTCTGCCGAGGCGTTCAGGATCAGTCGGCCCCGGCGCGAATTCCGCTGGGTCGTCATTCCTCCGAATTCGGCGGGGATGTTGCCGCCTTCTGCTATCACGCCGGCTGGCAGGCCTTCGGCGACAACCCGGATAGCGCCCTCGAAACCCCGGCGGTCAAGAGTCACTGAAACCGCGGCGCTGCCGTCCCGTGGGACGTTGACGTGTGTGTCGTCGAGTCGCAAGATGAAGTCGGCGGATTGCCTCCTCGCGACCAGCCGGTAGCCGAATCCTCGTCCGCCACGGCCCAGTAGGTCCTCGACGCTGATTTCGAGTTCACTGACGCCTGCAGGCACTGTCAGTCCGAGCGCCGGATCGCCGAATGTCTCGGCGCGGGTCGATATGTTGGAGAGCAATTCCTCCGGTGGTTGGTCGCCCGCCGATCCGAGCTTCTCGCCTGCCTGGTCGTGCAGAACGAGCAATGTGTAGAGTTGCGAAGTGCCCAGGATGGCTGCCTGGGTCTCGATCATCCACTCCTCACCCGGCCGAACGCTGAGCCGGTACCGGTCGATCTCGCCCGGTTGGCTGATGCGGCCGTTCACGACCGTTCCTTCGGTCAGGCGCCTGCGCTTTCTTGAGCGGCTCTCGATGGTCTCCGTCCCCAGTCCTCGCAAGACTGGCATCGGCAACCCGCCCCGCATGCCCGGCAGGGCAGCGGTCGCACCCTGGACAGTGACCTTGCGCGGCTTGGACAGCGTCCCGCCAGACAATTCGACTTGCACGGGCTCGCCTGCCTTCCAGCCAAGCGGGAAAATTTCTTCGGCGAATTCGATCGGAGCGGCCACCAGGCGGTAGAAGTTGCGTGCCTGCCTGCTGAAACGGGCGTCATGCACCTCGACGGTATAGTTCCCCTCAACTGGGGCAGGCAACGCGACACGCGCGTCTTGGCCGATGCCTGGGGAGTCGTTGCTGCGGGCGACCAGACTGCCGTCCGGGGCCCACACCGCCAGCACCGGGTCGATGGCCGAACCGAGCCTCCGAGCCTCGACTTCGAAAACGATCGGCTCGCCTGCTTCCAGCCAGACCTCGTACAAGTCGCGGTCGGCTTCCGTCAGCGTGCCGTTGACCACTCTCGGGGTTTCGATCGGCTGAGCCTCGCTCGCGGAGTCGTTTCGGCGCGCGCGCCGCGCTCGCGACTCCACTTCGACTGTTTCGGGAAACTCCGAGACACTGAACAGCCAGGTGTTCGTCAATCCGTCCGTGGTTTGTACTGCCAGCGGGTAGATACCTGGCGCCGCCGTCCTGTCGACTTCGAGCAGGAACTCCCGGGCCGGTCCGTCCGCGCTTAGTTCTGTCATCGAGCCTGGAATACCGGAGCGAATCTGAATCTTGTCGCCCAGCCCATTACCAGCGAGTACCAGCCGCACGCCCGTGCCCCTCTGGGCGCCCGGTGGATCGACGCGCGTCAGTGTCGGGTCGGCGCGTAACGCAGATGTTGCGATCAATGCTATTGCCGGCAGGACAGTCCATCCCGGAGCGACGATCCGCCGCCATGATTCGCCAGCGCAGGTCATCTGGTCAATCCGTCCCCTCGGGATCAACGGAGCTCTCGGCACGCTCGATGGGCACCGGTACAAACGATACGAGTTGTTCCCCGGTGCGGGTGTCGTACGAGCGCACCATGCCGTCGAAGCCACCGGTCGAGAGGCGGCTGCCGTCGGGATGGAATGCGATGACGAAGATGCCGCCTTTGTGGCCCTTGCAAGTCGCGACGCGCTTCGCTGTCTCGGTGTCGTAGATCGGGACTTCGTCCGCCACGCCGCCTACCGCCACCCGCGAGCCGTCCGGGCTGAAGGCGAGTGCGAAGATCTTGCCTGCTTGCTCTTCGAACTTCCGAATCAGCGTGGAGTCGTCGGCGATCTTCAAGGCGCGGGGCCGGTCCATGGTGTACATGTACGGCACGCGGTCCTCGCCACCGATCAGGACGTAGTCTCTCCGCGGATGCCGCGCGACGGCGTAGAGCTTGTCTCGCAGAAAGTTCACGTTCTCAAGAAACGCGCCGGTATCCGCGTCCGCCAGCTTCGCGGCCCTGTCGCGGCTGATTGACACGATCCGCTCGCCGTCAATGCCGAAGACCGCTTGTAGCACCCAGTCTTCGTGGTGCCCTGCCTTGAAGAGTTCATCGCCCGTCTCCAGGTCAACCATTCGGACCGTCTTGTCGGCAGCGCCGAAGACCGCTCGCTTTCCGTCGGGCGACAGGTCGCCCGCGAAGAGCGTGTCAGATGTCGCGGTTACCGAATGGACCAGATCTCTGGACTGAAGATCCCAGACTTGAACCTCGCCAAACCGAGCCGGCGTGCCTCCGATCGCAACCAGACGCGTCCCGTCATCGGAGAAGTCGATCGAATGGATCTTGTCAGAGCGGCCGAGGAGGCGGGCCTCTATGCCAGATCCATCCGCATTGAGCAGCAGAACTTCGTGGAACCCGCCCACGGCCAGGAGGCTGCCGTCAGGCGAGTAGGACATGCCCGTGATCGTCGGTGCCTGAGCGTACTTGGGTGGCTGTGCTGGCACTTGGGGTGCCTTCGCTTCGACCGGAGTGTCGTCTTCGGCGCCTTCGCGTACCCAAGTCGTGATCAATTCGATGACATCCGGAGAGAGCGCGGTGCCCCCCATCGGCATCCGTGGCTCCAGCTTGCCAGTCACGAGGTTCAAGAGCGGACTGTTCTCGGGCGTGCCCTTCGCAATGGAGCTGCCGTATTTTGCGCCACCCTTGAGGATCCCGGCGTAGGATGTGATCTCAAGGCCGCCCATCTTGTTCGCGGCTTGATGGCAGCCGGAGCAATGGACTTGGAGCAGGGGGCGGATGTCGTTGTAGTAGCTCACGCCATCCACTGCGCCGAGCGCCGCTGGCATGACACAAGCAGCGGCAATGTAGTGAATTCTCATGAAAATCGATACCAAGAACATTGTAGGTGGATGGGGTTTTCCGCTCAACCCGGCACTATCCAAGCGCTGTGCGGAGCAGCTTCCTTTCGTGATCGTTTGCACGCCCAACTTGCGTTCCGCCAAGCGCCGCTCGGAGCGACAGATTGCTCCCCGACCCAAGCGTCCGGGCCGACCGGCCGAGCCAGAATCGAAGGTGGCGGTGTGGTACCATCGGCTTCTCGCGGAGGCGTGAGACCCGTGGCCTGCAACCGTCTGCCCTTCTTTATCGCCGGTCTCGGATTCGGGGCTACCTTGGGTTTGGTGTTAGCCCCGAAACGGGGCGAAGAGACGCGCGCGGAGTTGCTGCGAGTCGCCGAGGATGGGCGGGACTTCGTAGTCGAGGCATCCGGAACCGCGCGGACGATGGCAACTGACGTCGTTGAGCGGGGCATCACCGTGGCTGAGTCGCAAAAGGATCTCTTGCAGGCAGCTCTTGATGCCGGAATTCGGGCCTATCGCATAGCAGAACAAAGCCCTTTATAGGAGCCTTCGGCCTAGCTGAGACCCGAGCCATCCTGAAAGCGCAAGCAATGATCGACGACCAGCAGACCCTAACGATGCTGACGGTATTCTCCGGTGTCGTCGCCCTGGCGATCGTCATCTTGGCTGTATGCGTCATCGCGATCTGTCTCGAGATGCGAAAGCTGAGTTCGAGAGCGAACGAGTTCATGGATCGCTGGCAGCCGGTTGCCGATTCAGCTGAGCAGACGATCGAAGAGTTCTCGGCGCAGTCCGGCCAACTCCTGGCGAGGCTGAACGAGGTCGCCGCACTACTGCACAAGCAGGCGCTCCAAGCCGACTCCTTGATCGATGATTTGGTCGCTACTAGCCAGCGCAGTGTCAAGGATGTCGACATGACGGTGCAGAAGGCGTTGGCAACGATCCAGTCGACGGTCGAATCCTTCGACCAGGCCGTGCGCCTGCCTTCCCAAAAGCTGAAGGCAATCGTGGCCGGGCTGAGCGCTGCCTTGCGCCACTTGGCGGCCGGTAGAGCCAAGGACCCCGGACGAATCTCGACGGACGAAGAAATGTTTATCTAGCGGGCCCGGACCGGAACCCGCAGCCGGAGGAAACAACCTTGAAGCCAAAGGAGCAAGCAGGGGGCCAGCAGCGCAACTACCGAGTGGCGCTGCTGGGCACGAAGTTCATGGGCAAGGCCCATAGCCAAGCTTACCGGAACGTCAATATGTATTTCGCGGATGCCCCAAGAGTCGAGCAGGTTGTGCTGTGCGGGCGCAACCCGGAAGAAACGGAGCAGGCACGCGATGCGTATGGCTGGCAGGAGGCGTCGACGGACTGGCGGGAGGTTGTTACCCGCGACGACATCGACATCGTTGATGTAGTGACCCCCGGGCACATGCATTGCGAGATGGTGCTAGCTGCCGCGGCGGCAGGGAAGGACATCGTTTGCGAAAAGCCGCTCGCGAACACGTTGGACGAGGCCGAGCGCATGGTCGCCGCGGTGGAGGCGGCCGGTGTGCGTCACCTGATCATGCACAACTACCGGCGAGTGCCGGCGGTGGCTTTGGCAAAACGCATGCTGGAGGACGGTCGGATCGGAGATGTGTATCATTTCCGCGCCCGGTACTTGCAGGACTGGGCGCTTTCGCCGGAATTGGAACTTGTCTGGCGGTTTGATGCCAAGCAGGCCGGCAGCGGGGCGTTGGGTGACCTCGGCGCCCACGTGATCGATCTGGGCCGGTACCTGTGTGGCGAGATTTCCGAACTGGCGGCCACCTGCGAGACGTTCATCAAGCGTCGGCCGGCCAGCGCAGGTTCCAGCGAGATGGGGGACGTGACTGTCGACGATGCCACTGCCCTCTGCGTACGCTTCGAGAACGGTGCCATCGGAACCATCGAAGCCTCGCGCTTCGCGCCCGGACGCAAGAATCACAATACGTTCGAGATCAACGGCAGCAAGGGGTCACTGACGTTTGATCTTGAGAATCTCAACAATCTCCGGTACTACTCCGTGGACGATGCCGGGGACGCACAGGGGTTTCGCGAGATCATCGCCTGCTCGCTCGGCAAGCACCCCTACGCCGACAACTGGTGGTTCGACGGCCACATTCTGGGCTACGAGCACACTTTCACCCACACGGTATATGACTGGCTCCAAGCGCTTACGTCGGGCGCTGCAGTGCACCCCAGCTTCTACGACGGTCTGAAGAACCAGCAGGTGCTTGACGCTGCTTCCCGCGCGGCGGAGAGCCGGCGTTGGGAATCGGTTGCTTAGTCAAGGATTGAACGGGCTTGGCCTGGCTGGCACAGCTCATCGCCAATGGCGGCCGAGTCGCGGCCGGATTCCCGTCCCGGACTTCGTGTGTCGGCGCCTGCCTGTGGCCGAGTGATCGGAACTGGCAATCCAGCGCACCCCGCCTGGTCACGCCAATCGTGCTCTAATAACTAATTGCGCGTCGCCACCTGGAACGTGAACGGCCTCCGCGCGCGGCAGGAATATGTCCTGCACTGGTTGCGTAGCAGGCAGCCTGACGTGGTCGGCCTCCAAGAGTTGAAAATGCGCGACGAGCAATTCCCGGCGTCGGAGTTCGAAGCTGCGGGTTACACCGCCGTCACGCATGGCCAGAAGAGCTGGAACGGCGTAGCCGTGCTCGCGCGAGAAGCAATGGATGTGCGTCAGGTCGGACTGCCGGGTCAGGAAGATTTCGGCTCGCGACTGTTGACAGTCGAGGTCGGAGGTCTCTCGTTCACCACGGTCTATGTGCCCAATGGAAAGGACCTGGAGCATCCCGACTTTGACCGCAAGCTAGCATGGCTCGATGCCTTGGGCGAGCACTTTCGTAAACACCACGACTCGACCGCGCCGACGATCCTTTGCGGGGATTTCAACGTTGTTCCTGAATCCATCGACAGCTGGGACGGGGATCGGCTGGCCGGCACAATCTTCCACACGGAACCCGAACGAACACGCATTGCGTACATCCAACAGTGGGGTTTCTGCGATCTCTTCCGCAGGCTCCATCCATCCGAGAAGACATTCTCGTGGTGGGATTACCGGGGAGGCTCCTTCTATCGAAACCACGGTCTTCGAATCGATTTTCTGCTCGGTACCGAAGCCATCTCGGGGAGACTCCAGAAGGCTTGGACGGACCGTCCCTACCGGAAGAAGATCGAGGGTCTAACGGCATCCGACCACGCTCCGGTAGTCGCGGACCTGAACTAGGTATCCCCGGAATATGCGAATCTGACTGAAAGGGGTCGCAACAAACGAATGATGCGTAGCAGCCGATGCTTCCGCGCCTTGCTAGGGCTCGCGGCCGTGGGGATTCTGCCCGCGGTCCTGCATGGCCAGCAGGATCCTGTGCCTCAGCGGCGCAGCCCGCGAACCGAATTCGAACGGTTCTCGATCGGGGTCCGTGTGGGCTACCAGGTGACGGCCCAGATCACCGAGGGTACCCTCGACACGACAAGCACCTCGACCAATCCAGCGACCCTCTTCAAGGACACCTCCGAACCCCAGCAGGACAACTGGGGCATCGGTGGCGGGGTCCAGGTCAACATTCTTCCGCGCTGGGGCATCACGGCCGAGCTGATGGCGCACAGCATTCGCTTCAAGACGGGTCTTCGCGCCGACCGCCGCGAAACGGCCACGCGGCCAAGACAGCTGCTCTCGAACAATTTCGTCGTGACCGAGGCAAACCATTGGGACGTGCCGGTGACCCTCCGCTACTACTTGAACGGTCCTCGCCAGAGGGCCCGTCCGTTCATTTCCGGCGGAGCTGCCATGAGGATGGTCCGGAACGCCAAGTCCACCCGCGAAATCGGCGACATCGATGGCGGTGACAGCGAGTTCTTGAATATCACCCCCGAAGTGGCGGCGGACAGGACGATGGGCTTGGTCGGCGGCCTGGGCTTCGAGCTGATCGATGACATCAACCTGAAAGTGAGCGTCGAGGGACGCTACATGCGCTGGCAGGAGAAGACCTTCGAGACGGGCCTGGCCAACGCATTGCGCAACCATGTCGAGATCATGGTTGGCGTGTCCTTCTAGGCTGCAAGATCGACCTCCGGCGTTTCCCAACCACTGCCGTCACCAGTGGTCTCCCAGGATGCACTGCTACCATCGCGGAAGATGCCCAACCGCCTTGCGCACGAAACCAGCCCCTACCTTCTCCAGCACGCGGAGAACCCGGTTGACTGGTTTCCTTGGTGTGATGAAGCCCTCTCGCGGGCGCGTCGCGAGAACAAGCTGATCTTTCTGAGCATCGGCTACGCTGCCTGTCACTGGTGCCATGTGATGGAGCACGAATCCTTCGAGGACGAGTCCGTCGCTGAGACGCTCAACAGGGACTTCGTGGCAATCAAGGTGGACCGCGAGGAGCGGCCGGACCTTGACGAGATCTACATGGCCGCCACCATGCTCTTTTCAGGGGGCCACGGGGGCTGGCCCATGAGCGTGTTCTTGGCACCCGACCTCAAGCCGGTGTTCGCGGGCACATACTTTCCCAAGGAGGATGCCTACGGCCGGCCCGGATTCAAGACCTTGCTGACCTTCCTCCAGCGGAAGTGGAGCTTGGAAGAGACGGCCCTGCTGCGTGATGCGGGCAAGGTCGTCGAGGCGTTGCGTCGCATGCAGGTACCGGCGGGAGCGGCCGACCTGCCCAGTCCCGATCACATTGCCGAGGCAGCGAGCACGCTCCTCCGGGCGTTTGACCACTCTCGTGGCGGACTGGCGAGCGGCGGCAATAAGTTTCCGCAGAGCCTCTCGCTCGAACTGCTCCTGCGGGCTTTTCGGGCAACCGGCGAGGAACGATACCGCGCTGCTGTCGAGCTCACGCTTGAGAGAATTTCGCTTGGTGGCATTTACGACCACCTGGGGGGCGGTCTGCACCGCTATGCCACGGACCCAGACTGGCTTGTCCCGCACTTCGAGAAGATGCTCTATGACCAAGCCTTGGTGGCGTCGGCTCTCGTCGAGGCCTGGCAGGCCGCCAGCGACACCGCCAAGAAACGCCTGTTCGCAAGCAGGATTCGGGGAATCTGCGACTACGTCTTGCGCGATCTCCGCAGTCCCGACGGAGCGTTCTACTCCAGCGAGGACGCGGACAGCGAGGGACAGGAAGGCAAGTACTACATTTGGACTCGCGAGGAAGTCTCTCGGGCGCTTGGAACCGTCGACGCCCGCCTGTTCGCCTCTCACTACGATGTTTCCGAGCATGGCAATTGGTTGCATCCGGGGGACCAGCACGTGCCAACGGGGCCAAAGAACGTGCTCCAGGTCGTGCGCCCCGCCGAGGTGCTCGCGAATCTTGACGGCACGTCCGTAGCTGAGGTTGATGAGAGCCTGGCGCGGTCCCGCGCACGATTGTTCGACCTGCGCGGACAGCGAACGCGACCCGGCCTGGACGACAAGGTGCTGACCGGCTGGAACGGTTTGATGATCTCGGCACTGGCTCAGGCGGCGGTGACGCTCGATGAACCCTCCTATGGAGAAGCCGCGGCAACCGCCGCCGACTTCCTGCTCCACCAGGTGCGCCGTGACGGCCGTTTGCTCGCGACGTTCGGTAAGGGGCGGGCCCGCCTGAAAGCCTACAGCACGGACTACGCCTTCCTCGCCGAGGGCTTGGTCGCGATCTACCAGTGGAACGCCGACCGTCGTTTCCTCCGCGAGGCGGAGATGCTTGTCGACACGGCAGTGGCCTACTATTGGGACGACACCGACGGGGGGATGTTCCTCACAGCTTCCGATCACGAAGACCTGCTGGTCCGTTGCAAGACCGTTCAGGACGGTGCCACCCCGTCTGCGAATTCCGTGATGGCGCTCACGCTGCAAAAGCTCGCCATCCTGCTAGGGCGCCAAGACTACCGCGAGAAGGCTGGCATCATCTTGCGGACATTCGTTGATTCTTCCCCACGATCGGTGTTCCAGCAAGAGCGACTATTGAGCGCTCTCGATGCTTGGCATCGCGGCTGGGACGAGATTGCGATCGTCGGGCCCCGGAGCGATCCGCGGACAAAGGGCCTGCTGGCTAGGGTGCATTCAGAATTCCGCCCAAACAAGGTGATCGCGTTTGCCGACGGACTTGACAGCTCCGACGCGGATGGGATGCCCCTTCTTCTCGGGCGAGGCATGGTCGACGGCAAGCCGACCGCGTATGTCTGTAGAGACTACGCTTGCGATCGGCCGGTGACGGAACCCGAAGAGCTCTTCGCGACGTCATGACGGATTCCGACCCTGCCGGTGAACAGACGCCCCCCCGGGACGAACGCAGCCAGTTGTCCCCCAAGTGTCCGGATACGGCGGGGGGTCTGATCATTCGCCCGGCCCGGCGGGGGGAAATGTCCCGCATCCGGGATTTGATCCGGATATTCCCGAACGAATTAATCCAATCCGAGTTGCCCCGGGTCCAATCATTTTTCGTTGCCGAGCGTGCCGGCGAGATCATCGGCTGCTGTGCTCTCCGGGTGTATTCGAAGAGACTTGCCGAGGTGCGGAGCCTCGCGGTGCATCCCGACCATCGAGGGCAGGGAATCGCCGGGCGTTTGGTTGACGCCTGCAGGAAGCGCGGGCGAGAGCGTCAAGTCCGCCAGTTGCTCGCCGTGACAAGCGAGCCAGAATTCTTCGAGGGGCACGGATTCACCGTGTATCCAGGATGGAAGACGGCAATGTTCCATGACCTCGGCCCAGCTGATTGAGCTGTTGCCAGGATTGATTTCCGGACTTGGAGAAGGATAGGGTGTGCCACGATAGGCACAGGGGCCGGGCGGCTGTCGAACTCAGGCAAGGTCAATGCATTGGAATCGGAACATCCTGGGCGGTGGCTTGCTCGGGGGATTGATCGTCGTCGGTACGTTCATCGCTTACAACTGGGGGGCGACACCTCGTCTGTCCGGGGAAATCACCGAAGTGAGAACCCTTGGCATGGACGACTCGAGTTCGGTGGCGATCGTCAACATCGAGGCCACCAATACCTCGAACTACGAGTTATCCATCAACTATCGGGAAGTTGCTGTGATTGATTCGGAGGGCGCTTATCTTGAGGGGCGGACCTTGAGCGTGTTCGACATCCAGCAGCTGTTCAACTACTATCCGGCACTGGGGGGAATGCGCGACGAACCATTGGTGGACGGCCGCCAGCTGGAGTCCGGGGAGACCGTGCGGGGACTGGTGGCGGTCCGGTTCGAAATCCCCAAGCACGAGCTGGACATGCGCACGGAACTGATCTTCCGCACCGCCGACGACAGGCAGCGCAAGACGGAACTCCGCCTATCCCCCGAATGAGCGCTGAGGCTGTGTTCAGCGAAACTCTCCTCAACCACCTCGAGAGTCCCAGGAACGTGGGCACTCTCGAGCCTCCTGCCGTGACCGTTCGCGTCGAGAATCCGATCTGCGGTGACATTATGACCCTGTCAGCGGCGGTGTCAGGGGCCGTGGTATCTGACGTCCGCTTCAAGGTACGGGGCTGCACCGCGTCCATTGCGGCTGGCTCGGCGCTGACGGAACTCCTGCTTGGGCGTCACGTCAGCGAAGTGAACGCGGTCGGCCCGGACGACGTGGAGGCCGCGCTTGACGGCCTGCCTAACGAGTCGAAGCACGCGGCGAGACTAGCTAGCGACGCGGCCTTCGCCCTCAGCGAACGCCTCGCTTCCGGCTAGGCGAGAACCGAGAGCCGCTCGCCTCAAACTGGTGTTTGCCTGTCGCGGAAAATTGCTAGGAAGAGCGCCAGAACGATGGCTGAGAGTGCTGCCGGAAGCCCCCAGACCATTTGCCAGTCGATAAGCCCCTGGGCTCGTTGAAGCTTGTCCGCTTGCTGGTCGCGGAGCGCCTGGATGGTTTCGACGCTGCCAGCGGCCTCTTCCATGGTGGCGATCTCAACTCCCAGGTCTTGGACCTCGGCGCTTAGAGCGCGGGATTCCGCAGGCGTGTTGTATTCCTCCCAACCTCCGGCAACCCGGGCGCCGATCAGCATCCCCAAGCCTAGGGTGAACAGCACCAGCAACCCTTGTGCCTGCGCGCGAATCTCCTTTCTCGCGGTCATGTCTGTATAGATCTGGCCGGTAACGAACAAGAAGTCGTAGCAAATCCCGTGCAAGATGATGCCGCCGTACATCATCCAGACGATTGCGTCGGGAGTGCCCAGGGTGAACAAGGCGTAACGCAGGACCCACGCCAGCATGCCGACCGCCAGCATCCATTTCACGCCGAGCCTGCGGAAGAACAGGGGCATGAGGAGCATGAAGAGAATCTCGGAGATCTGGCCGTAGCTCATCGCCTGAGTGACGTCCGCAATGCCCGCCAGGCTGACCGCTTTGGCGGCTAGCTGGAAGTAGAACGCAAGGGGAATGCAGATCAGGAACGTGCTCAGTATGAAGATTGCGAAGGAAGGCTTGCGAAACAGTTCGAACGCGTCCGCCCCGGCCAGTTCTCGCCAAGAGGTGCTCTTGCCCTTGGATGGTGGCGGCGTGTGCGGCAAGGTCAGGCAGTAGACACCCATCAAGACTCCGGCGGCGCCCGTGAGTTGGAACATCTCGAGCCGGTCTCCCCACCCGATCCAGGCGAGGGAGATGCCTGCGACGATCCATCCAATCGTGCCAAACACGCGAATCAGGGGAAACTCCTTCTGCGAGTCGGTGACATGGTGCAAGGCCAGGGAGTTGGTTAGAGCCAGGGTCGGAAAGTAGCAGAGCGTGTGTGCCAGAAAGATGAGGTTGAGCGTGGTCGGGGAGGCGGGATCCGCGGGATTCATCTGCGATGCTGCCAGGAACATGAATCCGCCGCCCACGACATGCAGAGCACAAAGGATCCTTTCGGTCGCGAAGAATCGGTCCGCGATCATGCCGACGAAGAACGGCGACAGGATGCACGCGAGTGGGCCGACCGCGTAGGTCCAGCCGAGATCGCTTCCGCTAAACCCAATCTTGACCAGATAGAGCGGTGCGCCGACGTACCATGCTCCCCAGACGAAGAACTGGAGGAACATCATCGCGCCGAGGCGCGCACCGGTTGTGCCGAGCATCGCCTTATCGTACAGGCTTGCACTAAGATGGGCTCCGTGGCCCGTATCCGTGAGCGATCCGGGAAACTCGAGGCAGAGGCCCTGTACGCGTACGCCCTGAGGGCGCTCGGACGCCGGTCACTGACCCAAGCGGAACTCGAATCGAGGCTGTTGATTCGGTGCGCCGACCAAAGGGACGTATCGGCGATCCTGCAGCGTTTGCGTGACGCTGGCTATCTCAGTGATGAACAGGTCGCGGAATCGCATTCCGCGTTTCGCCGCGAGTACGCCCTGATCGGGCGGAAGCGAGTCCTTGGCGAATTGCGCCGTCGAGGGGTCAACGAGGAGACTGCGGCGAAGGCGGTGGCCGATGCCTATGACGACTCAGACGAAATTGAACTCGCCAGGGAATACTTGCGTCGCAAGCTGGGCGCCCGTTTCGGCCAAGTCTGCATAGCCGACCGAAAAGAGTTGGCCCGCCTCTACCGCGCGCTATTGAGGGCGGGTTTCGGGCCTGTTGCCGTCGCCGATGCGCTGCGATGCGTCGCCGCTGACACAGAGTGGCTGGAGGCGCTTGCTGAAGCGAGTGTCTCGGACCACGGGGATGCCTGAGGGTCGATCGGAGCCGCGCCCCCATAAGAGTCCCGGGAACCCCAGGCAAGATGAGTTGGCGATTGCCCTGGGCGGTGGATCAGCGAAATCCCCGAGTCTGCAATTGGTTTCGTCGGCGCGTAGTCGACGAAGCGGTGGAAGATCCCGTCCTGGAGTGTGAGACCAGCCTCTTGTGTCCTTCGGCTGACTGTCAGTATCGTCCTCGGCGGATGATCAATTCCAGTTGCGGCTAGTCGTCGGACTTATCTGCGGCTGACCGTCGGGTTGAGTAAGGTCCTTCGCAACCAATCCGAAATCCCCCTGTCCGCTTCCAATTCCTTTCGGATACGGGGCCAAGGGCGCTCGGAACACCGATTTCTCGGTGATGGCTCGCAGGAACGGCCCGCCAGAGTTGTACGGATCAGGCGTTCAAGGCCCCTTGCAGATGTGTCGGTCGCCATCTCCCGGAACTCGAATGGAGACTTCCCTGACCTTGCCCGGGCGGGCTAAGGAGATGGCCTCGTCAATCTCCCGCGTGCGGAGGCGGACGTCGGGCCAGGCGGTGGCGAGCAACACCACGATTCCGATCTGTCGCCTCGCCAGGTTCTGTTGATGGCGAAGGTTCTGATCGGTCGTGACGAACACATCGTAGCCCTCGTGTTCCGCCAGGTCGGGCAATGCCCCGTTGTCCTTGTCCGACCAGCCTTTCTCTGCGAGCGTGTCCGCGGTGTGCTCCTGCGGGTAGCCCCGCAATGGCGCCGGGGTTCCTTGGTCGAACAGAACCTTCAATGCGTCGCCGGGACCCGCAGGGCTTTCGCCTCGTGTTCGAGGACGGCGCGGACCTGCTGCTCATCCACGCCGGGGAACCATTCGACAAACTCGTTGATCGTGGCACCACTGGCCAAATTCTCATAGAGCGCCAAGAGTGGAATCCGCGTGCCCGCAAACACCCAGGCACCGCCAAGTCTTCCCGGTATGCGTTCGACCGCAGCGCAGGTTTCCCAGTCAGTCATCTTCGTCACCTCGCATTTACGAACTCTATGCACATGGTGAGCCAAATTCAGCTTTGACACCCCCTTCGAGAGCACTGTCAAGTTGACGCACTCGAAGGCGGTGTTTCCTGAAGGTAGTCTAATGCTTCGTCGGTTAGCAAGCACTCGCACACGTCCACCCAGAGCCGCCCGTACCCGGCATTTGCCGCTCACGGCCCGTGCGACCATTGCTGGCGGCAGAGCAACTGATTTGGCGATCCGTTGGCACGGCTGCTTGAGAAACCAGATTGGACGGTGGGAGAGGGCCTGGCGGGAATGTGATTCGCGCGCCTGCTTGTTCACACTTGCGGGTGACCACCGGTGCCTGAGGGGGGCTCTGTACTCCATCACCGACCAATGCCCCTCTACAGTTGGAGAGACGGAACTTTGATCTACCGGAAAAACGCTAGCAAATCGGCCCGCTCGGGCATCCGCGTCCTACGTTTCCTGCTCGCGCCAAGGTGAATTCAATCCCAGCGGACACTGCGCTGACCAATGTTGCGTGCCACGGAACGGGTCCTAACCGGAGTCAGCGCCTGTCCTATTTGGGGCCTTGCTTTCGATCTCACGGAACGCCGTGGAGAATACTGGACAACTGCGTCTCGTCATTTCGAGATCGCTCGGTCTACGCTCGGCCGAAAGCGCCGTAGTCTGACAGCGGTCACCGGGTTCAGGTCACGCGGGATTCCGAATCAGGAGCGGAATATTCGACAAAGCAACGTAGATCCCGCTTTTCGGGGCAGCTTTCCGGTGTTTAGGTTTGCACCGCGGACGGCTCACTTGGCCAGCAGGCGGTAGCCTCCCCGGCAGACCTGCGGTGTGGGTCGCAGATCGAAAGGCTGTAGTGTGGAGTGAGCGTGCTGGTGGCGGGGATTATGAGCGGAACCTCCGTTGACGCCATCGATGTTGCATTTGTGGAAATCTCCGGCGGCGGGCGTGGAATCGACGTCGAAGTTGTTGGGTTTCAGGAGATACCGTTCCCAGAGGGCGTTCGGAAGGAAGTTCTCGAGGCTTGCGATGGGATGGCATCGGCAGCCCGGATCAGCCAGCTCAACATTCTTCTCGGCGATCTCTTCGCGAAGGCGCTACGACGGGCCGGTGAGCTGACGGGCGTGTCCCTGAAGAATCTGGAATTGGTCGGCTCGCATGGGCAGACGATTCATCACCAGGCCGAGCCAACTGATTTGTGCGGGTTTCCTGTGGCCAGTTCCCTACAAATCGGTGAGCCGGCCTGCATCGCACGCGACACTGGCGTTCCCGTGGTCGCCGACTTCCGAACCGCCGACATTGCATCCGGAGGCCAGGGCGCTCCACTGGTTCCGTATGTAGACTTCCTTCTATTCCGGCATGCGACTGTCAATCGCGTCGCACTGAACATTGGCGGAATTGCGAATCTGACCGCGCTGCCGGCCGGGAGCGATCCCGCGGCTGTGCTTGCGTTCGACACAGGGCCCGGCAACATGGTCATTGATCGATTGGTCGAGGAGATCACCGGAGGTAGGGAACACTTTGATCGGAACGGTCGCATGGCGATGCAAGGCGAGGCCGACGAAGGGGTTCTATCGGAATTGCTCAGCGATCCGTACTACGAGCGTCCGGCTCCTAAGAGCACGGGAAGGGAACAATTCGGTTCCGTGTTCGCGCAGCGGTTCTTGGCTTCGGGATTGTCCCGGGAATCCCGGGTCGCAACGGCTACACAGCTAACGGTTCGCACCATCCTGATGGGAGTGGAGCGCTTGGTGCTGCCCCGGATGCCAGTTGACGAACTGATCGTTTCCGGCGGGGGCTGGCACAACCCGGCGATCATGCAGCCGTTGCGCGAAAGCCTTCCCAGCACACGCGTGACGTCGACCGACGAGTTTGGGATCGCCGGCGATGCCAAAGAGGCGGTTGCGTTCGCTGTCTTGGCCTATGAAACGGTAAACGGGCGCCCCGGGAACTTGACTTCTGCGACTGGTGCCTCCCGTCACGTCATTCTCGGCAGCATCACCCCGCCCGGGTTCTAGCGACAGTTGGCCAGCGCGGCTCGGTGCACCTAAACACCCATGGCCGCGTGCCGCCACCCCGTATGCATGAAACAGAGCGACGTGGCAATCGCTCGCTGGCATTCCGTGCGATGATGCAGTCTTGAGATTGAGACGCGGGTGCGTTTGCTGCTTTGGAATTAGCGTACGGTTCGGGCCAC
>MKWU01002627.1_pt1 | contig 26209 bp, 18 predicted proteins | sample 809101 | NCBI WGS metagenome assembly MKWU01 (sample SAMN05860141, study PRJNA318959) | sponge metagenome | host: Aplysina aerophoba | place: Slovenia: Piran, Adriatic Sea, Gulf of Piran | collected 2013-05-07 | reverse complement strand
CTACGGATCATCAGCCCGAGAAGCTCTGCGGCTTCGCGGGCATAGCGGGAATAGCTCCTGTGCGCGGGCTTTGCCATTGCTCTTCTTGTTCCATAAATAGATTAGAGGAGGCTTCTATGCCTTATTTATAGGTCATTCTAGCAGACTTCAAGCGAGTTGGAAAGCTTGTGTTCCATAAATCGATGGTGGAATAATCCTGCGATCCGTTTACAGAACATCAATTTGGGGTCGAGCCACCATACAATGCCTATGTTGGCTCAAGGGAAACTAGGGTTTGGCGCAAACGGACGTAAGTGTCCCGGCGTCACCGGCTTTGTGGCGGGCCTGAATGAAGCCGCGCCGGCGTCAGGCCGGACTGGCCGCAGAGCTCGTCGGTCAAGATACGGCGGTCGGCCGCGGAATCGAGCAGACTGCGCACGAGCCGGAGGAGTTTGGTCCGGTACATGGAGAGCAGCAATGATTTGCCCCATGGGGTCCAATGAGGGTCCAATCGGGAGCGACTCCGGGGTTAAATGAATGAGACCGGCGATCGCGTGCCGATTGCGACCCAGGGCACGCATTATGCAGACCAGTTGGGGTTATTCCGATGAGCGCATATGAGCCGACTGAGTTCGCTCGCGAACTGAGAGCGCATATGGAGGAATGGAGCGCGGGCGCATGCCCCCGCCCGCCCATGTGGTCCCATTGGACAGACGGAATTCATCCCGACCATCGCGATCTCGCACGGGAAGTGCAGGTCGCCGACGAGGTCAAGCTCCACAGATATGCCGCGCATCTTCTCAGCTCCCAGGCTTTCGCGCTGAACCTGTTCCTGCCGTTTAGAGAAGGTGCCCGGAAGGCCTTGTCGGAGCGTGTCAGCCGGACTGTCGGAACGAGGCTGCTGGTAGAAGAGGTGCGCTTCGAGTGGGTACCTCCCGGAGCCGTGCTCGGGGAGTTGGAAGGAGATCGCCCAGGCGAGGACGAGCCCGCCACGGCCGTCGACGTCGTCTTGTGGAGTCGACTGGAGGGTAGCGGACGCGCGGCCGTTCTCGTCGAAGTGAAGCTGAGCGAGGACAGCTTCACGAGCTGCAACGGTCGGAACAGTCGCTGGAACCGGCGACAGGATGTGTGCGAGGCGGCTGAAGTCTTCTTCCACGACCCGAACGCCTGCTACCTGCGCCGTCCCAAGGGAAGGCGACGAGACCGGCGATACTGGGAGATTTTCACCGAGAGTCATGGCAGTGTCCGCGATGCATTTCCCGGCGCTGACGCAGGCGGACCATGTCCGTTCGCCGGCAATGCGCAGCAGCCCATGCGAAACCTCGCGATAGCCAGGGGGCTGGAGCAGGAAGGCATGGTCGACGCGGCTTGGTTCGTGCTGTGCGCGCACGACGGCAATCCCGATGTGCCCGAGCATTGGAACGATTGGAGGAGAATCCTGCCGGACCCCGACCTCGCGCCGTCGCTGCCGGCCTCCGCGGTCATCGATGCCGGGGAAGCGGAGGGATACGGGGCGTGGGCTGCATGGATGCGTGAGCGCTACCGGCTTGGCGAAACGCAATGATCGAGATGGATGCGCCTTCCTACAATCGAACCCCGTCCCCGGCTCTACGGCAGCTTCTCGCGGGCGAAGGATTCCTGGGGCCGCTGATCCGGGAGCGGACGACCAACGGCGTCGAAATCGAGGTACAGTTTCGCAGCGGCGACGAAGTTCATCTCTATTGCGGCCTGACTTGCATCGTGAAATGCCGCAGGGACGGCGACAGTTTGATACGGGTCGAGTCCCATCGGGCCTACGCTTGCCGACCCTGCGCGAACCGTTTGTTTCGTCCGGCTAGCCGTCGGGTCGGCAAGCGGGGAACATATGTGAGCGACGTCTGGTCGGTCGGCGATCCTGCCTTCGCTCCGGCTCTGGAGACTTTTCTGGATGGATTGACGGTCGGCAAAAGGCAAACGAAGGAAGGGTCGATCCAAGCCCGATGGTCGAGGGTGATTGCACCGTGGATCGTATTCGACAAGGAGGCACAACTGGCCTATCCGTCGAAGCTGGAGCGGGCTCGACAATTGTGCGAGGCGTTTCGTCCATCGGTACAGGCAGCGCGCAACGAACTGTACCTACTCGCCCACTCGCGTCGGTCATTGCCGAACAGGCGGGATCATTGGGCAATGCCGCCGAAGGGGAAGACTCGACTCAAGATCGACCAACTCGCGGTCGATTCCGCGGGCAATTTGGTGCTCCTGGAAATCAAGGATGCATCCGGGTCGGCGTCGGAGGTCTACTACGCTCCGTTTCAACTCCTCCAGAATGTCTGGGAGTGGCAGCGAGCGCTGCCAGCGGTGCGCGGCTCGCTTCAGAAGCTGCTGGATGCACGGGTGGAATTGGGCTTGACACCGGGCGGCGTACCGCGAATCACCGGCGTAATCCGGGCAGCGATCGGGTTTGGCGCTGATGAGCGAAGCGAAAGAGTGCGGTCCCGCTACTCGGAGGTTCTGGGTATTGTGAACGCCCAGTTGCCCACTGGAATTTCGCCGATTGAAACTTGGGCCTTCGTGAATGGGGAACCCATTCGCATGGCCTTTGCCGCACATCGCTGACTGCGACAGCGAAGCGGTATACGGAACTGACGGAGGAGGCGGTTGGACGCCGCAGTACCGGAGATGACCGGGCGACTTACTGAAATCAACGGAAATCAAGGGGAACGGCCTTGCGCCATGTAACTGTACGAATGGCTTGGCACGATAGCGGCTGGAATGGCCGGGTCTGCGATGACCCCGCCGGCAATACCTACTGCACAGGCAGCCACTCGCTGCTGTCGGAGCGCATCGCGAGGGAAAAGCGCACCGGGCGGGAGAAAGCCGGAAAAAAGCTCGATACGGAGCTGCCGGACTACCTGCCGCCATGTTTCTGGACCTCATGCGCCTTCGCCACGGACGAAACGAAGACTGTTCATCGTCATCCGTTCGGCTATCTCAGGGACGAAAAGAAGGTAGACGGAGCGCTGCCGGCCAACTCGGTCTACACGTGGCCTTTCCGCCTATCGATCACGCACAATTCCTACAAGCGCCACGGCCAGTATTTCCCCGATCTGGAAGGGCGAATAGACCGCTACTGCGAGCGCCTGACGAAGGGGAACTCGCTGATTTTCTTCTATCTCAACTACGACAACCCGGTTTCTGCAGATGAATATAGATACGCGCTGGTCGGATGCGCCCGCCTTTCGGATCTGGCGCTCACTGGTCACTTTCCCTTCACTGCACCTGAGCTGCAAAAAATCCGCAATGACCACGCGATGAAAAATTTCCCGTCTCTCAACTGGGCGGTCCGCCTCTCCCACGAGGGCGCAGAAAACGCCGTCCGCCTCCCCTATCAAGAATATCTTGCGCACATCGCACAACATCCGGAGGACGAGTCCAAGCTCGAAGAAATCAGGGTCCTGATCGAGGAGCCAGCACTGCTGCCCGGATTCAAGTATGTCTCGGAGCAGATAAGCGACGATCATGCCCTCGCCCTGCTCTACAAGCTCAAGCGAGCCTTCTCCTCCGTACAAAGGCATGGCATCGCGCTCGCGGACGAGCAACTCGATACAATCGACAGTTTCATAGAGCAGACATGGGCTTCGCGCGGGCTCTACCCCGGCCTGGGCTCGGTCGTGAGTGTCCTTACCGATCTCGCCGAGGGGCAACCACAGCCGGAGAATCAGGCTGGCCAGCGCCTCGTCGATGTCGTTCATGGGAGCCTTGCCCCCGAAGAAGATCTGCTGGAAGCAGTATGCGAGCTCCTGCAATCCTCGGGCTCTGCGCCTCCAGAACTAGCCGACTATAAGAGCATCCTACGGGATGCGCGCGCTGGCCTGAAAGACAACAAGAAGCTGCTGCCGGCCCTGCGCAAGTTGAGCCTTTTTGCACTGACGCCACGGCAGGTTGCGCGCATTCTTTTCCCCGGTGTCGAGAAACGACATTCGTTTGGCGGGGAGAAAATCGCGCCGGACGATGTCGCGCGTAATCCCTATCTGCTTTCTGAAAGCTATGTGGCAGCCACAAACAACGCCGAAGAGAGCCGGGCTGACCTCGACCGCGAACAGCGCACGGATAGCCCCATTGACTATTTCACGATCGACGTGGGCATGTTTCCCGACCGGCGCTACGTCGAACGCAATGAGGAACTCCAGGAGCTGACGATCGCGGGACCGGAGCGTCTGCGTGCTTTTGCCATCGAAGCGCTGCACCGCAACGAGGCCCTCGGGCACAGTTTTGCGCCGATATCTGCGCTGGTCGAGGTAGCCTGTGCGCATCCGCTCTTCTACCGAGACAGCATCGTGTTAACCGAGGACCATTTCCTCTCAGAGGAGCACCTTGCGCACTTCCGGGAGCGCTTGCATGTCAGGCAAAGCGATGGCGCACACTTCTTCTATCTGCGAGCAACAAAGGAAGCGGAAGAGATTGTCGCGCGGTACGTGAACGAGCGCATCGGCGCGTCCGATCTGAATGTGGATTTCGACTGGCTCCATGCATTTCTTGGCGCTGAGGCCGAGAAAATCGCGACGAGTATCGCCGGATTCGACCCGATTGCCTTCACGGCGGAGCGACGACATCTGATGGAGGGCGCGCTGCAGCGTGGCCTCTTCTGCATAACCGGCCGGCCGGGCTCGGGTAAGACGCAGGCATTGCATGCCATTCTCGATCACCTCGAACAGGCGGGCGAGAGCGCGGCCGTCCTTGCCCCTACAGGCAAGGCCGCACTGCGCTTAAGCGGCGAGGCCACCGCTGGCGCCACATGGAAGGCGGAGACCATTGACCGATGGATCTACCGCAGCGGTCTCGGCAGCTACCTTGACAGAGGCCCGCCGCTGGCCGGTATGGGCAGGAGCGATCGATACCAAACGGTGGACAACATCGTCATCGACGAGATGTCGATGGTCGATCTTCCGCACCTCGCACTGCTTTGTCGGGCGCTCGAAGTCCACCAACCTGGGTCGATCAAGCGCGTAATACTTGTCGGCGACGAGAACCAACTTCCCCCAATCGGATGCGGGCGCCCCTTCCACGACATCATCGCTTTCATGCGCGAAGATGTCGGGCGCGAACAGCGGCACCTTGTGCGGCTCACCACGAACTGTCGTCAGCAGCAAGACAGCGTGGTACTCGACGCCGCCCATCTGTTTGCCGGCAAGAACCGGTATCACAACGACCTCTACGAGCGCTTGATCGCGGGCGGCCAGATCAGTCCGTACCTACGCGTGGCGTATTGGGAGGACGCGACGCAGCTTCAGGATCAAGTGGCCGAATATGTGGACGGCGTGCTGACCGAGGCGGTCGTCGATCACGAAGAGCTCTCGAAAGAGCAACTGTTCAACAAGCTCCTGGGTATGTATGACAACGGCTTCGTGCCGCAGAACAGGGCCGCCAGTCTAGCGTTGGACCGCGCCCAGCTTCTGACGCCGTACCGCGGCGGCCCTTCCGGTTCGCTCGGCCTTAGCGACTTCGTACGCACCGCCTACCGGCACGATGCGTGGTCTCACCATTCGGGCCGGGACAGCGCGTTCGCGCATTCGGACAAGCTCATCCGCACCAGCAACCTTTATCGCTGGAACACCGAGGACAAGCGGATGGAACTGCGGCTTTCCAACGGCTCCATCGGCGTCTTGTGCAACCACGGCGCCGCGAAGGGCGGACGGAAAGCGTATTTTCCGGAAAGCGAATGGCGGCTGTCATTCGACACGATGGACGAAGAAGATTTCGAGCTGGCCTACGGCATTACGGTGCATAAGGCGCAAGGTAGTGAGTTCGAGGAAGTGCTCGTGGTGCTCCCCGAACGCCGCGCCCTGCTGTCGAGGGAACTTGTCTATACCGCTCTCACGCGCTCAAGAACGAAGCTGACATTACTTATCCAGCAGACGCCGCGGGCCAATCCTCTGCAGATCGCGCGCGAACGTTCGGTCCTCATGATGCGCAACAGCTCAATTTTCTCCGAACCGTTCGACTCGCGCCGCATTTTGGAACCTGAGCAGGGCATTAGGGTGAAGTCGAAGATTGAATATATGATCTATCGCGAACTGCAAGAGGCGCGGACCGCGGGCAGCCTGACCTTTGAGTATGAGCAGCCTATGGAACTGCCCATCGACGGCCGCACTATCAGCGTGAAGCCGGATTTCACTGTCATGTGCGGCGGCAGGACTTTCTACTGGGAGCATCTCGGGATGCTAGATCGCGCCGACTATAGCCGCGACTGGAGGAGCCGGCGCGCGGGCTATCGGGCGAAGGGTCTTGAAGACAGCCTCGTCACCACAGACGATCTGGGCGGCGTGCGGCAGGAGAAGCTTCGGGAAGTGATCGCCGCTCTCATCGCTGCAACGGTGAGCGGAGACGGGGCAACCGAATTCTCGCTGCACCATTACAGCCTGTAGCCGCCATGAAGGGAACTTCGTCGAGTCGCACAATAGTCGGCTTGATCAAACCTGCCCGCTGGCGCGCAGAACCCGGCTTGGTCGATTCCTTGGCAGTGTGTTAGAGGTTTGCTGGGAGGTGTACTGACGCAGAAGTCGGTCGCCGTTGACACCTACCATGGCTCAGTGATGCGGATTCTCAAGGTAGATCAGTAAGTTAAGACGGCTCAGACCGGAATTTCGATCAAATGTCGGTCTCGGTGGTTGCGAGCCCCCGCAACCACCGTTAACGCCGCTAAATTTTTATATCTCAATAACTTAGCGTCGTTCATTTTTTCTGGCTGGTTTGCCGAATTTGGGATTGGGAATCTATTGGGAATCACGCGGACCCAACCTCCAGACCTTTCGAGACCTCTCTAGTCCGGCCGCGTAGGCGCCTAGACGGGCTCGACGGATTGCGGGTAATCGTTCGTTCGGGCCGTGGATTCGTCCAGCCGTACGATGCATCGCAGCTCGCCGGAGCGGCTACCGGCGCCGAAAGCGAGTGGCTCTGTAACGCCGATGCATGGCGACCCGACGCCACAGATAAGGAGAAACGCGACAGACGCCCCGCCGAGCTATGCGAATACGCGAACCTCCGCAGTCTCCCCGCTTCCAGACACGAACTCCGCCGAATACCTCGGCGGGTTACCTCGCGGCCAAGGTTTGTCCCCGCGATTCTCCATCCACTTTCCGATCTCCGCAGATCTGAACTCTGGACAGGTGGTCCAGAAAGTCCGCGTCAGCCGGCAACGGGGTTGTTCACCGTGACCGGGAAGCACGACCAGCACATGGCGCAGCACGCCCTTGAAGGGCAGGAACACCCGGCGTCTAGATTCCGCGTCAACGCGCAACCCGGAAGTTGCGCCTTGCCAGCCACTCAGGGTTAGCTTTTGGCCTCTTCCCATCCTCTCGCTCCAACTCTCCGTTACGCACCTGCCATCATATTCCACATCAGTCAGAACAGAACGTCGACAAAGTCTCATCCGAAACCGATTCCGATGCGGAAGGCCCTCGCTTTATTGCGTACACCCACTCAGGGCCCAGCCGAACAATTCCACGGCCTGAACGAACACTTACGATTGCGGGGTGTTCATTCTATTGGCGCGACCGGTGCAAGGCCTGTTCGCTCAGCTTGTTTCGGATTGAATCTTTTCGGGCGCCGTAATGCGCTTCGCGATGACAGTTTGGACAGAGCGCAACCGCATTCTCGGGAACATCGGCACCGTCGTCTGCCAGTCGACAGACATGGTGGATCTCCAGGAAGAGCGTGCCGTTCTCTTTCTCGAATGGTGCACGCTTGCCGCACAGCTCGCAGCGACCCGCGGCGCATTGGAAAACCCAGCGCTGGACCTCAGGATCGCGGCCCACGACAGAGATCTCCCGCTTGGTGCGAGCGGGTTTCTCGACACCTTCCGGGGCTTGGTCGAGCGGCTCGAGGGCATCGGCTTGGTCCTCGAGGTCGTCCCGGTCGAACACCTGGCGCGTGGTATTGCGGAACAGCCGGGTGACGCGAGCGCGAATTCTCCGACCGTAATCTGACTCTGCATACCATACGTTGCTGTTGCCGAACCCGCCCGGCTGAACTCGGGCGCTCTTGATGTTCAGCCTTCGCTCGTTCGGGGGCAAGAGCACATAGGCAGTGCTCCTCGCCTTCGCGTGATAGGGGCCTCGCCTGTACTTCTGCAGGTAACGGAACACCGTCGCGTCCCTGTACCAGCCCACCACGTCGCGACCACCGCGGATCGACGGTGCGGTCCAGACGACGTCCACGTCGTCGAGCGACTCTTGTTCGCTCTCCGTAGCGCCCAGCTTCTCGATTCTTATCGAATGAGCGACGGCGGCCACATAGCCGTACACATGGCCACGGTACGGATGGAAGTTATGAACTTCCATTTTGTTGGGGTCCCTACCGCCTCCCTTAGGTACGTCGACGCTGGTCCAGCCCCGGTAGGAATCCATGCGCGCGATATTCAAGAAGAGCATTGTCATTGTCGAAGCATCCGGTGATCGTGTGCGCAATTGGGCGGATCGCCCTTCAAGCGGAGTATTGCTTGCGCTGTGGAGCAGGTCGAGCGCGGAGCACTAGCAAGCGGACACCCAGCGCTGAGACGGCAGTGCCGCCAGCTGTCGGTCGGGCGCTCGTCGCACCCCTACCAAAATTCCCAGCAAGTCTAGGACTTCACCTCGTTAGTTAAGTCTGACGAAATAACGCACAGCCGCCCTGGATCGTTTCAAGGCACTCCCGAAGTTGCTCTTTCACCGAGTTCCTGGTCAGGACATCCATGTTGAGACCGTGGAAGTTCACTCCAAAGACAAAATTCGGCTTCAATTCTTGTTCGACGTCCTCCATCGTGAGTAAGATCATGTCCTGCTCGATTTTTCCAACTTTCCCTCGTCCCTTGAGTGGCTGAGCGTCCGGTCGGCGTGGTGGGTGATTTTCGCCGAAGACCATTTGTTCAATCCCGTACGCACAAGCCAAGATCAAATTCAGGTGTCTGTGTTTGTCGATATTACAAAGCTCTCGCAACGTTCGAAAAACCTGAGTATTACAAGGGCGGTACTCACCATTGATTGGAAGCTCAAGGAAAGGATTGAATGGTTGCAAGGCTTGAACTAGAATCATACTCGCGTTGCTGACGCCCTTAAGAAAGTTCTTGGTGCGGGAATTATTCCATTCTGCTGCGTCTTCCAAGATTGGGAATTGGTTGATCTGGGTTGGCTTCTGACCGTTGACAAGGACGAGTTGCCACACAAGATGATCGAGAGCTGATCGCAGGTTGTAAAGAGTTCTCCTGCTCGAATCGACCACTCAATGGGAACTTCGGGAGTCATGCCACGGTATATCCAGCGTTGTTCCTTGGCGTCACTGTCGATCTCATGGACGATTGATCGTTTGATATTCCCACAGAATTCGTCGATATCAGCGCCGAGAGTCGCAATTTGGCCGCTCGCTCGATCAATCTTCGCATCGATTCCTTTGAAATCCATCACGATTCAATCTCCGATATTGAGAGCCAATAACTCTCGCAACGCGTCATCCTCGGAAACTTCCGCGTCCCATCCGTAAACCGTCGCAACGGCGGCATCGAGCGTGTCGTGCACATCGGCGAGCCATTGCGGGCGGGCATTGTAGAGGTTGGTCAGCGTGCGGGCCTTGAGTTCCCTCGCCGCCGCCTCGTCGCGGGGGACCGGATGCATCGGATAGCCCGGAACCGGCTCGTCCACCCACACCACCCATTCGGGCGGGTTGAGCCAGCGGTCGCGGAGTTCCACCAGCCGCCGGGCCGCATCCCCGATGGCGACCGCGCGTGGGTCGTCGGCGTAGTCGGCGGCGGGGATATCCGGCGACAGACCCTCCGGAAAGGGGAAGGTCTCGAAAGTGGTGGTCGGCGTGTAGCGCGGCCTGTCTTCCAGGCTTGTGCCGAGCCTGAGCGACCATGCCTCGTGAAACCGGCTGTGCAGGATGCCCAACGTCACATCGTCGTCACGTGCGATGACGATCAGCTGATGGTCGGGACAGACGCGCGTGTCCTGCCACACGAAAAGCCTATGCTTCGCCACCGTGGGTGTCACGATGTAGCGATTCAGTCCGTCGAGCGCTCCCCACATTCGAGACCTCGGCTCCACATGCCGCCACCAGTTGGTCCGATAGGAATCGCGGCGGTTTCTTTGCCGCACCGGATGAACATGTTCGTAGACATGCTCGAACGGTGCCTCATAGAGCGCGGCTTCTCCCTCGTCCATTATCCAACCGAAATCTACGATCCACTTGTCGGCCGGGCGGCGGGTCACGTCCCTACCGTTTATCCACGGTTTCAGAACGTCCGAGTTGTGGCTCCCATCCGGGTTTGCGGGAAGGCGCAGCCAATCGCGCGCCAGCTCGCCCGGAATATCAAACCGGCCCCCCTTGGTGTCTCCCATGAAGGCGATTCGGAGGTTCGCCGGCAGGCGCACGGCCTGCGTCAAATCGGTCCCCGTGCCGCCTCGCTTTCCCGTCAAGTCCGCATGAATTTTGTCGACGGGTTGGCCGTTGAGCCGGACTTCGGGCGTGTGCTCGTCGTCCAGGCACGAAAAGCACACCAGTGACACCCGCACGGCCGCGCCATCAATCACCCAAGCTTCATCGGACCAGGCATCGAAGATCGGGCGTCCACCGGTCGCGGACTGCAAGGCCCGCCGGTTCGCGCCGCCGCGTATCGAGTTGGTGGCGACGAGACCCACGCGCCGCGCGTTGCCCGCTTCGACTTGCTCACTTGCCTTAACGAACCAGTAGCAGACAAGATCGGCTTCCGGCGGCACGCGACCCTTCCACGCTGCGAACATGCGGGAGACGTAATCCTCTCCCAGCCCGCCGATGAGCAACTTGCCTCCGAGAAACGGTGGGTTGCCGATCACGACATCGGCCTCCGGCCAGTCCGGTTCCGTGCCATCCGGGGCGAGGATGGCATCGCGGCATTCGATGGTCTCCAACGGCTTCAAGATCGGATCGCGCGACTCGGTGAAGCCGTTGCGCCGCATCCACTGGATTTCGCCGATCCACACCGACACCCGCGCGAGCTCTGCGGCGTATGCGTTTACCTCGACCCCCCTCACGTTGGCCGGGCCAACCATCGGAAAGGAGCGTTCGAGGCCCATGGCTTCGCCCTCGAGGTTCACCCGGTGCTCGATGTCCTTCAGCGCGTGCAGCGCGAGATAGAGGAAGTTGCCCGAGCCGCAGGCCGGGTCAAGCACTGTGAACTCCCGTACACGCTTGAGGAAGCCGTTGAGCAGAGCTTGCGCGGGGCTGATCCGCACGGGTCCCGTCCGGCGACGCCGTCGCACCGGCCTCGCCTTGTCCTTCTTCGCGATAGCGGCGGCGATCTTCTCTTTCTCGGCTTCCCATTCCACGAGCAGGGGACGGACGATCACCGGATCGATGATGCGCGTGATCTTGTCGCGGTCGGTGTAGTGCGCTCCGAGCTGCGAACGCTTGTCCGGATCGAGACCCCGCTCGAACAGTGTGCCGAAGATTGAGGGGTCGATCTCCGACCAGTCCAGCGCCGCCGCCTTGAGGGCGACTTCGATTCCATCCCGGTCGAGTGGCAACGCGGTGTCGTCGTCGAACAGACCGCCATTGAACCACGCCACCGGTTCGAATCCGACAAGGCCGCTCTTCTGCGCCATCGCGTTGAACAGAGTGCTGGCCATCGTAGCGAAGTTGGCGGGCTGTCTGCATGCCTGCTCCAACATCCTGGTGAACATGTTGCCGGGCAGCAGACCGACATCCTCGGCGAACATGCAGAACACCAGACGGTTGACGAAATGCGCCACCGTCTGCGGATCGTGGCCCCCGTTCCGCAAGCCCTGCGCAAGCTCCGCGAAGGTCGCTGCCGCCCGCTCCGTCACTGTCTGCCGCGTCTCGCCCGGACGCAGGCGCTCCGGGTCCGACATTGCCCACTTGAGTTTGTCGCGGGTGGCGCCGTCCGCGAGATCGTCGAGCGTGAACTCGTGAGTAGCGCTCACGCTGTTCGTCCAGTTGGTGCGGATGCGGAAACGCGCCATATCGGAGACGATCAGCAACGGCGGGTTGTCGAGCGCCAGCGCGTATTGCCGCAACTGGTTGAACGCCGCGTCGAGGTCCGCGCGCTTGCCCTTGTACTCCCATGCGAAACAGCCGCGCTTCCATACGTCGGCCCAGCCGTCGCCGCCGGTGTCCTTCCTCGCGCCGCGTTCGAAGCAGTACCACTCGCCCGCCGGGTCGGCTTCGGCGGGTGTCGGCTCGCCAAGCAAGCGGCAGAGATCGATGAAGTGCTCCTGAGAAGCCGCGCTTTCCTTCAACGCCGCCGCCTGCCACTTGGCGATGAACTCGCCCGGCGTCATCGTGCCGACCGCGAGGACGTGGACTTGAGTCGGCAGCGCAGACCGGCCGTGCCCGAGGAGGTCGACGCAGCGTCTTTCATCGAAGCATATCTCTCCGTTGGGCTCTCGTTCCGATCACGATGCAGCGGCCTCCTGCAAGCAGCAAGCCCGGCTGCGGACGACGGTCGATCGTCGGGAGCGCGGCGACGATCGCATGACTGTACCGATATCGGCGCACGGATTGCTCCACAATGTGTGAATATATCGACCTCGGATGCCGCAGCGGCCTGGACACCCAGCCGAACGCCTTGCCCGCCGCTGCTTCCCTCGAGGTGGACGGCGCGTTGGAGAGCGACCACGATTGATTCGGTGCGGACCGAGAGCCGATGCTCGAATAGCGGGAGAAGGGCACGATAGGGGCGCAGGCGAAGCGCCACCCAGGTACGGATTCATGGCGAGCCATCGGTGTCCGGTTGTTCGGATGAAGTGGTTCTTTGACCGGAGGTCCCCCGATTCGTCTAATGCCATCGTCGCGGTGATAATTTGATCGGCGCCAACCCACCTGAGGATCGCCAGATGGCCGAGCGTATCTATACCTACACTGGAGGGGGGAATCTGGAAGCTCTGGAAGAAACACCATTTTCCACTGAGGATGAACTCCAGGCGCTGATCGCCGAACACCCGGTGTTGTTGGACGGGGAGCAAATCCGGCCCGGCGACGCACGCCGCTGGATTCTCATCACCCGCGAAAAGGGCATCGCGGCGTCATCCGGTGAAGGCGCTCGTTGGTCGGTCGACCACCTCATCGTCGACCAGGATGCGGTTCCCACTCTGGCCGAGGTGAAACGGGGCTCCAACCCCGAGATACGGCGCAGCATTGTTGGCCAGATGCTGGAGTATGCGGCGCACGCGTCGGAGACCTGGACGGCAAGCGAACTGCGCAGCGCGTTCGAGAATCAGACCCGTGATCGAGGCCTCGATCCGGACGATGAGCTTGCCGCTCTGCTGCAAGCATATGAGGAACCGGATTTGGAGGGCTTCTGGCAAGACGTAGAGACGAATCTCGCGGCGAGGCGTCTCCGTCTCCTGTTCGTGGCGGACGAGATACCGGATCCCCTTGCACGGGTGGTCACGTTCCTCAACGCGCAGATGCCCGGCATCGAGGTGCTGGCGGTTGAGATCAAGCGGTTTCACGGAGAGTCTGCCCAGACACTGGTTCCACGGGTGATCGGAAGAACCGCCGCCGGGGCCCCTCGCGGTCAGGGTCGGTCCGGGCCCAAGCTCACCCATCAGTCGTTCCTGGAGGACTTCGTGAGCGAAGAGGTGCGCCGTGTGGCGCAGCGCCTTCTGGAGGCTGCGGAACAATCCGGCGGCTATGTGTATTACGGAACCGGCGGCGTCAGCATTCGTGTGAATTGCTCGATAAGGCGCCAACACGTGAGCGTTGCCTGGCTCTATCCACGACCGGCCACTGGATGGATGCGTACCCGAGATTTTTCCTTCGGGGCGGCAATATTTGAGGACGATCCCCCGGAGGAGTTGCGGGCGGCACTCGAGCCGTGGATAGACCAATTTGCCGAGGATGACTTCACCGAGGACGTTTCGAGCAAAGGTACCCGGGCCTGGGCGGTCAGCCATGAAGCTGCCGTGAAGCAACAGGATCTACTGGTGGATCGCCTTCGCGGCATGGTCTCAGAATTGGCGGCGATGTGAGAATGTTCTCGCTCGCCGCGGTCTGGGGCCTCCGGCCGGACGGCTCCAATCCCTGCCGTCACGTCAAGCGTTACAAGGAGCGCAAGCGCGAGCGGTTCCTGTCGCCGGAGGAGACCGAGCGCCTGGGCGAGGTCCTCCGAGAGGCCGAGAACGAGATGCCCTCGGCGGTCGCCGCCTTCCGCCTGTTGCTACTGACGGGTTGCAGGCTGTCGGAGATCCAGTTCCTGCGCTGGGAGTACGTCAAGGAGGATTGCATCGAGCTGCCCGACGCCAAGATTGGCGGCCGGGTCGTCCCGCTCGGGCCCGAGGCCCGCGCCGTGCTGGAGGCCCCGCCCCGCGAGGACGGCAATCCCTGGGTCATCCGCGGCAAGCTACCAGGCTCCCACATCACCGACCTGCAGACGCCCTGGCGGCGCATCCGGGCGCGCGCCGGGCTGGAGGACGTGCGAATTCACGACCTTCGCCACTCGTATGCTTCGAGGGCGCTGGCCCTGGGCGAAAGCCTCACGATGATCGGAAAGCTGCTCGGTCACACGCAGGTGCAGACCACCGCCCGGTATGCGCTTCTTGCCCTGGACTCGATCCAGAACGCCGCAGCCCGGATCACCGGAAGTATCGGCGGGAATTTGTCCTCAGTTCAGACGTTGGACAAAACCACACACACAGGGCAATGAGTACACCAATTCACCACTCACGTTCGCATCGTCACACCGCCATTATCAGATGATGACAATAAAATTCACCAGAAGCGAAATCTGCATCTTCTAGATTACGTACATGAGACGAAACTCTATGTTCACTTGGATCGAAGCTTCTAAACTTTCCTAACGAACACGCCAATGCCTGCGCGATGTTGTTCAATACATTGACCGACGAACCTGAAAACAGGTAACCCAGCATCGCGCCACCCTTCACATACGGCGCGTATCTTCCAGTCAAGAACTGATCCCTAACGTCTCTTGTGTATCTAGCAATATTGCGCTCCGTCCTTATCACTTTCGCCTCCAATGGCCACATAACCTTCCGGTTACCTATTAACACAAAGGCGATATCGTATTGCGGTGGCTGAGCAGGTGCTGCCATTCGAGTGGCAAATTCATAACATCCGTGCTGGACGAAATAAGGTTCCTCTCCTGATAGGTGTGTTCGAATATACGGCTCCAGGAGTTGGCTAATCGTCCGCTCCAATTCCTCCTCTATTAGGTCCTTATCAATCTTGCCCACCAATTCCCTCGACAGGTCTCTATACCCACTCCACGTCGCTGCCATCATCACCTCAACAGCCTCTTCCCCCCACTGCTCTGCCAACTCTTCGAAATCATGGGACTCGTTTGGCCAAACCAAGTCCATAATGGTCCGCCCTGTACTCCCCCCCTGTCCCATCCCCTAGGTGTCCTGACTTCTCGGCTGGTCCGTGGGCTTTTGCACCCGATGCATAATCTCCCCACTCACTTCATCAGCATCGCGCATCGCAATCGACCGCGTCCAATACCTAGCTTCATCCGGCTTCACCATCAACACCGTGGGTACGCTCCTCCCCTCAATACTCCAAACATCAAACACCCGTGCCATTCGACGAAAACTTATCCCACCTTCCTCCTCTCCGTTCAATATCCTGTCCACGCGCCGAAGCTGCTCAGCCAGTTCGCCGGCACCGATGATTTCATAGCACACGTCTTGTTCACGCGTTATCCCAAAGTGAAAGGCGATCATCCTTACGGGAAGCCTTTGACCCGATTCCGGTGCATACACGGTTGCAGCCACTTGTCTTTCTCGACCAAACCCTGCCCTTAGTACCCTGAGAAACCACCTGCAATAGTCTCTTAGACTTTCTCCATCATGCCCAACTAACTCAGCGGACTTGCGCCCCGGTGAACTACTGTCTCCCTTATAGTCGGCAAGCGCGAACTCTAGCGCATCCTCCATTAAGACCCGCTCCGCTTCCTTCAATTCATACATCTCCTCGACCGCCCGATCCAACTCATCTCTGCTTCGCAAATCACCAATTCGCCGTCCTTCTCTCGTCTTTGGAATAGGAACCTCTAACAGCTCCGTGACATACGGCTCAGGCCGATAGTTTGCGAACCTGCCGCTGCCCAACAGCAGGTAATACATCGCCACTCGACTATTATACGCCATACACGCCAAGTCCAACATTGCTTGATCTTCTTTGCTAGCGCGGATGCTCATGAAATGCCGAGTGCATATTACCGATTCCGTTGGTGGTGACACCGTCACTGCTCGAAATCGCCCTTCCTCCATAGTCCATGACATCTTCACTAGAAGCTGAGCCGGTTGGAATGCGGAGAAGTCTGTGGAGTCTCGCGCATGTGTATTCGGGTCTTTGTTACGCTCAAGTGTGTCGGGCGACAGCGTCAGGAACACGTCTTTGGGAAAGTCTGGCTGCTCCAGAATGCGTCTACCCAATAGCTCTGGTTGTGCTACTTGGTGCTCGCCACGAATAATACCCTGTCGCGAGTTGATTACGCCTTCCCGCCTATATTTTCCCATTGTCGGCAATGCTGACAGTCGATCAAGCAAAGCCACGTCGCGCCTTCCTCCCCAAATGAGCGCCGACCAAACTATCGCGCTGTTCACAGCTTCGTCAGGATACACTTCGTGGACATCGTACTGATCGATTCTTATGCGATATTCGTCACTGCCACTGTAGCGTTCGGGTTTTGGGCACACATACTGGATTGCTTCGCGATCACCTCGGCCTGGCTTTACCGTCACCAAAATCGCTGGCCCGATTGATCTGTTGAACAAACGAAAACGAAGCGCCGATAGATTAACAACTTCGGTTACAGAAAACTCTCCAAAAACACGTCTCCGCGTTTCAACGGCATTAGACGAGTTGTTGAAAAGCAGTGTGCTTCCCGGCTGGATCAGAGACACCTGACCTTCTTCCTCTACGGTCAGTGCAGCCTTAGCCAAAAACAGCGGCCCGATGTCGCCATATGAGATCGGCCATTCGTGTTTACTCGCCCAACTTTCTGCAGCCGGAGTTACAGTATTTCGGCCCCACGGCGCATTTCCAACAACAAGGTCGTAGTGATTCTCTCTATTCCCTGTTTGAGGACCGCCCCCTTGTTCATCAAAAAAATCCTGAGCAAGCAAACTACGATTCCGTAGGTATGGAAACTTCACCTGTGTCCAATAATGTCGCGGATCAATTTCGTCACACATGGCGAGATACAGACTAAAAGATGCAGTACGCACCGCATGCGCATCGTCGTCCACTCCGAATAGGTTCCTTACCAACAATGATCGAAGTACGTTGCTTCCGATTCGTTGGTTCGGATGGGCCAACTTCCAGCGATGAATGAGACGCTGATACGCCTTGACAAGAAATATGCCAGAGCCGCACGCCGGGTCGAGTACCTTCAGATCCCATTCTTTACTATTCCATGGCAAGACGCCGTCCAAAACAAAATCAACGAGATGACCGGGCGTGTAAACGGTACCAGTCTTCTTTGCAACAAAGGCCTCATAAATGCTACTTATAAATTCGAGAGGAATTATATCGAACGAATAGTTGGGCCACAGCGATAGCTGCCCACTCCTCAGTTCCATTCGTCCTGACACGAAGTGACTCAATAGAGCCAAATGGCGCGGTCGGACAAGACGACTTTCTACATTTCTTGCCACGCTTCGCTCTAAGGAAGCGTCATCAGAACCTGGGAACAGGTCGCCATTGAACCGATTATCCAAATACCAGAACAGGTTATAGCAGTCTGTGTGGTTAGCGAGAAGCTCCGAAAATGTGCCATACGATTTGGACAAAATGCCTGAATCATGCAGTCGAGCCAAGTAATTGGTGTTTAGCGCTGTTTGTCCATCTGAATCACGTCGATCGAACAAAAATTGAATGAATATTACTCGAGCCAGTAGATCATGAATGATGTCGTAATCCAAGCCATTCCCATACAATTCACGGCGAACATGCTGCAAATTGCTAAGCAATAGTACGTCCGCTCTGTTTGCATTGGTAAACCTTTGTTCGTTCTTCTTAAATAGCTGGCCTGTCACCAGTTCAAGCCAATGCAAACTATGCCTTGCCTCATCAGCTAGGGAAGAGGCAGAGTCCCGGGGCACACTGAAATCATAGCTGACCTCGGTAAGTTCAGCAGGGATATATTGAATAGTTTGGGGAGGGGCCGGTGGCTCGCAACAACTAAAGGCGCGAAGTCGCCCGGTGTCTACGGTGAGCAGTAGTGGAGTTCGGCAGAAATTCCATGCCAGTCTGTGCAGTTCTGATACTGTCGTGTCGGGCACATCATGACCAAAATCACATACCAGGGCTATGGGGGCATCCGTCCCGTTAGCCGTTGGGTCGGCCGAGAGTACTCCTAGTCTAGCGTCTTGGGCACCCTCCAAGTCTCTCAGAGGTTGCCCCACCTTCTTGCGTGCAAGCTCCGCAGTGACGGCTGGGCCCGCTCCGGGTGGCGCCATGATGCTCCCTTCGTCGGGCCAACCAAGCTCGGTGACGGCACGGGCTAACGACATGACCTACTCATCTCAACCGGCCACCCGCGACTCGGCGCCAACGCCACATGGAGACATTCCTTCTTCGCACCACCATGCTAGTCCATTGTCCCCAGTCACCTCTCGGCCCCTTTTTCAGTGCCACCCGACCGCTTCGATGAAACATTCTCCTCTTTCCTCGCTACACATCGTCATCCGATCCCCATTCGCACGCTTAGCCACCCAAACGCAGCTCCTAGCGCTATTGCCGAACCTAACTGGGCCCAACGCGCAATCCCTTGCCTAGACACGCTCCACCAGGCAAACACCGAAAATAGCAACGCTGCGACAGCTATCACAAAAGGAAACGCGTCATATACTTCCTCGTGGACCTTGGGTGCCTTCTCTGCAACAAATGGAACAGTTATTGCGGTAATCAAAATGGCCAGTATTCCAAGTACCAATGACGAAAATACGTCAACTTTGGTCCTAACCTGTTGTAGACCCTCCCTTACATCAACGTCCTTCGCATATAAAGCGCTCCGGAACCCCTCAATGCCGTAATCCTCTATTAATACACGCTTGGGCGGCCGCTTATACTTCTCCAGACTTCCATTTTCTAGATCTGCTTCGCTCTTTATCGTGGTTGTCTTGACAAAATCCATTAATGCTATGGGTTCTCCCCTTTTCAGCTTCACAGTTTCATTAGACAAATTGTACAGAGGACAGAAGAGGTGCCCCACATAGCCAGGATCTACCTGTGGTCCGCCCACCCACAACAATCCCTCGTACGCCCACCTGACCCTGATGTTCCATCTGGCAATGAGAAACCTAGGTAAATTAATTGTCTCCGCCGTTTTTACTACCACTACCTCAAACGGTGGAATCTTAACTTCACTATCTACACCCCCTAACCGAACGAACTTCCCGCCCTTCATCGCTTGGTCCCCCACTGTCAGCTCATAACCAGCCGGCTTCAGGTTCTCCTCTATGAACGGGTCTATAAGTTTCCCCTCTCTTGCATACGCCTTAATTTCATCGCTCAGAAGAACTCCAGTTGAATCCGGTCTCGGGTCATTCCTAATATCTGGCAATGCCGCCAAACGTTGCTGCTCTCTAGCTCGTTCACTCATTACTTCCGCTCCCAGGCCCTGGCGTGACCGTGTTTCTCATCGCCTAGCCTTCTCGGGCCCATGAATAAAATCCAAGCTCTGAAAATCCAAACCAATCAACGTTTCTTTGAATTGTCCTTTCGACATTCTCTATAAACTGTCTCACCTTGCTCCCTCGTTCCAACAAGTCCTGCTCGTCACCCACATAGTCGAGGTGATTGAGTACTACCCGACTTGGCGCGTTGAACCTCAATGCTTCCTTAACAACATTCGCATCAAACTCTCCCACCCTCCTCTCCAATCCTGTCACGCTTGTAAACTCCCGCAATCTACGATCTAGCCCCCTCGCACACGAAATGGCATTCCAACTTGTCTCGTTCCTTAACGGACCAGAGTCCCCGGCTACCCGGATTGGAAACGATCGGATGACCATGGTGACGTCATCCACATCCATTGGACTGAGCCCCGCTTCGGCCAACGCCCCGGCGGCTGTCGTGCACCTCGATGTTACTTGCGGCCAATAGCCACTCTCAGACAGCGACAGCCCGAAACCTTGGGTCCCTTCCACGACCACGCGACTCCCATCTGACAGGTGATCGCGCAACCTCCCGCTGAGGTTTCCATCAACATACATCCGCAACCGCGCACTATCGCGCGCTATCTTTGTCTTCACGTCGATATTTGACGCGCCACGCGCCACAGATGCCAACACCGCTCCACCAACACCCGAACCCGTTGATCCAATCCTCGACACTAACTTCGCTTCCTTTTCCCATTCTTGGTGTTCCCTTGTAACAATCCTCGCTTGCTCGCTTATGTGAATACGCTCCCTCGGATAGTCCAACCTATCAATTTCGGCTTCCAAAACATCAACATCGATATAAGCGCCAGCCGGAAGAACCACATCGATATTTCTATCCACACACGCCGCAGGCAACTGACGTAGAACGTATCTCTCTCCACATCGAGCATACGCCGTATGACCGGAATTCGGTCCACCAACTCGAATAACTATCACGGGGGAGCCATTGCGACGTACGATCTCCAGCGCCGTCTTGCCTTTGCCTTCGGATCCGAACTGGCCACCTATTACCACAGTTACCGGCATTCTCAGATGTCCACCGACCTGTCACCCAATCCGCGCTCTACATACTCTTTCAACTCAGCCCTAGTCCCGTGATTGACGTATTTTTCATGCGCTAGTTCCATGACTGTGCCGACGCTGCGCTCCACCGGTGCGTCACTCGCCTCCCGAAACTCAACCCCGTACTCCGCTTGCTGATACCGCATGCGACGCACCTCCCACACAGCGTCTACGTGAACATGCAGGAAGCCTGCCCCAAAATTCTCTGCCAACCACGCCCTATCCTCGGGAAACCGAAGTCCGTCAACGACTATAAATTCTGCTGGCTCCGCTCGCTCCACTGTCTTGCGGCACAGCCACCGTTGCCGTCCGCTTGCGTTCAGCTCATTACCCAACGCCTGACGCGCCCTTCGACATGGCGAAATCTTGCGCTCTCGCAAAATATCGTCGATAACAAGACTAAACCGAGTATACTCAAATCCGCATCTTTCCAACATCCTTGCCATCGTGGTTTTACCGGCAGCGATCGGACCGCTTATACCAACCACGTTAGCTGTGCGACATCTGCGCTTGCTTGGGAGAATTAATGGCTCTTCGTCTTCTGTGCCGAGCTCCTCCGACATTCCTACCCAATGAAAAACCCCCACCAGAGCAGAAGTAATTGCATCAAGTTCATCGTGTGTAGCCTTTGCTATTACTTCATCGCCTAAAATGCCAAATTCACTCAACCCCAACCTCAACCAATCCAGTCCAGCACTCTTTCTAGGAATACGCATGATATCTTGCGCTGCACCAGGATACGATTCTATTACTGGCACTCCATGACCTCGCAACTCTGACGCAAGGCGAATTCCTCTTTCCGTCAGGTTCTGCATACTTTGTATTAGGCATGGGTATACGTTGATTCCCCGCCTTTTTAGTTCGCGCTCACACTGCCTCATGATTCCGAATTGCTTTCGTCCTGGATCGTCATCCCTGACCGAAATTCTTCCCGATGGAAGGCACAGTGGTGAATCAATCGATACCAAGTCTGGTCTTTCCAATACAGTTCGATCAATTATTTCTTCATCCGACTTAAGAGTTTCCACACTGCACCGAGGGCCCTCCAACAAGCTCCATCCACTTGCTCTCTTCTCTGATCCAGTTAGATCAATACCCACCACACGAAGTTTGGATGTGTCTTGTTCACCGAATAGATCCGCGTACGTCGATCTATCCTTCCTCAGTGCCCCTGAGGGTGCTGAGATTGCGGGCAGTTCTTTCCAATTGCTGGGAGCCGACCATTTGGCAAAGCGCACGTCGTTCGAAAAAAGGCTAAGCTGTACTTCCAGTCTAGAAAGTGCTTCGTCGAAGATCGCTCCCATTGCCGCTATGTCCGCTCGGTTGTACGCAATTAAACGGCGCAGAGCATTCTCATTGCCTCTAACGTACTCGTGCCATAAAGCTACCGCGGCGGCGCCATCGATGTCGTCGATATCCTCTCTCATCGATATCTCGAGCTCTCGCTCAATTCTCTTTTGCCCGCCTCTCAAACCAACTCGGCGACAGAGGTACATTAGATCCACATGAATGTCGGGTAAGACGATGTCTGGATAATCGCGGGCAATGAACTTTGTATCAAATCGAATCCCGTTAAACGTCACCAGCGCTGCTGCCCGCGACGCAGCATTGCGAAGGCTGGATATGTCACCGCCTCTAACTGTTGTGTACGCACTTCCACCTATTGCCCAGCCAATGACTGTAATGTCATCATAATGATGACTGAGCCCGGTCGTTTCAATGTCGAGGAACAGTGCGTCCTCCGGATTCGCCAAACAAACATCTAGTTGTGTTTGCAACTTTCGATATCTGGCCCGTGGCGCTGACTTAGAAGGCGGATCGGATGCCACCTCCGGCAAATGAGGACGGCGGCGTCCTTTCTCGTCATCTACACCGGCAGTAGCGTGGTGCCGCTTCATCTATCTTGGTCCACTAGGCTTGAAGGCTGGTTTGTCGCTTTGTCAACATGAGCGAGCAGTTTAGGTCACCATCGTTCAAAATACCTAATACTGCTTGAGAACTCTGCCGTGGGGGAAATCGACTTTCTGCATGATCTGCTTGCCTCATACGCGATGCAGCATCCAGTCCGGTAGCTGTCCAACCGTCAACCCCGCGGCTCTCTTGGCTTTTCCCAGAACCAACCCGGCCGCTCGCAGAGGGTCTGTCATCGCATAGGAATCGGCCGAATTCTACATGCAGGCGGTCTGAGTCGTCGTCAGTCGCGGTCCGCTGACCTTCCAGTGTCACGATCCGGGACCTGCATTGACGGCATCCTTCAGCGTCTTCCCTGCCTTGAATGTGGGCGATGTCGACGCGGATATCGAAACCGCTTCTCCGGTCCTTGGATTGCGTCCGGTACGGGCCGGTCTGCTTCTGGTGCCGAATGTGCCGAAGCCCGGAACCCGGACTTGCTCGCCATTGGCAAGCGCATCGCCGATGACCGCGAACACGCCGTCCACCGCCTCCTTCGCCGCCGACTTGCCCAGGCCGGTTCGGGCTGCCAGCCGATCGGCCATCTCCGCCTTGTTCACCCGTTCTCCTCCCCCACCATCCTGTCCTGTCGTGCTCCCCGATTACCCGCATGGCATGGCGCCGGTCAACGACCCCTCCCGAGAGGACGGGGCATCACGGGCGATTTCGGCGTGCGGACCGTTCTTCGCGCCGGCCAGCCATTCGTCCAGCTTCGACCAGCGCCGGCGTCCCGAAGCGTTGCGCACCGCGATGGCCACCGCCTTCTTCTGGCCGACCAGCACCACCAGCCGCTTGCCCCGCGTGACCCCGGTATAGAGCAGGTTCCGCTTCAGCATCGCGTAGTGCTGCGTCAGCACCGGGATCACCACCGCCGGATATTCCGAGCCCTGGCTCTTGTGAACCGTCGCGGCATAGGCCGGCACCAGCGTGTCGAGCTCGCCGAAGCCGTAGACGAGATCGCGCCCCTCGAAGCGCGCGGTCAGCTCGCCCGCCTCGGGGTCCACATCCACGACCGCGCCGATATCGCCGTTGTAGACCTCCTTGTCGTAGTCGTTCTCGATCTGCATGACCTTGTCGCCCGGCGCGAAGGTCCAGCCGAAGCGCTCGACCTTGCGTTCGCCGGCCGGGTTGAGGGCGGCCTGGAGCTCGATGTTGATCGAGCGGGCGCCGGCGCCGCCCCGGTTCATCGGGCACAGCACCTGGATGTCCTGCATGGCATCGAACCCGAAGCGTTGCGGGATGCGGGTCTTCACCAGCTCGACGATCCGCGAGACCGCCGTCTCCGGGTCCTCGCCCGCCACGAAATAGAAGTCACTGTCGCCCTCGGGCCGGGAGAGGTCGGGGATGGCGCCCCGGTTGATGCCGTGAGCCGTGGTGACAATCCGGCTCCGCGCCGCCTGGCGGAACACCTCGGTCAGACGCACCACCGGCACGGCGCCCGAGACTATGACGTCGGCCAGCACCTGTCCCGGTCCGACCGAGGGCAGCTGGTCGACATCGCCCACGATCAGCAACGCCGCTTGGTCGGGGACCGCCGCCAGGAGCGAGCGCATGAGCAGGACATCGACCATCGAGGTCTCGTCGACCACCAGCAGCCCGCAATCGAGCGGGTTGTCGCCGTCGCGTTTGAACCCTCCGGTCCTGGGATCGACCTCCAGCAAGCGGTGGATGGTCTTCGCCTCGAAGCCGGTCGCCTCGCTCATCCGCTTCGCGGCCCGCCCGGTCGGCGCGCACAGCAGAATGTCGACATCCTTGGCCGACAGGATGCGCAGGATGGCGTTGACGATCGTCGTCTTGCCGACACCCGGTCCGCCGGTAATCACTGAGACCTTCGAGGCGAGCGCCGTCCGGACGGCATCGGCCTGGCCGGTCGCCAGGGCGAGCCCGGTCCTGCGTTCCACCCAGGGCAGCGCCTTGCCGGGGTCGATCCGGGGCCATGACGGTTCGCCGGCGGCAATACCCAGAAGACGCCCGGCGATCGCGCGCTCGGCCCGATAGAGGCCGCCGAGGAATATGCACGGGGTCTCGTCCACCGTGTCGGCAACCACCGTGCCTTCGGACAGCTCCAGGTCCAGCGCGGCGCGGATCAGCTCGCCGGGAACCTCCAGGAGTTTGGCCGCGAGCGGTCCCAGTTCTTCTTGCGGCAGGCCGCAATGACCCTCGTCCATCGCTTCGGTCAGCGCGTAGCCGATGCCCGCGCGGACCCGGACCATGGCCGTCTTCTCGATGCCGAGCTTCATCGCGATCGCGTCGGCGGTCACGAAACCGATGCCGCGGATGTCGCGCGCGAGGCGGTAGGGGTTCTCCGTCATCACCTCCACGGCATCGGCGCCGTAGGTCCGGAATATCCGCACCGCCCGCGCCGTGCCGACGCCGTGGCTGTGCAGGAACACCATGATCTCGCGCACGACCTTCTGCTCGGCCCAGGCATCTGTTATCCGCTTCGCCCGCACCTTCCCGATGCCGGCCACCTCGCGCAGCCGTTCCGGCTCGGCCTCGATCGTGTCGAACACTTTCTCGCCGAACACCCGCACCAGCTTGCGGGCATAGACCGGGCCAATGCCCCGGATCATCCCGGAGCCCAGATACTTTTCGATGCCCTCGACCGATGACGGTTCCGCGGTACGGACGAAGCGCGCCCGGAACTGCTGGCCGTGGGTGCGGTCGTTCACCCACTCGCCGGACGCGGTAATCCACTCTCCGGGCGCCACCATGGCCGCGTGACCGACCACGGTGACCAGCTCGCGATGGCCCCGTGCCCGGGTCCTCAGCACGCAGAACCCGTTCTCCGGATTGTGGAAGGTGACGCGCTCGACCAGCCCGGCCAGGACCTCGCGGTCCGGCGCCTCCTGCCGCCTTCCGGCGGCCGGCTTCACGACGTCCCGAGCGCCGGAGCGGTGAGCAGCTCCCTGACGAACTCGAAACGGCGCGCCTCGGCGGCCGGGGCGGCAGGATCGTCCAGCTCCGGGTCGTAGACGTCCATCGCGTCCATGTCGCGCTGGAGACGCGCGCCTTCGATCCGCGCCAGGTGCTCCCCGATTTCCTCGGGCGTGAACATGCGCCTGAGCTCCGAGACGAATTGCGGCAATGCCCGCGCGAACTCGGGATGTTCCTCCGCCGCCGCCGCGAAGGTGAGCAGCTTCTCGCCGACCGCATAGTCGAAGGCCGACCCGACGCCGTGTCTGAGCCGGATGGTCTCGGCCGCCTCGCACTGTTCCCTCCAGACCTCGTGCCAGCGGCGCTCCGTCGTCTGCTCCATTCCCGTCTCCTCGATCCTCCGGCGCATTTCTACCGCGTTCACGGGCCGGTGGGGGAGCCCGTTTGCCCCGGCCCGAACAGGACATCTATATCTTCGCCCGTCAGCCCCAGCGGCCCCCGGCCCGTGCCTTCGAACAGCGCGTCGGCCAGGCCCTGCTTGCGCGCCTGCATGCGCTGGATCGCGGCCTCGACGGTGTTCTCGGCGATCAGCCGGTGCACGAAGACCGGCTTGTCCTGGCCGATCCGGTGCGCCCGGTCCATGGCCTGGCGCTCCGCCGCCGGGTTCCACCACGGATCGTAGACGATCACCGTGTCGGCGGCCG